>Ga0184637_10000940_pt1 | contig 20511 bp, 17 predicted proteins | sample PLM3_127_b2_FD_133143 | JGI IMG/M metagenome (GOLD analysis project Ga0184637, IMG submission 133143) | Groundwater sediment microbial communities from an aquifer in East River, Colorado, USA - PLM3_127_b2 | ecosystem: Environmental > Terrestrial > Soil > Riparian zone | place: USA: East River... | reverse complement strand
TTTCGGCAGCGGGCCACCGAGCTCGTCCGCCATGTCGAGGAAACGAAGGAAGCCATCACGATCACGCGCCGGGGCATGCCGGTCGCGGAGCTCCGCGCGGTGACCGTCGATCCCGAGGCGTTGCTTGGATCGGTCACGTATCTGGATCCCGACCTCACCCGGCCCGTCGTCGGGCCCGAGGATTGGGAGGCCACTTCGTGATCGCGCTCGAGGATGACATCGGTCTTGTAGAGGCCATTGATCGCCTCGGCCAGAGCGTTCCTTCGGGCGCTTGCGGGCGAGGCCGCTGGCGCGGGTTCTCCGCTACTCCGCGGTGACGTAGGCGGAGGTGATGCCGCCGTCCACGAGGAAGGTCGAACCGTTCACGTAGGACGACTCGTCGGATGCGAGGAACAGCACCGCGCGGGCGATCTCCGCGGCCTGCGCGAGGCGACCCATCGGCACGTGCACGATGCGCCGCGCGCGCGCCGCCGGATCGGCGAGCAGCTGCTGGAGCAGCGGCGTGTCGACCGGGCCCGGGCACAGCGCGTTGGCGCGGATGTTCTGTTTCGCGTACGCGACCGCGATCTCGCGCGTCATCGCGAGCACGCCGCCCTTGCTGGCCGTGTAGGCGATCTGCGCGGTCGCGGCTCCCATCACGGCGACGAAGGAGGCCGTGTTGATGATCGAGCCACCCCCGGCGCGCAGCAGCGCGGGAATCCCGTACTTGCAGCCGAGGAACACGCCCTTGAGGTTCACGTCGATCACGCGATCCCAGACGGCTTCCGGGGTGTCGACCGGCAGACCGTCCTCGTCGGGAAAGATGCCGGCGTTGTTGAACAGCACGTGGAGTGCGCCGTAGGTGTGCTCCGCCTCGGCCACTGCGGCCTCGACCTCCGGGGCGCGAGCGACGTCCAACCACACGCCGTGAGCCCGTCCGCCCGCCTCCGCGATCGCCGCGACGGTGGCGCTCCCGGCCGCCTCGTCGCGATCTGCGACGACCACGTTGGCACCCTCGCCCGCGAACAAGAGCGCGGTCTGGCGGCCAATCCCGCTCCCGGCGCCGGTGATCAGCGCGGTGCGCCCCGCCAGCCTTCCTGCACCGCGCGACGGCATCGGCCGGCAGGTTAGCCCCCGAACCGCTCGCCGGCTGGTCTTCGCTCGCCTTCGGCTCGCTGCGCGCGGCCTTTGGCCGCTTGCTGTCAGTGCAGCTCGAGCATGTCCCCGTCGATCAGCGACTGGAGCGCTCGGAAGATCTCGGGGTCCGGCTCAGGAATCACTTCGAGCGCGCGCTGGACCGTGAAGCCCGCCTGCGCGAGGTCCAGCAGGGCCTCTTCCACCTTGCTGAGCGCCCCGCTGAACCCCGAATCGCCGCTCCCATGTCGTGCGACCAGCCGCGCTTGCAGCGGGAACGCCGACGCGTTGACGCTCTCTCCTTCGTCGATCTGGCGTACCGCGTCGAAGACCGCCGCCTCCAGCGGAAACGGCGCTTCGCCGGTGCCGAGCTCCTCCAGGCTGGTGTGGAACTCGAACGTCCCGTCCTGCCAGCGGAGCATCCGGATCAACGCCTTCATTCCCGTCACCGCGCCGACGCGAACCGTGCGCAAGAGGCCCCCTTCGAAGCAGATCAGTCCTTCCTCCTCACCGCGGCGCAGGATGATGGTTCCACGGCGCGCCGCCGTGGCGAACATCTGCACGATGCTCTGGGGGCCGAGCGCGGCGATCGGGCCGGAGATGCCGCCGAGCAGACGCGTGTGCTCGGCTCCTTGCAGAGCTACGACGAAGCGCTCGACGGTGTCGCTGCCGGCCGCGTCGGGATCGAAGTGCACGGCCACCGCCGAGACGCGGTCTCCGCTCTTGATCTCCCGGATGACGGCCCCTTCCACGACGAGCTCTTCGCTCGTCGCCGGGTGGCGCATCGCGACGCGAACCCTCGCGCCGCTCGGAACGGAACCCTCTTGCAGGTTGATCAACACCCCGCTGCGCGACAGATTGCGCGTGCGCCCGTGGATCGATCCGCCCGCGAAGTCGATGCGCGCCGCAATCCGCACCGCCTTGCGCGGCGCGTACCGCTCCTCGCCCTGTGGAGGCGCGGGCGGCGGGCCGACGTCGACACACAGCGGTGCCAGGCGGTCGCGCACCTCGCTGGGCGGCTCGAGGAACTGCACGGCAACGCCGGGCTTGCCGCCAACGCCAGCCAGCTCGGGAGGAACGACGTGCACCACCTCGCCGTCGAGGTCGATCTCACGATCGCACCACGAAAGACGCAGGCGTACGACGACGTTCGCGCGGGGCTCGAAGCTGCGCTTCGTCGGCACGAAGACGCCACCGCTCGACAAATTGGCCTGGTAGTCCTGCGCGAACGCACCGGGCGTGCCGTACTCGACTTCGAGCACCTGCTGGTGGCTGGCCATCTTGGCGCGCCCCTTTTCGCCCCGCGGCGACAAAACTGCCGCCACGGTCGCTATCGGCGCTCCGGCTCGCTCGCTTTTGGCAGAAGACCGGACCCCCGGGGGAATCGCGATCGAATCAGATCCGCTCCAGGTAGCGCGCGCGTTCCACGTCGCTGACGCGCGCGTCGACTTGACGCTGCTCGCTGCGGGCGAAGTGCAGCAGGTGAGCCGTCACCGCGTCACCGAGCGCGCCGCGCACGAACGCGCTCTCCTCGAACGCGAGCGCCGCCTCGGGCAGGCTGGCGGGCACCTGGGGCAGCCCTTTGGCGGCATAGGCATCGCCGGCGAAGGCGGGACCCGGCTCGGTGGCGTTCTCGAGGCCGTCGAGCCCCGCCGCCAGCAGCGCGGCATAGACCAGGTACGGGTTCCCGTCGGCGCCGGGGATCCGACATTCGACGCGCAGCGTCGGCCCCTCGCCTACCACGCGGAAGCCGGCCGTGCGGTTGTCGTAGCTCCACGCGATGCGAGTCGGCGCGAAGGTGCCGGCCCGATAGCGCTTATAGGAGTTTGGATTGGGCGCGAACAGCAGCGCGAGCTCGCGCGCGTGGGACATGACACCTCCGAGGAAGTGGCGGAACTCGTTCGAGCTGGTCACCGGCGTGCCCTCGAGCGCGCGCTCACCGGCGAAGGCCGACTCGTCGGCCGCGGTCCACAGGCTCGCGTGCACGTGCAGGCTGCTGCCGGCGAGCGCCTCGTCGTATTTCGCCATGAACGTGAGCGCACGACCCGCCTGGGCGGCGATCTCCTTGGCCGCCAGCTTGTACAGGACGTGTCGGTCGGCCATCTCGAGCGCCTCGGCGTAGCGCAGGTTGATCTCGTGCTGGCCCGGCGACCATTCACCCTTGCTGAACTCGACGTCGATCCCCGAGGCGTCGACCTGCGCGCGGATCGCTCCGATCACGTCCTCGACTCGCGTGCTCGAGAGGATGTGATAGTCCTCGGCGTAGTGCTGCGTCGGGACCAGGTTGCGATACCCCTTCGCGTGGACGGTGGCGTAGTCGTCGCGCAGCAGGAAGAACTCGAGCTCGCTCCCCATCTTTGCGCGCAGTCCCCGCGCTGCGAGCCGCGCGAGCTGACGCTGCAGGATCCGGCGCGGCGAGATTTCGATCGGCGAGCCATCTTCCGCGAGCGCGTCGCACAGCACGATCGCCGTGCCGTCTAGCCACGCCGCGCGCCGCAGCGTGGAGAGGTCCGGCACCGCGTGGAGGTCGCCGTAGCCGGTGTCCCAGCCGGTGAAGGCATAGCCGGGCGTAGGATCCATCTCCATGTCACAGGCCAAGAGATAGTTGCAGACGTGCATGCCGCCCGAAGCCACCGCATCGAGGAAGAAGCGCGCGTTGATGCGCTTGCCGACGAGTCGCCCGAACAGGTCCGGCAACGCGGTGACGACGGTGTGGATGCGCCCCTCGTCCACCGCGAGCTCGAGCTGGCCCCGATCGAGGCGGCCCCGCGCCGGGTCAGGCATCGTCGGCGTCCACCGCCTGGAACAGCGAAAGCTGCGGCGGCGGACCCTGCTCGGCGGGCTCCACCGGATACTCGTCGGAGAAGCAGGCGTCGCAGAATCCGTGCTTCAGGCGCTCGCCGCAGCGGCGCAACCCTTCGAGCGTGAGGTAGCCCAGCGAGTCGGCGTTCAGGATCGCGCGGATCTCGTCGACGCTGTGCTGATGGGCGATCAGCTCCTCGCGGGTCGGCGTGTCGATACCGTAGTGACACGGCCCGATCGTCGGCGGCGACGAGATCCGGAGGTGCACCTCGCGGGCGCCCGCGCCGCGGATCATGCTGACGATCTTCGTGAGCGTCGTCCCGCGCACGATCGAGTCGTCCACCATCACGACGCGCTTGCCCTGGAGCACCCCGCGCACGGCGTTGTGCTTCACCTTCACGCCGAAGTGACGGATCGCCTGGGCCGGCTCGATGAAGGTCCGGCGCACGTAGTGGTTGCGGATCAGAGCCTGCTCGTACGGGATGCCGGACTCCTCGGCGTAGCCGAGCGCCGCGGTATTGCCCGAATCGAGCACCGGCACCACCACGTCGGCGGCCACCGGATGCTCGCGCGCCAGCGTCCGACCGAGCTCCTTGCGGAAGTCGTAGACGTTGTGCCCGTTGAGGTTCGAGTCGGGACGCGCGAAATAGATGTGCTCGAAGATGCAGAAGGTCTCGCGCTCGACGCGGAACGGGTGCAGGCTGCGAAGCCGTCCGCGACGAATCACGACCATCTCGCCGGGCTCGACGTCGCGCTCGTGGCTCGCGCCAATCAGGTCGAGCGCGCAGGTCTCACTCGCCACCACCCAGCCGCCATCGAGCCGGCCGAGCGAGAGCGGCCGGAAGCCGCGCGGATCGCGCGCCGCGACCAGCGCGTCGGAGGTCATCATCACCAGGCTGAACGCGCCCTTGAGACGCGACAGCGCGTCGATCAACCGCTCCTCGGGCAGCTGTTCGCGGGAGCGCGCGAGCAGCTGCACGATCACCTCGCTGTCGGCCGTCGTGCTGAAGATGGCACCCCGGCCCTCGAGCTCGCGGCGGATCGGAAGCGCGTTCACGATGTTGCCGTTGTGAGCGATCGCGATCGGACCGGCATCGGTGGTCGCGCAGAACGGCTGGGCGTTGACCAGCGAGCTGCCGCCGGCCGTGGAATAGCGCACGTGACCGATCGCGTTGCGGCCTTCGAGCTGCTCGAGGATGCGCTCGTTGAAGACGTCGGCCACGAGCCCCATCCCGCGGTGCACCGCCTGGGCGCGAGCCCCGCCCGGATTCGAGACGATGCCGGCGCTCTCCTGGCCGCGGTGCTGGAGCGCGTAGAGACCGAGGTACACGATCTTGGCGGCCTCCGGGTGGCCGTGAATGCCGACCACTCCACACTCGTCGTGGAAGCGGTCCTCGAGATGCGCTTCGACCAGCAGGGCCAGCTCTTCACGCGTCATCTTCATGTCGGGATCACCCCTCTCTCAAGCGCCGCGGGATCGCGCTCTGCCAGAGCGCGTGCAGCTCGCGGACCGGCTCGTCGATCCACGGCTCCTCGCCCGGCATTCCGATCCGAAGGCGGTCGCCGCCTGTTGTGCCGACCTGTCGCGCCGGAACCCGGTGGTGGGCCGCCAGCGCGAGCAGGTGGTCTGGATCCCTTGTCGCCGCGATCACGCGCCCGGTCGACTCGCCGAACAGCAGCGCATCGGGCCGCAGCGAGTCGGCGAGCGCGACGCGCGCACCGACCTGCGCAGGTCCGGTGAAGCAGCATTCCGCAAGCGCTGTGGCGAGCCCGCCGTCGGCGACGTCGTGCGCCGTCTCGATCGCGCGCTGCGCGACGCCGTCCGCAAGCAACGCTTCGAGGCGCTTCTCGTGCTCGAGATCGACCTCGGGCGGCGCGCCGCACTCGCGACCGCGGCGCAGCGCCAGCCATTCGCTGCCACCCAGCTCTTCGCGGTTCTCGCCGAGCAGCACCAGCGCTCGTCCCGCGCCGGCGAAGTGCGACGTGGCGTGACGGCTCCAGTCCTCGAGCAAACCGACGGCAGCGATCGTGGGGGTCGGGAAGATCGCGCGGCCCGAGGTCTCGTTGTAGAACGAGACGTTGCCCGAGACGACCGGCGTGCCGAGGGCCGCGGCCGCATCCGCCAGGCCGCGCGTCGCCTCGGCGAACTCCCACATGATCTCCGGCTTCTCCGGATTGCCGAAGTTGAGGCAATTCGAGAGCGCCAGCGGACGCGCGCCGGTGCACGCGACGTTGCGCGCGGCCTCGGCGACGGCGGCGACCGCGCCGGCGTACGGGTCGAGCCAGCACCAGCGCGGATTGCAGTCGACCGACAGTGCGATGGCCTGGGTCGTCGCGGTGCCGTCCTCGCGCTTGATCCGCACCAGCGCCGCGTCGCCGCCCGGACCGATCACGGTGTTTCCCTGCACGAGCTGATCGTACTGGCGGTAGAGCCATCGCTTCGAGCCGAGGCTGGGCGTGTCGAGCAGCGCGCGAAGCGCGCCCGGAAGGTCGGCTTCGGGCGCAACTCCGGTCGGGTCGAGCTTCTGGCGCTCGAGCCGATCGGCGGGTTCGCGCACCGGCCGGTCGAGCTCGGGGCTCTGGCGCGCGACCGGTGCCACCGGGATGTCTACCACCGGCTCGCCGTGCCAGCGGATCCGCATGCGACCGTCGGCGGTGACGCGTCCCACGACCACCGCGTCGAGGTCCCAGCGCTCGAAGATCTCCTCTACCTCGCGCTCGCGGCCGGACTGCGCGACCAAGAGCATCCGCTCCTGGCTCTCGGAGAGCAAGAGCTCGTAGGGCGTCATGCCGGTCTCGCGCTGCGGCACGCGGTCGAGATCGAGCTCGATGCCGGTCCCAGCATTGCTCGCCATCTCGAACGAGGAGCAGGTGAGGCCGGCGGCGCCCATGTCCTGAATTCCGACGATCGCGTCGGTCCGCATCAGCTCGAGGCAGGCCTCGATCAGACACTTCTCGGTGAATGGATCTCCCACCTGCACCGTGGGCCGTTTGGCAGAGCTCGCGTCGTCGAACTCGGCCGACGCGAGCAGGCTCGCGCCGTGGATGCCGTCGCGGCCGGTCTTGCTCCCGACGTAGATGACCGGATTTCCGATCCCCGCGGCCTTGGCGAGGAAGACGCGGTCGGCCTCGACGACGCCGAGATTGAACGCGTTGACCAGGATGTTGCCGCGGTAGCACTCATGGAAGCTGGTCTCACCCCCGACCGTCGCGACGCCGACCGGGTTGCCGTAGCCGCCGATCCCGTCGACCACGCCGCGCAAGAGATACTGGTGCAGCGGATCGTCGAGGGGCCCGAAGCGGAGCGAGTCGAGCGAAGCGATCGGACGCGCGCCCATCGTGAAGACGTCGCGCAGGATGCCGCCGACGCCGGTGGCCGCACCCTGCCGCGGCTCGATGAACGAGGGGTGGTTGTGACTCTCGATCTTGAAGACCACGGCGAGGCCGTCGCCGATCGCGACCACGCCGGCGTTCTCCCCCGGGCCCTGGAGCACGTGGGGTCCCTGCGTCGGCAGCCGCTTCAGATACTTCTTGCTCGACTTGTAGGAGCAGTGCTCCGACCACATCACCGAGAAGATCCCGAGCTCGGAGAAGGTGGGCGTGCGACCCAGAATCGCCTCGATCTGGGCGTACTCGGCGTCCGAGAGGCCGTGCTCGCGGGCGAGCGCGAGATCGACGCTCGGCTCGGCGCGCGCGCTCACCGTGAGCCCCGGCATGCATCCAACAGCGATCCGAGCAGCACGCGTCCATCCTCGCCACCGACACCCGCCTCGACGGCGTGCTCTGGGTGCGGCATCAGCCCCATCACGTTGCCGCGCGCGTTCGCCACACCGGCGATGTTCGCGAGGCTGCCGTTGGGATTGCCGGCCGCGGTTGCCTGCCCCGCGTCATCGACGTAGCGGAGCACCACCTGCCCGTCGCGCTCGAGCAGGGCGAGCTGGTCGGGCGGTGCGTGGTAGGCACCCTCCCCGTGCTTGATCGGAAGGCGAAGCACGGAGCCTTCCGCGGCGCGGGACGTGAAGGGCGCGCGCGCGCGCTCGACGCGCACGTTCACGAATTCGCACACGAAGTGCAGCTGGTGGTTGCGCACCAGCGCCCCGGGCAAGAGGCCCGCCTCGCAGAGGATCTGGAAGCCGTTGCACACGCCGAGCACCGGCCCGCCCGCGTCGGCGAAGCGCTTCACGTCGGCCATGATCGGCGAGAAGCGCGCCATCGCACCCGCGCGCAGGTAGTCGCCGTAGGAGAAGCCCCCGGGCACCAGCACCGCCGCGGTGTCGGCCGGCAGTGCGCTCTCCTTGTGCCAGACGAGGCGCGCCTCCGCCCCGAGCACTGCCTTCAACGCGAACCGGAGGTCGCGGTCGTCGTTCGAGCCCGGTAGCTGGATGACCGAGAACATTCGGGGGAATCCTCGAACGCTGGTGCGTTCGGCGGCGGGGGGCCGCCCGCTCGCGCAAGAAGATCCGGAACCGGGGCTGTGTGGGGAGGAACGTGGCGAGTCTACCCGCGGCGCCCCACCCCAACAACCACCGCTCTTCACCGCTGGTCTTTTCGATCTTCGCTCGGCTGCGCCTCGCTGCCTTGCGGCGCTTGCCGCTCACCGATCACCAGCGCGGCGCCGTCCGTACCGACGACCGGCGAGCGGAAGCGATGGACGAGTCCGGACTGATTGCGCGGTGACAGCTCCGGCAGATTGTTGACGCGCACGTTCGCCACCGGAAACTCGCGCCCGATGTAGGACTTCTGCGCGGCGAGGTGCTCCAGAGCCGAGAGATTCACCGGCCAGGGCCGCGGGATGATCACGTCGGGGACGATCGCCAGATCGCGAACGCGGTCGGGCGCGTAGAAGCCCAAGGTGGTCGTCGCGCCGAGATAGAACATGTAGGAGACGTCCTCGTAGTTGGTTGCGATCACCAGCTCGGCTGGGTTCGGGTAGCTCTCGGCGAGGTACGGGATCACGTGGTCGAGGGGTCCTCGATACGGCTCGCGCAGCTCGGCCCACCGGCCGCGCAGCTCGGGAGCGCGCACGACCGAAGCACCCGCCAGAGCGACCGCGATCGCCACGAGGCCTGCCTCGGCCGGGCGCCGGGCTGCCGTCCGTCGCAGCGCGAGCAGGCCACCGGCCTGGAGCACGCACAGCCCGCAGATCACCGGCGACAGCGGCACGAGATAGCGCGTGAAGAACAGCGGCGTGAGCGCGATCAGCGCGACCCAGAGCGCTGCGAACCAGAGCAGGAGATCGCAGGTTCCGAGCAGCACCCGGACGTCCCGTCCGACCGACCCGGCTCCCCGGCGCGCGACGACCGACGCGAGGGCGCCCACCGCGGCCGGCAGCAGGAACTCGAAACGCAGCAGATACCCCGACGCTGCGCCGAGCTGGCGAATCGGCGTGTGTTCGGGTCCGCCGAACACCTCGAAGAAGGAGCGGCTCTGCGCGAGGACTTTGTAGAAGGCGACGAGCGGCAGCACGGCCGCGGAGGCCAGCAGGTAGGGGGCGGCGCCACTCGCGAGATCGACGACCCGCGTTCGCAGCGGCGCGCGCGATCGAATCGCTTGCCGTGCGAGTCCGCAGCCCGCAGCGGCGGCGACGGCAGCGAACGCGGGATAGAAGAGGTTGAACAGGCACCACAGGACGGGAGCCAACAGCAGCGTGTGGAGCAGCGGTGGCAGATCCGTCCGCACGTGGCGTCGCGTCTCGAGCCAGGCGACGACGGCGATCCCGAGCACCACCAGCGGGTAGTAGCGGACCTCGCGCAGATGGAGCTGGAGCGACACCGAGAGCACGAGGCAAACCGCGAAGCCCAGCCAGAACCGAGCGCGCTCGCCCGCCGCCGCAGGCCACAAGCTGGCACCGACGGCGCCGAGCAGCAGCACCCCGAGCCAGCCAGCGATCGCGAACGGAAGCCGCACGCGCCACGTGCGCAGCGAGAGGTCATCGGCCGCGTCCGACCACGCGACGGCCGGTGCCGCGAAGTAGTACTGCGCCCACGGCGATCCGAGATACGCGTCGAGCCGCTCGTGGACACCCAGCTCGAGAGGGTGGTGCACGCCGTACACCGTGTTGCGCGGGTCGTGAACTTTCGGATAGCCGTACTCGAGGATGCGACGCCCGAACATCGCCGTGTCGGCTTCGTCCTCCCACGAGAGCGGCGCACCGAGTCCCGCCAGTACGAGCCCAGCGAACACGGTCTGCAGACAGACGGCGCCGGCGATCACCAGCGCCGGGGTTCCCGAACGCATCGAACGTGTCGAGCTCCTGTCTTCGGTTGGACCGGCGGGCAAGGGCTTTGTAGCATCCGGCGACCGCCCCCAGGCGTTGCGATTCCGGATCGCCCGCGCAGCCCCCCAACCCTCCGAGGCACCCTCCATGGGCACCGACCCGCGACTGCTGCGCGACCAGTGCGGACGCACCCTGAAGCAAACCGACTTGCAGGGCATCGGCCGGCGCGAGGAGGGCAAGGTCCGCGACAACTACATCCAGGGTGATCGCCGGACGATCGTCGTCACCGACCGCGTGAGCTGCTTCGACGTCGTGGTCGGCACCCTCCCGTTCAAGGGCCAGGTGCTGAACCAGCTCGCCGCGTTCTGGTTCGACCGCACGCGGGCGCTGGCTCCGAACCATGTCATCGAGGTGCCGGACCCGTGCGTCTCTGTGGTGCGCGAGCTGAAGACGATGCCGGTCGAGTTCGTGATGCGCGGCTACCTGACCGGCTCGACCCAGACCTCGGTCTGGACCGCCTACACGCGGGGCGAGCGCAGCTACTGCGGCCACACGCTGCCCGAGGGCCTGCGCGCGCACGAGCCGCTGCCGGAGCCGTTGCTGACTCCGACCACGAAGGCGCCCAAAGGCCTGCACGACGAGCTCACTTCGCGCGACCGGATCATCGCGAGCGGAATGCTCAGCGAAGAGACCTTCGACGCGGCCGCGCGCCTCGCCCACGCGCTGTTCGCGGAGGGACAGCGCTGGGCCGCGAGCCGCGGTCTGATTCTCGTGGATACCAAGTACGAGCTCGCGCAGCAGGCCGACGGCAGCCTCGTGGTGGTGGACGAGATCCACACCCCCGACTCCTCGCGCTACTGGTACCGCGACCGCTACGAGCGCGCGCTCGCCGAGGGCCGCACGCCGGAAGCGCTCGACAAGGAGTACGTCCGCCGCTGGCTCGGCGAGAAGGGCTACCGGGGCGACGGCCCGCCGCCGGAGCTTCCGATCGACGTGCGCTGCGAGGCAGCGCGGCGCTACATCGAAGCGTTCGAGCAGATCACCGGTCGCGACTTCGAACCCGACACGGAAGATCCCCGGAATCGGATCGCGCGCAACCTGGGCATCGCCTAGGCCGCTCTCAAGAGCTCTCGATCCTCACGATCGCGTACTCCTCGATCACCGGGTTCGCCAGCAGCTTCTCCGCGAGCTCCTCGAGCAGGCGGCGCGCCTCGGCTTCCGAGGCCGCGGCGAGCGTGATCTCGAACAGCTTTCCCTGGCGCACGCTCTCGATCGCGTGATAGCCGAGCTGCGCGCTCGCGGAGCGGATCGCCTTGCCCTGGGGATCGAGGACGTCGGGTTTGCGTGTCACGTGGACCAGCGCCTTCACGAACCCTCCTGTTCCGGTGCGGCGAGCGCGAGCGTGCGCTCGAAGATCGCGTCGACGTGACGGAGCGCCTCGTCGAGGCTGAACGCGCGATCGATCGCTTCTTTCGACAGGACGCGCGCGATCTCGGGGTCGGCCTGCACGCGGTCGCGGAAGTCGCCGCCGTGGTCCCAGGTCTCCATCGCGTGTCTCTGCACCATTGCGTAGGCGGCCTCCCGGGTCGGGCTCACCGCGGTGAGGTGCAGGAGCAACGTGCCGCTGAACGCCAGGCCACGCGTCAGCTCGAGGTTCTCGCGCATGCGTTCCGGGAATACCACCAGCGTGTCGACCAGCCCCGCGAGCCGGTGGAGCATGAAGTCGAGCGTCACGCAGGCGTCGGGGAAGATCACCCGCTCCACCGACGAATTGCTGATATCGCGCTCGTGCCAGAGCGCCTGGTTCTCGAGCGCAGCCGACGCGTATCCGCGGATCACGCGCGCCAGCCCGCTGACGTTCTCGAGCCGCCACGGGTTGCGCTTGTGGGGCATCGCGGACGAGCCCTTCTGGCCCGCGCCGAACTCCTCCTGCACCTCGCGCACCTCGGTGCGCGCCAGATGGCGCAGCTCGACGGCGATCTTCTCGCAGCTCGACGCGCACAGCGCGAGCGCGCCGATGAACGCCGCGTGGCGATCGCGCTGCACCACCTGCGTGGCCGCCGGCTCGAAACCGATCCGAAGACGGCGGCACACCGCCACCTCCACCGCCGGGGGCAGATGGGCGAAGGTTCCGACCGCCCCCGAGAGCTTGCCGACGGCTGCTTCCTCGAGCGCACGCGCGAGGCGCCCACCCTGGCGCCGGATCTCGTCGGCGAACACCAAGAGCTTCAGGCCGAACGTCGTGGGCTCGGCGTGCACGCCGTGGGTGCGGCCGATGCACGGCGTGTGCTGGAACTCGCGCGCGCGCCTCACCAGCACGCGGCGCAGCCGCTCGACTCCGCGCCGCAGGATATCCCCGGCGTCGCGGATCTGCAGCGCCAGCGCGGTATCGAGCACGTCGCTGGAGGTCATGCCGTAGTGCACGAACCGTGATTCCGGCCCGATCTGCTCCGCCAGACTCGACAGAAATGCGATCACGTCGTGCCGTACCTGCGCCTCGATCTCCGCGATCCGGGCCGGATTCACCGCCGCCTTCGCGCGGATCGTCTCGAGCGCTTCGGGCGGAATCGTGCCGCGTTCGGCGTGCACTTCGCACACGGCGAGCTCCACCTCGAGCCAGCGCGCGTACTTGCCTTCCTCGGAGAAGATCCGGGCCATCTCGGGCCGGGAGTAGCGTTCGATCATGTCTTTCCGACCTTCGCTCGGCTCCGCCTCGCTGCGCGCCGGACGGCTTGCCTCATCCCAGGCGCAGAAACACGTAGAAGAGCATCAGGTAGTACATCACCGGAATCGCGAGCAGCGGCGAGTCGATCCGGTCGAGCACACCGCCCATGCCGGGAAGCACCGCTCCGGCGTCCTTCACCTGGGCGTCGCGCTTCAGCAGCGACTCGACGAGATCCCCGACGATCGCAGCCGCGGACAGGATGACGCCGAAGATCACCACGGCCACCCAACCCAAGAGCGCCGAGAGCGACGGCCACCAGATCTCGAAGATCCCCTTGAAGATCAGGCCGCAGAGCGTCCCACCGATCACGCCGCCGATCGCCCCCTCGACGCTCTTCGCCGGGCTGATGCGAGGCGCGAGCTTGCGCTTGCCATAGGCGCGTCCGGCGAAGTAGGCACCGGCGTCGCTCCACACCACGACAGCCAGCGTGAAGGTGAGCAGGAAGGCGCCCGACTCCGGAGCGATCCCCATCCCGCTCACGTCGTCTGCGCCGTAGCGCGTCACCATCACGCGATGGAACTCGCGCAGCACGATCGCGTGGGACAACAGCCAACCCACGTAGAAGATCCCGAAGAACGTGCCCGAGATGCTCGCGAGCGCCTCGCTGATCTGGCGTCGCCCGAGCTGGAGGATCATCACCACCAGCAGTGTCACGGTCATCAGCACGGTCGCGTGGTACTCGTTGCCGAGATAGGCGACAACCGGAAGCGCCGCTCCCGCGGCGAGACCGAAGCCCATGATCGGATGGGCGCCCTTGTCCTCGATCAGGCCGTAGAACTCGCGTTGCGCGAGCAGCGTGATCAGCACGACCGTGCCGAGCACCCAGAGCCCCCCCTGCGCGATCGCATACAGCACCCACGGAATCAGGATCGATGCCGTCAGCAGGCGCGTCTGGAGGTCGCTCAGCCCGCGCTTCGGCAGCCCGCCGGGGGGAGGCGGGGTGGGAGGACGCGGGTGTACCGGCTCGCGTCCGACCCGCACCGGGTCGCTCACGGTGCGCTCCGGCTCGGCGCGTTGCCGGTGTGGCCGAACCCGCCGGCGCCGCGGGACGTCTCGTCGAGGCTCTCGACCTCGAGGAAGTGCGCGTCCGAAACCGGCGCCACGACGACCTGCGCGATCCGCTCGCCGCGCCGCAGCGTGATGCGCTCCCGCCCTGCGTTCATCACGATCACCTGGATCTCACCGCGGTAGTCCGCGTCGATCGTCCCCGGTGCGTTGGGCAACACCAGGCCGTGACGCAGCGCCAGGCCGCTGCGCGGGCGCACCTGGGCTTCGTGACCTGCGGGCACCGCGATCGCGAAGCCGGTCGGAACGAGCGCGCGATCACCGGGCTCGAGGACGAGCTCGTCGTCGAGCGCGGCGTGCAGGTCGAACCCCGCCGCGCCGGCAGTGGCCCGGGTCGGCAGCGGCAGCCCCCGCGCGCCCGGCAATCGCGTGATCCGGATCGTGACGGGTGCGGCAGTCATGCGTCCCTAGGAGGCCGCCGCCGCGGCGTCGGCCAGCGCCTCCTTCCGCGAGAGCCGGATGCGACCCGAGGGATCGATCTCGATGCACTTCGCGAGCACCTCGTCGCCTTCGCTCACCACGTCGGTGACCTTCTCGACCCGCCCCTCGGCCAGATGGCTGATGTGGATCAGGCCGTCCGTGCCCGGGAAGATCTCCACGAACGCACCGAAGTCGGTGATCCGCTTCACCTTGCCCAGGTAGACGCGGTCGAGCTCGGCCTCTTGCGTGAGCTCGTTGACCATCCCCTCCGCGAGCTCGAGTGCGGCGGTGTCCGGCGAGAAGATCGTGACGATTCCCGAGTCGTCGATGTCGATCTTGGTGCCCGTGGCGTCCTGGATGCCGCGGATCACCTTGCCACCGGGGCCGATGATGTCGCGGATCCGATCGGGCTTGATCGTGATCATCTTCACCCGCGGCGCGTAGCGCGAAAGCTCGGTTCTCGGCTTGAAGTCGACGAACTCGCCGGCCGTCTCCTGCTGCATGCAGTCGAGGATGTGCAGACGCCCGACACGGGCCTGCTCGAGCGCCCGCTCGAGCACCTGCCAGTCGACGCTGCGGATCTTGATGTCCATCTGCAGCGCCGTGATACCCGTGCGCGTACCCGTGACCTTGAAGTCCATGTCACCGAGGTGGTCCTCGTCTCCGAGGATGTCCGAGAGGATCGCGACGCGATCTCCCTCTTCGATCAACCCCATCGCGATTCCGGCAACCGGAGCCACCAGCGGCACGCCGGCGTCCATCAGCGAGAGGGTTCCGCCGCACACGGTGGCCATCGACGACGATCCGTTCGACTCGAGCGTCTCGGAGACCACCCGAATCGTGTACGGGAAGCCCTCGAGATCCGGCAGCACCGCCGAGAGCGCGCGCTCGGCGAGGTTGCCGTGCCCGACCTCCCGCCGGCCCGGGCCGCGCTGCATCCGCGCCTCCCCGACCGAGAACGGCGGGAAGTTGTAGTGCAGGTAGAAGCGCTTGCTCGTGCGCTCGGTCAGCGCGTCGATCGTCTGCTCGTCGCTATGGCCGCCCAGTGTGGTGAAGACCATCGCCTGGGTCTCGCCGCGCGTGAACACGGCGACGCCGTGCGGCCGCGGAATCGGCCTCACCTCACAGGCGATCGGTCGGATCTCGTCCGATCGGCGACCGTCGATGCGGACGCCGTCGTCGAGAATGCGTTTGCGCATCAGCTCGGAGCGGAGGTCGTGGAGGATCTCCTTTACAGTGCCCTGGAGATTGCGGAGCGCGGCCTGGCGCTCTTCGATCGCAGCCAGGGTATCGAGCACCGCCGGCGCAGCGCGGAAGGCGGTGACGAGCCCGTCCACCACCTCCTTCTCCACCTCGCTGATCGCCTGGTAGCGCTCATGCTTGGCGCGGATCTGCACGGCGCGGGTCAACTTCGCCTCGGCCTGGGCGCGCACTCTCGCCTCGAGTTCGCTGTGATCCTGCGGCGGTGCCACCGCCACCTTCGGCTTCCCGACCTTGGCCTGCAGTGCTTCGATGCTTCCGATCGCTGCGACGATCTCCTGGTGGGCGCGCTTGAGACCCGCGAGCACGTCCGGCTCGCCAACCTGCCGCGCGCCTCCCTCGACCATGACGAGTGCACCGCGACTCCCGCACACGACGAGGTCGAGGTCGCTCTCGGCGGTCTGCTCGCGCGTCGGGTTGATCAGCCACCGATCTCCGTCGCGTCCGACGCGCACGGCGGCGATCGGTCCGAGGAACGGAATCTCCGAAATCGAGAGCGCCGCAGAGGCGCCGATGAAGGCCGGGATGTCCGGTGTGTTCTCGCCATCCGCCGAGAGCACCGTCGCGATGATCTGCGTCTCGTCGCGATAGCCATCGGCGAAGAGCGGACGGATCGATCGGTCGATGAAGCGCGACACGAGCACTTCGCGATCGGAGAGGCGTCCCTCGCGTTTGAAGAAGCCGCCCGGGATCTTGCCGGCCGCCGACGTCTTCTCGACGTAGTCGACCGTGAGCGGGAAGAAGTCGATCCCCGGCCTCGGGTCCGCGTGGGTCGCGGTGACGAGAACGACGGTCTCGCCGTAGGTGACGAGCGCGGCGCCGTGAGCCTGCTTGGCGAGGCGACCGGTCTCGATCGTCATCGGTCGGCCACCGAAATCGAAGGTGACCGTTTCGGATTGGAACCAATAATTCGGCATGTTGCCTTTGCATCTCCTGCTGGACCGACGTTGGGTCCAGCGGTCTGGGGCGACGCTCGAGAGGTCGGACGGAGACGCGCGGGAATGCGGAATCTGTCATGCGCGAAGAAAATCGGTTTGCTTCGCGTATGACGGACTTCCGCATTCCACGACGACGCACTCCACGTCGCCCGGAATGGTGGAGGCGATTCGCCTCCGGTTTCTGCGGCAGCTCGCTGCGAGCCGCCGGCGTGGGCACCACCGGCTAGCGGCGCAGCCCCAGCTTCTCGATCAGTGCCCGGTATCGATCGGGCTCGGTCCTCCTCAGGTAGTTCAGGAGGCGTCGGCGTTGGCTCACCATCATGAGCAGCCCGCGGCGCGAGTGGTGGTCCTTCACGTGGACCTTGAAGTGCTCGGAGAGGCCGTTGATTCTTTCCGTCAAGAGCGCCACCTGCACTGCCGGTGAGCCCGTATCCGAATCGTGAGCTCGATGGGTGTCGATGGTCGCTCGCTTCTGCACGCTGGCGATCAACTTCGCTTCCTCTGTCCGAGCATCGGTGTGCTCTCTGGGTCGGTGGAATCGATCGGTAAACCCCTGAGAAACCTGGATTCTTGCAGAGCTAGCGACGCCCCGCAAACGGCTCGAGCACGCGCAGGGGTCGCAGCCGGCGGCCCGGGCGAACCTCCAGGATTCCGATCACCTGCCCCTCGCCGTCGTGGGCGACGATCCGGGTTCCCGGCACCTCGGGCGGCCCGTCCGCCGGAATCTCGGAGCCCTGCGCGATCGCCTGCACCTCGTGGGGATCGAGCCGGAGCGCCGGAAGACCGAGCGCTTCGAGCGGAGACACCAGCCGCCGCCCGAGCTCGCCCGACTCAGCCTCCACGCGCAGGGTTTCCGGGGAGCACGCTTGTGCGAGGGTGAACGGCCCGCTGCGCGTGCGGCGCAGATCCGCCAGGTGAGCGCCGCATCCGAGGCGCTCGCCGAGATCGGCTGCGAGCACGCGGACGTACGTCCCACCCGAGCACTCGACCTCGATCTCGAGCCGCGGCGGGTCGTACTTGCGCAGATCGAAACGTCGGATGTGGACCCGCTTCGGCTCGCGCTCGACCTCGAGGCCCTCTCGCGCGAGCTTGTGCAGCGGCACCCCGCCCTTCTTCACCGCGCTGAACATCGGCGGCACTTGCTCGACGAAGCCGATGAAGGCCTGGATGGCTTCCTCGACGCGAGCCTCGTCGGGCCACGGTCCCGAGTAGCTGCGGAGAACACGACCCTCGGCATCCAGGGTGTTGGTCACCGTACCGAGTTGGATCGCACCGGCATAGCCCTTGTCGCGGTCCTGGACGTAGGGCACGAGCTTCGTGGCGGCGCGGATCGCGAGCGGCAATACGCCGGTGGCTAGCGGGTCGAGCGTTCCGAGGTGCCCGACGCGGCGGGTTCCAAACCAACCGCGGGCGGCGTCGACGACGTCATGGGAAGTCCACCCTGCGGGCTTGTCGACGACGAGGAAGCCCGAGGGACCGGGCGCCTCATCGTTTCGGCGCCTACTTCTCCGCGCCATGCTCGCTCTCCGCCGCGTCGGCCTGTTCGGCTTCGGTCTGTTCGGCTTCGGTCTGTTCGGGCCGATCGGGCTCGCCGGGTGTCGATCCGGCTGCACCCGTTCCGGCGTCCGGGTGGAGCGGCGCGACTTCGCGCAGCACCGATAGAGTCCGGCTTCCGAGTACCAGGGAAGGATCGTAGCGGAAGCGCAGCTCCGGCATCCGCTTCATCGGGAGCTTCCCCGCCGCCCGGTGGCGCAGGAACTGCGCCGCACTGTCGAGCCCGGCCTGGCGCTCCTCGACTCGATCGGGAGCCTCGTCGACGTCGAGCGCGCTCCAGAAGATCAGCGCGTGGGAGAGGTCCGGCGCGACGTCGACTCTCGTCAACGTGACGAGGCCCACGCGTGGATCGGTCACCTCCTGGCGCAAGAGACGCGCCAGCTCTGCCTGCAGCTCGCCCGCGATGCGTGCGGCGCGTCTCGACACGATCAGGCCTCGTCCTCGACATCGTCGTCGTCGTCATCGTCGTCATCGGATCTCGAGTCGTCGAAGCCCAGGGCGTCGGGATCCCACGGCTGCTCCTCGTGCGGGAGATCGACCACGTCGACGTCGGCCGACAGCACCCGGGCCAGATGAAGATCCTCGATGAAGTCGTGCGCGCGCTCGAGCACCGATCGCACGGAGACGCTGTCCGCTCCGGCCGCCGCCAGGCCGAGCACGGCGTACTGCCAGGTGTCTTGTCCGCCGATCTCCGATACGGCGAGATTGAAGCGATTGCGGACTCGGCGGACGATCGACCGGACCACCCCGCGCTTCGCTTTGAGTGACTGGCAGCCCTCGACGTGCAGCTCGACGACGCAGGCGCCGACGATCATTCGAGGGTCGCCGGCTTCTCCTCGAGTACGTACGTCTCGATGACGTCGCCGATCTTCACGTCGTTGTAGCCTTCGATACCGATCCCGCACTCGAAGCCGGAGTTCACCTCGCGTGCGTCGTCCTTGAAGCGCTTGAGCGAGCCCACACGGCCTTCGTAGACGTGGACCCCGTCGCGCAGCAAACGGCAGGAGCTGCCGCGGCGCACGCGCCCTTCGGCCACATAGCAGCCCGCGATCGTGCCGACCTTGGGCACGGTGAACGTGTCGCGCACCTCGGCGCGTCCCTCGAACTTCTCGCTGATCGTCGGCGGCAGGAGACCCGCCATCGCCTTCTTGACGTCGTCGACGACGTCGTAGATCACCTGATAGGTGCGGATCTCGACGCCCTGACCCTCGGCGGCGCGCCGCGCTGCGGGGTCGGGCCGCACGTGGAAGCCGACGATGATGCCTTCGCTCGCCTTGGCCAGCATCACGTCGGTTTCGGTCACGGCGCCGACGCCTGCCAACAGGACATCGACTTTCACCGAGTCCGTCGAGAGCTTGAGCAAGGAGTCGCGCAGCGCCTCCACGGAGCCCTGGGTATCCGCCTTGAGCACGATCGACAGCTCGCGGACGCCCCCGCCCCCGGCCTGGGCGAAGAACTCGTCCAGCGTGAGCCGGGGAGTGGTGACTGCCGGGCGCTCGCGCTGCAGGGACTCGCGGTGCGAGATGATGTCCTTGGCCACGCGCTCGTTCTCGACCACGTGGAACGCGTCGCCGGCATCGGGCACCGTGGTGAGACCGGTGATTCGCACCGGCACCGACGGCCCGGCCTCCTCGAGGCGCTCCGTGTTCTCGTCGTCCATCGCGCGGACGCGACCCCAGCTCCGCCCCACCACGACGATGTCCCCGCGGCGCAGCGTGCCGCCCTGCACCAGCACGGTCGCCACCGGCCCCTTGCCCTTGTCGAGGCCCGCCTCGAGCACGATCCCCGAAGCGCGTTGCACAGGATCGGCGCGCAGCTCGAGCAGCTCGGCCTGGAGCAGCACGAGCTCGAGCAGCTTGTCGATGCCGGTGCGCTTGGTGGCCGACACCTCTGCGCTGATCGTGTCGCCGCCGAACTCCTCGGCGACGAGTCCGTGCTCCATCAGGCGCTGGCGGACCTGCTGCGGATTCGCTCCCGGCAGGTCGCACTTGTTGATCGCGACGACGATCGGAACGTTTGCCGCCTTCGCGTGCTCGATCGCCTCGACGGTCTGCGGCATCGCCCCTTCGGTCGCGGCCACCACGAGGATCACCAGGTCGGTCGCCGCCGCGCCGCGCGCCCGCATCTCGGTGAACGCGGCGTGCCCCGGCGTGTCGATGAACGTGATCGTGGAGTCGCCTACCCGTGCGCGGTAGGCGCCGATGTGCTGCGTGATGCCGCCCGCCTCGCCCGCCACTACGTTCGCGTGGCGAATCGCATCGAGCAGGGAGGTCTTGCCGTGATCGACGTGGCCCATGACCGTGACCACCGGCGGCCGCGGCTCCCGCGCTTCTTCATGTGCCTGATCAGATTGCTCGAAGAACGCCTGCTCCTTGAAGCCGGTGTCCTGCACGTCGAAGCCGAACTCGGTGGCCACC
>Ga0184637_10000939_pt1 | contig 20513 bp, 20 predicted proteins | sample PLM3_127_b2_FD_133143 | JGI IMG/M metagenome (GOLD analysis project Ga0184637, IMG submission 133143) | Groundwater sediment microbial communities from an aquifer in East River, Colorado, USA - PLM3_127_b2 | ecosystem: Environmental > Terrestrial > Soil > Riparian zone | place: USA: East River... | reverse complement strand
GTGTGTGGCTTCGAAGTCCTGTCATTGCTCTACGCGTCCGGCACAATCGCGTCGGCTTCGATCTCGACCTCGTAGTCGCCGATCAGGTTCCCCACTTCGACAAGCGTGTTGGCGGGCAGCGTGTCGCCGAAGACGCGGCCGTGCGCGCGCGACACAGGCTCCCAGTGCGCGGCATCTCGAAGATAGATCCGGGTCCGAACGACATCCTCGATCCTTCCGCCAAGCGCGGAGATCGAGGCGGAGATCTTGTCCAGGATATACGTTGCCTGGGCTCCGGCGTCGCCTGGCGCCACGCAGCGATCCGACCCGTGCGTTGCGGTTGTTCCGGAAACGCAAATCCTATCCTTGACCCTGACAGCGCGGCTGTACCCTGCGATCGGCTCCCAGATGCTGCCGGACGACACGCGCAGACGATCGGGGCGATTTGGCATCGGTTCGGCCTTGTAGACGGAGGGTATGGCGTCAAGATGGTGGCTGAGGTCCCCCGATGCCGTGAGGTAGGGCGGACGGCGGTATTCGTCGCCGCAGTCGCCGGGTATCGGCTTTGTCGCGCGAAACGCCGCGTCGAGCCTTGACCTGTCTTCCGCGTCGAGCGTGAAGCCAAAAATCTTGAGATTGTCGGCGCGATGTTCGCTTTCGGTGATTCTCGCGCCGATGATGGCGGCGCCGACCGCCTCGTGGTCCAGCACCCAGCGCGTCGCGACGTTGGATATCGACACGCCGTGCTTCTTCGCGATCTCGCCGGCCGCGGAGAGAACGTCCTGAAAAGGCTCCCACCCGCCCGCGGTATCAATGAAGCGCTTGTATTTCGAGCGGCTCCAGTCGGGCAAAGATGATGGCTCGGGCTTGGCCAGCCACCTGTCGGAGAGAAAGCCCCCGCACAAAGTTCCATAGGCCAGGAGCTTCACGCCGCTTTTTCGGCACAGGTCCGAAAGCGGACCGCCGGCACGGCGGTCGATCAGCGAGAACGAAACCTGGTTGCTGGTCACCGGTATGCCGTCGGCGAGCGCCAGCGCCAAATGCGCCGCGTCGAAATTGGTGACGCCGATCGCCCCGATCAGCCCCTGCTCGATGAGGCGCTTCATCTCATGCATGGCATCGAGCCAGGCGGGGTGCTCAAAGGTCCACCAATGGAACTGGAGCAGATCGACTTTCCTGACGCCCAACCGGTCGAGTCGTTCCTGAACGCCCCGGCGCACGACATCGGCGGTCATCGGCCCGGGCTCCGGACACCATTTGGTAAAGGCGACTGGCCGTCGTCCGCTTTCCGGATAGCGCGCGAGAAGCCTGCCTGCAATCAGTTCGGCGCTCCCGTAATGGTCGGCCATGTCGAACGTGTCGAAGCCGGACTTCGCATAGGCTTCGAGCGCGTCGGCCGCACGCTCGAGATCAAGCGGCGTTTGCCTTTCGAGATCGGCCACTTGCCACAGACCGCAGATCAGGCGGCTTATGTTCAAGGTGTCACCAAGTTCAATGCGATCAGGGCCGTTTTGCACGCATGGACTCCTCTTGGCTCATTGACTTGCACTTGCCGGCGGACGCCGATCGTCAGGCAAGGTGGCGCGAGATCACTTTGACCTCGCCCAGGATGCCGCGGGGCCGCAGGAGCAGGATGGCGCAGAGCGCGACGCCGATCATCACGATCTGCAGCGAGGCTGCTCGCGCCTGCTGGTCTGGCGGAAAAACGGCCGAAACCGCGCTGGCTGAGATTGCCCAGAGGCCCCAGACGACGATTGCACCGAGGATCGCGCCACGATTATTGCCCGAGCCGCCGACGATCAACATCGCCCAGACCTGGAATGTGAGCGTGGGCGAATAATTGTCGGGCGCGATGAAGCCGATGAAATGCGCCTGGGTCGCACCTGCGAGCCCCATGATCGCCCCGCCGATCGTGAAAGCTTGCAGGCGGAAGCGGACCGCGCTTTTGCCCAAGGCCAGGGCCGCTGCCTCGTCTTCGCGGATGGCCCGCAATACCCGTCCCCAGGGGCTGCGGACGAGTCGTTCAAGCGCGAGATAGAGGGCGATTATCACGGTCGCGAGAACGGCAAGATTGAGCAGACTGAACATCAATGGATCGCCAGCCGTACCACTGAAGGGGCGAGGAATGAAGCCGATCCCGAACGGACCGCCGGTCACGGATTCCAGATTGAGAAGGCAGAGCTGAACGGCAACGGCCACGCCAAAGGTGGCGATCGCCAGATAGTCGGCGCGGAGCCGGATCGTCAGGGCGCCGACCAGGAACGTGACAAACCCGGTCGCTACGGCGCCGCCGATCCATCCGACGAGCATTGGCAGGCCGAAGCCGCCGAGACGGTCGGGCGCATCGGGCGTTGTCAGGAGCGACGACACATAAGCGCCGACGGCCACAAAGCCGGCGACGCCGACATTGAAGAGGCCGGTCTGCCCCCACTGCACATTGAGGCCGAGGCATATGATTGCGAAGGTCAGCGCCATCGACATGAAGAAAGCGCCGTAACCGATCAGATCGAGAATCATTCCGGCCTCCCGAACAGGCCCTGTGGACGCAGGAGCAGGATCGCGACAAGGATGACGAAGGCCACCGCCGCGCGCCACTCCGCCCCGACAAGCTGCACGGCCAGCGCTTCGGCAAGTCCGACAATCAGGCCGGCGAGCATCGCGCCTGGCACGCTCCCGATCCCGCCAAGGATGGCGGCGGCAAACAGCGGCAGCAGCAGATCGAGGCCCATCTGGGGCCGGATCTGCACGAGCAAGCCCGCCATGATGCCGGCGATGCTGGCAAGACCCGCACCGAGGACCCAGACCGTGCGGATGACCTTGCGGACATCGATGCCGACGACGCCGGCGAGCTGCTGGTTCTCGCTGACGGCGCGCATGGAACGCCCGATCGCCGTGCGTGTCAGCAGGAGATGAATTGCGATGACGAGCGTCGCCCCGACGCCGAGCGAAAGCAACTGGTCCGGGGTGGCACGCAGGCCGCCGCCAAACGGCAGCGCGATCTGAAGCGCGTTGGTGTAGTAGGCGGGCTGCGACGTGAATATGAATTCAAGCAGGTTGCGCAAGGTCAGCGCCGCGCCGAAGCTCGCCATCACCAATATGATGATGCCGCTCCGCCGGGCGCGAAGGCGGCCGAACAATAGCGCATCCACAAGAAGCGCCAGGGCGGCCGTGAGTGCGATGGCGCCAAGAGCCGCGATCGGCAGCGACCAGCCGAAGGAAAACGGCCCCAACGGGGCAATCAACGCGCCGGAGAGAGCGCCAAGGGCGCCGCTGACGGCGAGTGCGAAATAGGCCCCCCAAGCGATGAACTCGCCGTGCGCGAAATTGGCGAAGCGCAGGATCGAATAGGTGAGCGTCACGCCGATCGCCCCCAGCCCGATCATCGAGCCGCTGATGAGACCGTCCATCAATGCCTGCGGGTTCATGAGGTGGCCGCCCTCTCCGCTCGGCGCGCACCCAGATAGAGTTCCGCGACGATCGGGTCGTCCGCCAGATTCGCAGCTGGTCCTTCGTGGCGTACCAGCCCTTCGACGAGAATCGCGGCGCGATCGGCTATGGCCAGCGCGGCCTTCACGTTCTGCTCGACCAGAATGATCGTGACGCCGGTTTCGTTGATCGCCGCGAGGCGGGCGAAAACTTCGGAAACGATCCGGGGCGAGAGACCGGCGGATGGCTCGTCAAGAATCAGGACTGAAGGCTCGACGACGAGTGCGCGGGCGACCGCCAGCATCTGGCGCTGCCCGCCGGAAAGCTGGCCGGCCCTGCGCGAGGGTCTAGACGCAAGATCGGGGAACATCTCATACATGGCTGCAATGCGCCGACGCCTCCTTTCCTTGGGCAGGATGTCGGCGGCCAGCAGCAAGTTCTCCTCGATCGTGAGTGCCGCAAATATGTTCTCGGTCTGCGGCACGAATGCGAGGCCATGGCGGATCTTCTCGTGTGCGGGCACCGCCGTGATATCCGCGCCGTTGAGGGAGATCGCCCCCGAGTGCACCGGCACCAGGCCGGCGATCGTCTTTACCAGAGTGGATTTTCCAGCGCCGTTCGGGCCTAGCAGGACGAGGAATTCGCGGGCACGCACCGAAATATCGACGCCGCGCACGATCGGCAGATCGGGCTCGTAGCCGGCGACAAGCGCCGTCGTCGACAGGACGACCTGACTGTCCGGCGCGGCGTTCATGCGGCTGCCCCGAGATAGGCGCTGACGACGGCGGGGTCGCGCGCGACGATGGCGGGCGGGCCTTCGGCCAGCAGCTTGCCGGTGGCCATGACGACGACTCGCCCGCACAGCCTGGCCACCATCTCCATGTTGTGCTCGATGAGCAGGATCGTCTTGCCCCGCGCGTTAAGCTCCCGCACGCGGTCGATGATGAGTTCAAGCAGCGTCGGGTTCACCCCGGCCGCCGGCTCATCGAGCAGAATCGTTTCGGGATCCGCCATCAGTATGCGCGCCAGCTCGAGCAGCTTGCGCTGGCCGCCAGACAGGATCCGCGCCGGCTCACGCTCCAACTTCGACAGCGTGACAAAGTCGAGGAGCGCGCGCGCCTTGTCGATCCCGGCCTTCTCCTCGGCGGCAACCCGGCCGGGCCGCAGAAAATTCATCCAGATTCGTTCGCCGGCCTGATGCTGACCGCCCGTCAGCACGTTTTCGAGAACCGTCATTTCGGCGAAGGGTCGGGGAATCTGGAAGGTGCGGCCGAGACCCAACGCGATGCGTTTCTCAGGGCCCTCCCTGGAGACGTCACAACCTCCGATCGCGATCTCGCCAGAGGTGGGCTTCAGGCTTCCGGCAATCAGATTGAAAAGCGTCGTCTTTCCCGCGCCGTTGGGTCCGATCAACCCAACCATCTCGCCGCGACGCAGCGTGATCGACATGCCGTCGACCGCGCACAGGCCGCCGAATTGCTTGACCAGTTCGCGCGCCTCGATGGGCGGTCGCTCCCCAGGTCGCGGCCCCGAATCCGGCGGACCGTGGACGGTTTGCATCGGACCCCCAGGTTTTGATCACCGATCTTTGATCAAATATATTGACACCCCCCTCCTTTGCAAGTACGGAAATTGTCGTTGGTCGCACGAGGTCGCGGAATTGAACGCCAGCAATCATGCGCCGGAGGTGAAGTTGGCAGGGAATGGACACCGCGATGTCCTGTCCGGTGACGCGCAGGTGAGCCATCGCGGCGCGCTCATCCCGCTCCGGCACGAGACTCTGCAGGTGCGGGTCTACGCCGAGTTGCGCCGTTCCCTGATTCACGGCGTGTTCGACGCAGGCCAAGCGTTGCGCATTCAGGATCTGGCGAGAACCCTGCAGACCAGCACGATGCCGGTGCGCGAGGCGCTGGCGCGGCTGGTGTCCGAACAGGCCCTGGAAGCGCTGCCCAACCGGTCGGTGCGCGTTCCCCTTATTACGCGTGAACGGCTCGACGATCTGGCGCGGGCGCGCTGCCTGGTCGAAGGGCAACTGACGGCGCTGGCGCTGCCCAACCTCGCGGCGATGGATTTTGAAAGACTGAGAGAGCTCACCCGCGCTTGCGAAGCGGCCTTCCGCAGCGATGCCGCGGACAAGGCGCACGCAACATCGGAGCTCAACCACGCCTTCCATTTCCATATCTACGGCGCGGCACGGTCTGCTGTGCTGATTCCAATTGTCGAAAGCCTGTGGCTCCAATCCGGCCCCTATGTGCGCGTCGCGGCCCGCATTCATGACGAAAGCCGTGACGCTCTGGCGGTGAATCACCACTGGGCGCTGATCGCAGCGCTGGAACGAGGAGACGAGGCCGGCGCGAAGAATGCGCTGACCAACGATATAACCCGCTCCTTCAATCTCATCCGCGACCGCCTCGGTGCGGACGGCACGATCGCAAAGAGCGTCAGCGATGGCTGAAACCCGCGACGACACGTTCGAGCTCTATGATCTGCGCGTCGAAGTGACCGCGCCGGAAGGCGGCCCTATCTATTGCGGCGCCAAGGCGGGGGATTATTTCGAGCTGCGCGGCGAAATGCTGTATCTGCCGCCGGGACAGGGCTTTTCCATCTATTCGCTTGCGGCGCTGCTGCCACTGCTGCCGGCCAAGCAGCGCCCCACCCACAAGAACGATTGGATGACGACGGACGCCGAAGTCGCCTGCCCCGATCCGAACTGTTCGACGCGGTTCCGCATCACACGGACGGGTCGGCGCCGCTACAGCCATGGCGAAACCACCGCGGTTCCGCTCCATGGCGATTGAGGCCACGCCCGTGCAGCGATTCCCCTTGGCGCCGGATTACGAGATTTCGCGGATTCTCCGCGGCGGCTGGCAGTTGGCCGGCGGTCATGGCGAAGTCCGGACCGATGATGCGATTGCCGATATGGTGGCCTTCGCGGATGCCGGCATCACCACCTTCGACTGTGCCGACATCTATACGGGTGTTGAGGAACTGATCGGCCAATTTCGACTGCGCTATAAGGACATGCGCGGCAAGGAGGCGCTCGAGCGTATCCAGGTGCACACGAAATTCGTGCCGGATCTGCATATCCTGCCGCGCATCGGCAGGTCCGACGTCGAAAGCGTCATCGACCAGTCGTTGCGCCGTCTCAGGGCCGATCGGCTCGATCTCGTCCAGTTCCACTGGTGGGACTATGCGGTGCCGCGCTGGCAGGAGACCGCGCACTGGCTGGCTGAACTGCGCCAGGCAGGAAAGATCCGCAACCTGGGCGGCACCAATTTCGACACCGAGCACATGCTGGCAATGGTGACGAGCGGCGTGCCACTCATTTCCATGCAGGTGCAGTATTCGCTCCTCGACCGCCGCCCGGCAAAGGCGATGGCATCCGCCGCCGCCGGCCACGGCATCTCGCTGCTGTGCTACGGCACCGTGGCCGGAGGATTCTTGAGCGACAAATGGCTGGGCGCGGCGGAACCGGGCGAGCCCGTGGAAAACCGCTCGCTCACAAAATACAAACTGATCATCGACGAATTCGGCGGCTGGGAGCTGTTTCAGGCTTTGCTGAGGGCGCTGCGCGAGGTCGCCGACCGGCATCGGAGCGACATCGCGACGGTGGCAAGCGCGGCCGTGCTCACCCGGGCCGGGGTCGCAGGCGTCATCGTTGGCGCACGCAGTCGCTCGCATCTCCAATCCAATCTGGCGATTTCGGATCTGCGACTGACTGCGGAGGACCACGCGCGGATCGACACCGTTCTTGCCCTGGCAAGGCCCCTGCCGGGCGATGTCTACGCGCTTGAGCGTGATCGCACCGGTCGCCATGGCTCGATCATGAAATACGACCTCAACAAGGGGGCAGCTTGACCGCCGCGCCGTGGCACGCGGCGTCCACACCATCGCAACGCTACACCAACCATCGGCCGACAGGGACTCGGCTGAAACAGGAGGGAGGTTTCTCATGAGAAAGATGCTTCTTGGCACAACACTGCTTGCCGCCATCTGCGCGGCGGCGCTGCAGGCACAGGCGGCCGACTGCGATATCACCATCGGCATGGTGATGGAATTGACCGGCCCGGCGGGGGCTTATGGCCAGGCCGGCGCCAAGGCGGTCGATATGGCGTTCCGGGACTTCAACGAAGCTGGCGGCGTCGAGGGCTGCAAGCTCGTGACGGATACGCGCGACAGCCAGAGCCAAGGCACGGTCGCCGTCGACCAGGCCACCCAGCTTGTCAACATCAAGAAAGTGCCGGTCATCATCGGCGGCATCATCTCATCGGTGTCGATCCCGATCCTGACCTCCGTAACGGCGCCGGCCGGCGTGGTGCAGGTCTCGCCCGCCTCCTCCTCGCCGGCGCTGACGCAGCTCGGGCGGGACGGCAAGACCAACGGCGTATTCTTCCGCACCATCACCTCGGACGCCCTGCAAGGCACGGCGGCGGCGAAATATGCGCTCGACCAGGGTTTGAAGAAGATCGCAATCGTCCACGTCAACAACGACTTCGGCGTGAACATGGTGCGTGAATTCAGGGCCGCCTACGAAAAGCTCGGCGGGACCATCACCTCGGTCACCCCCTACAACGAAAAGCAGGCGAACTACTCGGCCGAAGCGAGCGCGGCAATGGCCGGGGAACCCGAGGCGCTTTATCTCGTGAGCTATCCGGTCGATGGCGCGACGATCGCACGCGCATGGATCTCGAACGGCGGCCCACAGGTTTTCCTGCTCAATGACGGCATGAATTCGACGGACTTCATTCAATCCGTCGGAGCAAAGTATCTCGAGAACGCGTACGGTACTTCGTCGGGCACCAGTCCGACGGCATCGACCGAGTATTTCAACGCGAATTTCGAGGCCTTTTCCGGCGGCATCAAGCCCGACGCGCCCGCCGCCGACCGCTCCTATGACGCCGGCGCGATCGTAGCGCTGGCGGTCGCCAAGGCGGGAAAGGGCGACGCGGCCGCGATCAAGACCGCGATCCGCGAGGTCGTTGCGCAAGATGGCGCGCCGATCCATGCCGGCAAGGAGGAATTTGCGAAGGCCCTCGCGCTCCTCAAGGAAGGTAAGCCGATCAAGTATGAAGGGGTCATCGGACCGGTGAGCTTCGACGAGTATGGCGACATCACCGGCCCCTTCCGCCTGTGGCGCATTCAGTCCGGAGAAGTGAAGACGGTCGGCGAAATGAGCTCCGATGACGTCATGAAGCTCAAGGCCGAACTCGGCAATTGACGGTCCGCGTTTTCGGAGGGCTTCGGCGCAATCCGTACGGCCAGTACGGCCCAGCCGAAGCCCGCTGGATCCTTCCTATGACCGCAGGGCAATCGCATCGGCGCGAGCGAGAGACCTGCGCAGAGCCCCTTCCCCCCTTGCGGGGGAAGGTTGGGAAGGGGGGTGATGCAGCGCCGAGTGTTTCAGGAAATCGCTGCCGCGATTGCGCACCTTGCGGTGCGCTACCCCCCTTCCAGCTTCGGCTAAGCTCGCTTCGCTCGGCTCAAGCCTGCGAATCCTTCCCCCGCAAGGGGGGAAGGGAATTCTTTTGAGGCCGCGTTCCGGATATGCGATCACCCTGCCTAGGATCGGCCGCCACCGCGCGGAGAGATGACCGCCGTCGCCTCGATCTCGACCAGAGCCGCGTCCTCGATCAACCCACTGACCACCACCATCGTCATGGCCGGGAAGTGTTTGCCCATGATTCGACGGTACGTTTCCCCCACCTCCCGTTGTCGCGCCAGGTATTCCTTCTTGTCGGTGACATACCACGTCAACCGCACGATATCCGTTGCCGTTCCGCCGGCGGCTTCGACCACCTCGACGATGTTCCTGAGCGCCTGCTCCATCTGGCCGATGAAGTCGTGGCTCTCGAAGACCTGATTCTTGTTCCAGCCGATCTGTCCGCCGACATAGAGACGCGCACCGTCGGCCAAGACACCGTTGGCATATCCTCTTGCCGGCTTCCAGCCGTCAGGCTGAATGATCTTGTGCATCGTCCTTCACCAGTCCGTTGAGTTCATGCGAGATCCGCGCGCGAATGCTCGCGGGCCACGATTTCGATCGGTCAGCACCCGTTCCAGTGAACACCAGCGTCGATCTCAGGCTGAGCCGCTTCTCCGGGCCGCAATAGGCCTCGATCGCAAGTTCGACGCTTGACCGGCCAATCCTGACCGGCCTCAGCCGGAACTCCAGAATGTCGCCATGCTTGCTGGGTGCGTGGAAATCGATGCTCATGGAAACAGTGGGAACGGCCGCTCCCATCGAGCCGTGCAATGCCTCGAACGAGACGCCAAGGCGCTGCGCGAACCACTCTTCCACGGTCGCGTTGATCATCTCGAAATAGCGGGGATAAAAGACGATGCCGGCCGGATCGCAGTGCTGGAAGTAGATCTTTTGTCGGAACGCAAAATGCTCCAACTCACACCCCCGTCGGGAAGTTCGCTGTCATCGCGGAAACGCCGTTCACAGCACGGTCCTCACCGACCACAATTCGGGAAACAGCTCGACCTCGAGCATGCGCTTGAGGTAGCTGACGCCGCCGGTTCCACCCGTCCCCCGCTTGAAACCGATGACGCGTTCGACCGTTGTCACGTGGTTGAAGCGCCAGCGGCGGAAATAGTCCTCAAAGTCCACCAGCTTCTCGGCGAGCTCATAGAGCGGCCAGAATTTGTCAGGCGCCTCATAAACCGTGCGCCAGGCCTCGACCACGCCGTCGAACCGCTGGTAGGGTTTTGCGACGTCGCGCTCGAGCGCTTCTCGTGGAACGGCGATGCCGTTCCGGGCGACCAGGCGCAGGGCCTCGTCATAGAGGCTGGGGCGGGCCAGTTCCGCCTCCAGCATCGCTTCGATTTCCGGCCGGTGCGCATGCGGGCGGAGCAACGCCTTGTTGCGGTTCCCGACCATGAACTCGATCTGTCGGTACTGCCAGGACTGGAACCCGGAGGATTGCCCGAGCGCGCCGCGGAAGCGGGTGTATTCGCTCGGGGTCATCGTTCTGAGCACATCCCAGGCGCTATTGAGCTGCTCGAAGATGCGCGCCACCCGCGCCAGCATCTTGAAGGCGGGCGGAAGCGCGTCGGCCGCCATGGCTTTGCGCGCGGCGACGATTTCGTGGATTGCAAGCCGCATCCACAATTCCGAGGTATGATGCTGGATGATGAACAGCATCTCGTCATGGGCGTCGGTCAGCGGCCGCTGGGCGCCCAGGATGACCTCGAGATTGAGGTAGTCGCTATAGGACATGCGCCCGTCGAATTCCATCTGGGCGCCTTCCGTGGCCGGATCGTATGGACCCCGCGCGTTCATGTGACCAACTCCCTCTTGCGGTATTGCGGCTGGTCCCACGTGCGGTCGCGAAGGATCGCCGCGAGGGTGTCGACGGCACGCAGGACATCGGCCTCGTCGACGTAAAGCGGCGTGAAGCCGAACCGCATGTTGTCCGGCGCCCGGAAATCGCCGATCACGCCGCGCGCGATCAGCGCCTGCATGGCGGCATAGCCGTGCTCGAACTGGAACGAGACCTGCGAGCCGCGCAGCGCCGGGTCGCGCGGGCTGGTCAACCTCAAGGCCGGGCAACGCGCCTCAACTTCGCGGATGAACGTTTCGGTCAGTTCCACGGAGCGGGCGCGCAGCGCGGCCATGTCGACGTCGGCCCAGATGTCGAGAGCGGCTTCCAGAATGCTCATCTGCACCACCGACGGCGTGCCGACACGCATGCGCTCGATCCCGCGGGCCGGCCGGAATTCCGGGTCGAAGGCGAATGGCGCCTCGTGGCCCATCCAGCCCGAAAGCGCCGGTCGGGCTTTGTCGATATGATCCGGTCGGACATAGATGAAGGCGGGCGCCCCCGGTCCCCCGTTCAGATATTTGTAGGTGCAGCCGGCCGCGAAATCCGCATTGCAGGTGGCGATTTCCACCGGTACCGCCCCCGCGGAGTGCGCCAGATCCCAGATCGCAAGGGCGCCCGCCGCGTGTGCTTTCGCCGTCAGCCGCGCCATATCGTGCATCCGGCCGGTACGGTAATCGACGTGGGTCAGCATGAGCACCGCAATGTTCCCGTCGATCGCGTCCGCGACGGCCTCGGGCTCGACGGTCTTCAAGATGTATCCTTTGCCGAGCAACCTTAGCAGTCCGTCCGCCATATAGAGATCGCTCGGAAAATTGCCGGTGTCGGACAGCACAACCGTGCGTCCCGGCCGCATCTCCAGCGCGGAGGCAAGCGCCTGGTAGATCTTGATGGAGAGCGTATCGCCCATCACGACCGTCCCCGGGGCTGCGCCGATCAGCCGGGCAATACGGTCGCCGACGCGCCGCGGCTGATCCATCCAGCCGGCCAGGTTCCAAGCCCGGATCAGCAAGTCGCCCCATTCGTCCCTGATCACACGATCGGCGCGCTCCATCGCCGCCTTGGGCAGGGCCCCAAGCGAATTGCCGTCGAGATAGACAACGCCTTCCGGCAGGTGGAACCGGGCCTTGGTGGCGGCGAAATCGGTCAAGACGTTGGCTCCTGTTTCAACCGGAACCGTTGGATCTTGCCGGTCTGCGTTTTCGGGAGTGCATCGATGAAGACGACGGAGCGCGGGTATTTGTAGGGTGCGATCGTCGCCTTCACATGATCCTGCAGGCGCTTGATGGTTTCCTCCGAGCGCGCAGCGCCCTGAGCCAGGACGACATGGGCTTGCACGATCTGGCCGCGCTCCTCGTCCGGCGCGCCGACGACCGCACACTCCGCAACATCGGAATGAGACAGCAACGCCGCTTCTACTTCCGGACCGGCGATATTGTACCCTGAGGAGATGATCATATCGTCGCTGCGCGCGGCGAAGTGGAAGTATCCGTTTTCGTCCTGCCAAAAGCTATCCCCGGTCAAGTTCCAGCCGTCGCGGACATATTTCTTCTGGCGTTCGTCGGCGAGATAGCGGCAACCGGTCGGGCCGCGAACCGCGAGCCGTCCAACGGTGCCGCGCGGCACGTCATTCATCGCTTCATCGACAATCCTCGCCTGGTAGCCTGTCACCGGCTTGCCGGTGCAGGCGGGGCGGCAATCCGCGAACCGGTTCGTGATGAAGATGTGCAGCATCTCGGTCGCGCCGATTCCGTCCAGCATCGGTTTTCCGGTCTTCGCCATCCAACCTTCGTAGATCGGTTCCGGAAGCGTTTCTCCCGCCGAAACCGCGGCGCGCAGCGAGGAGAGATCCGCGCCCTTGTCCATCGCGGCCAGCATGGCGCGATAGGCCGTCGGCGCGGTGAAGCACACGGTCGCCTTATAAGTCTGGATGATGTCGATCATGTTGGGCGGCGAAGCGTTCTCGAGAAGTGTCGCCGCCGCTCCGAACCGCAGCGGGAAGACCGCCAATCCGCCAAGACCGAAGGTGAACGCAAGCGGCGGCGAGCCGACGAACACATCCTCCGGCGTGACGTTCAGCACTTCCTTCGCATAGCCGTCGGCGATGATCAAAAGGTCCCGGTGGAAATGCATCGTCGCCTTCGGCTCGCCCGTCGTGCCGGATGTGAAACCCAGCAGCGCGACATCGTCCCGCCCGGTCCGCACCGTATCGAACTTCACCCGCTTGTTGAGCGCGATACGGTCGAGCTCCGCATCGTGATTGACCGTGCCGTCGAAGCCGACGATCTTCTTCAGGAATCGGCTGGACTTCGCGCAGGCGACCAGATCGTCCATCAATCGCGTGTCGCACAGCGCGAGGGTGATTTCGGCCTTATCGACAATCTGCGTCAATTCGCCCGGACGCAGCATCGGCATGGTGTTGACGACGACCGCTCCGGCCTTTGTCGCCGCCAGCCAACACGCGACCATTGCCGGGTTGTTCGCCGAGCGGATAAGCACGCGGTTGCCCGGCTTCACGCCATAATCCTCGACCAGGGCGTGGGCAATCCGGCTGGTCCAATCGGCGAGTTCCTTGTAGGTGCGATGCCGGCCGTTGCCGATCAGCGCGGTATTGTCGCCGAACCCCCGCTCGACCATCCGGTCGGTCAATTCCAGACCTGCGTTGAGATATTCGGGATAGTCAAAACCTTCCAGCAGGAACTCCGGCCATTGACCGGGCGGTGGAAGATTGTCGCGCGTGAATGTGTCCGTGTGAGCTGATGGTCCGAGCATGTCAGCCTCCCGCCGACGCATTCGCCAGCGTCTGCCTTGCGATGATCACTCTCTGAACGTCGGACGCGCCTTCATAGATGCGTAGCGCCCGGATCTCCCGATAGAGGCGTTCGACGATATGCCCCCTGCGCACACCGTCGCCGCCATGAATCTGCACCGCCTTGTCGATCACCTCTTGGGCGCGATCGGTCGCGTAGAGCTTGGCCATCGCGGCCTCGCGGCTGACCCGCGCCGCGCCCATGTCCTTGAGCCACGCCGCTCGATAGACCAGGAGCGCGGCGGCATCGACATCCAGCGCCATGTCCGCCAGATGACCCTGGATCATTTGCAGTTCGAACATCGGCGCGCCGAAAAGCTCCCGCGTCCGAACCCGATGGATGCTCTCGTCGAGCGCGCGGCGTGCAAAGCCGAGCGCGGCCGCGGCGACGGTAGAGCGGAAAACGTCGAGAACGGACATCGCGATGCGGAATCCGTCCCCGGGCTTTCCAAGCATCGCTTCCGCGGGGACACGGCAGCCCTCGAAAGAAATCCTGGCCAGCGGATGCGGCGCAACAACCTCGAGCCGTTCGGCGATGTTCAGGCCGGACGTGTCCGCCGGCACCAGGAACGCCGAAATGCCCTTGGAACCCGGTGCTTCGCCGGTGCGTGCGAAGACGGTATAGATATCGGCAATGCCGCCATTCGAGACCCAGGTCTTTTCACCGTCAAGCACATAGAAGTCGCCATCGCGGGTCGCGGCAAGATCCATGTTGGCGACGTCGGAGCCGGATTTCGGCTCGCTCAGGGCAAAGGCGGAAATCGCCTTCCCGGCGCGGGTCTTCGCCAGCCACGCGCGTTTCTGCGCCGCCGTCCCGAACAGGGAAATCGCCCCGGTGCCGAGGCCCTGCATCGCGAAGGCGAAATCCGCCAGGCCGTCATGGCGCGCCAAGGTTTCGCGCATGATGCAGAGGCTGCGCACATCGAGCTTCGAACTTGGGTCCGATGGATCGACGGCGGTCCACTCCAGCCAGCCGTCGTCTCCAAGCATGGCCACGAGCTGGCGGCAGGCTGCATCGACATCCTTGTGGTCGACGGCGCCCAGATTGGTGCCGGCCCAGTCATCGAGCCGCTTCGCCAGCTTGCCGTGGCGGTCTTCGAAAAACGGCCAGTCGAGAAAGCTCTTGTCCGACATCAGTCGCCCTCGAATGACGGCTTCTGTTTTGCGGCGAAGGCCTCATGGGCGCGGCCGAAATCGGCTGTCCGCATGCAGATGGCCTGCGCCTGCGCCTCCGACTCGATCGCCTGCTCGATGCTCATGCTCCATTCCTGGACCAGCATCGTCTTGGTCATCATGTGCGCGAACGCCGGTCCATCCGCGAGCTGCCGGGCCAGGGCGACCGCCTCGGCCTCCAGCTCTTCCGCCGTGACGAGCCGATTGAAAAAGCCCCAGCGCTCGCCTTCCGCCGCGCTCATGACCCGGCCGGTGTAGAGAAGCTCGGCCGCCCTGCCCTGCCCAATGATGCGCGGCAGGATCGCGCAGGCTCCCATGTCGCACCCCGCGAGCCCGACGCGGGTGAAAAGGAACGCCGTCTTGGCCCCGGCGGTGGCGATCCGCAGATCCGAGGCCATTGCAATGATGGCACCCGCGCCGACGCAGGTGCCGTCGATCGCGGCAATGACCGGCTTGCCGCACCCAATCATGGCCTTCACCAGATCGCCGGTCATGCGGGTGAATTCGAGAATGCCCTTCATGTCCCTCTGGAGCAGCGGCCCGATGATATCGTGCACGTCGCCGCCGGAGCAGAAGTTGCCGCCGTTGGATCCGAAGACCACCGCCTTCACGTCGTCGGCGTGGACCAACGTGCGGAACCAGTCGCGCAGTTCGGCGTAGCTGTCGAACGTCAGCGGATTCTTGCGCTCCGGCCGGTCGAGCGAAAGCATGGCTACGCCATCCGCGATCCGGCACTTGAAGTGTTTGGGTGCGATGCTTTTCATGCGCGTCATTTGTCGACCGCCTTCAGTTGGTCCAGCCGCCTGCCGATATCTCCGAGCTGCGCGATCAGCGTCTCCGCCTCAGTGGCGTCGACCGACCCAAGCAACTCGTTCACCCAGTCTTCGTGACCCTTCGCAAGTTCCGAAAAATGCGTCCGACCCTTCGCGGTCAGTCGCACGATCATGGCGCGGCGGTCGCCTTCGACCGGCACCCGCACAATCAGTCCGTCGGCGACAAGCCGGCCGACGATGCCCGTCACGTTGCCGTTCGACACGCGCAACACGCCGGACAGCTCGCTCATATTCAGCCCCTTTTCGGCACGATAGAGCGCCGCCATGACGTCAAACCGCGGCAGCGTTGTATCGAACTCCACGCGCAGCCGTTCGCGCAATTCCCGCTCGATGAGCCGGGAAACCTTGAGGATCCTCAGCCAAACCCGCAGCCGCGCTTTCGAGGCGGCGGACCCGGCATCCAAACCGCTGGTCAGATTCTTTCTCGAGGGGGTCGAAGCAAGACTCATATTTCACCGCCGGATACGGAGATCGCCTGGCCCGTCACGGACGCGGCGCCTTTGCTGCACAGCCACAGCACCGCCTCGGCAACTTCCTCGGGTTGAACAAACCGGCCTTGCGGATTATTCGCTTTCAGCGCCGCCTCTGCTTCCGCGCGCGGCCGGCCGGTCTTGCGCATGATGTTGTCGATTGCTTGCTCCAGCATCGGCGTCTGCGTGTATCCGGGACAGACGGCATTGACGGTAACGCCGGTCTTCGCCGTTTCAAGCGCCAGCGCGCGGGTCAGCCCGATGGCGCCATGCTTGGCGGCGCAGTAGCCGCTCACATACGCGTAGCCCTTTAACCCGGCCGTCGAAGCGATGGCAATCAGCCGGCCCCAGCCGGCATCCAGCATCGGCTGCAGCGCGGCCTGCCAGACGTGGAACACTCCCGTCAGGTTGACGTCGAGCATCGACCGCAGATCGCCTTCATCCATCTTCAGGAAAGGCTTGCTCGCCGCAGCGCCGGCATTCGCAACGACAATATCCACCGGCCCAAGCGCGGTTGACGCTTCGGCGAACATGGACCTGACGGATTGCGCGTCCGTCACGTCGCCGGCCACCCAGCGTATGCGGGGGTCTCCCTTCGCGGTCTTCTCCAACGGCTCCTGTCGCCGGCCCGCAATTGTCACGCTGGCGCCGGCCCGGGCCAGCGACAGCGCAATGGCAGCGCCGACGCCGGTCCCCCCGCCTGTCACCAATGCATGCCTGCCGGAGAGATCGTTCATCGCTCACACCTTGCCCTGGAAGACTTCGGCGCGCTCGGCAAGCCGCCACATCTGGTCGCGGCCGTTAAGATAGGGGTCGGGCCATTTCTCCTCGCGGTCGCCGAGCGCCGTCGCCGCGTGAAGGGTCCAGTACGGGTTTGCGAGATGCGGCCGGGCCAGGCACACGAGATCGGCGCGGCCGGCCATCAGGATCGAGTTGACGTGGTCGGGCTCATAGATGTTGCCGACGGCCATCGTTGCCATGCCGGTTTCGTTGCGGATCCGGTCCGAGAACGGCGTTTGAAACATGCGTCCGTAGACCGGTTTCGCCCGCATGGACGTCTGGCCCGCCGACACATCGCAGATGTCGACGCCGGCGGCTTGCAGCATGCGCGCGATTCCCACCGCGTCTTGCGGCGTAATACCCTCCTCTCCCACCCAGTCGTTCGCCGAAATGCGAACCGAGATCGGTTTGTGCTCGGGCCACGCCGCCCGCACCGCACGGAAGACCTCGAGCGGAAACCGCATCCGGTTTTCCAGGCTGCCGCCATACGCGTCCGAGCGGCTGTTGGAGAGCGGCGTTATGAAGGAGGAAAGCAGATAGCCGTGCGCGGCGTGGATCTCGATCATGTCGAAGCCGGCGCGCTCGGCCATCTCGGCGGCGGCGGCGAACTGGTCGCGCACCCGGCCCATGTCGGCATGGCTCATGGCCTTCGGTTTCTGGTTGCGCGGCGACCATGGGATGTCCGAGGCGGAAAGGACCGGCCAGTTTCCATCCGGCAGCGGCGCGTCCATTTCCTCCCAGCCGAGCTGGGTGGAGCCCTTCGGCCCCGAATGGCCGATCTGCAGGCAGATCTTTGCGTCGGTTTCGCCATGCACGAAATCGACGATGCGTTTCCACGCTGCTTCGTGCCCGGGACTGTAGGTGCCGGTGCAGCCCGGCGTGATGCGCCCCTCCGGCGAGACGCAGGTCATCTCGGTATAGACAAGGCCGGCGCCGCCCTTCGCCCGCTCGCCGTAATGGACCAGGTGCCAATCGGTCGGGCAGCCGTGCACCGCCTTGTATTGAGCCATCGGCGATACGACGATGCGGTTCTTCAACGCCATGTCACGCAGTCGAAATGGCGCGAACATTGGACGGCGCACCGGGGCATTGCGGCTGACGCCGGCCTGTTCCTGCAACCACCGCTCGGCGCCTTCAAGCCATTCGCGGTCGCGCAGCCTCAGGTTCTCGTGGCTGATGCGTTGAGATCGCGTCAGCAGCGAGTAATTGAACTGTACCGGATCGAGGTGGAAGTAGCGCTCGATTTCCTCGAACCATTCCATTGAATTGCGCGCGGCCGACTGCAGTCGAAGGACTTCCACGCGCCGCTCGGCTTCGTATTTGGCGAAGGCGCCCGCCATGGTCGATTCCGAATGCAGATCGTCGGCCAGGGCGATCGCGCTCTCCATCGCCAGCTTTGTCCCCGAGCCAATGGAGAAGTGCGCGGTCGCCGCGGCGTCGCCCAGCAGCACGACGTTGCGGTAGGACCAATGTTCGCAAAGCACGCGCGGAAAGTTGAGCCAGGCCGACCCGCGGATGTGCCTGGCGTTCGACATAAGCGGGTGGCCGCCCAGTTCGCCGGCGAAAATTCGTTCGCAGGCGGCGATCGACTCCTCCTGGCTCATCGCCCCGAAGCCGTATTTCGCCCAGGTGTCCTCGCTGCATTCCACGATAAAGGTGGCCGTGTCGGAGTCGAATTGATAGGCATGCGCCCATACCCATCCGAGCTCGGTTTCCTTGAAGATGAAGGTGAATGCGTCATCGAATTTCTGGTGCGTGCCCAGCCAGACGAATTTGCATTTGCGGGCATCGACATTCGGCTTGAAATGCGCCGCATAGCTCGCGCGGACACGCGAATTCAGTCCGTCCGATGCCACGACCAGATCGTAATCCCGCGCGAAATGCGCGGGGTCGTCGATTTCGGTCTGGAACCTCAGTTCGACACCCAGCTCACCCGCACGCTCCTGCAACAGCACCAGCAACTGCTTGCGGCCGATGCCGCAAAAACCATGGCCGGTGGAGACCGTCTTGGCCCCCTTGAAGTAGACCGCGATGTCGTCCCAATAGGCGAAATGGGCGCGGATCGCTTCGGCGCTTTTGGCGTCGTTCTCCGCGAGATTGGCCAGCGTCTCGTCGGACAAGACGACGCCCCAGCCAAATGTATCGTCTGCCCGGTTGCGCTCGAAGACGACGACCTCATGCGAGGGATCGCGCAATTTCACCGAGATCGCGAAGTAGAGCCCGGCCGGCCCGCCACCCAAGCACGCGATTCGCACCGGCGTATCCTCCCGTCCATTCCGCAGGTTCGCGCGCGACGCCACCGCGCATGAATCGTCGACACCCTAGCAAGTCGCGAGGTTTATTTCAAGCATAAACATTTTGAACTTGAAATAAACCTCGCGACTTGCTAGCAATTGAGACGATGGAGGGATGGTCAGTGATTGAGGCCAAGACCATCAGATGCAAACCCGGGATACAGGTTTTCCAATGATCCTGGACTGGGACGACGCCTACGCTAATGCTGCGCATATCGAGGGGGGCGAGCTTTACCCCGCGAAATGGGCCGCGCTGGCGAAGGCCTTTCGCGCCGAGGTCGTGGCAGCAGGACGGGCCGAATTCGATCTGCCCTACGGTGCGGCCGAGCGGGAGAAGCTCGACCTCTTCCGACCCGCGGGCAGGGTCGAAGGCTTGGCGATCTTCGCCCATGGCGGCTATTGGATGGCATTCGACAAATCCACATGGTCGCACCTTGCCGCCGGTGCGCTCGCGCGCGGCTGGGCGGTCTGCATCCCCAGCTACACGCTTGCCCCGCACGCCCGGATTTCGGAGATCTCGCGGCAATTCGCGAAAGCGGTCCGGTTCGCGGCCGACCGGGTGGATGGAGAGCTGCGGCTTGCCGGTCATTCCGCCGGAGGACATCTGGTCACGCGCATGGTGTGCGCGGATTCGCCTCTGCCAAACAGCGTTGGTGGCCGCATCGGCCAGGTCGTTTCGATCAGCGGGCTGCACGATCTGCGCCCGCTCCTGCGAACGCAGATGAACGCGACCCTTCGGCTGGATGAAGCTGAGGCATCCGCCGAAAGCCCCGCTCTCAACCGGCCGATGAAGCAATGCTCGGTCATCTGCTGGGTCGGAAGCAATGAAAGACCGGAGTTTGTCCGGCAAAGCGAATTGCTGGCAAACACCTGGACAGGGCTTGGCGCCGCCATGCGCTGCGTCCACGCCGGCGGCAGACATCACTTCGACGTCATCGAAGACCTGGCCGATCCAACCTCCAAACTGACGGAGGCGTTTGTCGGGCACCCGATGCAAGGGATACGCGGATGAGCCCGGCGTCGCTGCGGAAGCCGCACGCGACGCTGTCGAACTACCTGCCGATCAAACGCTTTCCCTCGAGCGGAAGCGTTTCTTGGAGTTGCGATACATCTTCCTCGCCGAGAGGTCCGTTCCGACGGTCCCGGAAATTCGTAACGCGACGCCGCGGCCAGTCGGCCATATCGGCGGCGGGACAATGGGGTCGGGCATCGCGGCCGCCACGCTCCTTAGAGTCGCCCCCGCTCCTCTATCCCGAGATCGCGACCTATTACCCGCGAACAGGCCGGCGCGCTGCATGAGGTGACCTGCCCCTGATTTTCTCCTCCGGATGAGGTTAGAGTCCGTTCACCAAGGAAGGACGGACGATGAAGCGATCACGGTTTTCGGAAGAGCAGATAATCGGCATTTTGCGGGAGCACGATGC
>Ga0184637_10000938_pt1 | contig 20520 bp, 18 predicted proteins | sample PLM3_127_b2_FD_133143 | JGI IMG/M metagenome (GOLD analysis project Ga0184637, IMG submission 133143) | Groundwater sediment microbial communities from an aquifer in East River, Colorado, USA - PLM3_127_b2 | ecosystem: Environmental > Terrestrial > Soil > Riparian zone | place: USA: East River... | reverse complement strand
CGATGCCCACGTTTTTCGCTATTCGTCGAGGCGCGGAACGGCCGCCAGCCGGCTGGGCGACGTGGTCGCGCCAGAGGTGAAGAAGCGCCGCAGCGAGGAAATTCGGGACGTTACGGGGCAAACTGCCGACCGGTTTCGGAAATCGTTTCTGGGTACGAGGCGCATGGTGCTCTGGGAGGAGGAGATCGGCTCGGCTGCCCGAGGCCGTACCACGGGAATGGCGCGGCAGTGGACGGGGCTCACGGACAACTATCTGCGGGTCGACACCGAGTGCCAGCATGAGCTTCTCGGCGTGACGAGCGACGTACTCCTGGCGCGTCTCGATGGAGATCGGTTCCATGCGGTCGTGGCAGCCGGAGATGGGGCTGATGTCTGAGGAGCGCGACTGTCTCTTCTGCAGCATCGTCCGCGGTGAGATTCCGGCGACGATCGTCTACAAGGAGGGCGGCGTCACGGCGTTTCGCGACGTAGCGCCCCAGGCGCCGACGCACATCCTCGTGATCCCCGATCAGCACATCGGTGGCGCGGCGCGTCTCGCCGAGGCAGACGAGCAGATCGCGGGCCGCTTGCTCCGCGTGGCCGCCGAGCTTGCTCGCCGCGAAGGAATCGAGGAGGGTGGCTACCGGTTGATCATCAACCAGGGGCACAATGCCGGGCAGACGGTTCCGCATCTGCACGTGCATCTTCTGGGCGGCCGGATTCTCCCGACGCCCCTGGTGTGAGGGCCGTTACCCTGTGTTAGCATTGGCTTCGATCCCCCCAACGTTTCCGTGAGGTCCCCCACTTGAGACAATCCGTGCCATGAAGCTCTATGAGTTTCAGGCGAAGCAAGTGTTCGCCTCGAAGGGCATTCCCGTGCCTCGGGGCGAAGTCGCTGCTACCGCGCAGGAGGCGCGGGCGGCTGCCGAACGCCTGGGGCGGTGCGTGGTCAAGGCGCAAGTGCACATCGGTGGACGAGGCAAGGCAGGCGGAATCAAGGTTGCCAACACCCCGACGGAGGCCCGCGACTACGCCCAGGCTATGCTCGGCAAGCCCCTCCGAGGGCTCACGGTCAAACAGGTTCTCGTCGAAGAAGCGCTGGACATCGACAGGGAATACTACCTGGCGGCCACCATCGATCGCACCAGCAAGCGCGTGGTTCTCATGGCGAGCGCCATGGGCGGCATGGACGTCGAGGAGGTCGCTGCGAACCATCCCGACGCCATCATCAAGCACCCGATCGACCCGGCGTACGGGCCCATGGACTTCGAGATTCGGGCCGTTATGACCCGTGCGGGCTTCGACGCAAAGGCATCGCGGGCAATCGGGACGATTGCGAAACAGGTCTACCACGTAATGCTCGATTCCGATGCCTCTCTGGTCGAGATCAATCCCCTGGTCGTTACCGGCGCGGGAACAGTGGTCGCGGCCGACGCGAAGTTCGAGGTGGACGACAACGCCCTCTTCCGCCAGCAAGCGCTCGCAGCCTTCCGCGAAGACTCCGAAGAGGATCCGATCGAGGCCGAGGCGCACCGGCGTGGCGCGACGTACGTCCATCTCGACGGCGACATCGGCATCATCGGCAACGGGGCCGGGCTGGTCATGACGACGCTCGATCTCGTTACGCGCGCGGGGGGGCGCCCCGCCAACTTCCTCGATATTGGCGGTGGCGCCCAGGCGGACAGCGTGCGCGAGGCTATCGAGATCGTGTTGATGGACCCGAACGTGAAGGGAATTCTGTTCAACATCTTCGGGGGAATTACCCGCGGCGACGAGGTAGCGAAGGGCATCCTCGCGGGCACGGAGAGCATCAAGATCAAAGTTCCGATCGTGGTACGCATGGCCGGAACGAACGCCGAGGAGGGCCGGGAGCTGCTGGAGGGCACGAACCTCGTGCCCGCGGCCGGCCCGATCGAGGCGGCGGAAAAGATCATCGAGTTAGCGAAGCGATGAGCGTGCTCGTCGGACGTGGTACGCGGGTCGTGGTGCAGGGCATCACCGGCCGCGAAGGCGCCTTCCACGCCGAGCAGATGGTGGAGTATGGCACCCAGGTCGTCGCTGGGGTCACACCCGGGCGCGGTGGCAGCACCGTCGCCAGTGTGCCGGTATTCGATTCGGTGCAGCAGGCCGTGAATGAGACTCGGGCCAACACATCCATCATCTTTGTCCCGCCCGCCTTCGCCGCCGATGCGATCTGCGAGGGGGCGGCCGCGGACCTGGACCTCGTCATCTGTATCACGGAGGGCATCCCAACCCTGGACGTGGTGCGGGCCGTGCGTTTCGCGGACGAGCGGGGAGTGCGCCTCATCGGGCCGAACTGCCCCGGAGCCATGACGCCCGGCGTGGCGAAGGTGGGCATCATGCCCGCCAACATCTTCCGCGAAGGTGATGTTGGGGTTGTCTCTCGGAGCGGGACTCTCACGTATGAAGTCGTCAACCTGCTCACCGCGGCTGGCCTCGGCGTCTCAACCTGCGTCGGGATCGGCGGAGACCCGATTATCGGCACGACGTTCACCGACGTCCTCGAGCTGTTCCGCGAGGACGATGCGACCCGCGCAGTGATCCTCATCGGCGAGATCGGCGGATCCGATGAAGAGATGGCCGCCGAATTGATCGGGCGTGGCTACCCGAAGCCAGTCGTCGCCTTCATCTCCGGACGCTCGGCGCCTCCCGGAAAGCGCATGGGCCACGCGGGCGCGATCATCTCGGGGAATACGGGGACGCCGCAGGGCAAGGTCGAGGCGTTCGGTAAGGCCGGCGTCTACGTCGGAGACACGCTCGACGACGTCGTGCAGCATGTGGGCGTGCTCTTGCCCGGACGGGTATGAGACGAGCGACCAAGTCTCCCCCTCTCCCTGACCCTCCCCCGCAAGGGGGGAGGGGAGTGCTGGCTCTCACCAGGACGGCGCCCGATGGCTGAGCGCACCGAGATGGCGAAGGCCTACGACCCGAAGGAGGTCGAGGCCCGCTGGTACGATCGCTGGCTCGAGCTCGGCGTGTTCAAGCCCGACCCTGACCCGTCGAAGCAACCCTTTTGCATCATCATGCCCCCGCCGAATGTGACGGGCGAGCTGCACCTCGGCCACGCGCTCACGGCCTCGATCGAAGACCTCCTGACTCGCTGGCACCGGATGCGTGGGGACGCGACTCTCTGGCTCCCCGGACGGGACCATGCCGGCATCGCCGGCCAGCTCGTCGTCGAGCGGGAGCTCGCAACAGAGGGCAAGACGCGGCACGACCTCGGACGCGAAGCGTTCCTCGATCGGATGTGGGACTGGATGGAGCGCTACGGCGAGGCCATCACGCTGCAGCATCGCCGGCTGGGCGTTTCGGTCGACTGGGAGCGTGAGCGGTTCACGATGGACCCCGGCCCGTCGCGAGCGGTGCGCACGGCGTTCGTTCGCCTCTTCGACAAGGGCCTCATCTACCGAGGCGCGCGCATCACCAACTGGTGCCCGCGTTGCGCCACCGCCCTGTCCGACCTGGAAGTTGTGCATCACGAGGAGGCGGGGACGCTCACGTACGTGCGCTACCCGCTGGTCCCCATCGAAGGCGAGCCCGATACCCAGTACATCCAGATCGCGACGACGCGACCGGAGACGATCCTGGCGGACACCGCCGTCGCCGTTCATCCCGAGGACGAGCGGTTTACGCGCATCGTCGGACGTCAGGCTGTCGTGCCATCGGTCGAGCGCCCCGTGCGGATCGTCGCGGACGAGGTCGTAGAGCGCGGGTTTGGAACGGGGGCGGTCAAGGTCACCCCCGGCCATGACCCGACGGACTTCGAGATCGGCCAGCGCCACAACCTGCCGATGATCCTTGTCATCGGGCTTGACGGGAAGATGAACGAGAACGCTGGTCCGCGCTACGCAGGGATGCCGGTGATGGAGGCGCGGCGAGCGTTCGTGGAGGAGTTGCGGGAACGCGGTCTCCTCGTGAAGGAGGAGCCGCACCCCCACCAGGTGGGCCACTGCGATCGCTGCGGGACCGTGGTCGAGCCCCTCGTGTCCGAGCAATGGTACGTGCGCATGGCACCGCTGGCGGAAGCGGGCCTGGCCGCGGTTCGCGACGGTCGCATTCGCATCATTCCGGACCGTTTCGCGAAGGTCTATTACAACTGGCTGGAGAACATCCGCGACTGGTGCATATCGCGCCAGCTGTGGTGGGGCCACCGCATCCCTGTCTGGACGTGCGGCAACGAGCATCGCTTCGCGGCTGTCGACGATCCGTCCGCGTGCCCGACGTGTGGATCGTCGGAGCTTACCCAGGACCCGGACGTGCTCGACACCTGGTTCTCCTCGGGGCTGTGGCCCTTCTCGACGCTCGGCTGGCCCGACGATACTGAAGACCTTCGACGCTTCTACCCGACATCCGTCATGGAGACGGGCTACGACATCCTCTTCTTCTGGGTGGCCCGCATGATCATGATGGGCCTCGAGATGACAGGCGACGTCCCCTTCCGCGACGTCTACCTGCACGGTCTCATTAGAGTCGGTCGCGAGAAGATGAGCAAGGTGAAGGGCAACGCCCTGAACCCCCTCGAGTTGATCGAGGACTTCGGCACCGATGCGGTTCGCGTCGCCCTGGTGAGCGGAACAACCCCGGGAAACGACACGCAGATCTCGAACGAAAGGCTCGAGACGAACCGCAACTTCGTCAATAAGCTCTGGAACGCCGGGCGCTTCGTGATCGCGAACGTCGGCGCCTGGCCCGAGCGGGACATTCGTCAGCCGCTTCGTGCGGCCGCGGGCGCAAGCTCCGAGGCGGATCGCTGGATCGTGAGCCGTGCGGACGAGGTGACGGCTCACGTCACGCGCTTGCTCGAGGACTTCCAGCTCGGCGAAGCCGTGCGCACGGCTCACGACTTCCTGTGGAACGAGTTCTGCGACTGGTACGTAGAGATCGCCAAGATCGAGATGCGCGAGGCGCAAAACGATGCGAAGCGAGACGGCATCCGCGCCAATCTCGGGTGGGTGTTCGAGCATACGCTCCGGTTGCTCCACCCGATGATGCCGTTCGTTACGGAAGAGCTCTGGCAGTCACTAGGGGTCGCGGGAACCCCCTCTATCGTGGTTGCACCGTGGCCGGCCGCGTCTGGCGAGAGCGACGTCGAGGCCGAAAGGCGGATGGAGGCGGTCTTCGAGCTGGTGCGGGGCGTGCGCAACGTGCGGGCCGAGTACCGCGTCGATCCTGGCCGCTGGGTGCCCGCGACCATAGTCGCGGCGGGCGACGCAGACTTCTATCGGCGCGTCGCTCCCCTCATCGGAGAGCTGCCGGGCAGCAGGCTCCGTCCCGTGGAGGTGGTGGAGCGGCTCGACCGCCCGGCGGAGGGGTTTGCAGCGATCGTGGCGGGCGGTGCCGCGCTGTACATCCCCTTCGCAGACATGGTGGATGTCAGCCAGGAGCGCACGCGCCTCGAGCGGGAGCGGGCGGATGCCTCGGCTGAGATCGAGCGGGCCGAAACGCTGCTCGCCAAACCTGGCTTCGTCGAGAAAGCCCGACCGGACGTCGTGGACCGCGAGCGCGCCAAGCTGGCCGCCCTGAGCGAGCGCCTCGATAAGCTGGATGAGCAAATCAAGACGCTGGCACAGTAGCCGCCCAGTTCGACGCCGTCTTCTATACTGGCGCGGAAAGGCCTGTCTTCGGAGGTTCTCATGCTACCGCTGATCCCGAAGGATCTCTGGCAGTGGATCGAAGAGAACCGCGAAGCGTTCCAGCCGCCCGTTGGGAACAAGGTGGTCTGGGAGGACTCGCAGTACACGGCGATGGTGATCCGCGGTCCGAACGCTCGGCGTGACTTTCACATCGATCCTTCGGACGAGATCTTCTACCAGCTGAAGGGCGACATCGTCGTCGAGCATCTCGACCGGGAGGGCAAGCGCGAGAGCTCCGTCGTGGGTGAGGGCGAGATCTTCTTGCTGCCCGCGATGGTGCCCCACTCCCCGCACCGCCCGGCCGACAGCTGGGGTCTGGTCATCGAGATCAAGCGGCGGTCGGACCAGACCGAATCGCTGCTCTGGCTCTGCGAACGCTGCGACGCTCCCCTGCACGAGGTAACGATGCACGTCGCCGACATCGAGACGGAGCTGAAGGCCGCGATCCAGAGCTTCGACGCCAGCGCCGAGCTTCGGACCTGCGGATCGTGTGGCTACGTCCAGCCGGCCGCGGCTGCCCCCATCGGACCACTGGGGGCTCCGCCCCCAGACCCCCGGGGCATACCGTAGCGGGATGGGCTACGCCCCCGGACCCCCGGGGCCCGCGGGCAATGGGGAGCACGAGCATGCCCTAGCGGGCATGGAGCCATGGCGCTGGATCGCGCCGTTGCTCGCCAACGGGCGGGCAACCCTGTTCGCCACGGCGCCGGTCGTCTGGCTGGGCGTATCACTGCTCCCCGACGTACATCCCAGCCTGAGGCTGCCCGCCTGGCTGGCGCTCGCGGGCCTGGTGGGTTTGGGCGGCGAGCTCTCGGCTCGACTTGTCGCGCTGGAAGCTGCATGGCGACGCGGTTGGGGCACGTTCTGGTTCGTCCCAGCAGGCACTGTGTTCCTGGCGGTCGTCTGGTTCTCTGTCTTCCCCGATCGATCGAGAACCCTGGTCCCGCTGGCCGTGGCGGCCGTGCTCGGCACGATGTTCGTGCAGCGCATAGAAGTCGCAGGTCCGCAGTCGCTGCGGGCCGGTGCCCACGCGATCAGCATCGGGCTAGCCTTTGCGATCGCGTTCGTGGTGTACGCCACGTCCGCTCATGCTCGAAGCTGGTGGACGTTGCTTATCGTGTTGGCCGCAACGGCCCTCGCCGCGCTCATTCTGCTCCGGGATGCGCGTGCGAGCCGCCGGTCTGCAGTGGCGCTCGCCGGTGCCACCGCCCTCGTGGTGACCGAGCTCGCGTTCGTTCTCGCCGGCGGACCTGCGCCTCCGTGGGCCTCCGCGGCGCTCCTCGTTCTCGCTCTGTACGCGTCTTCAGGTGTGGGCCACGCGGTGCTGGAGAGCGCACCGCGGCACGTCTACGTGGAGCTTGCCCTGGTCACACTGGCCGGGCTCTTCGCCATCGTTGTGGGGGCTACCCGGGCGTAGAGCCCGCGCGTAGAGCCCGCGCGTAAAGATTGAAGGCGCGGAGCCGCTGTAGAATCATTCAGCGCACTATGGGTCGGCGTTCAGCCCGTCCATAAGCTTTGAAATTCTGAGAGGTAGAGCGTAAGTGGCCATTTTCCAAACTGAAGAGCGTGCTCGCATCCGCCGGTTGAAGGTCGAACAGGCAGTAAGCCTGGCGATGCAGAGCAAGTGGGTGGAAGCGGCCGAGCTGAATCGGCAGATCATCGAAAACTTGCCCAAGGATGTCGAAGCGCACAACCGGCTCGGCAAGGCGTTGATCGAGCTCGGCAAGTTCGACGAAGCGCGCGAGGCTTACAACCACACGCTGCGGCTGGATCCCACGAACACCATCGCCCAGAAAAACCTCCAGCGGCTCGACAAGCTGGCCGAAGAGTCGGCGCCCACCGACCTTCAGACTGGACCCGTCGATCCGAGCCTGTTCATCGCGGAGACAGGGCGCTCCACGATCACGTCGCTCATCGAGCTGCCACCAGCCGACGTGCTCGCCAAGATGAACGCAGGTGACGTACTCACCCTTGAAATCCAAAACAAGACCGTCTCAGTGCTGAACGCGGCCGGTGAGGTGCTCGGCAAGCTCGAGCCGAAGCTCCGGCAGCGGCTGATCCGCCTCATCGGCATGGGCAATCAGTACTCGGCCATCGTCACGGCCGTCGACGAATCGGCGCTTCGCGTCATCATCCGTGAGACGTTCCGCGACCCGGCTATGGGCAACCGGCCGTCGTTCCCGACCACCGGCGACGCCTTCCGCGGCTACGTGCGCGACTCCCTGCTTCGGTACGACGTCGACGAAGAAGAGGAAGACGAAGACCTTGAGGGCGGGGAGCCAGAGCCCGATCACGATGCGGATCCGGTGGGCGAAACGGATGAGATTGCGATCGGCGAGGCGCACGAAGAGGCCCACGACGAAGACGAGGACGAGAACTAGGTCTGCCTCCCTGGATCGTCGGGGCCTTTCTCGCTATTTCTTTGGTCCAGCCCGTCGCCGAGGCTCCGGCGGCGGCTGCCGATTTCAAGATCATCGCCTATCTGCCGTCCTGGCAGGGGACTGTGGGGGAGTTGCAGCTAGAGAAGCTTTCCCACGTCAACTACGCCTTCGTCGTGCCCAGTGACAGCGGCGATGGCAGCCTACAGCCGCTGGACAACCCCTCCAAGCTGAGCCAGCTCGTGAGGGCAGCGCACACCCGTGGCGTCAAGGTGTTGATCTCTGTCGGCGGCTGGAACGACGGCAACGACACCGGCTTCGAGCGCCTGGCAGCGAGCTCGACCGCGCGCACCACCTTCGTCAACAACCTCATCGCCGTGGTAAACACCTATAGCCTGGACGGAGTGGACATCGACTGGGAATACCCGGATCCCGGCCCCTCGGCAGGTAATTACACCTCGCTGATGAATGCTCTGGCCGGCGCCATGCACAGCCGCGGCAAGCTGCTGACGGCGGCAGTGGCGGCGGACGGCTGGTACGGCGATGGCGTGCAGAGCGCGGTGTTCGGCTATGTGGACTTCCTCAACATCATGTCCTACGAGGACGAGTCACCCCACGCCTCGTATGCGTATGCTGTCTCGAGCCTGGACTACTGGAAGAGCCGCGGGCTGCCGGCCTCGAAGACCGCTTGGGGTGCCATTCTACGCCCAACCCGGGTACTTCTCGTATCGTGAGGCAGTGGCGGCGAACCCGGCGAATGCCTATCAGGACTGCGCCACCATAAATGGCTCGTACCGGTGCTACAACGGCATCCCGACCTTGCAGCAGAAGACGGATCTGCTGCTGCAGCGTGGCTCGGGGATGATGTTCTGGGAGTCGTCGATGGATACCACGGATGGAACTTCGCTCGTGAGCGCCATCTTTGTGAGGGCGCACAGCGGGACAGGCCCGGCCCCCACCCTACGGTCACTTGCAGGTTGTTGCTGACGATGGGGTTCGTCGCGTCGTCGCCGACCAGTCAGGGCGAACACTGCTGACCCTTAACGCTATGCGTTTCACCAAGGATGCGACGCCGCCACGGTCCGGTAGTGCTCGACCACCCGCCACGGCAGCAGCCGCTCCTCGGCAAGGCTGACGGCGGCATCCTCGACGCACGCCGCGTAGCGCTGTGGTGTGAATGCGTCTTCCGTACCCAGCAGGCCGAGTCGTCGCCATGCCGCTTCGACCGATTCCCGCTCGTCCCGCACGCCGTTCCCGTTCATGTCTACAAACATACCGCGCCAGTCCAGGGGCTCCAGGCCGGTCCCATCGAAGAGAGCGAAGGTCGTGGTCTGAGCCGCCTGGTTCTCGTTGGGTTCGTCCGCCGGAAATGGGTAGTGGACCCCGAGCGGACAGGCGATCTCGGGGAGGGCAATGGGCAGGCCCTCTACGCCCTCCACTCCGATAGCGCGCGATGGCGGCGGCACGACACCCGCATCGACCCACTCGTCGAGGATATCGATAATCGCATCCATGAGGCCGCCCAGGTCCAATGACTCGGCCCTACCGGCGCGGGGGTGGCCTGCCTCGAAGTGGCTCACGCCTGCCACTTCGTACACGCGATGTTTGTCGCCGAGACCCTTTTCCGACAGCAGACGCGCGTTCTCTCGCTTGAGAACCAGGAAAGTATCCACAAGGTAGAGCCCATGGCTGATATCGAGCTGGGGGGCGAAATTGGCCTGGTCGCGCGGACTGCGAAGTAACACGTCCTCATCGCCCCGGAAGAGCAGGGGTAAAGGGAACCCGGCGCCAGTGTCATCGATCAGAAAACCGTCGACGATGCGCGTGCCGTCGCGATCGAGGTTGGCCTCGGGCACGTAGTTCATCGGGTGCCCGGTGTGCCCACCCCCGGAGAAGCCGTAGAAATAGGTGCGCCTCGGCGCTTCACCCAGCCGCTCCTCGATGAATCGCTGCGCGTACCGGGTGAGCGCCAGCTCGAGGGTGGCGTGGCGAGATAGCGTTCGCCGTACGGTAGTCCCATCGTCCAGTTGAACTGTGGTCACCGGTGCAGCCGCCGCGTCGTCCTTTCGGATCCACGCAACAGCGTATCCCTTATCCACCATCAATGCGGCGTAATAGTTCCGCCTCATCAGTGGGTTGAAGCTTGCTTGCGGGTCCCGCGGCGCCAACTCTCCGATCGGCACGTTGGTCCCGGTCCCGTGTTGCACGATCCAGAGCTTGCCGTTCCAGGCCGACCTCGATTCCGGATAGAGCACCGTCATGCCGCTGCGGTCTGCAGGGTCGAGCGTCGCCACGCCGTGGTAGACCGTCCCGTATTCCCTGGGGCGCAACACTATCGGCAGCCCCGGCAGAGGGAGGAGCGGCTGTCCGAACCAGAGCTCCGGCGCATCCGTAAGCGATGCTGCGCCCTCGGCACGCCCCGGAGTGTCCAGCAGGGTGCAACCCTCGACCTGTCCGCTGGAGGCGATGTCGACTTCCCGATACGGATCGCCGTGCACGTTCGCGATGGTCCGCTCCGAGAGCACGTCCCACTCGAGGGAGTCCAGGATGTTGTTGATGAGCGTCTGGGGCGGGGGCAGCGCGCATCCCTCTGTCTGCAAACGTGCTGGTGCTGATCCTGCCGTGCCAACGACGCCGAGGGGCAGCGTCAAGAGGACCCCGATCAGCAGCGCGCCGATCCGCGTTCGGCGCCAGGAAGCCGCGGTTCGGTTCGATGCGAAATGCTGTGGGACGCATCGGGCACCGCACGTATGCGAACTTGTCCTCACGCGGGGACCCCTTCGAACACGCTGTTCTGCAGGCCTCTTCTTTACCTGGTCTCGAACGGCGGGCGGTGGTTTACACCGGTGTTGCGCGCCTCTGCCGGCTTTCGTCGGCAATGCCGATCGGGTCCCAGTCGGACCGAATCTGGCTGCTGATCTCGCGAAAGTCCACCCGTAGGTCCTCGGGGGAGGACCGCCCCACGTACCAGTAGCCGTTATAGATCTTGTAGATCGTCAGGTCCGGGTACAGCACGAAGTCGCACGGTAGCGCCGGGCGCTTGTTGGGCGAGGTCGGGTCGTGGAGGCCGAGCTCTTCCTGCACTTTGTGCTCGACGTCAGACAGGATCGGGAAGTTGCAGCCCAACCCGGCGCGAAGCGCCGCATTCTCTGAGGGCGAGTCGACGCTAATGGCTACGATTTTGCAGTACGAGATGGCGAGCTCTTTCTCGTACTCGGTCATGCGGCGCAACTGCACCACACACTTGCTTCAGTACCAGCCTCGGTAGAAGATCACCGCCAGAGGATCCTTGAGGCGATTGATCTCAGAGAGGCGCACCACGTTGCCGGTGTGGTCGGGAAGCGCGAGATCGGGGAACTTCCCGCCGACGACTATGTCTTCGCGCAGCATCGTCTTCCTCCTGGCCTGCCATCACCGTATTAACAGCCGGCGTTACTCTTGCCTAGCTGGAGGATACTCTGAAGCTTCGGAGTGATCAACGACGCAATACTACGACAGGCCCGATACGGTGCGGGGCTTCCAAACACCGTGTCAGATCGGGGTGCTAGACTCACACGAATCAGCAGGGGAGATCATGGCTGGAGTAGACGACCTAGCACAACAGGTACGGGCGCTCTCTCCAGCGGAGCTGGCGCATTTCCGGGCCTGGTTCCTGGAATTCGACTGGGCAGCGTGGGACCGGCAAATTGAGCGAGACGTCCACGCCGGGAAGCTTGACGAACTGGCAGAGAAGGCGCTGCGCGACCACGCTTCGGGCCAGACCACGCCTCTTTGACCCACCGCGCGTCCGCGAACTTCTGGACGTGCTATCGGTCGTTGCAAGGGGACGTTCGTAAGCTCGCGGACGAGGCCTTTGGGCGTCTCAAGCAGGAACCCGCGCTATCCAGGATTGCAATTCAAGCACGTTGACCGGCAATACCCCGCACCCGGGCAAGTTGCTTGACCTCTTGATGCTCACGGTGCCAGGAGGACGCGAACGCACGGCGGAAGAATATGGGGCCTTGCTCGAGGCGGCATCGTTCCGCCTTACGCGTATTGTCCCAACCTCATCAGCGGTGAGTATCATTGAAGCCGCCCCAGACTGAGCCACGCCGGGCTCGCGGTTTCCGGTGGGCGGAAAGGGCGCCTCCGGTCAGTCGAAGAGGGTATCGAGGTCGATCGTTACATTGGGCAGCGCGACAGGTTGGACCGCACCGCCGGTGTACCGCGTCTCGGTATAGCTGCCGTCCGGCTGCCGCCGCCAGGCGGTCAGCATGCGGTCGAAGGGGTGAAGCAGCCAGATCTCCAGATCCCCACGCCGCTGGTACTCTGGCAGCTTCGAATCGACGTCGTAGTCACCCGTCGACGGGGACCAGACCTCGACGACGAGCGGCAGCGGGTCGTCGTAGGCTTCGAGCACGTTGCGCAGCCCGCGTAGCGGTCGTGTGAGCTCGGTCGGGACGACCATTACATCGGGGATGTAGTAGTTCTCTGCCGTCCGCCGCAGGTGCCCACTCTCGTGGCGTACGTGGTATTGGGACCTGTCCATCTGCTGCCTGAGGCGAAAGGCCAGCTCGAAGCCGACGTCGTTGTGCTCAAAAGTCATAGGCGGCTTCCTACGCAACTCCCCACAGTACAGCTCCCACTGGTTCGGGTCCTCCAGAGCCAACTTGAGGTAGGTCTGCTCACTTACGGGCATGGGGCGCTCCCGGCTGCGCGAATGGACCGGTCCCATTGTACTGTCGATCACTCGGCCGTCTGCGAATCGCTTCCGGCCACCTCTCGGTGCGTCATGGTGTCCCCACCGGGGTCTGGAGTCTCGCAAGGCAGTCCATCGGCTCTAGAATGAGGCATAAAGGAGCCACCCCGGCGCAAGCAGACGATGCGCCAGGCGGCCCGCATGAAGGGAGTGGAACCCTGAAAGCGAGAGTGGTCGTCGTGGCGGGAGTGCTCGTGCTGGCGACGCTGGGTGGAGGAGCCTTCCTCCTTTCCAGGACGGCGCAGGACAACCCATTGGGACGGGTGCTCTCCCCCCAGCAGCCCCAGGGCGCAGCGCCGGTCCTCGCGAGAGAAGTGGTCTTCATCGAGCAGCCCGACCCCGCCAAAGCTATCGAGATGCTCGAGGCAGGCCAGATGCACGTGTACGCCTCCGGGCTGACGGACCCGGAGCTGGAGCGCCGCGTACGCGGCTCCCGAGCCCTGGACCTTGCCATCTCGTACGGCTCCTCCACGGAGCTGACGTTCAACCCCGTGGGCCCCGTCTTTCCTGGCACGGAGAAGCTGAACCCCTTCCATGTCCCCGCCATCCGGGAGGCCATGAACTGGCTCGTGGACCGGAATCACATCGCCCAGGAGATCTACGGTGGACTGGGTAAGCCACGCTACCTCCCGCTTACTTCGTCTTTTCCCGACTACGCCCGGCTGGCCGACGTGGCTCGGGCTCTGGAGATCCAGTACGCGCCCAATGTGGGCAGGGCCAGGGCCGTCGTCGCCCAGGAGATGGAGAAGCTGGGCGCTGTGCAGGTGGGAGGGGTGTGGCAGTACCGGGGGCGGCCCGTGGAGCTGGCCTTTCTGATCCGGTCAGAGGACGAACGCCGGGAGATCGGCGACTACGTCGCCACGCTGCTGCAGGGGCTCGGGTTCGCCGTCGACCGGCAGTACAGGACGGCGGCGGAGTCTTCCCGCATCTGGATCGGCAGCGATCCGGCCGAGGGCACCTGGCATCTCTACACGGGCGGCTGGGTCTCCACGGCCATCAGCCGGGACCAGGCCGGCAACTTCAGCTTCTATTACACCGCACGGGGGCGACCGGAGCCGCTCTGGCAAGCGTACAGGCCGGCCCCGGAGCTCGACCGGGCGGCCGATGCTCTCGCCCGACGTGATTACGCGACCCTGGAGGAGCGCCAGCGACTGATGGCGGAGGCATTGCGCCTGTCCATGGCGGATGCCGTCCGCGTCTGGCTGGCCGATCGTGTCAGCGCGTGGGCAACCCGTTCCGAGGTTGCCGTGACCGCTGACCTCGCCGGGGGTATCTCAGGCTCAGCGCTCTGGCCGTACACCCTTCGCTTCAACGACGGGCGGACCGAACGGGTTACCTTCGGCTCCCCTGGCATCCTGACCGAGCCCTGGAACCCGCTCGCGGGTACCAACTGGATCTTTGACCAGATGATTATCCGCGGCACCATCGAGAGCCCCGTGCTCCCGGACCCTTTCACCGGCCTTTCCTGGCCGCTGCGGATCAAGTCCGCCGAGGTGTTCGTCGAGGAAGGGCTACCCGTAACGAAGACCCACGACTGGGTGGACCTGACCTTCGTTCCCTCCATCCAGGTCCCGGGGGATGCGTGGATCGACTGGGACCCGGTGGCGCAGCGGTTCATCACCGCGGCGGAGGCCCATCCTCAGGGGCTCTCGGCCCGGACCAGGACGGTGGTTCACTACGTGGACGACCTCTATCAGAGGCGCTGGCACGATGGTACCCGGGTCTCTCTGGCCGACGCCCTCGTCGAGCTGATCCTGACCTTCGATCGGGCGAAGGAGGGGAGTCCTCTGTACGACGAAGCAGAGGTCCCGGCCTTCGAGACCTTCGCGGGCCACTTCCGCGGTGTCCGCATCCTGCAAGAGGACCCCCTGGTCGCCGAGATCTACGATGACCAGATCTTCCCCGATGCGGAGCTGATGTCCCGAGCGGGCTTCTTCTACGCCGGCGTTCCGTGGCACAAGCTGGCCATTGGCATGCTTGCTGAGACCAACCGCGAGCTGGCCTTCTCCAACAGCAAGGCCGACCGCCTACGGGTAGAGTGGATGAGCTACATTGCCGGGCCCAGCCTGACCGTTCTGGAGCGCTACCGGGTGCAGGCCCAGGAGCGGGGATACATCCCTTACGAGAACGTCTTAGGCAGGTACGTCACCCGGGAAGACGTGGCGCGCCGCTACGAGGCGCTGGGCCGGTGGTATCGAGAGCGCGGCCACTTCTGGGTGGGGCAGGGGCCGTTCTACGTCTACTCGGTGCACCCGGTGGAGAAGAGTGTGGTGGTCCGCCGAGCCGAAGACCATCTGACCACGGACGAGCGCTGGCTCGCCTTCACCAGGCCGCGCATCGCGGAGGTCGAGGTCTCCGGGCCAAGCCGCACTGCGCGAGGGGCGCGGGCGGAGTTCTCCGTGAAGGTCACCTCCCAGGGCCAGCCCTACCCCATGAAGGACGTTGAGCTTGTCAAATTCCTGGTGTTCGATGCCCAGGGGCGCATGGCCTTCACCCAGGACGCCGAAGCGGTCCACGACGGCGAGTGGCGTGCCGTCTTGAGTCCCGATCAGTCCGCGCAACTGGAGGTGGGGGCCAACCGGCTCGAGGCGATTGTGGTGTCCCGCTCCGTGAGTATTCCGTCCTTCGATTCGTTTACCTTCGTCACCCAGTAGGCGCTTCAGGGTTGAGGACGGAGGACTGAGATGGGCGGTGGAAATAATCAGTCCTCAGCGCTCACCGGTGAGTCCTCGCCCTGGGGCCGACTGCTTAAGTACAGCGTCTACCGCGGGGTAGCGCTGTTCCTGACGACCGTCGTGGGAGTCTACCTCACCATCCTCATTGCAAACCTGGGCGGTCACGTGGACGAGATCCGTCGAGCGCAAATCCGCGAAGCTGTCGGAGCGCTGGTGCTGGCCAACCCGGACCTCCAGGTGCTGCCCCCCACCGAGCTTCGTCGGCTGATGGACCAGCAGGTCGTGCTAGAGGAAACTCGGCTGGGCCTGGAACGCCCCTTCCTCGTGCGCAGCCTTGGCTATCTGACCGACGCACTTTCTCTGTCCCTGGGCCGGGCCGAGCACCTGACCAGCGATAGCGGATCGAGGCAGGTACGGCTGATTCTGCTGGAGCGGCTCCCGCCTACGCTCCTCCTCTTCGTGACCGCCTACCTGGCCCTGTTCTGCATCTCCCTGGTTGCCGGGCTCTTTCTCTCTCGTCGCTATGGGAGCTTTCTTGATCGGGCAACCATAGCGCTGGCTCCCACGTCTGCCGCGCCGGCCTGGTTCTACGGCATCTTCCTCATCCTGGTTTTCGCCGCGTGGCTGAAGGTCCTGCCCTTTGGGGGGATGGTGGCTGCGCCTCCCCCAGTCTCCACCTGGGAGTACGGGGTGGATGTCCTACGCCACATGGTGCTGCCTGTGACCGCCATTCTCATCGGGGCTGTATTCCTCTCCATCTATTCGTCCCGCACCTTTTTTCTGGTTTACTCCAACGAGGATTACGTAGAGATGGCGAAGGCCAAGGGGCTGCCCGCGGCGGCCATCGAACGGCGCTACATCCTTCGCCCCGCCCTTCCTCCGATCCTCACGGGCTTTGCCCTGAGCCTGATAGGAATCTGGACGGGCTCAATCATCCTGGAAATCGTCTTCAATTGGCCGGGGATCGGTCGGCTGCTGTTCCAGGCCATCGGCCTCTACGACACCCCCGTCATCGTCGCGTCGGTGGTGATCTACGCGTACCTGCTTGCGATCACGGTATTCGTGCTCGATATCGTCTACGCGCTGGTTGACCCTCGGGTGAAAATCGGAGCCGACGGAGGGACGCCATAAGGGGGCTAGGGGAGGGCCTCAAAGAGCTGGCCGCGTACCCCTCCGCCGTGGCTGGCCTCGCACTGGTCGTGGTGCTGGTCGTCGTCGCTGTCGGCGCGGTTATCGCCATCCCTTATGACGAGGCTATCCAGCTCTGGCGCGGGGGCGAGGCCATCTGGATAGAGACACCGCGGAATGCCCTGCCAGGGTGGGTCAACGTCCTCCCGGGAGTCAATCTCCCGGAAACCATCGCCCTCAGGGCCAGCCAGCGGGTGACCGGGACCGTGCCAGAGCAGTCGGGAGGGGTAAGAGCCGCAGCCCTCGCCGTTTCCTTCGACTATCAGTACGACGATTTCCCCAGCGAGGTCGCGCTCTTCTTTGAGGCAGCCTTTGAGCAGCGGCAGCCCCTGGCCAGCGTGTCCTGGCTGATGCCCGACGGCAGGCGCGTGTCCCTGGGGGAGCAGACCGTCGGCGCTTCCACTCGGTATGTCGTCTCCCAGGACCAGCGCCTCTCGCAAAGGCTGGGCGGGCTGCCGCCGGAGATGGGGCTCTTCACCGACCAGAGGCTCGACCCACCGCAGGCGGGCCGCGTGCTGAAAGGCCGCTACGAGCTGGCGGTGGACGGCCTCCTTTTTGAGGAAAAGTCCGACCTCGGCGTGAAGCTGGTGGTGTATGGCAAGGTCCACGGCGTGGCGGGTACCGACCATCGACGGAGGGACCTGGCAGTCGCGCTGCTCTGGGGCACACCCATCGCCCTGGCCTTCGGCCTCCTGGCCGCGGTGGGCTCCAGCGTGACGACCCTGGCTATCGCGGCGGTGGGGGTGTGGTATGGCGGCTGGATAGACGCCGCTATTCAGCGCGTTACCGAAGTGAATGCGATCCTGCCGGCCCTGCCGATCCTCATCCTGGTCACCACCTTCTACTCCCGCAGCCTGTGGGTGATCCTGGCCGTGGTGATCTTGCTGAACATCTTCAGTCTTGGCATTAAGTTCTACCGGGCCTTCTTCTTGCAAGTCCGGGAATCCCCTTATATTGAAGCGGCCCGGGCTTACGGCGCGGGGAGCCGGCGCATCATCGTCCGCTACATGATCCCCAGGGTACTGCCGCTCCTGGCCCCCGGTTTTGTCACCGCCATCCCCAGCTTCGTTTTCCTGGAGACCTCGCTGGCTTTCCTCGGGTTGGGGGACCCCAGCCTACCCACCTGGGGCAAGATCCTGAACGATGCCTATCAGAACGGGGCGCTGTATAAGGGCTATTACTACTGGGTCTTGCAGCCCTCGGCTCTACTCATGCTCACCGGGCTCAGCTTCGCAATGGTGGGATTCGCGCTGGATCGCGTCCTCAATCCCAGGCTGAGGCTGCAGTGATAGAGGATAGCCTCCTCCGCATCGAGGACCTGCGCCTCCACTACCGCACCTCCTCTGGTCTCGTGCAGGCGGTGGACGGCGTCAGCTTCGGCCTCGGCCGCGCGCAAGCGATGGCGGTCATTGGCGAGTCGGGCTGCGGCAAAACCTCCCTGGCCCGGGCGATCCTTCGCCTTCTGCCCCGCAACGTGGCCACCTGCTCCGGCCGCGTGTTCCTGGACGGCACCGACATCATGGCCCTGGACGAGGAGCGGTTCCGGCGAGAGGTCCGCTGGGTCAAAATGTCGCTGGTTGCCCAGGCGGCGATGAACTCCCTCAACCCGGTGCTGAAGGTCGGCGACCAGGTGATGGAACCCATGATGCGCGGCCACGGCGTGACGAAAGAGGCAGCGTTGGAGCGCGCCCGGGAGGTATTTCACCTGGTAGGGATACCGGTGGAGTTCCTGCAGCGTTACGCATTCGAGCTGAGCGGGGGTATGCGCCAGCGGGCCGTGATCGCCATGGCCATGGTCCTCCGGCCGGCCGTCGTCATTCTTGACGAGCCGACTTCCGCCCTGGACGTCCTCACCCAGGCGAACATCATGAATGCGCTCAAGCGTATCAAGGCGGAGCAGGACATGAGCTTCTTGCTCATCACTCACGACATCGGGGCGGCCAGCGAAGTGGCGGACATGGTCGCAGTGATGTACGCGGGGCAACTGGTGGAGGTGGGCGCAGCTTCGCGCTTTTACGGGCAGCCTCTGCACCCTTACGCGCAGAAACTGATGGCGAGCGTATCCCGGCTCCGGGATGAGAAACGGCCGGAGTTCATACCCGGGCAGCCGCCCAGTCTGATAGGCCCGCCGGCAGGCTGCCGCTTCGCTCCGCGCTGTCCCTTCAGGATGGCCCGGTGCGAAGAGGAGCCGCCGCTGCTGGAGCAAGAGGACGGGCGCCGGGTCAAGTGCTGGCTCTATGCATAAACAGGTTTCGATAGGACCCCTGCTCTCGGTACAGGGTCTGTACACCTGGTTTGAGCTGCGGCGCTGGGGCTTCGGACGGGCAGGAGTGGTGCGCGCCGTGGACGGCGTAAGCCTTACCGTGGAGCCAGGCGAGGCCATTGCCGTGGTTGGCGAAAGCGGATGCGGTAAGTCCACCCTGGCCAGAGCCATCCTGGGCCTGGTCCCGCCGACGCGGGGGGAGATCGTATTTGCAGGACAGCCGTTGGACCGGCGTGGCGGGCGTAGGCTCCAATGGTACCGGGCGCAGGTCGGCTTTATTCAACAGGACCCCTATGGCGCCCTTCCCCCGTTCATGGACGTACGACGGATCCTGGGGGAGCCCCTTGCTATCCAAAAAATCGGGGATAAGCAGGAGCGAGAGACGCGGGTCCGTGAGGCGCTGGAGGAGGTCAAACTGACCCCCGTCGAGGACTTCCTTCCGAAGTTCCCCCATATGCTGAGCGGGGGCCAGCAGCAACGGGTCGTCATCGCCCGCGCTATCATCCTCCGGCCCAGGCTCCTCATTGCCGACGAGCCCGTCTCCATGCTCGACGCGTCAGTGCGGGTCGAGGTCCTCGAGCTCCTCCGGTCCCTCCAGCAGGCGCACAAGCTCAGCCTGGTCTACATCCCGCACGGCCTCTCTACGGTGCGCCATTTCGCCGAGCGCGTCCTCGTCATGTACGCCGGGAAAATCGTGGAGAACGCGCCGGTCGGTGAGCTATTGCGGAACCCGCTACACCCCTACACCCAGGCCCTGCTTGCGGCCATCCCCGACCCCGATCCGGAGAACGCGAAATCTCTTCGGGAGGTCCCCGTCGGAGAGCCACCCAGCCTGCTCAACCCTCCCTCCGGCTGCCGCTTTCATCCCCGTTGCCCCTTCGCCATCAAGAACCTCTGCGAGCGAGAGGAGCCACCGGAGCTGGAATCGGCCAAGGGACACCTGGTGGCTTGCTGGCTGCATCGGGACGTCATGGGCGCGGTCCCATAAGGCTCATCGGGCTCGCTTTTTTGTTGCTTCTCCTCGGGTTCCTGCTGGTTTTCCTGAGCGTGCTCCGGGTGATCGACGCGAGTTTCCCAATGTTGCTCCTGGCCTACGCTGCGTCGCTCACGGGTTTGTGCCTGGGAATCATCGGCATCGCACAGGAGCGGCGCTCGGGGCCGTAGGATTCCCCTACTTGACGTCCCATTCGTGGACATTCCAGGCCTGGGTGAACGCATCACCGCGAGCGGTGACGTTGACGAGCCGGTTCGAGATCAGCGTCGGGTCGGCTCCATGGAAGAGTGGCATCAGCACGAGGTTCTCCGTCTGATGCCGTACTACCGCGCCGAGCGCTTGCATGCGCTCCTGCATCGGGATGGTCATCACATAGCGCTCGAGCAAGGCGTCGTGCTCCGCATTCCGGTAGCGGGTGTTGCCGGGACCGGTGAAACGATTCTCGGGCAGCGACACGGTGGAGCTGTGCAGGCGCCAGATCTCGCTGACGATCAGGCTGTTACGCCGCTCCCCGAGATCGAAGGACGGGTAATTGGCGCGGTACTCGCGGTCCCCCGCCCGCTGGATCGGGATGAGCACCTGATCAACCGCTACGCCGAGCGGCTGCCACATGGCCGCCACCGCGGCGACCGTCTTCGGGTGAATGTCGTT
>Ga0184637_10000937_pt1 | contig 20553 bp, 16 predicted proteins | sample PLM3_127_b2_FD_133143 | JGI IMG/M metagenome (GOLD analysis project Ga0184637, IMG submission 133143) | Groundwater sediment microbial communities from an aquifer in East River, Colorado, USA - PLM3_127_b2 | ecosystem: Environmental > Terrestrial > Soil > Riparian zone | place: USA: East River... | reverse complement strand
TGTGAGGCTCTCCGGGCGGAGCTCCCTTTCCGCCGCGGGGCCAGAAACGATCAACGCGAGATCGGAGAGCTCCTCAAGGGAATCCGCCGCGGGGTGAAAGAGCACGCCAAGGGAATGCTCGCGGACATCGAGCCCCTCCTCAAGAACCTCGAGGCCGACGTCCAGGCTTCGCTCAACGTCGAGGCTCACGCGAGCCGGGGTCGCGCGGCTTCGTCCGAGGTCGAAGCGGCTCTCAGGCGGATCGAGGAGCTCGACCGTATGTGGTCCTGCCCCGACTGCGGGACCCGCGTCTGGCACAAGGGAACTCCGGAGTCGTCGCGCTGCAAGTGCGGGAAGTCCCTCTTCCCCCCGACGCCCTCGTGATCGGAAGAAAGCTCGGCCACTACCTCATCCGCGAGAAACTGGGAACGGGTGGGATGGGTGAGGTCTATCTCGCGGAGGACACGAAGCTCGCCCGCAACGTGGCGCTCAAAATCCTTCCCCCGGAGCTGGCGTCGAATCCCGATCGGAGAGAGAGGTTCCATCGCGAGGCGAAGGCGGTCGCGGCCTTGAACCATCCCTACATCGTCACCCTCCACTCGGTGGAAGAAATGGAGGGCGTCTTGTTTCTCACGCTCGAGCTCGTCGATGGGGAAACGCTCCGGGAGAAAATCGATCGGGGCCCTCTTCCCGTCGAACAGGTGTTCGAGCTCGGAGCGCAGATCGGGGAAGGGCTCGCGAAAGCCCACGCCGCGGGAATCCTCCACCGGGACCTGAAGCCTCATAACGTCATGGTCACCGTCGACGGACGGGCGAAGCTCCTGGACTTCGGCCTCGCCAAGTTTCTCGCCCCCGCCCCCGGCGCGAGCGACCCCGATGCCGCGACCATGGCTCGGGAGACGAGCCCGGGCATGACTCTCGGGACCGCGGGCTACATGGCTCCCGAGCAGGCGCTCGGCAAGGACGTCGACGCCCGCGCCGATCTCTTCGCTCTCGGAGTCGTGCTCTACGAGATGGCTACGGGGAGGAGCCCGTTTCGCGGCGAGACGTTAGCCCTGTTTTTCGACTCGCTCCTTCACGACGCGCCCCCTTCGCCGTTGACGGTGAATCCCGACCTCCCTCGGGATCTCGTTCGAGTCATCGAGAGAGCGCTCGAGAAGGAGCCGTCTCGCCGTTACGCTTCGGCCGGTGAGCTGGTCTCCGATCTGAAGGGAATCGCGGCGGAGAAGCCTGGCCGGACGAAGCGTTTCTCGATCGCCGTCCTTCCTTTCAGCGACCTGAGCCCGGAGCGGGATCAGGACTACTTCTGTCAGGGGCTCGCGGAGGAGCTCATCAATACCCTCGCCGCTGTCCGCGGGCTTCGCGTCCTGGCGCGAACTTCGGCATTTGCGATCCAGGGGCAGGGGCTCGACGTGCGGGAGATTGGACGGCGCTTGCGGGTCGATACCGTCCTCGAGGGAAGCGTTCGCAAGTCCGGGACCCGGCTTCGCATCTCGACCCAGCTCGTCGACGCCGTCGAGGGCTATCAGCTCTGGTCGAAGAAATTCGATCGGGATCTCGACGACGTGTTCTCGGTGCAGGACGAGATCGCGGAGACGGTGGCGGCCGAGCTCCAGTCGGAGCTCGGCTTCGCGAAAGAGAGGAGCGACGCCCGCCGGGCCTCGAACCTCGAAGCGTACGACGCCTACCTCCGCGGACTCTTCGCGATGAACCGCTGGACCGAGGACTGGGTCGAGCGCGCGATGGGCTCGTTCGAGGAGGCCGTTCGGAAGGACCCGGGCTATGCCCTCGCGCACGCCGGGATCGCGGAGTGCCTGGTGTGGTTTTATTCGGGCATCGGAATCCGCTCGGCGGTGGAGACGATCCCGAGGGCGCGAGAGGCCGCGGCGAAGGCACTGGCTCTAGGAGCTGAGCTTCCCGAGCCGCACAAGGTACTCGGTCTCATCGCCATGAGCCACGACTGGGACCGAAGGGCGGCGGAGGCGAGTCTCGCTCGGGCCATCGAGCTCAACCCGAGCTCCGCCGACGCGCGCGTCTGGAACGCCTGGAGGCTCTCGCTTCTGGAGGGGAGCTATGAAGAGGCTCTGGCGGAGCTCCGGGTAGCCGAGGAGCTCGACCCGCTGGACCTGAAGATCAAGACCCAGGTCGGATACGTCTACTACTTCCTTCGAGAGCTAGAGCGCGCCGAGGCCCAGTTCCGAAAGGTGCTGGCAATCGATCCCCATTTCGCCTTCAGCCACTACGCGCTCGGGGACGTCAACGCGCAGCAGGGAAGGTACGAGGAGGCGCTCTCCCATCTCGAGGAGTCCGTGCGGCTGGGGGGAACTTCGGTGAATCACCTGGCGATCCTCTCCTACGTGAATGGACTCGCGGGACGGACCGACGAAGCGCGAAGGCTGCTCCTCGAGATCGAAACCCGCGCCGCTCGGGGATACGCTTCGCCGATCTGGAGCGCTCTCGCGCATCTGGGTCTCCACGAAGTCGATGCCGCGTTCGAATGGCTCGACCGGGCATTCGAGGAGCGGGACGGCTCGCTCATCCTGGTCACCGCGTCTCCGGAGTTCGATCCGTTGCGGAGCGATTCGCGCTTTCGGGCCCTCCTCGAGCGGATGGGTCTCGGGGAGCGCCGGGCCTGATTAGATTGGATCAGAATGGCCAGATCCGGGGCGCGAGCGTCACGGTGATTGCCCACACGATGAGGTTGAGGATCCCCCCGAAGCGGACGTAGTCGCTGAAGCGGTAGCCCCCGGGCCCGTAGACCATGAGATTCGTCTGGTAGCCGATGGGAGTCGCGAACCCGCACGAAGCGGCGACGGTGATGGACATGATGAAAGGCATGGGGTCGGCGCCGATCGAGCGGGCGGTCGCGAGCGCGATGGGAAACATCACAACCGCCGCGGTGTTGTTCGAGAGAACCTCGGTGAAAATCATGGTGACCCCGTAGAGCGCCGCGAGAACGACTTCTGGGTTCGTCCCGGCCATCGCGACCATGCCCTCGGCGATGGCGCGGTCGGCGCCGGTCTTCTGGAGCGCGGCGCCGAGCCCGATGGAGGCGGCGATCGTAAGGAGCACCTGCCAGTCCAGACTTCGCCTGGCGGCTGCGGGCGAACAGCAGCGGGTGAGGATCATGAGCGCCGCGGCGGCAAGGGCGACCGTGACTTCGCTTCGTAGCGAGAAGCTCAGGCCGAAAACCATGGCGCCGAGGATCGCGAGCGCGAGGTAGCCGCGTTCGTGCCGCACGGGATGGGAGCCCTCCACCGGGCTCACGAGGAAGAAGTCGCGGGAGTTGCGCTGCGCGTCGACGAACGACGGATGAGTCGCGAGGAGCAGGGTATCGCCCGGAAGGAGGACGATGTCTCCGATCTTCTTCTGGATGCGCTCGCCGCTCCGGGCGACGGCGATGACCGCGGCCCCGTAGAGGGAGCGGAAGCGGCCCTCGCGGACGCTCTTGCCGACGACAGGGCAGGTGTCGGAGACGACCGCTTCCACCAGGCACCGGTCTCCCGAAGGGGCGTCGACCTTGAACACCTGGTTCGTCGCCGGCATCAACCCCCGGATTCTCTGAAGCTCCACCACCGACTCCACGATCCCGACGAAGATGAGCCGATCGCCTCCGTGGAGTCTCGTCTCCGGTCCGACGGCGGTGAGGATCTGCTCGTTGCGGTCGATCTCCATGAGGTACATGCCCGAGAGGTGGCGGAGGCCCGCCTCTTCGATGGTCTTGCCCGCGAGAGAGCTTCCTTGCTGCACCATCATCTCCACGGTGTAGGCCCGGGGGTCCTCGAGCCGATTCAGAGCGGGCTTCCGGTCCGGGAGGAGAAAGCGGCTCGCGGCGAGCATGTAGCCGATGCCGGCAAGCGCCGCCGGGACTCCGATCGAAGCGAGCTCGAACATCTCCATGGGTCGGCCGAGCTGGGTCAGCATGAGCCCGCTCACGATCACGTTGGTGCTGGTCCCGATCTTGGTCGTGAGGCCCCCGAGAATGGTGGCGAAGCTCAAAGGCATGAGGAGCTTCGAGGGCGAGAGGGCCATTTTCTTGGACCAATCGGTCACTACCGGAAGGAGCATAGCCACCAGAGGCGTGTTGTTCATGAAGGCGGAAAGGGTCGCGACCGGGAGCATCATCCGCAGCTGGGCCTTCACCACGGAGGTCGGCCGGCCGAAAACCCGCTCGGTGACCAGGTGCAGGGCCCCGGTCTCGCGGATCCCGGCGGCGACGATGAAGAGGGCCGCGACGGTTAACATCGCCGGCTCGGCCATGCCCGCGAGGGCCTCGCGAGGCGAGACGATGCCGACCACCATGAGGAGTGTCAGTCCTCCGAGCATCGCGAAGTCGGCGGCGACGTTCGTCGTCGCCAAAAGCGCCAGAATCGAGAGGAGGACGCTTACGGTCACCCAGGCTTCGAAACCCATCGCCGCCTATTTTGCCTCACGAATCCGAGCTTGACACTCACTTAACGATCGCGTTAATATTTGCCTCGCAGCCGGAGGAATTGCCCATGTTAACAAGCGTGAAAAACCCGCCCGAGGGGTACCAACGCATCATTCCCTATCTCGGCTACCGCGATTGCCCGAAAGCGCTCGACTTCCTCCGCGACGCCTTCGGCTTCGAGGAGCGGTTTCGCATGCCGATGCCCGACGGAAGGATCGGCCATGCGGAGATGGTGCTGGTGGACAACGTGATCTTTCTGGCGACGGCCTGGGAGGAAGCGGGCCATCTCAGTCCTCTCGATCTCGCGGGCATCCATACGCTGATTCATTGCTACGTCGACGACGTCGATGCGCACTATCGCACCGCCAGGGACGCGGGGGCCATCGTCATCGCCGAGCCCGAGGACCAGTTCCACGGCGCCCGCAGCTATCGGGCTCTCGACCCCGAGGGACACCGCTTCATCTTCGCGACCCAGATGAGGGAGGCCCCCGAATGATGGCCGCGGGTGTCGACGGGACCCTCGCCGCGCTCGCGGACCCCACGAGGCGCGGTGTGGTGGATCTCTTGCGCCGCCGGCCCCGGGCGGCGGGCGAGCTCGCGGCCGCTCTCGAGGTGAGCGCTCCGGCTCTGAGCCGCCACCTTCGCGTCTTACGAAAGCGCGGCCTCATCGAGGAGGAGCGCGACGAAAGCGACTTTCGGCTGCGCATCTACCGGCTTCAGCCCGAGCCCTTCGCCGAGCTCCAGGACTGGCTCCGCCAGGTCGAGGGCTTCTGGGGTGAGCAGCTCGGAGCGTTCCGCCAGCACGTAGAGCGTAAGAGGAAGGGGAGCCGCAAATGAAGGCGACCGACAGCGTCACCGTGACGACCCTCCTCAGTGTCGACCCCGGCGCGGCGTTTCGCCTCTTTACCGACGAGGTCGACCTCTGGTGGCGACGGGGTCCGCGATATCGCCCGGAGGTCAGGGGCGAGGGCACGATGCGATTCGAGCCGGGTGTCGGTGGCCGTCTGGTCGAGGTCTACGACGAAGCGAACGGCGATGCGTTCGAGATCGGCCGCATTCTGGTCTGGGAGCCCGGAGCGCGTCTCGTCTTCGACTGGCGGGCGCGAAACTTCGAGCCCGGCGAGACGACCTTGGTCGAGGTCCGATTCGAAAGGACGAACGAGGGCACGCGCGTGACCCTCGAGCATCGCGGATGGGATTCGATCCCGGCCGGCCACCCCGCGCGCCACGGATGGAAGGGAGAGGCGTTCTCTTCGATGATCGGTCTAAGGTGGGCGGATCTCCTGGTATCCTTACGCAACCGTGCTGGAGACAAGGCCGCATAACAGGTACAGAGCGTGCCTGCTGTGCTACGCTTCGCGTTCCTCATGCGAAAAGCCCTTGCCGTCATCGGCTCATGCCTCGCGCTTCTTCTCGCGCTCCTCGTCGTACGGGCCGCTCTCTTTCGGCCCCAGCCCGTCGTGGTCGAGCCGGTGGAGGTGCCCATAGTCGACGCTCAATCCGCGGTGCTTCACCTCGCGCAGGCTCTGCGTTTTCCGACGATCTCGCACGAGGATCCAGCCGCATTCGACTCCCGAATGTTCTCTCTTCTCCACGCTTACCTCCGTCAGTCCTATCCGCGAGCTCATTCCGAGCTCGAGCTCGAGCTCGTCGGACCCGCGAGTCTCCTCTACACCTGGAAAGGGGAGGAGGACCTTCCGCCCGTCGTCTTCATGGCCCACCAGGACGTGGTTCCGATCGAGCCGGGGACCGAAGAGGCGTGGAGCCATCGTCCCTTCGGGGGCGAGCTCGCGGACGGTTACATCTGGGGCCGCGGGGCGATGGACGACAAGGGATCGCTCATCGGGATTCTGGAAGCGGTCGAGACGCTTCTCGCGCGAGGCTTCCGCCCGAAGCGTACGGTCTACCTCGTGCTCGGTCATGACGAAGAGGTCGGAGGTGAAGAAGGCGCTGCCGCGGTCGCGGAGCTGCTGAAGAGTCGGGGAGTTCGGCCGCTCTTCGTTCTCGATGAGGGCGGCGCCGTCGCCGACGGATTCCTCCCCGGCCTCGGCCGGCCGCTTGCGACGATCGGCATCGCCGAGAAGGGAGCGGCGAGCGTCGAGATCGAGGTCAAGGCGGAGGGCGGGCATTCCTCCGTGCCTCCCCGCCAGTCCGCGATCGGCATTCTGAGCCGAGCGCTCGTGCGCCTCGAGGACAACCCGCTGCCCGGAGGAATCCAGGGACCGTTTCGCGAGATGCTCCTGACCGTCGGCCGGGAGATGCCGTTCTCGCGCCGTCTCGTGCTCGCGAACCTCTGGCTCTTCGGACCGCTCGTGGAGCGGCAACTCTCGCGCGTCCCCGCGGCCGATTCCATGATGCGCACTTCGACCGCGGTCACGATCGTCGAAGGTGGGGTAAAGGCGAACGTCCTTCCGTCGAGGGCGACGGCGGTCGTGAACTTTCGCATCGCCCCCGGAGACACGGTCGAGGGCGTCCTCGATCACGTGCGCCGGGTGATTGCCGACCCGCGGGTGAGTGTCGTCGAAGCGCGCGAAACCCGAGAGCCCTCTCCCGTCTCGCCCACCGACTCCGAGGGCTATCGCCTGGTCGAGCGAACTATCCGGCAGATCTTCCCCGAGGCTATCGTCGCGCCTTACCTTCTTCCGGGCGGGACGGATTCGCGCCACTTCACCGCGTTGACCCGAGACGTCTACCGGTTCGGCGCCATCCGTGTCGGGAGCGACGACCTTCGACGCGCCCACGGAACGGACGAGCGGCTTTCGGTCGACGTGCTGGTCCAGATGGTCGCGTTCTACACGCAGCTGCTCACGAGCGTCTGAGCGTCTGGAGTATATGCAGCAGTTATCGATCGAGCTCGACGATGACCTTGCGGCAAAGCTCGAGAAGGCCGCGTCAGGACGATCGAAGAAACGTTCCGAGCTCGTTCGCGACGCGATACGAAAGGCTCTCCGGGATCTGGAGGAAGCGCGAACTGCCGAGGCCTATCGACGAGCGCCCGACGCGGCAGAAGATGGCTATTTCGATCCGCGGGTGTGGGAGCGAGCCGAGCCTAACCTGCCTAGGGCGCCTAGGCGGTCCCGGCGCCCGAAGAAGTAGCCTGGCTTCAGGAAGTGCTGGGCTGCGTCTCGGTGGGTGCCTCTTCGACTGCCGGCGACGCGGGCTCCTCGATGCTCTCGGCAAGCGACTTCAGTCCGGCGAGACCTTCTTCCATCTGCGGCCCCAGCATTCCCTCGAGTCCCAAACCGAAGAAACGTCCGAGAGGATAGGGGAGGTTCCCCGTGTTCCGCCAGGTCACGCTGGTTCCGCTAGGCTTCGGCGCGAGCGTCACGTAGTCGTCGGCTTCAGAGTTCATCGGCGATTTGAAGACGACCTTCGAGTGGATCGAACGGTTCTCCTCCGCGTCCGCGAGGGTCAGGCTTCCTACGCCGATTTCTTTGCCCTCCCAGGACCAGCTGCTTCCGACCGTGCCCGGCGCTCCAGTCACCGTCTGCTTCGCCTCCGGTTCCATCTTGGGCCAGGCGCTCCATACGAGCCATTTGTTGTAGTCGGCGACCAGCGGGTATACGACCTCAGGCGGCTTTGCGATCTCGACGGATCTCTCGACGGTGTAGCTCGCCGGCAGGAATAGAGCGACGATCAGGATGAGGGCAACGATTCCAAGGAGAACGTATAAGAGTTTCTTGATCATGAGCCTCGACCTCTCGGTCCGATGCTAGTGCCGGCGTATTCAGAGCGCAAGTCGCGTGCTATGCTCACTCCGGTTCCACCTATGTCGCTCCGCGAGGGAGACCGGCTCGGCCCGTACGAGATCCTCGCGCACCTGGGTGCCGGCGGGATGGGCGAGGTTTTCCGCGCGCGGGACACGCGGCTCGGCCGCGAGGTCGCGATCAAGATCATCCTCGGCCAGGTCTCGTCCGACCCGGATCGGCTTCGCCGCTTCGAGCAGGAGGCGCGAGCGGCGGCCGCGCTGAATCATCCCAACATCCTCGCGGTGTACGACGTGGGCTTCGAGGCGGGAGCACCGTTTCTCGTCTCCGAGCTCCTCTCGGGCCGGACGCTGCGCGAAGTCCTTCAGAAGGGCGCCGTCCCTTCGAGAAGCGCGATCGACTACGCCCGTCAGGTCGCCTCGGGACTCGCCTCGGCGCACGAAAAAGGGATCGTTCATCGGGACCTCAAGCCGGAGAACCTGTTCCTCACCGACGACGGCCGCATCAAGATTCTCGATTTCGGTCTTGCGAAGATCCTCCCTGCGCTTGGAGGTGACGAGCAGCCTACGGAAGCGCGGGAAGCCGCCCTCACCGGAACCGGCGTCATCCTGGGAACGGTCGGCTATCTCTCTCCCGAGCAGATCCGAGGAGAACCCGCGGACCATCGAGCCGATATCTTCGCCTTCGGCTCCGTGCTCTACGAGCTTCTCACGGGCGAGCGCGCTTTCTCCCGGAGCACGGCCGCAGAGACCATGACCGCGATCTTGAACGAGGAGCCCAAGGATCTCGGTCCCGAGATTCCTCCCGCCGTGGGACACCTGACGCAGGCTTGCTTGCGGAAGGACCCGCGCGCGCGATGGCAGAGCGCGCGAGATCTCCTGCTCGCCCTGGAGACGGTGTCCGGCCCCGGTCACGGTTTCACACCGCGAGGGCCGGAGAAGAGCCGCGCTCGAGTCGGAGCGTTCGCAATCGCGGGGGTATTACTGCTTCTCGCCGGTGCGGGCGTATGGCTCGCGCGAGACCGGGGGAGCGCCTCGACCGCGATCCCGGTGCGGTTCGAGCTTCATCCGCCTCCAGGCGGGCACTTCACCGCCAACTCCGATCCGGTCTTCTACCACTTTGCCGTCTCTCCCGACGGAAGGAAGCTCGTCTATCTTGCGAACGAAGGCGGCAACGATCCTCCCCGACTCTGGCTTCGATCGCTCGACCAGTTCGCAGCGACGCCGCTCCCGGACACCGAAGGGGCGCGGTTTCCGTTCTGGTCGCCCGACGGGAGCGCGATCGCCTTCGCCGCCGGGAACCGGCTACGGCGCCTGGATCTGTCGGCCACCTCCGCGCGGACTCTCGTGGAGCTCTCGTACCCGTTCCTCGGGGCGGGGTCCTGGAGCCGCCAAGGAGTCATCTTGATCTCGTACGGGACCGAGACCCCCATCCATCGTGTTCCGGCGGGGGGCGGCGATCCCGTGCTGGCCACCGAGCTTCGTGAGGGAGAGGCCCCCCGGTGGCCCGAGTTCCTTCCCGATGGAAGGAGCTTCCTCTTCTGGGTGCGCCGGAAGGAAGCGCCGAGCTTCGTGATCCGCGTGGGTCGCCTCGACTCTTTCGAGACGAAGGACCTTCTCGAAGCGGACTCCCGCGCGCTGTTCGCCGAGCCGAACCACCTTCTCGCGGTACGAAACGGAAGCTTGCTGCGCTTTCGCTTCGATCCGGAGACGCTCTCCCTCTCCGACGACCCGGTTCGGATCGCCGAGGGACTTGGCTACGGGGCGCCCCCGGGCTATTCACCGTTCTCGGTCGCTGGCGAGAATCTTCTCGTGTTTGCGCGAGGGCCCGTGGCGAGCCGGGAGCTGCGGTGGTTCGACCGCAGTGGGCGCGATCTCGGATCGTTCGGTGAGCCAGGGTACCTCTACGCGCCCGTGCTCTCTCCCGACGAGACGCGAATCGCCTTGACCGACCGCGATCCCACTTCGGCGCGCTGGCGAATCCTGACCTTCGATCGCGAACGCGAGGTCATGAGCCGGTACGGGGAGTCCGGCCGCTCGCTCCGTTCCGGCTTCTGGTCTCCCGATGGCAACCGTTTCGCGGTGACCGAAGAGCTCCAGGGGATCGTGACGCTGTTCGTGGGCTCGCCCTCGGGGAGCGCTCTGAGGCCCGTGGGGCAGTTCATGGACTTCTTCGCGACCCAGTGGCCCACTTCCTGCGATTGTCTCATCTATCACGAATTCAGTGGCGGCGTCCGCAACGTCGGTGTGGTGTCGCTCGAGGACGGCACACTCACTCCCGTGGCCGCATCTCCCGCGCAAGAGTTCTTAGGGCGGCTCTCGCCCGACGGCCGATGGCTGGCCTACACGTCCGACGAGGGCGGCTCGCTCGAGGTCTGGCTTCGCTCGTTCCCCGAGGGAGACGTCCGGCTCCAGGTGTCCACCGGGGGAGGGGCCGAGCCGGTGTGGGGACCCGCGGGGCGCGAGATCTTCTTCGTCTCTCTCGACGGCACCCTCATGTCGGTGCCGATTTCGGCTTCGAGCCCGCCCGAGCTCGGACGGGCGCAGTCGCTTTTCCGGGTGGACCTCCCGCCGCTCTTGCTGCCCTTCTGGCCGCGCTACACGGTGACCGGCGACGGCGAGCGCTTCCTGGTGGTGCGCCTGCTCCGCGACGAGACGACGCTTCCGCTGTACGCCGTCACCAACTGGGCGGCGGAGGATTGATAAGAAGGGCTTTCTGACTACCCTCGGAAATCGCCTCGTCGAATCGACCGAGCGCCACCAGGTACATTGAATACAACAGGTGGGCTTTTGGCGCAATTCGGGTTGAGCTCGATCGCTCGCAGGGATTTCGCGCGACGGCGTCTCGGCGTCAGCCATGGAGGGATCGAGCCGGAGCTTGGCAAGCCCGAAATCGAGAAAGATGGCGAGCCGAGTTTTGCTATGATTGAGCTGTGAACACAGCCCAAGGTATCCTGGACGAACTCCTCGAGCCGGTGGGCGCGTGTCTTACGCCTGAGGTGGCCGAACAGCTCACGAAGCTCCGAGCACCCGAATCGGTCCAAGTGCGAATCGAGGAGCTTGCCGGCAAGTCCGAAGCAGGAACTCTCTCGGACGCGGAGCGTGAGGAGTTCGCGGCACTCGTGTCGATGGGTAATTTCATCGCGATCCTTCAGTCCAAGGCTCGTAAGCTTCTCAAGAACCGCCCCGCCTGATGGATTCCGCCCTGCGGCTGCTGGTCCGCACGCGGGCGGGCAATCGCTGGCGAGTACTGTCGCATTCATCAAGACCAGGACCCCCCTCGAGAGAATGGGCAGGCAGGGCAGGCAGTAGTGCGTCCAGTTCATCATCGACGACACGCCGGATAAAACGGATTTCCCTGAAGCGCTACCGTTCGGCACGTATGTACGCTACCGTTTGGCACTGGTTTACGCTACCGTTTGGCTCGTCCCCGGCAGCTCGGTTCCTGCACCTTTGGCTGCGGAAGCTTCAGGCGAACTGCGCCGTCACTCACTGGGCGGCGGAGGATTGATCGGAAGCCCCTTTCTGTAAACGGCAGCGATCTTCGTGGTGTTCGCGATGTTCTCGAGCGGGCTCTGATCGAGGACGAGGAAGTCCCCGCTCTTGCCTGGAGCGAGCGTCCCGATGTCATCGAGTCCGAGGATCTGCGCCCCGACGCTCGTGCCCGCCGCGATCGCTTCGAGAGGGGTGAGCCCCGCGTCGACGAGAGCCTGAAGCTCCAGATGCTCGTTGTAGCCGACGAAGCGCGTCGGAATCCCAGTGTCTCCGCCGAGAGCGATGCGGATCCCCGCGGCGTGCAGCTTCGAGACGTTCGTCCGCATGAGGCTCTTGAACCGCTCCGTTTGCTCGGCGGTGGGCATTCCCGGAAGGCCGGTCTCGCCCCGCTCGAGGCGAGCGATCACCTGGGGCGGTGTCCTCTCGCGGAAGGCCGGGTCCTGGAGCCAGCCGCTTCCCACGGGCTTCGCCTGAATGGCGAGCGCGGCGGCCTGGAACACGTTTCGTTCTTTCGCCAGCCGAAGGAACTCCTCGTCGAGCTCCTGGTCGCGGACCATGTGGGCGAAACCGTCGACCCCCGCGCGCAGAAGCTCCTTCGCGTCCTCGAGGTAGTAGACGTGGGCCATCACCCGCAAACCTCGCGCGTGCGCCTCGTCGATGACCGTGCGATAGATCTCGGGGGGAAGCTTCGGTCGAGTCCCGTTCCGGTCGTCGACCCAGACCTTGACCATGTCGGCGCGCCGGTCCGCGAGATCGCGGACCAGGAGTCGCGCGATCTCGGGCCGGTCGACCTCGTTCGGCACGTGCTCGAGAGGGGAGACGGTCGGCCCGCCTCCGGGCGCGACGAAGCCCCGGCCGGCGACGAGAAGTCGCGCTCCGCCGAGCTTGCCCGCTCGCTGATCCTTGCGAATCCTCCACGCGTCGGGGCCGACATCGGTTCCGAGACTCATAAAGGCGCCGACTCCGTAGGACTCGAGGATTTTTAGTTGGTCGATGATGTTCTCGGAGCCATAGTGCTCTGCGGCGAAGACCCCGTCCTTCAGAAAACCGATGTGCCCGTGGATGTCGACGAGAAGCGGCATGAGGGTCTTGCCCTGGAGCGAGACCCGGGACGCGTCTTGGGGAAGGGAAGTCGCCCCTCTCGGACCGACGCTCTCGATGACACCATCGCGGACGACGACAACGCCGTCCTCGACGACGGAGCCGTCGCCCACGATGACCCGCGCGCCTTCGAAGACGGTCAGAGCTGCGAGCAAGAGCGCGGGCGACATCAGAACCCACCGTTCGCGTTGAAGCGGCGCGCGACGTCGACGGACTCGGCGGCCCCGACGATCCGCGCGTATTCCTGCGAGGTCACCGCCACCTGCTCGAAGCTCTGAATCTGCCCCGTGGTCTTGATATCGCGGAGCGCCTTCTGCACCGCGCCCATGGCGACGGCCATGAGCTGATACGCGTAGCAGGCGATCTTGACTCCCGACTCGCGCAGGACGTCGGGAGCGGAATCCGGGTTCGTGGGCATCGTCACCGTCATCACCGGCCGGTTCGTGGCGCGCGCGAGCTCCGGTGTCTTTCGGATCGGGGCGCCCGCGAGGAACACCACGTCCGCGCCCGCCTCCGAGTACGCCGCGAGCCGTTCGACACCCTTCTCGAAAGGCTCCTTCGCGGAGAGAGCGTCCGAGCGGGCGATGAGGACGAGACCGTGTTTGCGGGCGTCGACCGCGGCCTTGATCTTGTCGACGAAGGCGGGGATGGAGGTCATCGACCCCTCGGGAAGTCCGGGGAGGTGCTTCGCGCCGTACATGTCCTCGATCATCACGGAGGCGACCCCTACTCGCTCATAGGTCTGGATCGTGCGGTGGACGTTCAGCGGGTTGCCGCCGCCGTCGTCGGCGTCGCCTACGACCGGAATGTCGACGACTCCGGCCATTCGCCCGGCGAACTCGATGAGTTCCGTCATCGTCAGCGATCCGAAGTCTCCGACTCCGTACATGCTCGCGGAGACCGGCTGCCCCCCGGCATAAATGGCGGGAAACCCGAGCTCCTCGGACATCTTCGCCGATAGAGCGTCGAAGATGACGGGGCACTGAAGGACGTCCGGCCCTTCGAGAAGCCGTCGAAACCGCTCCCCGGCGGAGCGCGGACTAGATGCTCCCGGTTGTGCCGAGGCCGCAGCGGGAATGAGCGCGCTCCCCGCGAGAAGACCCTGCTTTACGAACGATCGACGCGAGTTCTTCATCGTTAGCTCCCTTCGAAAGAGCTCACGCTAGAGGATGCGCGTGCGGGAATCAAGCGCTGTAAACTCCTAGCAGGCAGTTTGCGCGGCGCGGAAGAGGTCGATTACAGTACGGGCTCCAATCGCAGGGCGAGCCGGAGCGCTATATGAATGACCTCGACGTCGAAGGAGGTGCGCTATTCTCGTGTCCGAGCGCTTCTGGGAAAGGGTGCTTCAACGCCTGGAAGAGGAGACGGTCGTTCCCGTCCTCGGTCCCGATCTCCTCACGGTAGCCGGCGAGGGGACGGAGACTCTTCTCTATCCTCTCCTGGCGAAAAAGCTCGCCGGCCACCTGGGCGTGGGCTCTCTGGATCTACCCAGGGGAGCGGAGCTCCAGGAAGTCTCCCGCCGCTACCTTACGAAGTCCAAAGACGTTCAGGAGATCTACCGGAGCTTGCGGGTCGTCTTTCGCGAGCTCGACCCCATCCCCATTCCGGCGCCGCTCCTCGATCTCGCGCGGATCCCGAGGTTCAACCTTTTCGTCACCACCACCTTCGACGTTCTGATGGAGCGCGCCGTCGACGACGTGCGCTTCGAAGGCCAGCGGCAGACCCTCGCCTTCGCCTACGCGCCGAGCGACCGGCAGGATCTCCCCCCGGAGTTCGATAGGCTGGGCCGACCCACCGTGTTCCACCTCCTGGGGCGTCTTTCGGGGACCCCTCATAGCTTCGCCGTCACCCGTGAGGATACGCTCGAGTTCATGGAGTCGCTTCAAAACCGGGGACCGGGGTTCCTGTTCGACAAGGTCCGGGAGAGCGATCTCCTCATCCTGGGAAGCGGACTCTCCGAGTGGCTGGCTCGTCTTCTCGGGCAAAGCGGACCGGGGATGGATGCCCCGGTGGTCTTCCTGGAGCGGGCGAAGGGGACGACCGAAGCGCCGCCCGTCGAAAGCGCGGTCGAATTCGTTCGCGAGCTCGACCGCCGCTGGAGCGAGTTCTCGCCCCAGGAAGAGTCGGCGCCGCCTTCGATCGCGTCCTCGTCGGCGACGCCCTCCGGTGCGGTGTTCCTGAGCTCTGTCGCGGAGGACCGGGGTGCTTCGGAGTCGATTCGGGAGGCGCTCGACCGGGCGGGTATCGACGTCATTGTCGACCACGACGACACGCCGCTCGCTCCCCGGTGGGAGAAGAGGCTGAAAAGCGTCGTCGGCCTCTGCTCCGCGTTCGTACCCGTGATTTCCGCGCGGTCGCTGAAAGCCAAAAGGCGATTCTTGCAGGGAGAGTGGCTCGAGGCCATTCTAGACGCGGGAAGAGCCGCCCCCACGGGGCGGTTCGTCGTGCCGGTGGTCATCGACGACACTTCGCCGGGAGACCCAGCGATTCCCGGGGAATTTGGAGAGCTCACATGGGAGAAACTGCCAGGCGGCAAACCGAGCTCGGAGTTCGTGAAGACGTTGGTCGAGCTTCAGAGGAGCTATCGACGAGCGAAGTACGGATGATCGCGGAGTCCGCGACGATCCGCGAGAGCGTCGCGCTCAACGACCAGAATCCCTGGCCGGGACTCCTGCCCTTCGGCGAGGCGGATTGGAAGTATTTCCACGGGCGCGATTTCGAGACCGACCTCCTCTACCGCAAGGTCGAGCGGGAGCGCCTCACCGTTCTCTTCGGTCTCTCGGGCCTCGGAAAGTCTTCGATCCTTCAAGCCGGACTCTTCCCCTTGTTGCGGCGCGAGAACGTGCTGCCCATGTATATCCGGCTCGATTTCTCGCCGGAGAAGCCCGATCTCACGGGGCAAGTCAAGGCCGCCATCGTCCGCGAGGCGGAGCGCTCGAAGGTCGAGGCCCCGAGGCCGCAGCCGAAAGAAACCCTCTGGGAGTACTTCCACCGCAGCGACGCCGATTTCTGGAGCGAGCGGAATCGGATCGTCGTTCCTCTTCTGGTGTTCGACCAGTTCGAGGAGGTCTTCACGCTGGGCGCACGCGACCGCTCGCGGGCCCAGGCGACGAACGCCTTTCTCCTGGAGCTCGCGGACCTGGTGGAGGCGAGGCCTCCCCTTCAGCTTCGGGCCCGTCTGGAGCTGGAGCCTCCAGGAAAAAGACCGAGCGAGGCCGCGCGGTTCACGTTCGAGAGGCACCGCTACAAGGTTCTCCTGACGCTTCGCGAGGACTTCCTCCCCGACCTCGAAGCGCTCGGCGACAAGATGGGCTCGGTCGCCCACAACCGTTTCCGTCTGGAGCGCATGAACGGCGTCGCCGCCCTTCAGGCCGTCAACCAGGCGAAGCACATCATTGCCCCCGATGTCGCCGAGCGGGTGGTCCGGTTCGTCGCCGCCGCGGATCCGAACGAGGAGCTGGTGAACCTCGAAGTCGAGCCCGCGCTCCTCAGTGTGGTGTGCGGCGAGCTCAACAGTCAGCGCCTCGAGAGGCGCGACGCGCAGATTACCGAAAGGGCGCTCGAGGGATCGCAGAACCAGATCCTCTCGGACTTCTACGAGCGCAGCATCGCCGACCTCAGCGAGCCGGTATGCACGTTCGTCGAGGAAAAGCTCCTGACGCGGCGCGGGTTCCGAAACCTCGTCGTCTACGACGAAGCCATCGGTTCTCCCGGCGTGACCGAGGAGGACGTCGAGGAGCTCGTGAGAAGGCGCCTGGTGCGCATCGAAGAGCGGGGAAGAAGGCGCCTGCTGGAGCTGTCGCACGACCTCCTGACGGGAGTCGTGACCGCGAGCCGCGACGAGCGCCGACGGCGGCAGAAGGAAGCGGAAGCCGTCAAGAAACTGGAGGATCGGCATCGAAAGAGCCTCCAGAAGGCGGCGGTCTTGTTCCTCGTTCTGCTCCTCGCTGTGGGAGCGATCGGTGCGCTCGCCTGGGCCTACCTCGCGGAGCAGCAGGCGGACGAGCTCGCTCGGGCGAAAGAAGCGGCGGAGAGCGCCGCAGCCGAGGCCTCGAACCAGCGATCGATTGCGGAGTCGCGGCGACTCGAGGCGGAGCGCCAGCGGCAGGACGCCGAAAAGGCGAGGGAGCTCGCCGAGATGGCGGCAGACGAGGCCTCGCGCCAGCAGCGAATCGCCGACGTTCAGCGCGAGGATGCGCTCTGGCAGCGGTACGAGGCGGTAAACGCGCGATCGGATGCGGAAAAGGCGTTCGACGACGCGCTCCTCCAGAAGAATCTGGCGGAGGAGCAGAGGAGGATCGCAGAGGAGCGCCAGAGGGAGGTCGAAGAGAGCCAGCAACAGGTCCAGGAGACGAACGACGCGCTCGTCGAAGCACTTCGGGAGCGGCTCTCGAGCCGGGACCCCGGTGAGCTCCTCGGGGCGCTCGCCATCCTCGATCGCGGAAGCCAGGACCCGGAGCCTTTTCTCGCGCGGATCGACGGGCGATGGTTCCAGTCGGCGCGAGAGTTCGTGCCTCTTCTGGTGGCGCTCGACGAGAGGGCTCAGGATCAACCAAACGAGAGATGGCGCGGTCTTCGGAGCCTGCTGGTGAAGCGTTTCACCGGGGAGGCGGGACTCGGCGCTCCCCCGCCGTCGCCGACGGCCGAGAGCCGGATCCGGATCGAGGGCGGCGAAATTCAAATGGGAATCGAGAACGATGGGGAACCCGTCGGACGTCGAGCTCCTGTCTCTTCTTTCTACTTGGAGCAGCACGAGGTGACGAATGCCGAGTACCGGAGGTTCGACCCTCGGCACGATGCGGGGGCTCCGGCCGATCATCCGGTCGTGAACGTGAGCTGGTACGACGCGATGGCCTATGCGGCGTGGCTAGGGGGGACCCTTCCGACGGAGGCGGAGTGGGAGCTCGCGGCGCGCGGATCGGGGGGGCGAACGTATCCCTGGGGAAACGAGCACCCCACGCGCACGCGCGCGAACTATGACTACGGTGGGAGCGGCGTCGGTCGTGCCATCGCTACGGCGCCCGTGGGCTCGTATCCCGAAGGAGCGACGCCCCAGGGCATCCACGACCTCGCGGGAAACGTCTGGGAGTGGTGCCGGGACGGGCTTTCGAACGCTCGGGTTCTGAAGGGCGGATCGTATTTCAACGGCGAGCGATATCTCGCGGCCGCTCCGAGAAACTCCCTGCACCCCGAGGGGAGCGAAAGCGTCGTCGGCTTTCGCGTGGCCTGGCCGGCCGAGAAGTAGCATGATTCTTGGCTTGGTGCTCTTCTCCTTCCTCTCGGTGCTTTCGGCTCAGGAGTTTGTCCTTATCCACACGCCGGCCCCCTGCATGAGCACGGAAGAGTTCCCGCTGATCGAGGCCAAGGCCTCGAGCGCGGATGTGGCTCGCGCGAGACGGCTCACCGTTCGCTTCAAGGTCGAAGACGACCTCGGCTGGTACGAGGTGGAGGTTCCATCCGCGGTGGGGTTGACGTACCAGGCGGCGCTCCCCAAACCGACGCCGGAGGCGGTTCGCGTCCACTACTACTTCGCCTCGGGAAGGCCCGAGGTGCGAACCCCGGAGTATGTGGTGAACGTGCTGATGGGAGGGTGTCCGGGAGCGCGCGCGGCACCGGCGGAACTGACCGAGAGAATTCGGGTGCGACGGACCGCGGAAGACCAGGGTGAGATTCCGAGAGGATTCGACTCGGAGGGGATTCGGACGGGCGGTGTCTCCGGGACGACCCTCGGGATCGTGGCTGGTGCCGGCGGGGGCGCCGGCCTCGCCGCCCTCGCCGTCTCGGGAGAGGAGGCGCCTGTTCCTTCCGACCCCGGGAATCCGCAAGCGATGCGCGCCTGTTTCGTGCCCGATCCGGTACCCGACATCGATTCCGGAGGCACGATCGTCTTCGACGCTTCGTGCAGCACTCCGACGACCATCACTTCGTACCAATGGGATTTCGGCGACCGGTCCACCGGGCAGGGGAGAAGCATCGAGCATCTCTTCCGCCCGGGAGGTCTCTACACCGTGACCTTGACGGTCGGCGACGGACAGCGAACCGACCGCACGTCGCGCCTGGTGAACGTGCGGGCGACGCCGATCGCCTGCTTCGTCACCAATCCCGACCCTCCGAGGATCTTCGTGAACGGGTCCATCGACTTCAACGCGGAATGCTCCATCGGCGACCGCGACGGCGGCCCGACGTTCGTCACTGGCTACCACTGGGACTTCGGCGACGGCGACGACGGCGGGGAAGGCCGTTTCGTGTCACATCGCTATACCGCGCCCGACCTCTACGGTGTCACCCTCACGGTGACGAATGACGACGGACGCCAGGACCGGACGACGCAGTTCGTCGTCGTCGAAAGGCGATCGGCGTCGATTCCTCCCCAGGTCGATTTCACGAGCCAACTCGAGCTTCCCGCGGGAACGAGCGCCCAGATCGCGCTCAACGAATCCGAAACCGTGGCGACGGTGGCCCCGACCCCGCAGCGGCATCGCGCTCGTGCCCGGCCGGGAGAGAACGTCGTCGAAGGGCGCCTCCTTTCCGAAGCGGGTGAACCGGGTCAGTGGAGGTTCGATTTCCGAGGGACGTCGAGATTCGTTCCGGGAAGTCTCCGCGTCGACTCGGGGGATGTCCTCACCCTCGACGGCCAGAGCGTCGTGTTCCGGGTGACGGGAAAGCCCGGCCCTGCGATTCGATTCCGTTTTCGCCTGGAGGAGTGACGTCACTCCTCGATGGGAATCGAAAGCTGTTTTGGCTCAGGCACAACGTTCGCCTCGGAGATATCCTCGTGAACTGGGAGCGGAAGGATCCACCAAGAGGGGATAGCATACCCGGAAACGCCGAGCGGGAGCGTCAGGCGATGCCGCTGAGCCGCTGGTCGGAGTTATCTGTGGATCGGCTTAGCTCGACCTCAAGCCCGGCGATCTCGCGCAGAAGCACGATGAGAGAATTCGGGGACGTCATCGGAGCCCGTACAGGTACAGGAGCGCGGCGTAGCCGCTCGGAAGAGGCTGCGGCGGCTTTTCTAGAGAGTTGTACCGCATAGCCATCTCGAGAAAGAACCGCGCGTGGAAGAACGCCTCGAGAATGGGGCGGGTTACCGCCGTCCACGTCTCGTTGTCCTCGACTCTGAACTCCCTTCCTGTCCCGGCCGCGACGATTTCGAGAACCCACGAATTGAGCTCGCACTCCGGTGAGAGTTTTCGAAGCAAGTCCACGATGGCCTTCGTCTGCTCCTGCAGCCGGTACACCTTGAAGCTCTGGTGGTAGAAGCGGTAGACGGGGTCCTCGTACCCCCAGTGATCGCTCGCTTTGGCGAGCAGTTCCTCGATGTCGGTCTTGTAGATTCGGAGTTTTCTCAAGAGCTCGGACTCGGCCGGTCGTCTTTCGTCGATAGGCCGAAAGAGCGCCTCATAGTCGAAGCCCTCGTCCCCCTCCTCGAACTCCCGGCATCCCTGATGCTCGAACGTCAGGAGGCCCGATCGCGGTGATCGGGGATTGTAGCAAACGCCCCAATCGTACCGAAGAGTCCCTTCGAGCTTTACGAACCATCGACAGCCACAACTGCAATCGGGCCCCCAGTCGTTATCTCGGGAACGATTTCCATAGGGCTCGAAGTCGGAAGGGAGCTTCTTCAGGATGGAATGGAGCGCATCGTGTTGGGCGTGGGTCATGGCTACACATCCGTCCCTTCCTCATCAAGCGCTCTTCTCCATTCCTCCGGACCCACCAACAGTGCGGCGCGGTGAAGGCCCAGATTCGTGAGAACGAGCAGAAGGAGCTTCTCCGCGGCGACAACGTCACCACGAATGAGCTCGAGCTTCTCGGGGGCGTAGGTCTCAAAGGAGAAGCC
>Ga0184637_10000936_pt1 | contig 20566 bp, 18 predicted proteins | sample PLM3_127_b2_FD_133143 | JGI IMG/M metagenome (GOLD analysis project Ga0184637, IMG submission 133143) | Groundwater sediment microbial communities from an aquifer in East River, Colorado, USA - PLM3_127_b2 | ecosystem: Environmental > Terrestrial > Soil > Riparian zone | place: USA: East River... | reverse complement strand
CGATGAACAGCACGATCAGCGGAATGCTGATGGTGTCGAAACCATTGATCCACGCGAACGCCGCGTATCCAACCGCGGCCGCCGGCACCAGCACCACGAAGGCGCGCGGCACCCGCGGCGCCAGAACGAGTCCAAGATAGAATAGCAGCACGTGTCCCGGCGGAACGAAGAGCGGAATGTTCTCCAGCCGATAGGTGTATAGCCCCCAGACCATCGTCAGAAAAATCTCGCCAGCCGTTGCCCACACCAGGCATGCGTAGAACGGCAGACGCCATTCGCGCGGGGTGGTCCCCAACAACCAGAAGAACAGTCCCCAGGCCCAGACGCTTACCGCAAGCTGGCCGGCGAGCCCGGCGTGCTGGTCGATGATCAGGACGAGGACGAACGTGACAAGAATCAGCGAAAGATTCGCTGATTCGGTGACTGGTGACGAGTGACCAGAAAACGCCAGGGCCGAGGGCCGAGGTTCGAGGTCCGAGGTAAAACAAGACGTCTCTACAGCAACTCGAACCTCGCACCTCGTTGCTCGGACCTGATTCTGCCGGGACTCAGGACTCAGAAAACCCCCAAGCTGGCCTGCCTCTCCTTTGTGTGTTGTTGTCACTCCTTTGCGTACCTTTCTTTTCCCCTTTGCGTCATGAAATCCGTGACGATCGTGACGACGTGACGGCGTGACGGCGTGACGTCGGAATAGCAGAAAAAAGGGAAAGACTAAAGAAAAAATAGAACGACTCAAAGACCTTGATCGTGGTTCTTGTCGCGATCGCACCCCTCAGGGGGTATTGAAATGAATCACGTCGTCACGGCTGTTCTTAGCCAATGGCTACAACGGCCTCGATTTCCAGCAACAATTCGGGCTCGACCAGCTTGTCCACGCCGATCATGGTCGCGGCAGGCGGGTTCTTGTGGGAGATGTAGCGGCTGCGCACCTCCATCACCGCCTTGCGCTTCTCCTGCGTCAGTCCGACGATGAATATGGTGAACTTGACGACGTCCTCGAACGTCGCGCCAATGCCGCCGAGCGCGAGCTCGAGATTCTTGAATACCTGCACTGCCTGCGCCCCGATGTCTCCGGCACCGACCACCTTGCCCTGCCCGTCCACAGACACCTGGCCGCTGATGAAGGCGATGCTGCCGCCCTGCACCACCGTCGCCTGTGTATACATGCCTAGCGGCTTGAGCCCGGGCGGATTGATGAACTTCTTCGCCATTTTTCTTCCCTCCAAGAAAATTCTCTCTCACCGCAGAGGCGCGGAGGACGCAGAGGTACGCAGAGTACGAAAGTTAATAGATTGGCCTCGGCCGCACGATAGAATTGTCGCCAACCGCACGCAAGACTGCACTCACCCTTGTATCTGGCGTTTCTTTGCGTCCTTTCTTTTCCCTTTGCGTACTTTGCGTCAAGGCTCTTCATGTGGTCACCGTGGTGACCCCTTTCAATCCAGGACGGCAATCGCTTCGATCTCGATCAACAGTTCAGGCGCGGCAAGGGCGGAAATGCCCACCAAAGTATGCGCCGGCGGCTTGGGGAAGTGCTTCTTCACCATTTCCCCGATCCACACGCGGTCGTCGGGCTGGAGATTAACCACGAAAGTGGTGATCTTGGCGATGTCGCCCATGGAGCCCCCGACCGACTCGATCGCCGTGCGCAGATTTGCGAACACTTTCTCGGCCTGGCCTTTGACATCGCCGACCGCGACGATCTTAGAGGTCGGGTCGCGCGCGGTCTGTCCGCTGATGAAGACGATCTTGTCGCCCCCGGTGACGGCAATCTGCGAAAAGGTGCTCGGCTTGAACAAGCCTTCCGGATTCAGAAAGCGGATACCGGTGTCTGCTGCTGCGGGCAAAGCAGCCAGCGTCGCCAATATCCCCAGCACTGCATATGAAAGAGCGTGAAATGTGGAATCGTGGTTGCGCCGCCGAGTGACTCGTGGCCGGTGGCTGGTGGCTGGTGAAATCATTTCAATGCTCCTGTATGGAATAAAGGTCGAGAAAAGTTTGCAGAATTTGTACTTAACTTTCCTCTTTCACCTTTAACCTTTCCTCTCCGAAGGCAGCCTTTCAGGCTGCCTGGCTTTTTTCGACCAGCGCCAGCACGTAGTCCTCGAGTTTGCGGGCATCGGCGTGGAAACGGCGGATGCCCTCGGCGAGCTTCTCGGTCGCCATCGCGTCCTCGTTGTGCATCCAGCGGAAGGTTCTTTCATCCAGCGCAATCTTCTCAACGCTGCTCGCCTTCGCGGCCTCGACCGTCAGCCTGCGCGTCACCTCGCCTTCGGTCCCGGCCATCTTGTCGAGCAGATCGGGGGCGATGGTGAGCAGGTCGCAGCCGGCAAGCCAGACGATCTGCTCGACCTTGCGGAAGCTCGCGCCCATCACCTGGGTCCGGTAACCGAACTTCTTGTAGTAGTGATAAATGCGCACAACGGACTGCACGCCCGGATCGTCGGCCGGAGCGATGTCCTCGACTTTGCGTTCCTTCCTGTACCAGTCGTAGATGCGTCCGACGAACGGCGAGATCAGCGTGACGCCGGCGGCTGCGCAAGCCACGGCCTGCGCAAAGCTGAACAGCAGGGTCAGGTTGCAGTGGATGCCTTCGCGCTCCAGTTTCTCCGCCGCCTTGATGCCCTCCCAGGTGCTGGCCACTTTGATCAGCACGTGCTCGCGCGACACGCCGGCCTGCTGGTACAGCTCGATCAGCTGCCGTGCTTTCGCCAACGTTCCTTCGACGTCGAAGGACAGGCCGGCGTCCACCTCGGTCGAAACCCGTCCCCTGACATGCTTGAGGATCTCGCAGCCGAAGTTGACCGCGAGCTTTTCCATCAGCGCTTCGGCCTTGGCGGAACGGTCGCCCCTCGCATTCATACCGAAAGCGAGCGCGTCGTCCACCAGCGGCCGGTAGGCGGGGTTCTGCGCCGCCTGGTAAAGAAGCGATGGATTGGTGGTGGCGTCCTGCGGCTTCACCCGCGCGATGGAGTCGATGTCGCCGGTGTCGGCGACGATGATCGAATGTTTCTTCAGCGATTCGAGCATGTTCATGATTGCTTCCTTTTCAGGTTTCCCATTTCCAGTTGCGGATCTCCGGCATGTCTTCGCCGTGTTCGGCGATATAACGCTTATGCTCGGCCCGCTTGTCGCGCATCGTCTGCTTCAGTTCGGCGGCGCGGTGGGCGATCTTCGGCAGCCGCTCCACCGCGTCCATCACCAGATGGTAACGGTCGAGGTCGTTCATTACCACCATGTCGAAAGGCGTGGTCGTCGTCCCTTCTTCTTTGTACCCGCGCACGTGCAGGTTTTCGTGGTTGTTGCGCCGGTAGGTCAACCGGTGGATCAGCCATGGGTAGCCATGGTAGGCAAAAATGATCGGCTTGTCGGCGGTGAAGATGGCGTCGAAGTCGCGGTCTTCGAGGCCGTGCGGATGTTCGGCGGACGGTTGCAACGTCATCAGGTCCACCACGTTGACCACCCGCACCTTGATCTCCGGCGCGAGTCGCCGCAGAAGGTCCACAGCCGCCAGCGTCTCCAGCGTCGGCACATCCCCCGCACAGGCCATCACCACATCCGGTTCTCCGCCCTGGTCGTTGCCCGCCCACTCCCAGATACCGATTCCGGCGGCGCAATGCCTGATCGCGGCATCCATGTCGAGGTATTGCAGCGCGGGCTGCTTGCCGGCCACGATCACGTTGATCATGTTGCGGCTTCGCAAGCACTGGTCGGTAACGTAGAGCAGCGTATTCGCGTCCGGCGGCAGGTACACACGGATCACGTCGGCCTTCTTGTTGACGACGTGGTCTATGAAGCCCGGGTCCTGATGCGAGAAGCCGTTGTGGTCCTGGCGCCAGACGTGCGACGTCAGCAGATAGTTGAGCGAAGCGATCGGCCGCCGCCACGGCACTTCCCCGCCCGCCACCTTCAGCCATTTGGCGTGCTGATTGAACATCGAGTCCACGATGTGGATGAACGCCTCGTAACAGGAAAACAATCCATGGCGCCCGGTCAGCAGGTAGCCTTCGAGCCAGCCCTGGCAGGTGTGCTCGGAGAGAATTTCCATCACCCGCCCCTGCGGCCCGAGCAGATCGTCTTCCGGAAGCGTCTGCGCCAGCCAGGTCTTCGCGGTCGCCTCGAAGACCGCACCGAGTCGGTTCGACGCGGTTTCGTCCGGGCCGAACACGCGGAAGTTGCGTTCGCTGGCGTTGAGTTTCATCACGTCGCGCAACAGGGCTCCCATCACCCGCGTGGCTTCGGCGGTGGTCTGCCCCGGTTTGAGCACGCGCACCGCATACTCGCGGAGGTCGGGCATGCGCAAGTCCTTGAGCAACGCCCCGCCGTTGGCGTGCGGATTGGCGCCCATGCGCCGCGCTCCGCGCGGCGCTAAGGCCTTGAGTTCGAAGCGCGGATGGCCGCTGTCGTCGAATAGTTCCTGCGGCCGGTAGCTCTTCATCCACTTGTCGAGCATCACGATGTGCTCTTTGGTCATGTCGCTGATCGGCACCTGATGCGAGCGCCACGAGCCTTCGGTTTTCTTGCCGTCCACTTCTTTCGGTCCGGTCCAGCCCTTGGGCGTTCGCAGCACCACCACCGGCCAGCGCGGGCGCTTCGCCACGCCGCTCTTGCGCGCCGCGTCCTGGATTTCCCGGATCGCCGTCACCGCGGTCTCGAACGCCGCCGCCGTCTGCTGGTGTACCTGCATCGGGTCGGTGCCCTCGACGAAGTGCGGCTGGTAGCCATAGCCGACGAGCAGGCTTTCCAGTTCCTCGCGCGGAATGCGCGCCAGCAGCGCGGGATTGGCGATCTTGTATCCGTTCAGGTGCAGGATCGGCAGCACCGCGCCATCCTGCGCCGGGTTGAGGAATTTGTTTGAATGCCAGCCGGCCGCAAGCGGTCCGGTTTCCGCCTCCCCGTCGCCGATCACGCAGCCCACGATCAGATCCGGGTTGTCGAACGCCGCCCCGAACGCGTGCGAAAGCGAGTAGCCGAGTTCGCCGCCTTCGTGTATCGAGCCCGGCGTTTCCGGGGCGACATGGCTGGGAATTCCGCCCGGAAAAGAGAACTGCCGGAACAGCCGCTTCATCCCTTCCTGGTCCTGCGAAATCTCCGGATAGAACTCGCTGTAGCTGCCCTCCAGCCAAGTATTCGCCACCAGCGCCGGGCCGCCGTGCCCGGGTCCGGTGACATAGATCATGTTCAGGTCGAATTTGCGGATCAGCCGGTTGAGGTGCGCGTAGATCAGATTGAGCCCGGGGCAGGTGCCCCAGTGGCCCAGCAGGCGCGGCTTGATGTGATGGGGCTTGATCGACTCGCGCAGCAGCGGGTTATCGAGAAGGTAAATCTGGCCGACGCAAAGGTAGTTGGCGGCGCGCCACCAGGCATCGATCGCGCGCAGCTCGTCTGCCGAAAGAACCTGGGAAACGGCTGGATCGTTCATAGCGCTCGGGCTTGGTCTGATAGGGTCCGGACTGCGCCGGTACAGCGGCAGCGCTTCCAGTGTAAATAAGCAGCGGCGGCCGGTCTACCGCAGCCGCTGCCATGATGATAACGCTTTGATCTTGGCCAACTGTCGCCTTGTGGCGTCACTCATCGCGGTGAATTCGCCGCATATAATGGCCTTGTCGGAACACGCGGAGGGCCCCAATGATGCGTAGTCTGTTCCTGTTCATCGAGCAGTCGCTCGGCCCGTCGCTGGCCTCCGTCTCCGCCGTCGTTTATTGGGCGGCGATCATCCTGCTCGCACACCGCATCCTCGCGCCTGTCCTGCGGCTGCGCATGGAGATGGCGAGCTCGCGGCTGCGCATGGAAGAGCGCATGGTGATGGAGTGCTCCCACTGTCATCGCGAGACCGTGGTCGCCGACTCCCAGTGCGCGTTCTGTCGTCAGAGCCTCGCGACACCCTGGGACCTGAGGGTCTGGCATTTCATGCGCTTATGGCACCAGCCTAAGTGGTTCCGCTGGACGCGCTGGAGCTGGGACATCATCGGGCTGGCGATTTTCATCGCGCTCACCGTTGCCGGGTTCGTCGGCCTGCGTGCCTGGACCTGGAGCGGCCCGTTGCAACAGCTCTTCCTGGGTGTGGCAATCTTCTGCTGGGTCGCAATCGGCTGGCTGGTCGCACGCGTGCTGCACGTCGGCCCGGGAGGACCGATCGCGAGACTGCGCGACGTGGTGTTCTCGTTTGCAACCGCCGGGGTACTGGCGATTGCCGTGTTCTTTGCCGTCGAATCCACACCGGTGACCGAAAAGGTGATGTGGCGTATCCCGATCGGCGAAGGCGGCATCGCAAAAATCGAAGATAAGGCACTGCTGTTGCCGCAGGGAATGATCGGCTTCGAGTACTTGCAGGTGGACCACGACCTGATCGGCTATCACCGCGTGATCCCGATCGCCTTCCTGGGAAACGAGCGCCTCGAGGTCAAGCACGGCGGGATGGAAAAGTGGTTCCTCGACAACCTGTGGAAGCACATGCACGGCTACGCCGAGCGCGGGCTGTCGGTACGCAGCCGGGTCGAGCAATTCCTGGTGGTGCCGAATCACGAGTACGAAGTGGTGGACCGCGAAAAGCAGGTTTACTTCCGCCCCGTCGCGCAGTGACCCGCACCAAAAGGCCCGCAGACTTTTAGAATGCGGTGCGTGCGCGGAACAACCGCGGCCATGAATTCGGACTGATTCCAATGGATCAATCGAGCGGCAGGCAAATCGCAGGCTGGCTGGCCGCCTGTTGCGTGCTGGTATTTTTGATGGTGGTGGTGGGCGGCGTCACCCGGCTCACTCACTCCGGCCTGTCCATGGTCGAATGGAAACCACTGGTCGGAGCGATTCCGCCTTTGTCGCAGGCGGACTGGGAGGAGGTGTTCTTGCGCTACCAGGCCACTCCCGAGTACTTGCGCGTGAACAAGGGCATGGCGCTCGACGAGTTCAAGGGCATCTTCTGGTGGGAGTATTTTCACCGGCTGATCGGGCGCGCCATCGGCATCGCGTTCTTTCTGCCCTTCCTCTATTTCCTGCTGCGCCGGAAAATCGACGGGCCGCTGGCGTTGAAGCTCGCTGGCATCTTCGTCCTCGGCGGGCTGCAGGGGGCGCTTGGCTGGTACATGGTGAAGAGCGGCCTGGTGGACAACCCGCGCGTGAGCCAGTACCGGCTGACCGCGCACCTTGGCCTCGCGCTGGCTATCTATGCCGCGATGCTGTGGACCGCGCTCGGCCTGCTGAAGCCGGGCCATGCCGCCACCAACGAACCGCGCCAGCGACTCGGACGCTATGCGCTGGCGCTCGCGGCGCTGATTTTCCTGATGGGGCTTTCCGGCGGATTCGTCGCCGGCATCCGCGCCGGCTTTGCCTACAACACCTTTCCGCTGATGAACGGGCACTTCGTGCCGCCGGAAATCTTCATGCTCGAGCCGTGGTGGCTGAACCTGTTTAACAACATGGCGACCGTGCAGTTCAACCATCGCATGATTGCCTGGCTGCTAATGTTGCTGGTGCCGGCGTTCTGGCTGATGGCATGGCGGGTCCCGATGCCGCCCCGAGCGCGCCTTGCCACCCACCTGCTTTTCGCCATGCTGGTCGTCCAGGTGACGCTTGGTATCGCCACATTGCTGTTGATGGTGCCGGTGCCGCTCGCAGTCGCTCACCAGGGCGGCGCAGTGCTGTTGCTGACTACCGCGCTCTGGGCGGGCCACGAACTACGTAGCGCCTGAGCGACGAATGTCGCTAATCGCAGAAACGCGCGAACGCTGCGAGTGGTTAAGATCGGCTCCAAAGCATAGACTGAGATGATGCCCGGACGAACTTGAAAGGCTGGCGATTTCGTGGACACCATCACAGCGTGGCTCTCAGAGCTCGGCCTTTCTCAGTATGCCGAAGTTTTCCAGCGTAACGATATCGGGCCGGACCTTCTTGAGAGCCTGACGGATCAGGATCTGCGGGACCTCGGGGTCGAATCGCTGGGGCATCGCAAGAAGCTCCTCAAGGCGATCGAAGCTCTGCGCGGCACCGGCACGATCGCGCCGCCGCGTTCCCCGGATTCCTACACGCCGAAGCACCTCGCCGAAAAAATCCTCACCTCGAAGAGCGCCCTCGAAGGCGAGCGCAAGCAGGTCACGGTGCTCTTCGCCGACCTCAAGGGCTCGATGGAGCTGCTCGCGGACCGCGACCCCGAGGAGGCGCGGAAGATTCTCGATCCCGTCCTCGAACGCATGATGGAGGCCGTGCATCACTACGAGGGCACCGTTAATCAGGTCATGGGCGACGGGATCATGGCGCTCTTCGGTGCGCCGCTCGCGCACGAGGACCACGCGGTGCGCGCTTGCTATGCGGCGCTGGCAATGCAATCGGCGATCCGTCGCTACAGCGAAGAGCTACGCCAATCGCAGGGCATCGAGATCCAGGTCCGTGTCGGACTCAACTCCGGTGAGGTCGTGGTGCGCTCTATCGGCAACGATTTGCACATGGACTACTCCGCAATTGGCCAGACCACTCATCTGGCCTCGCGCATGGAGCAGCTGGCGACCCCCGGCACCAGCCGATTGACCGCCGACACCATGCGGCTTGCTGAGGGCTTTATTCAGGTCACGTCGCTCGGACGTGTCCCGATCAAAGGCCTACCAGAGCCCGTTGGTATCTTTGAGCTGACGGGCGCGTCTGCCTCTAGATCGCGACTGCAAGCCGCGGCGGCGCGCGGACTCACCCGTTTCGTCGGCCGCCAACGCGAACTGGAGGTCTTGGGTGAGGCACTGGACCGCGCGGCCGAGAGTAAAGGCCAGGTTATCGCTATTGTGGGAGAGCCCGGAGTGGGCAAGTCGCGGCTATTGTGGGAATTCACCCACTCGCATCGCACGCAGGGCTGGCTGATCGTCGAAGCCAGCTCGGTGTCTTACGGCAAGGCCACGCCTTATCTGCCGGTAATCGATCTGCTCAAGGGCTACTTCAAGATTGCGGACAACGACGACGCTCGCGCCATTCGCGAGAAAGTGACCGGCAAGCTCCTGGCGCTGGACCGCTTACTCGAGCCGCTACTCTCACCGTTGCTCGCGCTGTTGGATCAGCCGGTGGCGGACGATCAGTGGCAGCGGCTCGACCCGCCCCAGCGACGGCGCCAAACCCTAGATGCGCTCAAGCGTCTGTGGTTGCGCGAGGCGCAAGCCCAGCCGCTGATCCTGATGTTCGAAGACTTGCATTGGATCGATTCCGAGACCCAGGAATTTCTCAACGGGTTGATGGATAGTGTGCCCGCCGCAAGGCTGTTGCTGCTTTTAAACTATCGGCCCGAGTATCACCACCTCTGGGGCAGCCGTACCTATTACATCCAGCTTCGGCTCGACGCTCTTACGCATGAGAGTGCACAGGAACTGCTTCAAAGTCTGCTGGGTCCCGACCCTGGCGTCGTACCCCTGAAGAATGTGCTGATCGAACGTACCGAAGGCAACCCCTTCTACCTTGAAGAGAGCGTGCGCACGTTGGTCGAAACTCACGCCCTCGACGGAGACCGGGGCGCCTACCGCCTCGTCAAGTCGCTGCAAGACATCCACGTACCCGCAACCGTGCAAGCGGTGCTCGCCGTGCGCATCGACCGCTTGCGGCCGGAAGACAAGCGGCTGCTGCAGACTGCCGCGGTGGTCGGCAAGGACGTGCCGATTGCCTTGCTGGAGGCAATTGCCGATCTTCCCGAAACAGAGCTGAGACAGGCGCTCGCGCGCTTGCAGGAGGCCGAATACTTGTACGAGGCGCGGCTGTTTCCGGACCTGGAGTACACCTTCAAGCATGCACTCACGCACGACGTCGCGTACGCCAGCCTGCTCCAACAGCGCAGGTGCGAATTGCATGGCCGGATCGCGGAGGCGATCGAGGCACTTTACGCAGACCGGCTGAATGAATACGCAGAGCAACTCGCGCACCACGCGCTGCGCGGGCAGCTGTGGGACAAGGCGGTCCGCTATAGCCGGCAGGCGGGGACCCGGGCCCTCGACCGCTCGGCCGCCCGGGAGGCGCTCGCCCACTTCGACCAGGCGCGGGTCGCCCTCCAGGAGCTGCCCGAGAGCCGGGAGCGGACCGAGCAGCGCATTGACCTGTGCTTCGAGCAGCGCAACGCCCTCTTTCCGCTCGGCGAGTTCGCGCGGCTGGGCGAGGTCCTGAACGAGGCGCGCGCGCTGGCGGAGGGGCTCGGGGATCAGCGGCGGCTCGGGTGGGTGCTCGGGTACCTGGCGGCCCGCTACATCATCCTCGGCGAGCACGCTCGGGCGATCGAGGCGGGGGAGAGCGCGTGCGCCATCGCCGAGGCGGTCGGCGACCTCGGGCTGCGCGTCGTCGTGAACTACTATCTCGGCGCGGCACTCTGGTGGTCGGGCGACCCGCGCCGGGCGGCCGAGCCCGTGCGCACGGCTATCGCCCTGCTCAAGGGCGCGCCGCTCGGCGAGCGCTTCGGGCTAACGGGGCTGCCGGCGGTGCTCGCCCGCTATCTCCTGGCAGCGGTCCCGGCCGAGCTGGGAGAGTTCGCCGAGGCCATCGCGGCAGGGGATGAGGGGCTCCGGATCGCCCAGGCCGCGGGCCATGCCTATAGCGAGGTCTGGGTCCGCTGGGGCCTCGGGTACGCCCATGTGCGCCACGGCGACTTCGCGCAAGGAACCCGGGTGCTGGAGCCGGGCCTCGCGCTCTGCCGGGCGACGCAGATTCGCCTCGCGCTTCCGTTCATCGCGGCGTCGCTGGGCTCCGCCTATCTCTGGTCGGAGCGCGCGGCCGATGCGGTGCCGTTGCTGGAAGAGGCGGTCGAAGCGATGACGGCGATGGGGGTTATGGGCTTTCGTTCGTGGATCATCACGTTCCTCGCCGAGGCCTACCTCGTCCTCGGGCGGATCGCCGAGGCGCGGGGGCAAGCGGAGCAGGCCGTGGCGCTGGCGCGCGCGCACCAGCAGCGGGGCTGGGAAGCCTGGGGTCTGAAACTGCTCGGGGACATTCACGCCCACGAGCCCGTCGAGGTCGAGCAGAGAGGAGTCGATCAGAGCGGGGCCGAGCAGGCCGGGGACACGTATCGGCAGGCGCTCGCGATTGCGACCGAGCTGGGCATGCGCCCACTCGTCGCCCACTGTCACTTCGGCCTCGGCAACCTGCACGCGAAGACCGGCCAGCGCGAGCAAGCGACGCAGCATCTCGCCACCGCGACGACGCTTTACCGCGAGATGGACATGCGCTTCTGGCTGGAGAAGGCGCAGACCATCTTGACGCAAAGGCGCAAAGATTCTTTTTAATACCCCCTTGAGGGGTACGCAGAGGAAAGACGGAATAGGGTTTGAGTTTCCAATACACGCCGCGAGATTTCTTGCGTGCGATCCAAGAGTGCGCGTTTCAAGCCCGCGTGCCGGGAGACACTTCATAATTCATTGCGTTGAGGTGGGGGGACTTTCTACCCGCGAGGGCCGAACATGATGATGACCATGCCGCCGCATCAAAGGGAGTCATTGACATATCATAAATGGTATAGTTACTATATGGCATGTGGCGCATTGAGGAGCACCGCCGGGTAGACAAGCAGCTTTCCGGCTCAATACCTCAAGAAATCCTGAAGCGTTACGAGAAATGGAAGGATATTGCCATGCTCTCTGGCCCACCCGGGCTGAGGGCAATCAAGGGGTTTCACGATGAAGCCCTATCCAGCGAATGGAAAGGGCATCGTTCGTCCCGGCTCGGGCTTCAGTGGCGGGTGATCTATCAGGTTTCCACCAGCGTTTTGTTGATCCGGGTCGTTCAAGTCACCCCCCATGATTACCGGAGGTCCTGATATGAAGGAGTTTCGTCCTACCAAAAAGCGAATCGAAGTTTCTGTGGGCGAATCTGTCCGAATTCTTCGCGAACTCCAGGAATTGAGCCAGAGCCAGCTCTCCGAACTCACCGGAATTCCCCAGGCCACTATTTCCGCCATCGAGAATGGCCGGGTCAATCTCGGCGTAGAACGGGCAAAGGTTCTTGCGCGTGCCCTCAAGTGTCACCCAGCAGTGCTCGTATTCCCCGGCTGGGATGTTCCGCTTGAGTCTGCGGCGTAACCTGACGCTCAACCGGACGCGCGAAGCCGCGTTGATTCTCCTGACCTCTGTCGCGCCTGTGCAGTCCGCGTCATCGCTGATTCAAGAATTTGCAAGAACAGGTTCACGAGCGTTGACGCAGAGGGCGCAGAGGAAGGGCAAGAGAGGATTCACTTCAATACCCCCTTGAGGGGTACGCGAAGGAATACGGGAGAAATATATGCTTGAAGGGGCGGGCTACGCGGGCAGCTTCGCGCAAGGGTGACGATTGGGACTTGTTTCCGTACCTGAAATTGCTGTTCCTTCAGTATTTACTGTGCTTACTCTTTACCCTTCTCCGCGCCTTAAGGTGAAACACTCAAGGGAACACTTGGAGCTGAAGCTGCTGCGTTGAGATTCTCGTTTGCTTTCTTTGCGTTGAGGTGGAAGGACTTTCTACCCGCGAGGGCCGAACATGATGATGGCCATGCCGCCGACCGCGACGGCGCTTCCGATCAGATCCCAGCGATCCGGTGGATGGCCTTCCACCAGCCACAGCCACAGTATCGCCACCGCCACGTAAACACCGCCGTAAGCCGCATACACACGGCCTGCGGCGGCCGTGTGCAGCGACAGCAGCCACGCGAACAATGCCAGGCTCAGGAAACCGGGAACAAGCAGCCACGCGGAGCCGTCCTTGCGCAGCCAGAGGTAAGGCAGGTAACAGCCGATAATTTCGGCGACCGCCGTCGCGACGAACAACAGCGGGGTCCTGAACCAGCCAAGCGTTTCCACCGCGTCTCCGCGCTGCAGGATCAACCCGGCAGGTATGCCGAGAACTCCTTCTCCACCGCTTTCGGATTGGCGGCAAGCCCCGCCGACACTCCGCCTGCCATCTGCCCGGGATACGCGTCTTCTGTTCCGCTCTCTACCGCGTCGAGCGCAGCCATCGCCACGTCGTAGGGATTTTCCTTGTGACCATTGTAGTCGCGCGCCATGTCGGTATCGACCGCGCCCGGCATCACGCCGACCACCAGCGTGTGCTGCTTTGCCAGCTCGGCGCGTACGCCCTGCGTCATGCTGAGCGCCGCGGCCTTCGACGCGCATAACGACCCGATCGCCGGCAGCGACACGCGCGACAGGATCGACAACATGTTAACGATCGCCCCGCCGCCGTTGCGCTTGAGCAGCGACGCGAACGCACGGCACATCGAGAGCGTACCAAAATAGTTGGTGTCAATTTCCTCGCGCGCGTGGTCGAGCGCCGCCGCAGCGATCAGCGCCTTATGGCGGTTGATGCCGGCGTTGTTGACCAGCAGCGTGACGTCGCCGGCCATCGTAGCGGCGGCGGACACTTGCGCCGGCTTGGTGATGTCGAGCGTCAGCACATGAACCCTGGCGCCGTACTTCGCGCTCAAGTCCGCCAGTTTCGACGGGTCGCGCGCCGTGGCGTAAACCTTTGCGGCCCCGCGCTGAATCAGCGCATTGACGAAGGCGCGGCCGATCCCGCGGTTGGACCCGGTTACCAGCGCCACGCTGCCTGCAATTTTCATTCTCTCCTCCGCTTGGAATTGTGTGGACGGAATTATCGCATGCCCGCACCGCGGCGTGCCCGGCGGCAACGCATTTGACAGCACATGCGCTGCTCTGTAACAGTGATCGCCTATCGCAATGCACAGCAAATATAGGAGAAGGAAATGCCCGGTCAGTGGATCGAGATCAAGGCCGCGGACGGCGGTAATTTCAGGGGTTACCTCGCCGTGCCCGCGGCGGGCAAGGGGCCCGGCATCGTGCTGTGCCAGGAAATTTTCGGCATCAACGCCTACATCCGCGAGGTCGCCGACCACTACGCCGAGGAGGGGTACGTGATACTGGCGCCCGACCTGTTCTGGCGCCTCGACAAGAACGTCGAGCTGGGCTACAGCGAGGCCGACTTCGCGAAGGCCTTCGACTATATCCAGCGCTTCGACACCGACAAGGGCATGGAAGACATCACGGCGGCGGTGCGCGTGTTGCGCACCCGGCCGGAAGTCGCGGGCAAGGTCGGCGCGCTCGGCTTCTGTCTCGGCGGACGCCTGGCGTACCTCGCGGCGGCACGCTCCGGCGTGGACTGCGCGGTTGGCTATTACGGCGTGGGCATTGACCAGTACCTGAAAGAGGCCGCCAGGATCAGGGTGCCGATGGTTTTGCACTTCGCCGCCAACGACAAATACGCACCTCCGGAAGCCGTCGCGAAGATCAAGACTGCATTCAAGGGCCGTCCGGAGCTCGAGATTTACGTTTATCCCGGAGTGGACCACGCGTTCGCCCGCACCGGCGGAATGCATTACGACTACCCGTCCTCGATGATGGCGCACTCGCGCTCGATCGCGCTGTTCCGCAAGGTGATGGGCCCGCACTACGACCTCTCGGCGCTGTGGGAAGCGCACACCATGCACGAGTTCGGCACTCGCGACGTGGACGCGACCATGAAGACCATGGTGGCCGAGCCCTACGTCAATCACATCCCGACCCTCACCGGCGGCGTCGGCCACGAACATCTGAAGCGCTTCTACAAGTACCACTTCATCCCGAAGACACCCAAGGACACCAAGCTCGTCCCGATTTCGCGCACCATCGGCACGGACCGGCTGGTGGACGAGATGCTGTTTTGTTTCACCCACGACATCGAGATCGACTGGATGCTGCCTGGCGTCCCGCCCACCGGCAAATACGTGGAGATCCCGCTGGTGGCGATTGTCAATTTCCGCGGCGACAAGCTCTACCACGAGCACATCTACTGGGACCAGGCCTCGGTGCTGGTGCAGATCGGCGTGCTCGACCCGAAGGGATTGCCGGTAGCGGGCGCGGAAACCGCAAGGAAGCTGGTGGACGAGAATTTCCCGTCCAACATGCTGATGAAGAACTGGGCGTCCAGCGAAGGCAAGAGCTGACCTTCACCGCTTAAACCTTCACCGTCTGAACCTTTACCGCAGAGGTGCAAAGGCGCAGAGGAAACGCGAAGGAAAGCGAAACCAGATAACTTCTAAAAGCACACGGGGTACGCCGAGAGAATGTCGGACCGGCGTCTCATCCAAGCGCAGGTCAATTTTTCGCGCCACCGTGTTCCTGCGCGTGATGCGCCTTGCATTCCGCAGACAGCTCTGCCTCGTGCTGCTTCAGGCATTGGGCGATGCGTCCCTCGCCCGGCTGCACACCCTTGCACAAGGTATCCACATCCTTCATGCAGGGATGTCGGCTCTCCGCCCGCACGATCTTCTCGCGACAACCGGCGGAGAGTTGGTCCTTGTGCTCGGCCAGGCAGCGCGCAATGCGTCCCTGGCCCGGCTGCACGCCTTTACACAACTTCTCCGCATCCGGCTTGCACGCTTCTTCGAATTCCTTGATTTGCCCTTTCGCCTCGGCGATCGCTTCACGGCAACCCGGCGAGAGTTCCGATTCGTGCTGTTTCAGGCACATTGCGATGCGGCCGCCCCCTGGCTGAATACCTTTGCACAGCTTCTCGACATCCGCACGACACGCGCGGGGCTTGTCCTTGTCTTCGGCCTGCGCGGCGGCCACGTTTAGCAGCACGGAAAGGACGACAAGAGACGTGGTGGTGGACAGCTTTATCATCGATACCTCCATAAGGAAGTCGGACAACCGCCGACGTCGCTTCAACGGCCGTGCGCCCGGGATAGTTGACGGGAAATAAGGAGCAAGCGCGAAATCGCTGCCATCCTATTCTTGCGAAACGTGAGGGGAGCTCAGACAAGTAAGCTGGACAGGGTTCGATCCCGCGCAATTTCTTTCGCAATGAGACCCCGATTCAGTGACACGCTTCCTCGAGCCAGCGTTCCTCGTGCGACCCTTTTCTCGGCGGGACGAAATCCCAGCTGCCCGGCGGGGTCACGAAACGCTTGATCATCTTGCCGTTCTGGTCGATGGTGGTCACCGCAGCCAGGGCGATTGTCTGATCCTTGCATTTCACGATATAGCGCAACACTCGCGACCCCGGCGCGCCGGGCGGTCGCTGCCCGGGGTCACGCCATGTCACGCGCACATCGACGCGGGTTTCCTCGCCGAGGGTCTTGACGGTCTGCTTGTCAATCTGGGCGGCTTCAAAGTCGCGGACTTCCGCAAGCTCCTCGATCGTGTCGGAATCCCGGGCGTAAGCGGATGCACCCGCGAGCAACACAATCATTAACAGAATGCTGCGCAAAATCATCCCGACCCTCTGAAGGTTTTCTTGCCGCCCGCGCCGCGGCGCATCACTCGCGGCATTGCGAGATTCGAAATCGGGCTCCGGGAAAGGTTTACCCCGCCAGCGCCCGATCCTTCAAGCTGATCGCGCACTTCGGGCATTTACATCGCGAGAATCTGCCACGCAAGCGTCAACTGCGCAATCAAGCCCACCGTGAAGGCTAGACTCCGCACCCAGGGCAACTTGAATGTATAGGCCAGAAGATGGACCGCCCGGGCCCAGAAATAGACCGCGCACGCCATGACCGTCGCCTCATTGCTGATGCCCAGATCCTGCGCCGCCAACACCAGCGCGGCGAATACAACCAGGTTCTCGACCGCGTTCTCATGCGCCTTCATCATCCGGATTGCCCAGGGCGACTGGGGTTTCGGATTGTCCGGATAGCCCACCGTGTCCGTCATTCCCCATACCATGACCCGGTCGAACATGTAGGGGATGAAGATCAATGCTGTCAATACCGTTACCCACACCAGGTACATCAGTTCTGTTTTCATCGCTTCCTCCGTTTCGTACGTTGATGCATCGTTACAGAAAGTTGGATCACGACTAACGAGAACCACGACAGTTGCAGCGCGCCCGTCTCCATCGACCGCGCTCGCGATAACGCCCTGCAAACCTCCACAGTCCAATCTGCCGCAAGTTGCCGGTTAACGCAGCTCGAACGCCTTTTCGGCGATCACCTGGTCCGCCGCCATCAGTCTGACCGTCCACCGTCCCGGCACCGCCTCGGCCTCGCTTTCCAGCGTATGCCCGACGCAGGCGATCGCCTCGCCGCCGGCGGCGGTCAACTCGATTTCCTGTTCGTAACCGGTCGATACCTTGCTATCGGCACCGAACACGGGCGGATGCAGGATTACTTTCTCGAGATCCAAGTCACCGTCATCCAGCGCGCCGGTGACGCTGACGCAAAATCCGAAACGCATACCCGGCTGGGCCGCAAGGATGGTCGTCTGCTCGACAAGCTCGATTCCGGCGGGGCCGCCCGGAGCGTGCGCGGTGCGCTGCAGGAATGCCCCGGAACCGGTGCCATACATGCCGTAACTGAGTATCGTGCCGCGCAACATATGGTCCTGCATGCGGCCGTGATGCGCGAGCGTCAGTCCGCTCGCCACTGCCAGCAGCGTGACAACCGCGATGCTCGTACTCGATTTCATATGCGCCTCCGATCGACTCAATCCACAAGAAAATGAGGACTGAGGGCCAAGGACTGAGGACTGAGTGAATGCCCAGTGCCCAGAAGAGTCTATGTCACTTTACTTCATCCTTCATCCTTCATCCTTGCCCTTTGATTTCCGGCAACGTGAAGAACGGGGCAGGCTGGAGAATCTTGTTCTCCATGCTGTCAAGAAGCGGAGTCGCCTTGGCGAGGTAGGGGGCGAATCCCGGGTCCTGTGCCAGGCGGCCGCGCCGCTCCTCCCGATCTGCCAGGTTCTTGTAAGCCCACATGTGCACGATCTGCGACAACGGGCCGATGTCGTTGCTCACGTACCAGCCGACGCAGTGACCGAGATACTTGAGCTGTAGCGGCAACATTTCCTTTTCATAGAGCTTCACGAATTCGTTCAGCTTGCCTGGCTTAATTGCGTAAGTGCGATGATCGACGATCATGGTTTCTCCTGGAAAAGACGTGACGACGTGACGATCGTGACGACGTGACGGTCGTATCTCCTGCGAATCCTGCTTCGCGATTTTACTCGACCCCCGATCCTCGTTCCTCGGTTCCTAATGTTTTCGCAAGGAACTCGCCGATGACGCTGTTCAGAAACGCCACGTCCTCGGCCTTGGCGCTGGTTGCGGCCTGGTGCCCCTGCACAGAAGGGATCTCGACGAACCGGGCACCGGGGATCGCTGCGGCGGCATCGCGCGCCGATTGTGCCGGATTGAACAGGTCGAGCGGCGGCGCCAGCAATAGCACCCTCGCGTTGATCGAGGCGAGCGCGCCAGCCGTATCGGCGAAGCCCGCCGTCGTGCCGACATCGTGCGCTTCGTAGGCCCAGGACTGATAGAGATAGTCGTGGGCGTCGAAACCCAGGCTACGGTTCTGCGCAAACAGGCGCTCGAACCACAGGTGCGCTTCAGCGCAGTCCGGAAGAAATTCGGCGAGCGCCATCGGCGTGCGCGACAGCAGCGCAGTCATCAATCCGGTGTACGCGCGCCAGCCGCGCTCGGGTACCGCGCTGAATCCGTCGCCGTTCCACGCCGGATCAGCCATCAGGCAAGCGCGCGCCGTTTCGGTGATCAATACCGCCCAAGGCGCGGTTTTCGCCATCGGCGTCATCGCCACCACTTCGCGCATGAAGCCGGGATGACTCGCAGCCCACTGCAGTGCCTGCATTCCGCCCATCGAAGCGCCCACCACCGCGTGCAGTTGCGCGATGCCGAGTTGCCCGGAAAGCAACTGGTGTTGCGCATTCACCATGTCGCGAATGGTAAAGCGGGGAAACTGCATCCCGGGCTGCCGGGCACTGTTCGAGGGTGAAGTGGACAAGCCGTTGCCGATCGGGTCCGTGGCCACGATGAAGTAGCGCGATGGATCGAGCGCCTTGCCCTCCCCGATCAAAAAATCCAGTCGGTGATGATTGCCGGTCAGCGAAGCGCAGATCAGCACTGCGTTCGACTTGTCGCCGTTGAGCTCACCGTGAGTGACGTACGACTGGCGGTAATCCCGGATCACTTCGCCGGATTCGAGCTTCATGTCTCCAAGCTCCGCCATCCGGTGCGGTGTGTCGATCCAGCCCGGTTGCATCGGCGGATGTCGGGTCGACGTTATCGACATCTAAATCAAAGCCTTTCGACGCAAAGGCGCAAAGACGCAAAGAGAATCCCGAATCAGCAAAGGGCGCATGACGAATAGATGGCCCAGCCCGTCGCACTCCACGTGTCCCCTGGGTATATCCCCCAAAGCATTACTGCTTTTCCAAAAGTAACTTTTTCTCATCGCCGTTCTTTGCGTCTTTGCGCCTTTGCGTCAAAGCGTTTCGCTGATCCTTAGTCGAACATGACGACAGTGCGGATGCCTTCGCCGCGGGCGAGCGAGACGAAGCCGTCGTTGATGTCTTCCAGTCTGATGCGCTTGGTGATCAGTTCATCGAGCTTGAGCCGTCCCTCGAGGTATTCGCGCACGATCCACGGGAAGTCGCGCCGCGGGCGTGCATCGCCGTAGCTGGAGCGCACGATACGCCGCTCGCCCATGAGCGAACCCCAGCGGAAACTGACTTCTTCGTTGACGTTGATCTTGCCCAGCCAGACGACGTCGCCGCCGGGCCGGACCGCCTCGACCGCCAGCCGGAAGGTATTCCTGTTGCCGGCCGCCTCGAACACGTAATCCGCGCCGCGGCCCGCGGTAAGCGCCCTGATCTGGTCCAGCGCATCGCCGCTCGAACCGTCCACGGCATGGGTTGCTCCGAACTGCAGCGTGCGATCGAGCCTGGCCTTGCCGACATCCACCGCGATGATCTGGCCGGCATCGACCAGCTTTGCGCCCTGCAGCACGTTGAGTCCCACCGCGCCGCAGCCGATGACCACTACGCTGGAACCCGCCGCGACCCTGGCCTTGCGCACGGCCGCGCCGACGCCGGTCATGACGCCGCAGCCGATGATGCAGGCACGGTCGAACGGAATGTCCTTCGGCACCGGAATGGCGCCGGATTCCGGCACCACCGTGTATTCGGCATGCGTGGAGGTGACCGAATAGTGGTGTACTTGTTCGCCGCCGCGGCTCATTCTGGACTTTCCGTCCAGCAGCAAGCCCTTCGGCTGATTGCGGGAGAACGGTTCGCACAGGATCGGCAGGTCGCGCTCGCAGTAGAAACAGTATCCGCAATGCGGGTTCCAGGAAAGAATTACGTGGTCGCCGGGCTTCACCTGCGTGACATCGCGGCCCACAGCCTCGACGATCCCGGCGCCTTCGTGGCCGAGCACGATCGGCAGCGGGTAGGCTAGCGAACCCTGGATCACTTCAAGATCGGTGTGGCACAGTCCGCTGGCCTTGATTCTCACCAGCACGTCGGCAGGCGAGAGTGCTGCCATCTCCAGCATGTCGAGCGTCATCGGCTCGTTGACCTTGTTCAGCACCGCCGCCCTGAAACTCACGAAAAACTCCTCTCCGTCACCAGATCATCAAGCAGCTTGGGGTGGAAAGACAGTCCAAGCAACTGCTGCGCAAATGCGCCCGCCGCAATCTCGGGAAGAGTCGTCAGCCCTGCTGTCCATGTCCACCGTCCCAGCTTCATTATGCTCACCCGGTGCCGGCGGATCAGTGCCTCCTTTCCTCGCATGCAATCGAAATGGTGATAAAGCTCGTGAGCGAGGAAAACCGGCGTGGTCCGCTCGATGCCCCAAT
>Ga0184637_10000935_pt1 | contig 20581 bp, 16 predicted proteins | sample PLM3_127_b2_FD_133143 | JGI IMG/M metagenome (GOLD analysis project Ga0184637, IMG submission 133143) | Groundwater sediment microbial communities from an aquifer in East River, Colorado, USA - PLM3_127_b2 | ecosystem: Environmental > Terrestrial > Soil > Riparian zone | place: USA: East River... | reverse complement strand
ATAATGCCGGCCATGGGACACGCTCTCCTCCTCGCGCTCCTCCTCGGCGCCGTTCCGGCGACGGCCTTCGACGAGAAAGCCGATGCCATCGCCGGCGAGATGATGCAGGCTCTCGGCGGACACGAGAGCTGGGAGAAAGCCCGATTCCTTCGCTTCACCTTCGTGCGCCAGGGCCGGCGCTTGAACCTCACCTGGGATCGCGAGAGCGGCCGCTACCGTCTCGAAGCGGTGAACGACTCCGGCGTTCCCTACGTGGTGGTGATGAACCTCTCCACCCGTCAGGGAAGGGCGGCGGTGGAGGGCCGACCTCTCGACGGGGCGGAGCTCTCCCTGTACCTGACCCTGGCCTCACGGATCTGGGCGGGCGAGACCTACTGGCTTCTCGCTCCTTACAAGATCCGCGATCCGGGAGCGGTTTTGACCTACGAGGGCGAGGAGACCGTGGGAGGCACGATCCAGGACCGCCTCCACCTGCGCTTCGAAAACGTGGGGCTTACACCGGGAGACCAGTTCTGGCTCTACGTCAATCGCAAGACGCGCCTTCTCGATCGGTGGCGCTTCCGACTCCAGGGCGGAACCGAAGGCGACTATCGATGGACGGGCTGGGAGCGATTTGGCCGGATCCTTCTCGCCACCGAGCGCCTCGGAGTGAACGGAGACCGGATCCTCTTCGAGGACATCATCGTCACCGATTCGCTTCCGGACGAGGTGTTCACTTCGTTAGCACCTCTGAATCCCTGAAGGCGACCTCGAGCGTCTTCGCATCGGGGAATCGTAACCTATAGAATGCCAACCCGGAGGTCGATATGACGCGCCAAGCTTTCCCAGGAATCGTGGTCCTCCTTTTCGTCGCCTGCGGCGGCGCTCCGCCCGCCGAGCCGGTGGCTCCCGAGCCCGGCTCCGACGAGGCGCTCGTGGCTCGAGCGAAGCCGCTCGAGCTGAAGACGGCATACGTGCCGCCTCCGGGGGACGCCCTCGAGCACCACACCGCGGGCTTCGCCAAGACGCTCTGCTCGGCGGTCTTCATCACCGGCCTCGATCCCGACTTCGCCGCGGAGAACGTCGGATATTTCACGGGCCCGTACGAAGAGCGCAAGCACGTGACCGAAAAGCGCATCGACCGCGAGAACCGGGCGGTGCACCTGACGCTCGCAAGCGGCGTCGTCCGCACCGCGAAGTACCTCGGCGACCAGGGCTGCGTCGCCCTTCCCGTCGGGGCGGACTCCGTCCACTACACGCCGGTGGCGCTAAAGAGCAATCTCCCCGACGCGGCGACGACCCCGTGGCCCATGGGGGACGCGCTTCCCGAAGAGCCGCTTCCGGCGGAGCTCAACGCTGAGAAAGTGGCCGCCGCGGTGAGTGCCGCCTTCGAGCCTGCCTCCGGCATGACCGCGGCGTTCGTCGCCACCTGGAAGGGCCGCATCATCGGGGAGAAGTACGCGGACGGCATCGGCATGCACGCCTCGCTCGAGAGCTGGTCGATGGGAAAGAGTCTCACCGCGACTCTCATGGGCATCATGATCCAGCAGGGCGTGTATCAACTCGATCAGCCCGCGCCCGTGCCCGAGTGGCAGGAGGAAGGCGATCCTCGAGCACAGATCCGTATCTCCGACATCCTCCGGATGTCGAGCGGCTTGAGATGCCGTGCGCCCGGGGAGCCCGGCCTCGACCCCACTCTCGGTTACCTCGATCACCTCTACCTCTATACCGGCGGTGCCAACTCGTTCCAATGGGCCGCGACCCGACCGCAGGAGTGGCCCCCGAACACCGTGGGCCGTTACCGCAACTGCGATCCCGTTCTCATCAACTATCTCGTCCGGCTCGGGGTCGAAGGACGAGGCGAGGAGTACCTCTCGTTTCCGCGGCGCGCGCTCTTCGACAAGATCGGAATCCGAAATATGGTCGTGGAGGCCGACCCCTACGGGAACTTCCTGCTTCAGGGGTACGAGCTCGGCTCGGGACGAGACTGGGCGCGGCTCGGCAATCTCTACCTCCAGGACGGCGTCTGGAACGGCGAGAGGATCCTTCCCGAGGGCTACAAGGATTTCGTGAGCACGGTGGCGCCCGCCTGGGCTGCGGACGGAAGGCCGGTTTACGGCGGGTTCTTCTGGATCAACGGGAACGAGACGTTTCCGATTCCCAAAGAGGCGTACTACATGTCGGGCGCGGGAGGGCAGTCCACGATCATCATCCCCTCGCACGATCTCGTCGTGGTTCGCCTCGGGCACTACAAGGGCGCCTCCCCGGGGGAAGAAGCGCTGGGAAGAGCACTCGCGCTTCTGATGGAGGCGGTGCCCCGAAGCCAGCCATAGCCGCTTGTTTTTGGGCATTCGCATCGGTTATCGTTCCAGGTAAGATTCCGGAGGGAGCTCGTCATGAAACACTCAGAGTCCCGACGAAGGCTATCGATTCTGGTCGCGGCGTTTCTCGCCATGGCGACTTGGGCGCGGCCAAGCGACGCCCCGGTGACGTTCACCAGGGACGTCGCCCGGATCCTCCAGCAGAAGTGCGAAGCGTGCCACCGCGAAGGGTCCATGGCGCCGATGTCTCTCGTGAGCTACGAGGAAATTCGGCCCTGGGCGATGTCGATCAAGGAGGAAGTCGCCGCGCGTCGGATGCCGCCCTGGCACATCGACAAGACCGTCGGCATCCACGACTTCGAAAACGATCGCTCGCTTACCGAGGAGCAGATCGCGACCCTCGTGCGCTGGGTGGACGAGGGCGCCCAAAAGGGCGATCCGAGCGACATGCCGCCTCCTCTCGAGTGGCCGAACGAACAGGTCTGGACGTTCGCGGAGAAGTTCGGCGAGCCCGATTTGATCCTGAGGTCGCCCGCCTACACGGTGCCAGCCCAGGCCCAGGACGCCTGGTACAAGCCGGTGGTCGAGACGGGCTTGACCGAGCCCCGGTGGGTGCGCGCCATCGAGATCCGGCCGAACACCATCGAGGGACGAAGGGTGATCCATCACGCGCTCGCGAGGCTCGAACAGGAAGAGCCGGACGCGGATCGCACCAACGCGCCCTCTGTGGACGAGGAGGCGGCCATCGGCGCCGGCCTCTTCATGGAGTGGGCCGTCGGAAAGCAAGGCGAGCTCATGCGCCCCGGAAGCGGAAAGCTTCTCCTCCCCGACTCCAAGATCATCTGGGACATCCACTATCACTCGGTGGGCGAGGACATCGAGACCTCGACCGAGCTCGCGATCTATCTGTACCCCAAGGGTGAGGAGCCGAAGCACCGGCAGGTGCTGGGGCTCTTCCACGCCATCCAGGGCGGACCGCAAGGGCTCGACATCCCGCCGAACACGGTGAGCGTGCACCAGGGATTCCATGTCATGAAGAAGGCGGGCCGGATTGAGAACTACCAGCCGCACATGCACCTTCGCGGAAAAGCGATGTCGATGGAGGCGATCCTCCCCGACGGCAAGGCCCAGCTCTTGAACCACGTTGACAACTTCGAGTTCAACTGGCACGTCAACTACATCTACACCGCGGATGCGGCGCCGCTGCTCCCCAAAGGCACGATGCTCCGGTTCACTTCGTGGCACGACAACACCGCGGCCAACAAGTACAACCCCGACCCCACCCAGTGGGTGGGCTGGGGCGATCGCACCGTGGACGAGATGGCGCACGCCTGGGTCAACATTACTTATATGGAGGACGAGGACTACCAGGCCGAGGTCGAGTTGAGAAAGGCGAAAGAGGGCTCGCCTTCGACCGACCAGCAGCACCCGTGATGTCGGCCGTCGTTTTTACGATCTGGGCTTTCCTGCAGCTCCCTCTCGAGCCCGCGCGGGACTCGGGCCGGAACGTGACCGCGGCGTACGAGGGCTGGTTCAAGAACCCGGACGGAACGTATAGCCTTCTCGTCGGCTACTTCAATCGGAATCTCAAGGAGGCGCTCGACATCCCGGTCGGTCCCGACAACCGCATCGAGCCCGGCGAGCCCGACCGCGGGCAGCCGACGCACTTCCTCCCGAGGCGACAGTGGGGTGTCTTTACCATCCAGGTTCCCGCGGACTTCCCGGGAAAGAAGCTCACGTGGGTCCTCGTGGCGCACGGGAAGGAAACGCAGATTCCCATGCGTCTCGACCCTTTGTGGGCGGTCGAGCCGTACAAGGACGCCGCCCAGGGGAACACACCCCCTGTGCTTCGATTCGCGCCGGACGGTCCTCGGCTGCAGGGACCTCCTTTTGGAATCAGCGTCTCCATCGAGGCGACGCTTTCGGAGCCCGCGGCTCTGACCGTCTGGGCGACGGACGACGCCGTCATCGACCCCGACCGAACCGAACGCAAAGGTCCGCAGTTGACGGTGAAGTGGAGCAAGTTCCGCGGACCGGGCGTCGTCACCTTCGAGAAGGCCAACCCCGACGTCGACCCCGCGGACGGCAAAGCGACCGCGACCGCGACCTTCGATGCGCCCGGCGACTACATCCTTCGACTGCAGGCGAACGACGTTTCCGGTGAAGGCGGGGCCGGATTTCAGTGCTGCTGGACCAACGCCTACGTCGCGGTCAAGGTGACGAGCAAAGGAGAGTCCCAGTGAGAATCGCGCAGATGTTCATAGCGGCCGCAGTGGTGACGTCAGCTCTGGCCACACGCTCGACCCTCGCCCAGAATGCCGCCGAGAACATGAGCTTCTTCCTGACGAGCGCCGGACCCGGAAGCGGCGCGAACCTGGGCGGCGTCGCGGGCGCAGACCAGCACTGCCAGAAGCTGGCGCAGAGCGTAGGCGCCGGGAGCCGCACCTGGCGCGCCTATTTGAGCGCGAGCGCTTCGGGCGGAGCGGCCGCGGTCAACGCCAAGGACCGCATCGGCAAAGGACCGTGGCACAATTCCAAAGGGGTCGCGGTCGCTCAAAGCGTTGCGGAACTGCACAGCGACAAGAACAATCTCACAAAGGAGACCGTCCTCAACGAGAAGGGTGCTCTGACCAACGGCAGAGGCGACACCCCAAACCGCCACGACGTCCTGACGGGCTCGAACCCGGACGGAACTGGCTTGCCCGCGGACGCCGATCATACGTGCGGCAACTGGACGTCGAGCGGCGAAGGCAGCGCTCAGGTGGGACATCACGACCGCATCGGCGGCGGCGACAACCCGACGAGCTGGAACTCCGCGCACGCAAGCCGCGGCTGCAGCCAGGAGAACCTGCGCGGCACCGGCGGCGACGGGCTGTTCTACTGCTTCGCCACGAACTAAGTACAGGATTTCATTAATACGGTTACGTAGCCCACCGAGTCGCTCACTTCCGCCTTCGCCCGCGCCCGAGAAAGGGCTTTCCTGAAGCTCTCCTCGTTCCCATAGCCGGATGAGCCGGATGAGTTCGTCTCGAACGTCGCCGTCACCGGAAGGCCCTCGAGGTCGAGGACAGCGATTCCCCGGTACGCGGGGCTCGCCAGCTCGAACTGCTCGAGGAGCTTCGAAACAGGCCAACTTGGCGAACGCAACGAGTCAGGCAATCCTTCGCCGGACGTCCTTGATCCCTTCTTCCGCCCGTTCCACGATCCCGCCGACCAGTCGCTCGCCGCTCTTCACGAGGTCCTCCTTGGCCTCATCCATCCTGCGAGAAAGCATTCTTCTCGTCTCGAGCCCCGAGGCTGGAGCAAAGAGAACTCCGAGAATACCGCCGATGCCGCCCCCAACGAGGGCGACTCCGAAGTACTTGAGGCCCTGTTTGAACGTCATAGCATCGACCTCCTTAGGCTCAGCTGTTTTCAAAAGCAAGAGCAGTGCCAGGATGAAAGTTCAGCGCGTGCGACAGGAAGGAGCTCCACTTCAACATGTTGTGGTGAACCGACCTCAGAAGGGATGCGCCGGAAGCCGCATCCACTGCGCGTGGTGACACTCTTCCCTGCGCTTCTTAGCGTGAAGGGAGTCTTGACGCCCCGGAATCTTCGAGCGTACACTGCCCCACCCTATGCCGCTCGAGTCGGGCACCCGTCTGGGTCAGTTCCAGGTGCTCTCGCCGCTCGGAAGCGGCGGCATGGGCGAGGTCTACCGCGCCCGAGACTCCCGCCTGTCGCGCGACGTCGCCCTCAAGATCCTGCCCGAGGCCCTGGCCAAGGACCCCGACCGGGTCGCCCGGTTCGAGCGCGAGGCCCGCGTCCTCGCTTCCCTGAATCATCCTCACATCGCGTCGCTCCACGGCTTCGAGGAGGGTGACGGCCGCCGGTTCCTGGTCCTCGAGTTGGTGTCCGGGCCGACCCTCGCCGAGCGGCTGGCCAAGGGTCCTCTGGAGGTTCGCGAGGCGCTCTCGGTCGCCCGCCAGATCGCGGAAGCGCTCGAAGAGGCCCACGCGAAGGGCGTGATCCACCGTGACCTGAAGCCCGCGAACGTCAAGATCACCCCCGAAGGACGGGTCAAGGTCCTCGACTTCGGCCTGGCCAAGGCCCTCGCCGACGAGAAGTCCGAGTCGGCGCTCGAGGACTCGCCCACCAGGATCCGCACCGTGGAGAGCGCCGGAGTGATCCTGGGGACGGCGGGCTACATGAGCCCGGAGCAGGCGCGGGGCCACGTGGTAGACAAGCGGTCGGACGTCTGGGCCTTCGGCTGCGTGCTCTATGAGATGCTGGTGGGACAGCGGTTGTTCGGCGGACCCTCCGCGACGGACGCCCTGGCGGCGGTACTCACCGTCGAGCCCGACTGGAGCCGGCTTCCGCCTTCAACCCCTTCCCTCGTGCGCAGATTGCTGCGCCGCTGCCTGCAGAAGGAAAAGGCCTCGCGCCTCCACGACATCGCCGATGCCCGCCTGGAGATCGAAGAAGCGCTCCGGGAAGAACCGTCGGGCGTCGCCGCCGGACCGGGGATCCGGTCACCGCTTCCGGTGCGGCGCCTCTTGACCCACACGCTGGCTTTTCTCCTCGGAGGCCTCATAGGAGCGGCCGCGGTGTTCCTCACGGTACAGCCCAAGGCGGCGACCGGTTTGGCCGCCCGTTTCAACATCAACCTGCCGGCCGACAGTCTGCTGCGCAACAACCTGCAAGGCGTCCTGCCCGTCGTCCTCTCTGCGGACGCCACCCGCATCGCCTACGTTGGCCGGCGCCCCGACGGCCGCAATCAGATCTTCGTACGCCGGATGGATCGCATCACCCCCGAGCCCGTGCCCGGAACGGAAGACGCGTTCCTGCCTTTCCTCTCCCCGGACGGCGAGTGGCTGGGCTTCGTATCCGAAGGAAAGCTCAAGAAAGTTCCGCTCGAAGGCGGACAGCCCATCGTAATCTGCGATGCCCCCGATCCGCGCGGTGCGAGCTGGGGCGAGGACGGAAAAATCCTACTCGCGCCCAACAACGCCGGCGGTCTCATCCGCGTTCCCGCCTCGGGCGGCGCGCTCGAGACCGCGTCCGAGCCCGTTTCCGCGCAGAAGGAGGATGGGCATCGCTGGCCGCGGCTTCTCCCCGGAGGCAAGTCGGCGCTCTTCAGTGTCCAGCCTCAGAGCGGGCGGGAGTCACAGCGCACCGTCGAGGCCATGAATCTGGCCACCGGACAGCGCAAGACGCTGGTGCAGAGAGGGAGCTACCCGGTCTATGCGGGAGGCTTCCTCTTCTTCGGCCGGAGCGGCCAGGTCCTGGCCGTTCCCTTCGACCCCGACCGGCTCGAGCTCACGGGTGAGCCGCAGCCCGTGATCGACGACGTGCGCATGGATCCCAAGAACACCGGCCTCGCCTTCTTCGACGTCTCGCCGGCGGGGGCCGCGGTGTACGTCCCTGGTTTCCAGAAGCCGCGCGAGCGAGACCTGGTTTTCTTGGACCGACAGGGACGCGCGAGTCCGGTGACCGCTGCCAAGCGCGCGTACTTCTCCCCCGCGGTCTCTCCCGATGGACGGCAGGTCGCGGTCGCCGTCGAGGGTCTCGAGGATGCCCTCTGGGTTCTCGACGTCCCGTCCGGCACGATGAACCGATTGACCTTCGACATGGACGTCTCGACGACAGCCTGGGGCGCGGACGCGCATTCCATTCTCTTTACCGGCAACGCCGACGGTCCTCGGAGCCTCTACCGGATCGCGGCCGATGGGAGCGGAAAAGCGGAGCTGGCATTCAGCCAAGCCGAATGGTGGATCAACGAATTCTCGCCACGGCCCGACGGCTCCGGCGTCATGATCGCGGCACAGCAGTTGCGCGGTCACGACCTCTTCTTCGTGCGCGAGGGAAGCCAGGAGGCCGAGCCCTTCCTGGTCACGCCCAGTGAGGAGCGCTGGCCAGCCTTCTCGCCGAACGGCGCCTTCATGGCCTACGGGTCGAATGAGTCGGGCCGGATGGAGGTTTATGTGCGCCCCTTCCCGGGGCCCGGTCCCAAGCGACAGATCTCCACGAACGGCGGGACCCTGCCGCAGTGGTCGCGGGATGGCCGGGAGATCTTCTACTGGGAGGCCCCTCAGGCCGCGCGTCTCATGCGGGTGCCTTTCGAGCCGGGGAACGAGCCTTCGATCGGAAAGCCACAAGCGCTTTTCGAAGTACCCGTGCGCATGATCGACACCGTGGCGTTGATGCCCGACGGCCAGCATTTCGTGATGGTGAAGCCGGAGCCCGAGGAGGAGAGCCCGCTCCAGATCGTCGTAATCCCCGGCTTTCTCGAGGAGATGAGGGCGCGCCTCGCCGCCAAGCGTCCCTAGCCGGCGTACCCGCATGGGGCGTGGCCAGGCGATAGAATCGCCAGACACGCATGCACCGTCCCCCGATCCGCTCCGCCGTCCTTATCGCCCTCGCCTTCGCTGTCGCGCCCGCCGTGCCCACGGTGATCGACGCGCAGTCCAGCCTCGAGCGGCCGTCGGTGCGCGCGGCGCAGACCACCGAGGCCCCGCGCATCGACGGTGTCCTCGATGAGACGGCCTGGCAAACGGCCGAGGCCATCGACACGTTCACGCAGCAAGAGCCGCAGGAAGGCCTGCCTGCCACCGACCGCACCGAGGTGCGGGTGCTCTATGACCAGGGCCACCTCTACATCGGCGTTCACGCCCATGCTTCGGAGCCGGTGGTGGCGACCGAAATGCGGCGCGACTCGGACCGCTTGTTCGACGAAGACAACTTCCAGGTGATCCTCGACACCTTCCACGACTCGCGCAACGGCTACATGTTTCTCACCAGCCCGCTCGGCGCGAAGCTCGAGCAGCAGATCTTCGACGAGGGCGAGGGCGGCGGGCGTGGCACCACTGCCAACGTAAACCGCAACTGGGACGGCGTGTGGCACGCCGCCGCGCGCGTGGTGGACGATGGGTGGACGGCGGAGATCGCGATCCCGGTGAACACCGTCCGGTTCGGCCCGGGGAGCGACCAGACGTGGGGTGTCAACTTCCAGCGCAACATCCGGCGCAAGAACGAGGCAGTGTTCTGGGCGCCCATTCCCAAGGCCTACACCCTAACCCGCGTGAGCCTGGCGGGGGAGCTCACCGGCCTCTCCGGCATCAGCCAGGGCCTGGACCTCAAACTGAAGCCCTTCTTACTAGGCGGCGTCGACGACCTGCAAACCGCCCGCACCTCTCGCATCACCTCCGCGATCCACCAAGTCGGGCTGGACGCCCGGTACGGCGTCACCGCGGGTCTCAACGCCGAGCTCACCCTGAACACCGACTTCGCGCAGGTCGAGGTCGACGAGCAGCAGGTCAACCTCACGCGGTTCGGCCTGTTCTTTCCCGAGAAGCGCGACTTCTTCCTCGAGAACTCGAACTTCTTCACCATGGGCACGGGAAGCGCCTTCACCTCGACGCAGGTGCAAACCGATCTGTTCTTCAGCCGGCGCATCGGGTTGTCCGACTCGGGCCAGCCCGTGCCGATCCTCGCCGGCGCGCGGCTGGCGGGGAAGTCGGGTGCCAACAGCATCGGCATCCTCGATATCCAGACCGACTCCGCGTTCGGCAAGCCGGGAGACAACTTCTTCGTGAGCCGTTACAGCCGCGACATCCTCAAGCGCTCCCGTGTGGGCGCGCTCTTCATCAACAAGGAGTCGGTCGACGGCAGCCCGCACTTCAACCGTACGATGGGGGTGGATGCCAACCTGGCGATCGGCCCCAGCCTTCAGGTGAACTCGTTCCTGGCGAAGACGGCTACACCGGGGCTGGACGGGAAAGACATCGCCTTCTACGGCCGCATCGCCTACCGCGACCCGCACTGGAACCTGTGGCTCAACTACCTGGACGTCGAGGACAACTTCAACGCCGAGGCCGGCTTCGTGCAGCGCACGGGCATTCGCACGACCAAGGCTTACTTCAGCCCGACGCCGCGCCCCAAGGCGGGCAACATCAAGGTAATCGAGCCGATGTACGTGCTCACCTATATCACCGACCAGACCAACCGCATGGTGGGCCGCCAGCACCACTACATGGTGGGCACGACGCTTCGCGACGATTCGTTCATCAACGTGATCTTCCAGCAGACCCTGGACGTGCTCGACCGGCCGTTTCGCATCCGGCCCGACGTGACCATTCCCGCGGGCAGCTACCAGTCGAACGAGTGGATCCTGACCTACAACACCAGCCCCGGGCGCCGGATCTACGAGCGCCTCACCGTGTCGCCCATGGAGTTCTACGGCGGCACACGCCTGCAAATCTCGGCCGCGGCCGGGTTGCGCGCCTCGAGTCGGCTCGCGGGCGAGGTGCAGTTCAACCGCAACGACGTGAAGATGCCGTGGGGCGACTTCCTGGTGAACCTCACCACGATGCGCGTGGACTACACGTTCTCGCCGCGGATGACGATCCGAAGCCTCACGCAGTACAACTCTTCCACCCACGAGATCTCCAACAACATCCGCTTCAACTTCATCTACCGGCCCGGGAGCGATCTCTACATCGTCTACAACGAGCTCGCGCAGACCGGCCTCCCCGCCGACATCTTCGGGCAGAAAGACCGCCAACTGGTGGTGAAGTTGACCTATCTCATCCAGCGTTAGCGACGCGCGTGCCCGCCACGGCCACCGCACGTTTCAGGGATTTGAGTTTTCAGAACAAGCCGAACCACAACGTTCAAGCTCACGAGGTCGACATCGTTGCGTCCGAGTGCGCTCCCGACGGCGCTGATAAGGCGCAGCCGCTCCTCGAAGCGTTCGCGGTTCGTGCCGAAAACGCGACGAGCCAGTAGAACGGCCACGTCGACGTCGCTCTCGCGGTGGGAGCGAGTCTGCGTTTGGGAACCTATCGGCGGGGCAAGTCCCCGGAGGGCGATCACCCCTGTCCGATGCGCTCTTGGAATTCGCGATAAGCGTCGTTGAGAATGAAAAGGAGGTAACCAATGTGCGGCCACGGGTCGTGTTTCCCCTGGTGCCATCCCTGGGAGCCAATCTCGAGCGTCTCGTAGTAACGTTCTATGTTGCTCTCGATCAAGCGCTCGAGACTGATATACCGGCCGACTCCATACCCGACCTGGCAACTTTGGAGAAAAAGAAGCAGTCGCGACACCCGGCCATTCCCGTCGCGAAAGGGGTGGATGCAAAGGAAATCGAGACTGAAGGCTCCGAGCGCGATGAGCGGATGGACCCGCTTTTCTTCCAGGCATCGGTTCCAGACCTCGACCAGCCCCTGGGTGAACTTCGGAGTTTCGACTGCACTCACAGGCCGGAAGCGGACGCGAACGGAGCCGTCCGCGTACCGCTCGATGTCGCTGTCTCTCGTCTTGAACGTCCCCGCATCGCCGAGGCCGGCTCGGGCGACCCGGTGTAGCTCTTGAATCGTGCCGATTGAGATGTGCTCTTTCGCGTGCCCCTGGTGAATCCGCTCGAGAGCCTTCCGATAGCCACGAACCTCCTCCTCATTTTGGTCGCGAAGCTGAGACTTCCCGAACAAGACGGTCTCCACCCGCGCCGGGTCCACGGTAACGCCCTCGATCCGGTTCGACGAAAGGGCGCTCTCGTTGAGAGCGTGCTCCCTCAATGCCTCGAGAGTCCGCGGCGATTGGAGCCGGATGAGTTCCTGCTCTTCTCGAGCCTCCTCCAGCTCGGCGATGTACCATGCGATCGTGGCACGAACGTCGCTATGATCGCTTTCGAACCTTCGAAAAGTCCGCACGGGCTCGCTGTTACTCCTTCTCGCCAGAGCCGGGCGTGGGAATTGAACGCACACGCTCAAAGACAATGGATTCTAGGTCTACGGCGCAGAGCATGGCGCGGTCTCGCAGGACCGTGACACAATTCAAGCATGAGCACGGCTGCGGCAAACATCGAAGCCGAGATTCTTTCCCGGATCATTGCCCCGGGGAAGCCCGAGCTTCCCGTGAACACTGCCGAAATGATCCTCGCGCTCGAATTCCCTAGAGAAGATCGCGAGCGCTTGGACCAGTTGGCAGAGAAAGCGCGGGAAGGCACGCTCACGGGAGAAGAGCAGCTCGAAATCGACGCCTACGAGCGAGTCGGGAGCTTTCTATCGCTCCTCCAGTCGAAAGCCCGAAATTCACTCAAGAGAGCTCATCGAGAAACGGAGTAGCGAGTGGACTAATCGCTTGTCGACTACGTCCGGCGAGTGCGGACGAGTCCTGCGACTATTGCGGCCCGCCGGAGGAATTCGATCTGCTCCCGTTTCCGCTCGACACATCGTCGCTCGTTTGGGGCACTAAAACCGAGGCTGCCGTTCGTTCTTTGCTCCTGGGTTAGGCATCGTCGTGGAACGGCGCATCTTCTTTCTGGAAGCGCACGATGACCGTGACCGTGAGAGCAGGCGACCTTTTCCGATCAGATGCCCAGACTCTCGTGAACACCGTAAACACGGTGGGAGTCATGGGCAAGGGGATCGCCCTGGAGTTCAAGAAACGCTTTCCCGAGATGTACGTCGACTACGTGCAAAGGTGCCAGGCCAACCAGGTCAGGGCGGGGGAGCCGTATCTCTATCGAAGACATACTCCGCCTTGGATTATCAATTTCCCGACGAAGGAGCACTGGCGCTCCGTTGCGCGGCTCTCGGATATCGTGCTCGGTCTCGAATACCTCGAGGCGCACTGCAAGGAATGGGAAATCACTTCTCTGGCGGTGCCGGCACTCGGGTGCGGCCTGGGCCAGCTCGAGTGGCGAGTCGTCGGCCCAACCCTCTACAGGCACCTCAGCACCCTTGAGATCCCCGTAGAACTTTTCGCGCCGTCCGAAGCGCCAGATGAGGAGCTGACAGCAGGTGTTCTTGGACGGAGCTGAGACCAACGGCGACGACAATCTACCTCCTGTTGCGACACGAGCAGTTCGCTGCAGCAAATTCCAGCTCGAGCGGCTGTTCCGAGATGGCCCAAGCGCGGCGCCATTTCTCTTCTGGGTACCCGAATGTTCCGGTGCGTTACGGGCCTAAGAAAAGCTCAACTCTCGCCTGAGATTGTCCGAAATAGTCATCATTATGCGGACAAATCGTTTGTTTGTCCGCAATATGTGGTATACTTCGGACAAATGGTGCGCGGTAGATCCCTCGACCTGAGAGGTCGGATTTTCGGTCGAATCACAGCGCAGGCGGGGATCGTGTGGACACCAGTCGATTTTCTCGATCTCGCGCCTCGGGCTGCGGTGGACAAGGCGCTTCAACGGCTTGCGCGTGACGGAAGCCTCTCTCGCGTCGACCGAGGCCTGTACTACCGCCCCGGCGCGAATCCCCTGACTCGGAGGTCGACTACTCCTGACGTGGGGGCCATCATCGATGCAGTCGCGCGACGCGACCAAACCCGCGTTGTCGTCGACGGGCTGACCGCCGCCAATGACCTTGGGCTCACAACTGCCGTTTCGGCACGCGTCACCGTGCTCACGGACGCGCGGCTCCGGCCAATCAAAATCGGCAATCAGCAGATCGATTTCAAAACGGTTGCGCCGAGTCGCCTGTACTGGGCGGGCCGACCCGCGATGCGGGTCGTCCAGGCGCTGTACTGGTTGCAGGACGTCCTAGGCTCTGACCGCGTGGCCATTCTAGAGCGCCTCCATGCAGTTCTCAGAGATCCCGCTCACGGCGCTGCTATCGGAGAGGATCTGCGACGAGGACTCCATACTCTGCCAACGTGGATGCAGTCAATCGTTCGCGAGCTCCTTAGCGACAGCGATGTCCTCCGAAGCTCGGGCGAAAGGCGTCCACCCAGCGCACACGGCGGAACGGCGACGCCGTGAACGAAGCGTATCGCCGCATCATCACGGCCGCTGAGGAGGATCGCCGCGATCTCTTCGTCTCGACGGCGCGTCGGATCGGTACGACCGAACAAAACGTCAAAAAGACTTCTGGGTCTGTTGGACTCTCGACGCGCTCTTCCACGGTCGTCCCGAAAATGCGCCGCGTTTGCTGTTCAAGGGTGGGACGGCCCTGTCGAAGGCGTTCGGTCTGATCAGTCGTTTTTCCGAGGCTATCGACATCACGGTCTTTCGTCAGGACCTGGGCGAGTTCGTGTCCGTTGACGACTGAAAAGCTGAGCGGGAAGAAACGTCGTGCGAAACTGGACGCTATTCGCGCCTCATGCGAGGAGTATCTGAGGGACGCTCTACAGCCAAACCTTGAAAAGCTGCTTGCCGACGCCGTGGGACACGATCAACGCGAGAGCCTAGGAGCGTTCTTCGATGATGCCGATCCCGATGGCCAAACGCTCTTTCTCCGATATCCCAGCGTCTTGACCGCGGACGCATATGTCCGACCAGCCGTGCGTATCGAATGCGGCGCTAAGTCGGCACTCGACCCGCACCTGCAGGCCGAAGTTCGCCCGCTCGTATCCGATGACGTAACTGACGTTGATTTGGCAGTCGCCGAGATCACGACCATTCAGCCGACGCGCACATTTTGGGACAAGGTCGTGATCCTCCACGGGCTACGGGCCTGGTTCGAGACGCGCGCCGAACTCCGCCAGGAAGGTCAGCGGATTTCCAGGCATTATTACGATCTCCATTCTATGTTTCGTCGAGACATTGGCGAAGAAGCGCTCGCTGATCGAGCGCTTGGGAACGAATGCGTACGTCACGCGCGATTGTTCTTCAACCGGCCGGACTTCGGTCTCGAGACCGCAGTGGCTGGCCATTTCGCGCTGCGGCCGGGTGAGAAGATGCTGCATGGGTTGGGTCGGGACTACGACGCGATGACTGATATGATTATTGGACCCATCCCGGACTTCAACGATGTCCTGAATTCGATCGCTGAGATTGAGGATCGCCTCAACCGCGATGAGTGACTGAGCGGCCGGACCGTATAGCTCGGAGAGCGCCGAGAAGGCGCTCCCCGATGGCGGCTGCGGCTTCGACGACAACCGCGGCTTCGGCCTTTGCGCTGCCGGATCATCTCGCGCGTCCTCGGGAGGCGGTCCATCAACAACGACGAAAACCGCGCCTCGTAAGTGACTGGTCCCGGGGGTGGGAATCGACCCACACGTCCGAAGACAGGGGATTTCAAGTTGTTCGGATGCGTCGGGACTATAGGGTTCGATTGATCTCACCCGCTCTCAAAACAAGCAGTCAGAGGAAACGCAGTAGTTGGATGCGACCCCATGATCCCGGTAGGGGCTCGTTAGTTTCGCACAAGCACCGAACAGGTCACGACGAGTGGCCAGCCTCAACAGAGACAACGGTGAGCGGAAGATCTGCACGCCGCACGTCTCGGACAGCCGAACGAATTGCGACGTCAAGACTCGGCGCCCGTCGATCGAACTCGAGGTACGGCACGCCATTCCGAAACACCAGGGTGGCGTCATCGCAGCCCGCTTCGAAGAGCGCGTCCTCGAGCTCGCCGTCCGGCTCAGTGGCACCTGAGAGAACGAGCACGAAGTTGTGGATGTCGCCGTTCGTCCTCATAGACACACCACTCACCGAGAGGTCGTCTTCAGCTCCTCGGGCAGAAGTGACAAAAACTCTCTTACCTCCAGATTCATGCGGTCGATTTCTGCCAGATAGCCGGACACTGCGAGTCGATAGTTTTCTGGTTCGTTTCTTTCTGGCGCAACTCTGCGACTTGGCATCGAAACGTATCGATTCTTTCCAACGTCGTCTTCAACTCCGCGTCATTTACAATCATGGACGCACCTCTACAATTCCTCGCAGATTACCATCGCTTGAAGTAGGTCAGCCACTTCACGTTGGTACCGGGGCCGGGACTCGAACCCGGACGTCCGAAGACAGGAGATTTTAAGTCCTCGATGGGGCTGGACCATCGGGATCCATTTGTCCCGACAGGCATCGAATCAAGCAGTTACGGGCGTCGGTGAGTCAGATGGAACCCCTTGGTCTCGGTGGTGGTTCGATGGTTCTGCACAAGAAGAAGGGCACAGTCATTACCCTCTCTATAACCCTTACTAGAGGGTACTACCTCTACTTCCTGCTCGTGCGGCCCTGCGCCGCAGGGTCTGGGGGTTCCGCGAGCTCACGTTCCCGTTCCGCCACTACTGTAGGGCGGGGGAACCGGGAACGGGTCCAAGATCGGCAGCCCGCAGAACGTGCCGCGCCTCCCGGCTGTCCCATGGGGGTTTTCGTGATTTTGAAAGGTCCGTGATTCTCGACACTTGGGAGCTGTCCCATGCTCGATCGGAAGATCGCTGTCCCCATCCCACAGTGTCCTGGGGAAATTCCCCGGCCAAGACTGCAGTCCAGGCTCAGTCCCGCACGAAATTGCGGGACATCCTGGCGCCAGAGCCTCGAAAACAATGCGAAGCGGAACAGTGGAGCGTAGAATAAAGGCCATAATCTACGCAAATGATGCGTTGATTATAGTTGACCTTGCGAAGAATATGCGCCAGAATCTACGCATGAGGTGCGTAGAATGGATCGCTATTTACACCTGTTGCCGGACTGGCCGCGATTTCACTGGAGACAGGGAGCTATTGTTGAGACGCTTGCCGACATCCGCCACCGCCAAGGCCGTTTGCTGGGCCGCATGGAGAGCCTCGGCTTCTCTCTCCAGAGAGAGGCGGAACTTGAGACCCTCACCCTTGATGTCTTGAAGTCCAGTGAAATCGAAGGTGAAAACCTGGATGCCGACCAGGTACGGTCTTCGATCGCCCGGCGGCTCGGCATGGACATCGCCGGTGCAGTCCCGGCAGACCGCAATGTTGAAGGCGTTGTGGAAATGATGCTCGATGCCGCCCACAATTTCGACAAGCCTCTTAGTGACGAACGCCTGTTCGGCTGGCATGCCGCGCTGTTTCCAACAGGACGCAGCGGCTTGGGCAAAATCATCGTCGGCGCGTGGCGCGATGAGGCCGCAGGACCGATGCAGGTTGTTTCCGGCCCGATAGGGAACGAAAAAGTACGCTATGAAGCACCGGCGGCGTCCCTTCTTGTTGGCGAAATGTCTCGATTCCTGAGCTGGGCAAACGAACGCAAGAGCAGCACCGATCCGGTTCTCAGGGCAGCGCTCGGTCATTTGTGGTTTGTGGCCATTCACCCGTTCGATGACGGCAACGGCCGGATTGCGCGCGCGATCGCTGACTGGTTACTCGCGCGCTCTGAAAACACCACCCAGCGCTTTTACAGCATGTCGGCGCAAATCCGCCATGAAAGGAAGGCCTATTACGACATCCTGGAACGCACACAGAAAGGGACGCTTGACATCACGCTCTGGATGAAATGGTTTCTCGGATGCCTTGGGCGGGCCTTTGAAGGAACTGAAACTACGCTTGCCGCCGTGCTTCGAAAGGCACGGTTCTGGGAGAGGCATGCCCGCACCACGATAAACGACAGGCAACGCGCGGTCCTGAATAGACTGCTCAACGGATTTGTCGGAAAACTCACGACGAAAAAATACGCCAAGCTTGCGAAGTGCTCTCATGACACGGCGCTTCGCGATATCCAGAATCTAATCGAACATGGCATTTTGGAAAAAGACCCCGGCGGCGGACGGAACACGAGCTATTCGTTGAAAGAGTGCGTATTGAACTGGTCGTCATAGCCTAATTTCAACTGGTACCGGGGCCGGGAATCGAACCCGGATGTCCGAAGACAGGGGATTTTAAGTCCTCGGATTGGGTCGGACTATCGGGCTCGAGTGTCCCGATCGGTGTCAAATCAAGCAGTTACGTGCGTTGGTGAGTCGGATGGAACCCCTTGGTCCCTGTGGTGGTTCGATGGTTCTCCACAAGTAGAGCACAAGTCGACAGTACCCCCTTTGTTACCCCCTTTATCGGACATTACCCCCTTTTCCGCCATCGGGCGCCGCGGCCAGTTCCAAGACTCTCGAGGTTTCCCTCCTTCCGGAGTTTCCGGAGCACGCGACGCACGATATCGCGACTGACCCCAGGACAGGCTTTCTCCAGTTCTGAGACACTGAACTCCCGAGGCATCGCTTTGATAGCCGCTTGAAGCAGTTCGGTCTTTGCACCGCGCGGGCTGCCGACCTGCCCGACGCGCTCTTCGAACTCGCGGTAGGCCTCCTTGAGAATGAAGAGGATGTAACCGATAAGCGGCCACGGGTCGTGCTTCCCCTCGTGCCAGCCCTGGGATCCGATCTCGCGGGTTTCGTAGTACCGCTCCTTGTTCCGAAAGAATCCTCGGTCCGCAGCAAGCAGCCGAAGAAGGACCCCTCCAGCTTGTCGCTCGCCTGCACCACGATCCCGAGCGACTCGGCAATGGCCACCGGATCGACCGGTGCACGGTCGATTCCACGCTTTCCCAGGACCTCGAGCGCGACGGCTCGCGCGAGTCCTTGTCGGCTCTACGAGTTCGACTCACGGGAACGGCGCCTCTTCTTCTCGATTGCATCAACGGTCTCCGACAGCGCCAAGCCTGAGGCGGTCAAGTTTCGTCCATTCCTTCTAGTCCGTTGATTGGCTCTCTTTCTCGTCGGGCTCGTCATCGTCCCAGCCTTCGCCGTACAGCATGTTTTCGAAAGCCTTGTCCATGGGAATAAAGATCCCGCGCCCAAAGGCAGGATCGTTGATCAGGTATACAGGGAACTCTTCTTTCAAAAGTTCCGCCGGAAGTTCTTCGAGCAGTCTGCTCGGATCCCTTTGGTCCACGGGCTCGCCCGCTGTCTTCTCTACGGCCTTGTAGAAGGGCACAAACGCTGTGGACCGCACCGGGACTTCGGGCTGCTCGTTGTAAAAATTACTCTCCCCCAGCACGATGACGCCGCCGTCATCCGCTTGGTCTACCTCCCCCCAGAATTCGGCCGTGCCCATTGGCAGAGAGTCCCAGCCGTACCACCCCTCGCTTTTGTGCCTGGGGTCACACGGCCTGCGATCCTTTTTGCCTCTCGGCTGTAGCCGGCACTTGGTCATGTCTCGCTCCCCTTCACGACGATGAGGCGTCAAGATCAATACTGGAATACCCAGCCAGTCGCTTTCGGGTTCAAGCTCGCAGTTCGTGATGTAGCAAAACCCCTACAGCTCTCGTAGGCTCCGAGGACCGCATAGGACGTTAAATCCTATTTCTGTCAATGATTTGACGGCCCACTTCTTCCAGGCATGTGGCTTGCAGAGGTTACCAATTCTCTGTTTGGCAAAGCAATAAGCCATCACCAGAATGATCCGTGAGCACCTCAGACACAAGCTTTTCTCAACCGTGGGGTTTCCCCTGTCCGGACGGGCCGTTTTCTGAAGTGATCCCGAATCGATTTTTCTCTTGGTCGCGGACATTGACAAGTTCCGGGTCCACCAGCTTCCGCCGGCATGCGTCCAACGCGGTCCTGAAACGTGCAGCAAAACGCCTCCGAAATCCATCCCTTTCCAGCATCTGTTGACGAGGAGCTGTCATGAATCCTCCGGACGGCTTGAGTGTCGAGGAACAAGTAGCTTTTTTCCGCTACCGAGTACAGCAGGACCCCAATGATCCGGTCGCGCATTTCAATCTTGGACTCGCTTTCGTTCGCTCCCGGAACCTTGGCACCGCTATTGTTGCATTCGAGCGCGTCACTGAGCTACGCCCCCAAGATGCGCAAGCGCACTACCTGTTGGGCTTAAATCTTAGCGTCCCAGGGCGCGTCGAGGAAGCGCGATTGGCACTGCAGCGTGCGATCTCGCTTCAGCCGGACTACGACCAGGCACGCCGCGCTCTCGCTTGTCTTGAGAACGCAGATCCGTCCACTGGGTACCAGGTCGGGCGCTCCAGCCATCACTATGAATTCGCGCACGTCGCGCTTCGAGAGTTCGTCTTCAGCAATACGTCGGACCTGCTTGGCGCGCGTGCGTCCGGTCGTACACGACAGGTACTTACTGGGATCTGGGAGGCCGTTGGCCAAGAGAGAATTGCCCAAGGGCTAACGGTGGAGTCTGCTGCAGGCCTGGAAGCGCAATTCACAACCTCCAACGGCTGCCCCTGTTTGTTGGTTACGATGTCCAGTCCGGCCGCGAAACTCCAGTGCTTCTTCGTTGCGATTGTGTTCTTAGGAAAAGAGAGTGCTGACGGGCCGTGCGACGAAGATGAATCCAGGGTGGGATACTTCACCCTCGAACTCGGATACGACGAGAAGTCCAATACTTCTTGTACGTACGTCGGCAGATGGTACCCGGACGGATCTCGTCACAACTACGGCCTTGGCCCCGAAGCAGAATCGAAGGCATTTCTCTCCGCCATCAATGAAATTCTCGTCCAAGCGACCTTCCAGGCCACTTTGGAAGCCACGGTCACGAAACTTGCCCAGGAGCAGAACCTCCCACCCGTCGAGGCGGCAATCACGGTGGGCAATTTCTTGGCTGAGAAGGGTCGGGTTGTAGAAGCGGGTTTAGCCTTTCGAAGAGCT
>Ga0184637_10000934_pt1 | contig 20600 bp, 14 predicted proteins | sample PLM3_127_b2_FD_133143 | JGI IMG/M metagenome (GOLD analysis project Ga0184637, IMG submission 133143) | Groundwater sediment microbial communities from an aquifer in East River, Colorado, USA - PLM3_127_b2 | ecosystem: Environmental > Terrestrial > Soil > Riparian zone | place: USA: East River... | reverse complement strand
GCGGCGCGGCCTTTCACTCGAGCGCTTCGTGGCGCTGACCTCGACGAACGCGGCGCGCCTTTTCGGGCTTTATCGCACGAAGGGAACCATCGCCCCGGGCTCTGACGCCGACCTCGTTCTCTGGGATCCGGCGGAGACCCGCCAGATCGAAAAGAACTCTCTTCTGTCGAGGGCCGGGTTCTCGCTCTTCGAGGGATTCCGCGTAACGGGATGGCCCCGGATCACGATTCGCCGCGGAGAGATCGCCTACCGCGACGGTGCGGTTCCGGCGGCCAGAGGCTCGGGACGGATCGCGAAACGCGGCACCACGTCTTAGCCGCCGGGCGAAGTCGACGATCCAGGCGATGAGCGTGCGATAGCCCATGAACCCCGAGGCCCTCCGCTTCTGCCTTCGTGCGGGGCGCGTACGGGACAGAATCGAGCTCCATCGTGCCGGAATCGGGCGATAGGAGTCCGGCGACGATTGCGGGCGAGCGTCGTCTTCCCCGCCCCATTCGCGCCGAGAAGCGCGTGCACCTCGCCCGGTCTGAGCTCCAGATCGACTTCGTCGAGGACGGGCGCGGCGAACGACTTCCGGATCGCGCGCAGGACGAGCACGCGCCTACTGTACGCTTCCGGCGGTGACGAGATCGACGGGGGTCTCGCGATCCTCGGGATCCACTCCGTCGCGAAGGATCTGGAGGGCGTACTCGATGCCGAAGACCGCGAGCTGGCCGGCATGTTGATCCGCGGTCGCCAGGACCGCGCCGCTCTTGACGGCTTCCTGGATCGCGGAGATGTTGTCGAACCCGACGATCCGTACGCTGCCTTCGCGACCCGCCGACTTCACTGCGGCGAGAGCTCCGAGGGCCATGTCGTTGCTGCAGAGAAGCGCTTTCAGATCCGGATGCTCGCTCAGCATCGCCGAGGAGACCCGGTTCGCCATGTCCATCTCCCACTCCGCACTCTGGGAGTCGACGATTTCCATCCCCGCCGCCGTCATCGCCTCCTCGAACCCGAGGCGGCGCTTCTCCGCGTTATCGGCGGTGCGAACCCCTTCCAGGATCGCGACCTGGTCTTTCGGCTGAAGCGTCGCCGCGAGCACGTCGCCGACGGCGCGAGCTCCTTTGCGGTTGTCGGGCCCGACGAACGGCACCTTCAGACCCGCGCTCGCGAGGACGCCGGGATCGAGGCGGTTGTCGATGTTCACGACGGCGATGCCCGCATCGGCGGCGCGCTTCAGAACCGTGACCAGGGCTTTCGAGTCGGCGGGCGCGATGACGATAGCGTCGACCTCCTGCGCCACCATCTCCTCGACCAGGGACACCTGCCGCGCGAGGTCCCGCTCGTCCTTGATCCCGTTCACGACGAGCTCGTACTCCTCCGCATGCGCCGCCTGGTGCGCCTCCGCGCCTGCCGCCATGGTGGAGAAGAACTCGTTGGCGAGCGACTTCATGATGAGCGCGACGCGGGGCTTCGACGGAGCGCTCGACCTGTCGCCGCCGGCATCGCAGGCGGCGGCGACGATCGCGAGGAGAAGGAATCGCTTCATTGTCGTAGCCAATAGAACGGCGGCCGCTTCTTCGAGCTGCCGACTTCGTTCATCGTCGCCGCTTCGTACAGCCGCCCGTTCAACATCACTTGGGAAACCCTCTCCGTCCCGCGGATGTCGTCGAGCGGATTGGCGTTCAATACCACCAGGTCCGCGAGCTTTCCGACCTCGATCGAGCCGAGCTCCCGGTCGAGGCCGAGGTAACGGGCGCCGTCGAGGGTCGCGGCACGCAGAGCCTCGAGTGAAGTCATGCCCCCTTGTTGCAGCATCCAGAGCTCCCAATGCGCTCCGAGTCCCTGGAGCTGACCGTGGGCTCCGAGCTGGACGCGCCCGCCGGCATCGACGATCTTCTTCGCCCCCTGGGAGATCAGAACGTGGTTGAAATCCTCCTCTTCCGCCATCGTCCGGCGGCGAGAGCGGGCGTCCACGATCTCCCTCGGAGTGAACTGAAGAAGGTGCTCCTTCTCCCAGACGTTCTCGTGCTGGTACCAGTAGTACTCGCCCGAGAGCCCGCCGTATCCCACGATGAGCGTCGGCGTGTAGCCGGTGCCGCTCCGGCCGAAGAGCTGGACCACGTCCCGGTACAGGTTCGGGACCGGAAGCGAGTGCTCGAGACCGGTGTGGCCGTCGAGGACGAACGTCTCGTCCATGTAGAGAAGCGACCCACCCTCAGGGACGACCATCATCTCGAGCTCGCGGGCGGCTTTGATTATCATCTGCCGCACGTCCCGCCGCTGCTGGTTGTAGCTCTTCACCGAGAACGCGCCCACCGCCTTGAGGCGCCTCAGGTGCGCGAGAGCGTCCTCGTACTTCTCGATCGCCGCTTTGAAGGGCGTCTCCGCTCCGTAGAGGATGGTCCCCGTCGAGTAGAGGCGCGGTCCGAGCTTCATGCCAGCCCGAATCATCTCCGCGTTGGTGAAGACCATCTCGGTGTTGTTCGACGGATCGTGCGAGGTGGTCACTCCGTAGGCGAGGTTCGCGACGAAGGGCCAGCTCTGCTCGGCAAGAATTCCCTCGCTCTCGCTCCCCAGGTGCGCGTGGACGTCGACGAGTCCGGGGATCACCGTCTTGCCGGAAACGTCGATGCGCCGGGCTCCGTCGGGAACTCTCACGGAGCGCGACGGCCCGACCGCGGTGATGCGATTGCGCTCGACGACGACGGTCCCATTCTCGATGAAGGCATCCCCACCGCTTTCGGAGAGAGTCACGACGCGCGCGCCCACGAGGGCGATCGCGCCCTGGGGCGCGTCGCTCGCGGCGGAAAATCCAATCGCGGTCCTCGTCGGCTGAGCGGGCTTCGTGGCCTTCTCCGCGCCGAAGTCGAATACCTGGTCGAGCGAGACCGACAGGAGCTCGGGCCCGAGGGTCCAGAGGACCTTCTTCGAATCCCCCGACCAGTGAAGGCCGAATCCGGCTTCGGACGAGAGCTCCGCCACCGGGACCGAGGTGTTGCCGGGGCCGAGGCTCACCGCGCGGCCGGTCCGCGGGAATGGGGCCACGAGGACCTTGTAGCGCTCGACGAAAGCGACCCACCGGTCGTCCGGGGACGGCACCAATTCGACGGCGTTCTCGGACTCGAGGTGGACGACTTCCCTTCCGCCATCGAGCTCGACACTTGCGAGAACCGTCTTGTCCCCGCGCCGCTCCACGTACGAGACGCGGTCGGAGGCCGCCGAGAAACGCGGGTTCTCGCCCGCTTCGCGCACGAGGCGCGGGCTTCCTCCTTCGATCCCGACGACGTAGATTCCCGGATCGGTCCCGAAGGCCTGGCCGCGGACGGAGTCGCCGCGTGTCCTCCGATAGACGACGTGTTTGCCATCGGGAGAAAAAGACGGCTCGGTGTAATGGCCGGGGAAATCGACGAGGTCTCTCCCGCCACTGCCATCGGCGCGCACAATCCGGATGCGCCCTCGTCGCTCGTCGCTCCAGGTGGCGTAGACGAGGGAGGCGCCGTCGCTCGAGAATGAAGGAGCAAACTCGACGACTTCGTCGCTCGTGAGCCGTCGCGGCTCGCCGTCGGGAAGCGCCTTCTGGTAGAGCCGTCCAAGAGCGCTGTATACGACCGAGCTCCCGTCGGGAGCGGTCGCGGCCTGGCGAATCATCCGGACGGGGAAGCGTTCTTCGTAAACTTTCTGCGGAAACCGAAGGGCGTCGTGGATCGAAGCGTCCACGCGAGCCTTGAAAGGAACCTCCACGGCTTCTCCCGTGGCGCCCCTTTCGACGTCCACCTTCCAGATCTTGCCGAGGCCCCAGATGAAGATGTTCCGCCCGTCGGGGCCGAACGCGTAGCTCGGATAGAGGCCGTGGATCGCCCAGGCTTCCTGCAGGTCTTTGTCGAGCTTGTCGAACACGGGCCGGCTCTCGCCGGTCGCGAGGTCCTGGAGGTAGAGAAGACTTCCGAGACGAACGCGCCGGATGTAGGCGAGCGTCTTTCCGTCGGGAGAGAGCTTGGGAGTGACGGCTCCTCCCTGTACCGAGACTTCGCGCCGCTCCTCCCCGGTCAAGAGATCCCGGCGCAGGATGGCGTAGATCGCTCCGTTAGGATCCTTGTTGTACTCGAAGTTGTCGCCCGTGGAGACGTCTTTGCTGTAGTAGAGGTAGCGGCCGTCGGGCGAGATCGTGGGCTCACCCGCGTCCTTCTGAAAGCTCGCCTTTTCCGTGACCTGAAGGCCGCTCTCGCCCCCGAGGTGGTACATCCAGATCTCGCCGGCGCCGAGCGAGCGCTCCTTCACGAAATGGTGCCGGGCGAAGAGGTACTGGCCGTCGGGCGACCACACGGGGCTGTTCACGAACCAGCGCTTCTCTTTCGATACTTGTCGTAGCCCCGTCCCGTCCGGACGGACGACCCAGAGGTTCGTCACTCCGTCGCGATCGCTCGCGAAGGCGATGAGAGAGCCGTCGGGGCTGAAACGAGGCTGCATGTCGAAGGCGGCCCCGCTCGTGAGCCGCTCTGCCAGGCCGCCCCCGGTGCCCTCGACGGGCATGAGGTAAAGATCGCCGAGAAGGTCGAAGACGATTTCTTTTCCGTCTGGGCTCACGTCCAGGTTGATCCAGGTTCCCTCGTCGGTCTCGAAGTCGATGCGAGTCGTCGGGCCGAAGGGCTCGGCCACGTCCCACTTCGGAGGGTCCTGGGCCGCTTGGCTCGTGCCGGCGAAGGAAAGCACCGCGGGCAGAACCCACGTGGCGAGTCTCATGGCTTCTCCGGCACGAAAGGAATCTCGTTCAAAAGGTCAGTCTCGCGCGGAAGCTCCTCGCTTCCCGCGGGGAAGCGGTTGAACTCCTTGGATTCGTGGGCCAGAGTCTATATCAAAAACGACCCCCTTGACCGCCGTAGCATTTGCTGATACTTATATAAGCTGTGGCTTATGATAGAGCACTCGCCGCCCTGGCCGACCCGACGAGGCGTTCACTCTACGAGCGACTGAGGCGCCGAGAGCACGCCGTCGGTGAGCTCGCGCGAGCGCTCGGGGTCTCGCAGCCGGCGGTGTCGCAGCACCTTCGCGTGCTCCGCAAAGCGCGGCTCGTCCGGGAACGCCGCATGGGCACCCGCCACTACTACACGGCCAATCACGAAGGTCTCGCCGAGCTCAAGCGCTACATCGAAACGCTCTGGGACGACGTGCTCGAGGCCTACGGCTCTTCGTCCGCCCGAGAACAGGAGGACCCGCGATGACCGAGATCAAACAGACGCTTGCCCCGGTCCGGAAACGAATCCGAGTTGGATGGAAGCCGGAAGAGGCGTTTCGCCGTTTCACGTCGGGCATCGCCGGCTGGTGGCCGCTGCGCTCGCACTCCGTTTCCGGCGAGCGCGCGGAGACGGTGGTATTCGAGGAGAGAGTCGGAGGCCGAATCTACGAGCGATCGGCCGGCGGCGACGAATCGACGTGGGGAACGGTTACGGCCTGGGAGCCCCCTCACCGTGTGGCCTTCACCTGGCATCCGGGACGCGATCCGAAAAAGCCGTCGGACATCGAAGTCCGTTTCTTCTCTGATGGAGCCGGATCGCGGCTCGAGCTCGTGCACACCGGGTGGGAGAGCTTCGGCCCGATCGCGGCAAAAGCCCGGCGCGGCTATGGTATCGGCTGGGCGTACGTCCTCCGAATCTGGGCCGACAGGCGAACGAGCCCCGTGGTTCTCGCCATGGATGCCATGCTCTGGGTGCTGACGCCTCTCCAGCGCCGCATGCAGCGGAAGGCGGAGGCGATGGAAACGACGTGAAGGTGTTCCGCGCCGCGTTCATGACGGGGTTGGTCCTGCAACTTCTCACGACGCCGATCCACCTCGTCGGCCAGCTCAGCGGACCGCCGGCTCCCTCGAGCGAGGACGAGAAGCTCTTGATGGACTTGATGGCCCGGGTCCAGCAGGACTTCGGCGGAGGATTTGTGCGCTCGACACAGGACATCGTGACAGGCTTGGGTTTCCAGTACGGCATTTTCATGGCCATGGCGGGATTGACGAACCTGCTCGCGCTCCGCAGGGTGAAGGACGTCCCTTTTCTTCGCGCCCTCTCCTGGCTCAACGTCGTCTTCATGGGGATTCTCGCGGTGAACGCGTACGTATACTTCTTCATCGCGCCACTCCTGCTATTCGTTCTGCCGGCGATCGCCTTTCTCGTCGCCACTATGACCGCGAAGCCTATCGCCTGAACGGTTTTCGGCTATACTCCCCGCCGCCATGGCGGAAGCGATTTCAGCAAAGCGTCTACCTCTCGGCCTCGTCGCTCTCGTTCTCTTCGCCGGAGGCGCCCTCGTGGCCTCGGCGGGATTCTTCCTCGAGAGCCCATCCGCCGCGTTCTTCGGCCGATGGCTTTCGATCGCCGGTCTCATCGCCTACGGCCTGAAGCGCCGATCTCTGACCGCCTGGATCCTCGTCTCCATGGCCATCGGCGCCGAGGTCGGGCACGACTGGCCCGCGGTGGGTCAAAGCGCCCGAGTCCTATCTCAGATTTTTCTCAAGCTCATCAAGACCATCATCGCTCCCCTTCTCTTCGGAACGCTCGTGGTCGGAATCGCCGGGCACACGAACCTCCGCCAGGTCGGGCGTCTCGGCATCAAGGCGCTCGTCTATTTCGAGGTCGTAACCACTCTCGCTCTCTTCATCGGGCTCGCGGCCATCAACATCACCCGCGCCGGAGTCGGCGTGGTTCAGCCTGAGGCGCTGGAGGCTACGGGGATAGCCGCCGTCAAGCAGACCACGTCGGACGTCATCCTCCACGTATTCCCCGAGAACATCGCGAAGTCGGTCGCCGAAGGGCAGGTCCTTCAGATCGTCGTCTTCAGCGTGCTCTTCGGGATCGCGCTGGCTCTTCTCCCCGAGCCGAAGCGCCGCCCGATGCTCGACTTCGCCGGGAGCCTCGCGGATACGATGTTCAAGTTCACGAACATGGTGATGTACTTCGCCCCCATCGGCGTCGGCGCGGCCATCGCTTACACCGTGGGTCACATGGGTCTCGGGATCCTGGTGAGTCTTTTCAAGCTGCTCGCGACGCTCTACCTGGCGCTCATTTTCTTTCTGCTCTTCGTCCTCCTTCCCATCGCTCTCGCGGCACGCGTTCCCATTCGCCGTTTCCTCGCGGCCATCGCCGAGCCGGTGTCCATCGCCTTCGCCACCACAAGCTCCGAAGCGGCTCTCCCGCTCGCGATGGAGAGGCTGGAGCAGCTCGGAGTCCCGCGGCAGATCGTCGCCTTCGTGATGCCCACGGGCTACAGCTTCAACCTCGACGGCACGACCCTCTATCTGTCACTTGCCTCGATCTTCGTCGCCCAGGCGGCGGGCATCCACTTGTCTCTCTCCGAGCAGCTCTTGATCGTCTTCACGCTGATGCTCACCAGCAAGGGAGTTGCCGGCGTACCGCGGGCTTCCCTGGTCATCCTCTTGGGCACGGCCGCCTCGTTCAACTTTCCCGAGTGGCCCATCCTCGCCATCCTGGGGATCGACGAGCTGATGGACATGGCGCGCACGTCGGTCAACGTGCTCGGGAACTGCCTCGCGACCGTGGTCATCGCGCGGTCCGAGGGCGCGTTTCCGGAAAATCCCGCCGCGGCCCCTGCCTCCTAGAAGCCCGAACGCCGCGTCAGGTCAGCTTCTGTCCGCGGGTCTCGCGCGCGAACAGGAGCACCACCATCCCCACGAGGTAGACCAGGCTCACCGCGGTCGCCGCCTTCGCGGACGAGCCCAGGACCCCGACGAGATGGCCGGTGATGAAAACACCACCCGCGGTCGCGAAACGGCCGAGGTTGTAGCAAAAGCCGACGCCCGTGGCGCGCACCGCCGTGGGAAAGAGCTCGGGGAGATAGATGGGAAAGCCGCTCGTAACCCCGAGTGTAAAGATGCCTACGAGCGGGATCAGAAGGAAGAGCGTATCCACGCTCGATGTCGTAAGAAACGCGACCGGGAACGTGACGACCGCCCCCGCGAAGTAGAGGAAGAACGTGGGCCTCCGGCCGATCGCATCCGCGAGCGGTCCGAAGAGGAGGTAGCCCACGAGGGAGACGGCGTTCAAGAGCATCACGCCGTCGCTTGCCTTTTCGGTTAGATATCGCTCGGCTTCAGGTCCGGTCAACCTCGCCGCCTCGGGCGAGGCCGCGGCGATCTCGCGGATCGCGGCGGGGATCCACATCGTTCCGCCCCAGAGGCCGAGGAGCACCACGAACGCGAGCGCCGAAGCCACCAGTGTGTCCCGGCGGAGCTCCGGCTGGAAGAGCCGCGCAAGGGTGAACGCACTCGTTTTCGATTGGCGCCGCTCCCTTTGCGCCTCGACCCAGCCTTCCGGCTCCTTCACGACCAGGCGAATCAGAAGCACGAGAAGCGCCGGGAGAGCGCCGACCAAAAACACGTAGCGCCAGGAGTGGACTCCTACCAGGCGGTTGGCCAACGCCGCAAAGAAAAACCCGATAGCCGCGGCCGACTGGAGCATCGATCCGGCGCGAGCCCGAAGCCGATCGGGCCAGACCTCGGCCACGAGCGCAGCGCCCGCGGCCCACTCGCCGCCGAGCCCGAGCCCGGTGATGAAGCGGTAGATCGCGAGCTGCCACCAGGTCTCAGCAAGGGCCGAGAGTCCGGTGAAGAGCGAGTAGATCAGGATGGTGATGGTGAGGGCCTTGGTCCGGCCGATGTAGTCGGCGAGGATCCCGAAGACGATTCCCCCGAACGCCCAGCCGAGGAGCATCACCGAAAAGACGGCGCTGCTGTAAAAGCCGACGTCCGCCCCGCTCGCGCCCGGACCGAGGAGCTCGGTAATCACCGGCTTTTGCACCATCGCGTAGATGGTGGCGTCCATGGCATCGAAGACCCAGCCGAGCCAGGCGACGAAGAGCACCAGCCACTGGTAGCGGCTGACTTCGCGCACCCATCCCTGCCACTGCCACCATCCGGCTCTCGGCGGGGAGTTCGCGCTCACGTGGTCCTTTGCTTTTTGCGGGCGCTACCATACCCGAGGGTGGGCCGAAAGGCCAGGGCTTCCGAGTTGCAACCGCCGCCCACCATGCTATCCTTGATCTAGCACTCCCCCCACCAACTCGCGGCAGGTCGTCACCATGAAGCTCATCGTCGTACTCTGGGCCTACGGAATCCTGAAGGTCGTAAACCCTTCCCCCGAGGAGCCGATCTACCTCCTCTACGACCCGGCGTGCCGCATCGAGAGCGGCGCGGTCGAAGTCAAGGTCACGAACTGGCTACCGGCCGACCCGCCTCCCCAAGACCCCATGGGAACGTTGAAACAGGGCGGGCGGACGTGCGACGTGGACGAGCTCGTCTTCTCCGGACCCTGATTTACCAGAAGCCGACGAGCTTCCACCAAGCGAACCCCACGGTGGTCCAGATAGCGAGGTTCGCGAGCGAGACGAGAAACCCGACGCGCCACCACTCCCCTACCTCGAGATATCCCTGCGCGAACACGATGGGTGCGGTGGTCGTCCCGTAGTGCGTAAGCCCGGCGGTCAAGTTCGCGAGGCAAGCGAGGCTATAGACCGCGAGGCCTGGAGGGGCACCCGCGGCGATGAGCATCGCCAGAAACGGAGGAAACATCGCGAGGAGATGGGTGGTGATGCTCGCGAAACCATAGTGCGCGTAAAAGTAGATCAGAAGCGTAATCGGTAGCACCCAGAACCAGGAGACCCCCGCCGTCGAGGCACGGATCGCTTCGGCGAAGGCGGTGGTGGCGCCGGCCTCGTTCAGCACCTCTCCCATGGTGAAGAGCCCCCCGTACCAGACGAGGATGTCCCAGGCCGCCGATTCCCCCACCACCCGCTCCCAGCTCAGGAGCCGCGTCAAGAGAAAGAGCGAAATCGCGACGAACGCCACCAGCGTCACGTCGATGCGGTGCCACCCCGACGTCACCCATACCCCCGCGATCGCCGCGAAGATCGCGAGCGACAACGCCTCCTGGCCTCGAAGAGGACCCATCTTCTCGAGCTCGGCCCGGGCGTACTCGGCGGCGCCGGGCGTCTCGCGTATCGAAGGCGTCAGCATGCGATAGACGATGTAGGGCACGACGAGACAGGAGATGAGCCCCGGAACCACGCCCGCGAGAAACCAGCTCGACCAGGTCACGGTAATGCCGGCGACATCCGCGGCGAGCTTGGCGGCGAGAATGTTCGACGCCTGGCCGGTGAGATACATCGCGCAGGCGACGACACTCCCCTGGTAGAGCGCCGCCATCAGGAACTTCCCCAGGAGCGGGGCGGTCGCGCCCGGCGTCGAGCCGTAGAGCTCGGCAATGCTGCGGGCGACCGGAAGGATGACCCCCGCCGAGCGCGCGCTGATGGTTGGAATTCCGACCGCGAGCGTGACGTCGGTCGCGACCAGCGAGTAGGAGAGCCCGAGCGAGCTCCGTCCGAAAAGACGCACGAACACGAGAGCGATCCGTCGCGCGGCGCCGGTGTCTTGAAGGACCCGGGAGAGGAGCATCGCCAGAAGCACCAGCCAAACCGGCGGAGCGGCGAAGCCCGAGAGCGCTCGGCCCATGGGCACATCCGCTACGGCGACCATGGCGGAGAGTCCTATGAGGACCAGAGCCGCGCTCGGAAGGGGCCGGAGCATCATCCCCACCATGGTCGCGGCGAATATCGCGGTGACCCGCCAGCCCGCGGGCTCGATCGAGGAAGGCCTCGGGAGAACGTGGGCGATGAGAACGTAGATCGCGGCGAGCGCCAGAAGACGAAGCGCCCGGCGAGATCCCGCGAACGAAGAGGCGCTCTGGGCGGAAACGATGGCGACTTCCGATGCGACTGGCGCCACAGGCTCCACGACGGCGCTCGGGCTACTGAGCCCGAGCGGGCTCGATCTTCCAGAAGTCCAGGCCCGCGGCCTGCAGACCCACCTCGACGCTGCCGGCACTCGCGAGCGCGGTCAGGTCGATGACCTCGACGATCCCGGGGGTCTTTCCGATCGCTTCCTCGGAGACGAACGCGAACCGGGAGTCGGAAGAGACGGCGACGCCGTGGACCACTTTGGCCCGCGTCGGAATTCGCGCCAGCTCCTTCCCCGAGGCAACGTCGAAGACCGAAACCGATTGCCCCCGTTTGTTGCTCGCCACGAGCTTTCCATCGCCGCTCACCCCGAGGTTGTAGACCCCGGACCCCGCGGGGATGCGCCGGACGAGCGTCCAGCTCGGGAGGTCGATCTCGACGATCTCGTCCGACTTGTTGCAGGCGACGAAGACCCTCTTGCCATCCGCGGACGGCTGGGCCCAGGTCGGCGAGCACGAAAGCTCGCTCGTGTGCGACGCGTGTCCCCCTGGAGCGCCGTCCGTGCCTTGCTCCTTCCCTTTCCCCAGAAGAAAATGACGCGACACCTTGAACGCCCGGGCGTCGATCTCTATCAGCGCGTCGTCCATCATGCACGCGGAGTAGTGCCGCGCCCCCGTGGGATCGAGCCTCGAGCCGTGGGGCATGGTGCAGGTCTTGATGCGCGCTACCTCGACCATGTCCTCCGTCGCTACCACCGAGACCGACGAGGGGATCATGTCTCCGTGCAGGTTGAAGTTGACGATGTAGGCGAAGCTACCGTCGGGGCTCACGTCCAGAGACGCCGGGAAGCTCCCCAGAGGGACCTGACCGACGACTTTCCCGTCGGCTGCGCGGTACTTCAGCAGATTTCCGTTGGGCCGTCCGTGCCCGAGGGAGACGTAGAAGAACTCGCCGTCGGGAGAGAGGTCGATCCCGTGAGGTCCGTCGAGGTCGATGGGCATGAGACCGGTCTCGATCTCGCGCTCCACTCGGGTACCGGAAGGACCGAAGCGCACCAGCGAGATCGTGTCCGAGGACTCGGAGACGACCCACACCAGGTAGTCTCGCTCCGGGTCGGCCGGCGCCGTCGGGATCACGAGGAGGGCGAGGAAGAGCGTTGGTCGCATGGCTAGTCGAGTATCTTGCCCTTTGTTTCGGGAAGCAACGAGGACATCCCGGCGGAGAAAAGGAACGCGGCGGAGATTATGAGGAACGCCGTGCCGAACCCGGAGCTCCGCGCCAGTCTCCCCACGATGGAAGGCGCCGCGACACTCGCGATCCGGCCCACGCTGTACGTAAAGCCTTGCGCCGTCGCCCGAATGCGCGTGGGGAAGAGCTCGGCTGTAATGGCGGCAAAGCCGGAGAAATATCCAGTTCCGAAGAACCCCACGATGGGTCCGAGGACGAGGAGCGCCCACGGCGCCCTGGCCATGCCATAGACCGGAACCACGGCCGCGGCGACGAGCAGGTACAAGAGGTACGCTTGGCGCCTGCCAAAACGGTCGGCGATGAATCCAAAGGTAACGTAGCCGAGAAACTGACCCACCGTGATCGCGATGATCCAGAGCGAGGAGCCGACAAGCGTCAGGCCCGCCCCTCCTTCTCCGGGCGAAAGCTTCAAGTAGGTCGGGATCCAGGTGAAGAGACCCCACCACGCGAACATCGTGCCAGCGTTCATCAGGGTCGCGACTACCGCATGGCGGCGGTACGAGGGTGAAAAGATCTCGGAAAGCCCGAGGCCGGCACTCTTCGGCTGCTCCTTCCGGGTCTGGACCCAGATCTCGGGCTCGGAAACCCGCCTGCGAATCCAAAGTGTGATCAATGCCGGCAGGATTCCCGCGAAGAACACACCCCTCCATCCGAAAAACGGAAGGACAATCGCCGTAAGCGCCGCGGCCAGGCCGTAGCCCACGGCCCAGGCGCTCTGCATGATCCCGAGGGCTTTACCCCGGTGCTCCGCGGGCCAGGTCTCCGCGACGAGCGCCGCGCCCGTGGCCCATTCCCCTCCGAAGCCGAGCCCCAGGAAGAATCGGAAGATCGCGAGCTGAGTCACGGTCTGCGAGAGTCCGCAGGCCGCGGTTGCTACCGAGTACAACAGGATGCTCGCGGTGAGCGCCCGCGTCCGGCCGACGCGGTCGGCGAGGACTCCGAACAGGAAACCTCCAGCCGCCGAGGCGAGGAGAGTGATCGAGGCCAAGTCCCCGCCGGTCCCGGAATCGATCCCAAAGTCGCGCATCACCTCGAGAAGTACGAGCGCATAGATCTGGACGTCCATGCTGTCGAGCATCCAGCCCAGGGACGCGGCGAGAAGACTTCGACGCTGCGTGGGCGTGGCGGCGCGCAGAAAGGAGAACGGAGACGAGATCACGAGAGAGCGAGCCTAGCATAGGCGCAGGCTTGCGACTAAGACTCCTGAACGTCTCTACCATAAGCGACCAGAGTCGGCGTCTTCCACCCAATCCAGAGCACAGCAACCAGGGATGCGATCCCGCCGCTCACCACCGACACCGCCGGACCGACCGCCTGGGCCACGAGACCCGCCTCCAGCTCGCCGAGCTGCGGACCTCCCATGAAGAACATCATGTTCACGCTCGTCATGCGGCCCCGCATCGAGTCGGGGGTGTGCATGTGCCGGATGATGTTGCGAAGGACCGTGCTCACCATGTCGGCCGCGCCTACCAGGAACAGGCAGAAAAACGTGAGCCAGAAGACGGTCGAGACTCCGAAGGCGACGGTCGCCAGGGCGTAGGCCACGACGCTTCCCATCAACACCCGTCCTCGCCGCTCGATCCGCCCTACCAGCGGAACCATCAGGATGCTCGTGAGCATCGCGCCCATCGCCGGCGCTCCCACCAGGAGGCCGTACCCCCGAGGTCCCACCCTCAGGACGTCCTGGGCGAAGATCGGTAGAAGCGCCTGCGCCGAGGCAAAGAACGTGGCGAAGAAGTCGAGAAGCATCGTCGAGCGGATGAGCGGCTGCCGGAAGACCCACCGCACGCCCTCGACGCCCGCGCGGAGACTGAGCTCGCTCCTCTCCGCCTCCGGACGAACGGGAACGTCTTTCATCGAGAGGAGCATCGCGAGCAGCACCACGAAGCTCGCGGCGTCGACGGCGTAGACCCAGGCGACGCTCGCGAAGGCGATGATGAGGCCTCCCACCATCGGGCCCAGCACCGAGGCCGCCTGGACCATGGTGCCGTTCAGGCTGATGGCGTTCTGCAGATGCTCCCGGGGCACGAGCGAGGGAAAGAGCGACTGGCGCGCCGGGTTGTCGAAGGAGCCCATAGCGGCGCTGGCCCCCGCGAGAAGGTATACGACCGGGAGCGCGTCCCGGCCGGTGAAGGTCGCGAGGGCGAGAGCGCCCGAGATCGCCATCATCGAGACACTCGTCAGCATCATGAGCTTGCGCCGGTCGCTCGCGTCGGCGACGACGCCGCTCATGAACGAGAACAGGATGAGGGGCACGACGCGCACCAGACCGACGATCCCGAGAGCGAGCGCCTTCTGCGAGGGCGGCGCCAGAAGCGATACGTGCCAGAGAATCGCAGCGGTGCGCATGAACGAGCCCGCCATCGAGACGAAAGTCCCGAGCCAGAGGAGCCGGAAGTTGCGATGGGTGAGGGCGACGAGAGAGGAGCGCAGCACAGCGGGTTAGAACCGGGGTGCGGCATCGAAAAGGCCGCACCCCGGTCGGAGCTCTACTTGCCGGCGCCCTCCCGCTGCAGCCCAAGTTTGCTGTGTTTTTTTCCGTACAGGAAATAAATCGCAAGCCCAATCGCGAGCCAAATCATGAGCCGATACCACGTATCGTGGGGCAAGCCGGTCATCAGGTAGAAACAGGCCATCATTCCCGCAAGCGGGACCCAGGGCACGAAAGGAGTCTTGAAGGGCCGCGGCATGTCCGGGCGCGTTCGGCGCAGCACCCAGACGCCGCCGCACACGATGACGAAGGCGAGCAGCGTCCCGATGGAAACGAGCTCTCCCAGAATCCCGATAGGGAGAAGCCCGGCCATGATCGCGACGAAGAAACCGGTGACCATGGTGGTGATGTGAGGGGTCCGGAAGCGCGGATGGATCTTCGCCGCCCACGGCGGAAGAAGCCCGTCCTTGGCCATGGTGTAGAAGATTCGCGGCTGTCCGAGGAGCATCACCAGGATCACCGAGGACAGACCGAAGATCGCGCCGAGCTTCACCACCAGCTGTAGCCAGCCGATTCCGATGCGATCCACCGCCACCGCGATCGGGTCGGGCACGTTCAGCTCGTAGTAGGGAACGATGCCGTTCATCACCAGAGAAACCGCGATGTAGAGCACCGTGCAGACCGCGAGCGAACCGAGAATCCCCAAGGGCATGTCCTTCTGCGGGTTCTTCGCCTCCTGGGCCGCGGTCGAGACGGCGTCGAATCCGATGTAGGCGAAGAAGATCACTCCGGCGCCTCGGAGAACTCCCGAAAGCCCGAATTGTCCGAAGGTGCCGGTGTTCTCCGGGATGAACGGCCGCCAGTTCGCCGGATTGACGTAGAAGACTCCGATGGCCACGAACAGCAGTACGACGGCAAGCTTGATGATCACGATGACGTTATTGACGTTCGCCGATTCTTTGATCCCGATGACGAGGATGGCGGTGATGATCGCGACGATGAGAACGGCGGGGAAATTGAGGATCCCCGAGACCGTGGGGAGCGAGGCGACCTCGATCCCCTGGCGGCCGAGCTCCGCGACGAGCTGTGGGGTCGTCGCCACCCATTCCCCCGTGGCGAGCTGCAGAAGCGTCGTTCCCGGCCCCGCGCGGAACTCCGGCGGCACGACGATGCCAATCTGATTCAAGAGGCTCACGAAGTATCCGCTCCATCCGACGGCCACGGTCGAGGCCGCGAAGCTGTACTCCAGAATCAGGTCCCAGCCGATAATCCACGCGACGAACTCGCCCAGAGTGGAATACGCATAGGTATACGCGCTTCCCGCGATCGGGATCATCGCGGCCATCTCCGCGTAGCAGAGGCCGGCGAGGGCGCAGGCGAAGCCCGCAAGCAGGAACGACAGCACGATGGCCGGACCCGAGTAGTTCGCGGCCGCTTGCCCGGTCAGCACGAAGATGCCCGCGCCGATGATGGCGCCGATCCCCAGGGTCACCAGGTTCGTCGCCGTCAAAGCGCGTTTCAGTCCGTGCTCCGAGTCCGACGCCTCCTTTTGAAGGTCGGTGATGGACTTGGTCTGGAACAGCTGACTCATAAAAGACCTCCTGCTTGGATTAGTGCGGTTCGCGAGATCAAGTGCGGTGCGCAGCCGCGCCCCCGACTGCCGCTCCGGGTTGGACGGACTCGACGATCGAGCCGCGCTTGGAATAAGTCACCGCCGCGGCCAGCGCCAGGAGAGAACCGAGCACGACCGTCACGCGAAGTCCGGTCGAAAGATCCCGGATGACGAACGGCGCGATCAGGATCGCCACCAGGTTCATGACTTTGATGAGCGGGTTGAGGCCCGGCCCGGCCGTGTCCTTGAAGGGGTCGCCGACGGTGTCGCCGATGACCACCGCTTTGTGGGCGTCGGTCCCTTTCCCGCCGAGATAGCCGTCCTCGACCTTCTTCTTCGCGTTGTCCCAGTTCGCGCCGGCATTGGACATGAAGACCGCGAGAAGCTGGCCGCTCAGGATGGCTCCGCCCAGAAACCCTCCGAGCGCCTCCGCCCCGAGAGCGAACCCGACGAGAATCGGGGAGAAGATCGCGAGGATGGCCGGACCGAGGAGCTCTTTTTGCGCCATGGCGGTCACGATGTCGACGCAGCGCGCGTAGTCGGGCTCTTCCTTGAACGTGAGGATTCCCGGTTTCTCCCGGAACTGGCGCCGCACCTCCTCGACCACGCCGAACGCGGCCCGGCCCACGGCTTTGATCGCGAAGGCCGAGAACAGAAACGGGACGGCGCCTCCGAGGGCGAGCCCTACGAGCACCGTCGGAAGGTTCAACTGAATTCCCTTTTCGAAGAGATGGGCCTCCTCGATGAACGAGCGATAGAGGCTCACCGCCGCCAGCACCGCGGTCGCGATGGCGAGACCCTTGGTGAGGGCTTTGGTGGTGTTGCCGATGGCGTCCATCCACGCGAGCGTGGTGCTTGCCTTCTCGTTGTCGACCCGGCTCATTTCGAAGATGCCGTGCGCGTTGTCGGTGATGGGCCCGTAGGTGTCCATCGCCAGAAGGAAACCGGTGGTGGTGAGGAGTCCGAGCCCGGCGAGCGCGACGCCGTAAGCGCCGAAAAGCGTGCTTTCGGGGAAGAGCAGGCTCGTGCCCATGATGGCGGCCGCGATGGTCACGATGGCCCAGACGGTCGACTCCATCCCCTCCGCCATCCCCGACAGGATCACGGTCGCGGGCCCGGTGCGGGCGGCAGCGGCGGTTTCGGTCACCGGCCGCTTGTCGGGATGAGTAAAATAGTTGGTGAGCCAGAGCGTCACCAGCGAAAGGGCGATGCCCGCGGTGGCGGCGATGGCGAACCGATAGTCGGCGCGTCCGGTCGCGGGATCGATGAGATACACGGCGTTGACGGCGAAGAAGCCAACGACGCTCGTCGCGGAGGAGACCCAATAGCCAACGTTGATGGGACGCATCGGGTCGCGCATCTCCGATCCCTCGGGCACGCGCACCGCCATGATCCCGAGGATCGAGGAGAACACGCCGACCGCCCGGAGGAGGAGCGGGAAGAGGATGAGCTTCATCCCGAACGCGGCCGCCCCTGCGCCGTGGGCCGCGGCGAACGCCGGATCGAGCGCGATCGCGGCGGCGAGAATGATTCCGGCAACGAGGGTGACCTCGTAGGACTCGAAGACGTCGGCCGCCATTCCGGCGCAATCCCCGACGTTGTCGCCCACGTTGTCCGCGATAGTCGCGGGGTTTCTGGGATCGTCCTCGGGGATTCCCGCCTCGATCTTGCCTACGAGATCTCCGCCGACGTCGGCCGCCTTGGTGAAGATGCCGCCGCCGACCCGGAGGAAGAGCGCCGCGAGGCTCCCGCCGAATCCGAAGCCAACGAGAACCTTGGTAGCGTTCTCGCGAAACACGATGAAGATGAGGGTCGCCCCGAGAAGGCCGAAGGCGACGGTGAACATCCCCGAGACCGCGCCGGCCTTGAACGCAAGCTCCATCGACTTCTTGAAGCTGGTGAGAGCCGCGTTCGCGCTCCGCACGTTTCCTTTGACCGCGAGCCACATCCCGACGAACCCAGCGCCGTAGGAGGCGGCGACACCCAGCAGGAACGCGAGCGCGACGCCGATGGGGATGTACGTGAGGGCGCCAGTAGCGTCCGCGTAGATCTGCCGGTAGATGAGGAACAAGCCGAGTGCTAAAACCGCGACGAACGGCGCCATCGTCTTGATCTGCCGGAACAGGTACGCCATCGAGCCCGCCTCGATGGCCTTCGCGACCTTGACCATGGCCGGCGTCCCGGGGCTCTCGGCGAGAACCCGCCGGACGAGATAGGCGCCGTAGGCGATCGCCACCCATCCGGAAATGAACACAATCCAAAGGACCGTCCAATCGGAGGTCCCGAACGGCGGCAGTGTAATGGCGGCTTCACTCATGTGAATCGATACCCTCGAGCATGTGGCAGACCGCAATCACGGGTCCGCCTGGAGTTAGGGGAGAACCGTCTCCCGTCAGAAGACAACCTGACAAAAATGAGAGGCCGGTCGTTTCCGGAACGGGTCGACACGGCCACGGCCGCCGACTATATCCGTAGGATGTGGGTTAACGCAAATTAATCCAGCTTCCCGAACTTTTCTTGCCGGACGAACCACTTGGCGATCTCGAGGACCGGCGTGATCGTCAGGGCGACGCCTACGATGGCCGCCCAGTCGACCGCGGACAGGCGGAAGTTGGCGAAGGGCTTCGCGAGGAAAGGCACGTAGAGGATGAGCCCGAGGAGAGACAGCTCCCAGACGATCGCCAGGTTCAGCCATTTATTCGCGAAGGGCTTGCGGAAGGCCGAATGGCGATCGGAGCGGAAGTTGTAGGCCTTGAAGAATTCAATCGTCACCAGGGTGACGAAGGTGATGGTCATCGCTTCTTCCTGACTGCGGCCGGAACGAAGGGCCCAGGTGAAGATCCCCAGGTTCACGAGGGCCGACCAAAGTCCCCCGATGACCATCAACGAGACCACGGGCCGGGTAAAGATTCCCGTTCTCCGGTTCCGAGGCGGCCGGCGCATGAGATCCGATTCCGGAGGATCGACGGCGAGCGCGAGCGCGGGAAGCCCGTCCGTCGCGAGATTGACGTAGAGGATCTGAACCGCGCTCAGAGGGAGCGGAAGCCCCAGAAGCGTCGCCCCGGCCATCAAACAGATCTCGCCGATATTCGAAGAGAGCAGGTACATCAGGTACTTCTTGATGTTTCCGAAGATCGCACGCCCCTCCTCGACCGCGGCTACGATCGAGGCGAAGTTGTCGTCGGTGAGAGTCATCGCCGCCGCTTCCTTGCTCACGTCGGTCCCGGTGATCCCCATGGCGATTCCAATGTCCGCCTTCTTGAGCGCCGGGGCGTCGTTCACCCCGTCGCCGGTCATCGCCACCACATGGCCCCGCTTCTGAAGAGCGGTCACGACCTTGAGCTTGTGCGCGGGCGAGACCCGGGCGTAGACCTCGACGGTCTCCACTTCGCGCTCGAACTCCTCGTCCGACATCGAAGAGAGCTCGGGACCGGTGACGACCTTCCCCCCCCGGAGTATGCCCAGCTCTGTCGCGACGGCGCGCGCCGTGAGCGGGTGGTCCCCGGTAATCATCACCGTCCGGATTCCCGCGAGCTTGCAGGTCTCGATCGCGGGCTTCGCTTCCGGCCGCGGCGGATCGATCATCCCCACGAGCCCGAGAAAGATCATGTCCCGTTCGGCGTCCGAGGGCTGGGCCCCGGCCTTCTCCGCGACCCCCAGAATCCGAAGCGCGTCGGAAGCCATCTGCTGCGCCGCCTGCCGGATCGCCGCGCGTGACGCCTCGTCGAGAGGCCTCTCTCCGTCCGCCGTCAGATGACGATTGCAGGTCTCGAGAAGGATCTCGGGGGCGCCCTTGGAATAGGCCACCGACCCTTCGGGTCCCTCATGAAGGGTCGTCATCCGCTTCGTTTCCGAAGTGAAGGGAATCTCGTGCACCCGCGGGTACTGGCCCTCGAGATCCGCCTTCTTCAAGCCCGCCTTCGCCGCGGCCACGATCAGGGCGCCCTCCGTCGGGTCACCCTTCACATGCCACCTCCGCTCGCTCTCGTTGTAGACGATGTGCGCGTCCGCGGCGAGGACCGCGGCGCGCAGGAGGCGCTTCGCCGGCTCCGGCAGATCGACGACCGACCCGTTCGAGGAGAACTCGCCGTGAGGGTCGTAGCCCGCTCCCGAGATCGAAAGAAGCTGTCCGGCGCAGAGGATCTTGCGCGCGGTCATCTCGTCCTTGGTGAGGGTGCCGGTCTTGTCCGAGCAGATGACGGAGGTGCTGCCCAGGGTCTCGACGGCGGGAAGACGCCGCATCAGCGCGTTGCGCTTGACCATCTCCCGCATTCCCAGCGCCAGATTGATGGTCACGATGGCGGGCAATCCTTCCGGCACAGCCGCCACCGCCAGCGCCACCGCCGTCAGGAATGCCTCAATCGCCCCTTCGCGCAGGTGCGTTATCAGCGCCGGCTCGCCCAGCGATGACCAGAATGCGTCCAGTGTTGAGATGTTTAGCTCGGCGGCAGCGCGGATTGCGGACTGGTAAAAAGCGGCCAGAAAGACCAGCAGGCAGATAACAACCGCAATGATAACCAGCAGGTTGCCCAATTCGCCCAGCCGCTTTTGCAGCGGCGTCTGCTCATCCTCGACCGACTGGATCAACTC
>Ga0184637_10000933_pt1 | contig 20615 bp, 17 predicted proteins | sample PLM3_127_b2_FD_133143 | JGI IMG/M metagenome (GOLD analysis project Ga0184637, IMG submission 133143) | Groundwater sediment microbial communities from an aquifer in East River, Colorado, USA - PLM3_127_b2 | ecosystem: Environmental > Terrestrial > Soil > Riparian zone | place: USA: East River... | reverse complement strand
TCCGGGCGGGCGGAAAACGCCGGGGGTGCGGGGGCAGAGCCCCCGCACCGCTGAGTCCAAATCTCGGTTAAATCACGACGCCAGACCCGGACGATCTACTCAGTGGAGTGCGAGCTGGTACACAGAAGCGGCTGCCGGTCATCAGCGTCGACAGCAAGAAGCGGGAGATAATCGGACTGTTCCAAGAACCCGGGGGCCAAGTGGGCCAAGGCTGCCACCCCCGTAAACGATCACGACTTCCGCTGCGACGCCCTCGGCGTGGCCCGTCTCCTACGGTGTCTACGACATCGCGGCCAACCGCGGTTACGTATTCGTCGGCACCTCCCACGACACATCCGAGTTCGCGGGCGACGCCCTCGCTCTGTGGTGGCAGCGCGAGGGCGCCAACCGCTACCCCCATGCCGACCGCATCCTCATCCTCGCCGACAGCGGCGGTAGCAACGGAAACCGCGTCGCCGCATGGAAGTGCGCCCTCCAAGAAAAGCTCTGCGATGCCCTCGGCCTTCAGGTCACCGTCGCCCACTATCCCTCTGGAGCCTCCAAATGGAACCCCATCGAGCACCGGCTCTTCAGCGAGATCTCGAAGAACTGGGCCGGACAGCCACTCACCAGCTACGAGACCATGCTCAAGTACATCCGCACCACAAAAACGCAGCATGGTCTCTCCGTCAGGGCGACAATACTCAAGCGAAACTACGCCACGGGACACAAGCACAATGCCCAGCAGCTCTCCCGACTCAACGTCCGGAGGCATCGCACCCTGCCGGCCTGGAACTTATACCGTCGCTCCTCCGGGAAGGATGTAGATCTGTTCTTACGCCGCCGCTAAGCTAGGCACCAAACGCTACTTCAGACACAGTGCATCCCTCCACGGCCGCGTGATGGTCGACCGCGGAATCAGAGGCCCCGGTCGTCCCCTGCTACCTCCACTTTCTGCCTCACAACCCGTCATCATTTGACCTTCATCTGGTTGCCGGCGCTCGCCGATTCCATTCCGACCACCACGCCGTCGATGAACTTCACGGCAGCCTCGCGCTTGTCGCCGACCGACATGATAAAGAAACCCACGTTGGAGCCCTCGCCAGCTTGGATGTGCCAGGTCTCGGTTTCCTTGCCGCCCTCCAGCGACTTGTCGATCCGCTCGGGATTGCCCACGGCCACCAGCACCATCTCCCACGTCATGCCGTTGGTGACTCTGCGAGCGAGCACGTCCCGCTTCACCGCCTCAGGCCACTCGTACTTGGTCTCGATCGAGGCTTCCGAGAAGATCTCGTTCCAGCAACGCTCGAACTCATCGATTCCGCCGAGACGCACCAAGGCCACGACACTTTCCCCGCCGTCAGTGCGTCCCGTCCCCTCCACCTCGATCTCGAACTGGTCCTCATCGTCGTCGTAGTCGACGTCCACCACCTTCACCTGATCGTTGATGCGGAGCGACATCGTCCGGCCCTCCGCGTGGTACCAGCCAAAGCCTAGCTCGCCTGCCTGCTTGATGTTGAGGCCTTCGGCCGAGCACGCGACGAGAGGGCTCTTGTAAATCCCGAATGGGTGTCTGCCAGACACGTAGGGCAGATTACTCTTGAGAAAGTAAGTGCCTTTCTTCGCCTTGACGGCCTTCTCGAGCACCTTGCCCGGCCCCGCTTCGGTGGGTGCGGAGGAGATGAGCAACAGTGCCAACCCCGCCAGTGGTCCAGTCCAGAGCTGCTGCCATGTCAAGATCGCCACCTCTGTGTCGAAGCCGCCGCTTCCCGGTCTCGGGATCGTCGTCCTTCCCGGTGTAAAAACCGTATTGCAAGGCGCCCGAGTACCTTTCGCCACGACGCGTTTCAGACCTATAGCACCGCGAGCGGGGACTTGTCAACTGAGAAAATTATAATTAAGGATAGGAGGATAGCGTATCATCGGGGTTGAAAATAGCCCTTGCCCGGGCTACAGTTCCCAGCTCTGGCTTCGATTCGGCTCGGCAGAAGTGTGCATTTTCATGTCGATAGGTGACCGTCCACTCCAAGGCCGGGTTGCCGTCGTGACCGGCGGAAGCCGCGGAATAGGCCGGGCGATAGCGATCGCGCTCGGAAACCAGGGCGCTTCGGTGGCGTTCAACTTTCTCCAGAATGTCTCGGCCGCAGGCGAAGTCGAGGCGAATCTCGCCGCGGTGGGACCCTGCTTCAGCCGGCAATGTGACGTCCGCGACGAGAGCCAGGTCGGCGCTTTTTTCGACGGCGTCGAGAAGGAGCTCGGACCGGTAGATATTCTCGTCAACAACGCCGGGCTCACCCGCGACAGCCTGTTCGTGTTCATGGACAGCGCCAGCTGGAAAGAAGTTCTCTCGGTGCATTTGGACGGAGCCTTTCACTGCATTCGCCGCGTCGCGCGTGGAATGATGGTTCGTCGCTTTGGACGCATCATCAACATAGCGTCTCCGAGCGGAATGCGGGGAACCGCAGGACAGGCGAACTACTCCGCCGCCAAAGCGGGGCTCATCGGCCTCACGCGCTCGCTCGCGAGAGAGCTCGGGCCCCAACGGGTGCTGGTCAACGCCGTGGCCCCGGGTCTCATCGAAACCGATATGACGAGTCAAATGAACGAGGGGGAGCGCGAAAAGCTCCTCGCGCTGGTGTCGCTCCGCCGAATGGGGAGCTCAGCAGAAGTGGCGTCCCTCGTCGCCTTTCTCGCCTCGGAGCAGGCAAGTTATATTACCGGGCAAGTCATCGGCGTAGACGGCGGATTATCCTAAGTACAGGATTGGGATCGAGGAAATTCGGTGGATGACAACGGTTTGAAACGACAGGTCAAGAACTGTATCGTATCGTGCCTCCGCCTCCGTATCGCGCCCGAAGAGATCGCGGACGATCTCACTCTCTTTCGGACGGGTCTGGGACTGGACTCCATCGACGCGCTGGAGCTGGTGCTCGAGCTCGAACGAAAGTACGGGGTGGTGATTGCGGACGAGAACGACGGCAGGCGGATCTTGCAGTCGGTCAACACCATCGTCGACGCAATCGAGGAGCGACGCGCCGCGGGTGAGGCGAGCGGGCCCTGACGTTGGAGAACGCATTCACAGTCGACGTCGAGGAATGGTTTCACATCTGCGGTGTTTCTGGGAGCTTCGGCGAGGAGAGCTGGACGAAACTTCCGAGTCGCGTCGTCGAGACCACGAAAAGACTCCTGGACCTTCTGGACCTGCGGCAAGTCCAGGCGACGTTCTTCGTGCTTGGCTCTGTTGCGGACCGCTATCCGGACCTCGTCTCCTGCATTCGCTCGGGGGGGCACGAGGTCGCTTCGCACGGATACAGCCATCGGCGGGTCTATGAGCTTGGACCCGAAGCGTTCGAAAAGGATCTCGACCGCAGTCTAGGAGCGTTGTCGCGGGCGGGCGTGGGCCCCGTTCTCGGATATCGGGCCCCGGAATGGTCGATCAACGACCGCTCTCTCTGGGCGCTCGAAATCCTTGCCCGCCGGGGGTTCCTCTTCGATTCGAGCATGACGCCCCTGCGGCTGATCGGCAACCCCTCCTACTCCGAGGTTCCCCACTGCCAGAGCACCGCTTCCGGCGAGATCGTCGAGTTTCCTCCGCTCGTCGGTCGCCGTCTGGGGCAAAACTATCCGCTCGGCGGAGGGTGGGGCTTGCGCATGCATTCGCCACGGACCGTCCTTCGTCGGATTGAAGAGCGGAACCACGGCGGCCTGCCGGTAGCTCTGTTCGTCCACCCCTGGGAGCTGGATCCCGATCCGCCACGGGTTCGCTTACCCCTCGGACACCGCTTCGCCCACTACTTTCGACTCGATGGTTTTGCCGAGAGACTCGATGAGATCCTTGCCGGCGCCGCTTTCGCACCGATGAGCGCGGTTTTGAAGCTGGAGCGCCCGGCGGCATGAAACTTGGGACCACGATCGCCGCTATCGTTATTGTTTTGAGCCTGCCGTTCGCCGCCGGCGCCCAACCCTCGATGCTTCGTGGCCTGGGCGTCGACGAGCGTCTCGACCAACCGTCCACGTTCGAAGGGGCGCGAGCGGCGGGTGCGAGCGGCTCACGCTCCCTTTTCGTGCAGCTCTTCGTTCCCCGGCATCTCATCGAGACCCAAGGGGGAGTTTACGCGTTCGACCTGCTCGACCAGCGGATGTCCGTCCTCGAAGGGGCAACGATACTGCTCGCACTCGGAGGGATGCCGGTTACCGCTGAAGCCGGGGAGTCCTGGCAAAACTACGTTCTCGCGGTGGCGGAACGGTACTCGAGCCAGGTTCGGGGGTTCGTCCTCGGTAGCTCGGATAGCAATACTCCGTTGGCCCCGCGGCCCCGCGTAGAGACCTACGCCTATTTGATAAAGCTCGCGGCGATTCAGGTACGTTCGATCCGGTCGGACGCGCTCCTGATCGAAGGAGATGCCAGGCCCCGGGAGCCCGATTGGGTCGAGTCTCTCTATCGGGAAGACGTAGCCCCGTACTTCGACGGGATGGCGGTCGCGACGGACGAAACGCTCTCCCGAGACCTCTTCGACGAGCGGCTCGGCGATCTGAGGAAGGCGCTGGAACGATACGATCCGTCGGCCCAGATCATCGTAACCGGCGTCGCTCTGGGCCGCGACCCGGGCGACGCCAACCGTCGTCTCCTCATCGATAGTTTCTCGAACCTTGCATCCGGATCCGCGCTCACGACCTTCTCGGGAAACCAGGAGGCCATCCAACGTATTCTCGCTGTGGCGAGCCGTCTTTCTGGCATTCTCGCGAGTCGCGTCGTCGCGCTCGACGACCGAGGTGACGCGGCTCTCGAAATCGAAGCGGACGGTCGCCCGGCCCAGGGGGTTCACCATCGTCTCCTCTTCAATGCGGACACCGGATCCACCCTTCTGGTGTATTGGGCGGAATCACCGTCGGTTTCCGAGCGGGTACTCGACATCGCCCTGAGGTCCTTCGTACCCGAGACCCCCAAACTTTCCGATCCCGGCGGCGCCGGTATGCTGCCGATTCACGCGTTCGACTACGACGCGGATGCGGGCCTCGCACGCACCCGGGTGCCGATTCTCGACCGTCCATTGATTTTGGAATACGCCGCGCCGGTCTCCGGCGCCACGGTCACCGCGGGCGTCGGACTCGAGGTGAGCGAGATCGTCGCTCGCCACCAGCAGGCCGAGACGCGGCAGGCAAACCTGCTGGTTAGCTACTACGCTTCGGTGAGGGACGAGGTTCACTTCCGGCCCAGTCCCATCGATTCCTTCGACGTCATCATCGAAAGCCGCTTCTACTCGGACCGAGAGGGATCGGAGTGGGAGGAGCTGTCGTTTTCTCTGAACGGCGCTCGATGGGGCGCCGACCGGCCCGCTTTTCCGCTTCTTCAGCCCGAGAAGGTGCTTTCGCTTCCCCTCGATCTTCGACTCGACCAGGACTATGAGTATGAGCTGACCGGCCGGGAAGAGCTCTTCGATCGCGACTGCTATGTCGTACGCTTCGAGCCGATTGCGGCGGGACGGTCGCTTTATGCCGGAAGGGTCTGGATCGACAGCCAGAGCTTCGTCAAGCTGAAGGTCGAGGCCGTTCAGAAGGAGCTGTCGGCGCCCGTGGTGTCGAATGCCGAAGTCTACAGCTACGAGCAGCACGCGGTCGTCGACGGCACCCCTCTGTACCTTCTCACCCACCTCAGCAGCAAGCAGCTGGTGCTCATCGCCGGTCGCAATCTTCTGGTAGAGAAGGAAAGCCAGTTCTACGGCTTCCAGGTCAACTCGCCCGATTTCGAGATCGCGAGGGATTCGGCGCGCGTAAGTGACCGCATCATGCTCAGGGACACGGAGGACGGCCTCCGCTATTTCGTCAAGCGGGGAGGCAAGCGCGAAGTCTCGGACGAGCTCACGCGCTCCGCCAAGGCCCTGGCCATGGGCACGATAATCGACCCGTCCTTCGACTTCCCGCTTCCCATCTTCGGTCTCAACTACCTGGACTTCGACTTCCTCGGCAAGAACGCCCAGTTCGCGCTCCTGTTCGGCGGCATTTTTGCGCTAGGGAACGTCCAGAAGTCGGATCTCCTGGGCGGCCCGTTCGACGCGAGCCTGGATTTCTTCGGGATCGGGATTCAGAGCAACGACGTCGTCTTCGACCAGGAGGGCAAGATCGACGAAGAGTCCTTGACAACGCTGCCCGCGTCGTTCGGGATCAACCTCGGCTGGCAAGCTACCGATTTTCAGAAGGTGACGGCTCGATACGACCTTCGATACGATCACTACGGACGGGTCGAAACGACTCCCGAGGACTTCATCACTCCCACGAGCACGCTCACCAACGGTTTCACCCTGGGGTACGAGCTCCGAAAGCAAGGCTACTCCCTCCTCGGGTCGGGGTCGTACGCCCGCCGCGCCGACTGGGAGCCGTGGGGCGACGTTTCCAGCTTCGACTCGGAGACCCAGAGCTATTGGAAGTATCGCTTCGTGCTGGGGAAGGATTTCTTCATCAAGACGTTCCACAAGCTTCACGTCGATGCCGGCTACTTTGGAGGCGAGCGGCTCGATCGTTTCACCAGGTACCAGTTCGGTTTGTTCGACGAGACACGGGTCCGCGGCGTCCCGTCTACCGCGGTGCGGTTCGCGGAGCTCCTCCTCGCCCGAGCCTCCTACTCGTTCAACGTTTTCGATCAATTCCGATTCGAACTGTTCTATGATCGGGGATGGGGTGACGATCCCGGGCAAGGGCTCGAGCGCGCCGGATTTTCCGGCGCTGGCGTCGGCCTGAACCTGCGCGGCCCGCGTCACACCATCATCCGCGTCGACGTGGGAAAAGGATTCCTCCCCGAGGAGTTGCGAGGGGCGGGCACCGTGGTTATGCAGTTTCTGATACTGAAGCCGCTATGACCGCCACGGAGTCTGGACATTCTGGACATCCTGGACAGGGCCGCTCCCTCAAAGCCGATCTTCACGTGCACTCGTATCACTCCGGCTATTCGACCAGCCTCCCGCTATTTCGCTCGCGCGATTCCTACTCAGACCCAGAGGAGATCTATCGCCGCGCCAAAGCGCGCGGGATGGACCTCGTCACCATCACCGACCATGACAGTATCGACGGCTGCCTCGAGCTCCTGGACCGCCATCCGGACCGAGAAGACTTCATCGTCGGCGAGGAGATCGAGTGCGTGCTGCCGGACGGAGACCTGACGATTCACGTGGGTGCCTTCGGGATCGACGAGCGAATCCACAAAGAGATTCAGCCCATTCGCGACAACGTGTACGACGTAGCCGCATTCCTGCGGGCGGAGCGCATCCCGTTCTGCCTCAATCACCCGTTCATGTACTATCGCGAACGGGTCGAACTGTTTCCTTACGTTACGAACCTGCTGCGTCATTTTTCCGCCATGGAAGCGCGCAATGGGACCATGCTCTCCGCTCAGAACGAGCTCGTCGAACGGATTCTCGACGATGCGAGCCGATCGGGAAACTGTCTTGCCCGCTTCGGCGGGAGCGACGCCCACGTCCTGGGACGCGTAGGAACTACCTATACCGAAGCCCCGGCTTCATCGCGTGAGGAGTTTCTCGAGAGCTTGAGGCAAGGTCGAAGTCGAGTCGGTGGCCGGCACGGGAGCACGCGCGTGCTGGCGAGCGAAATCTACGGCGTGATCTTCAACTACTGGGCGAGCCTTCTCGGCCTTCGAAGAGGCGACCTCCTGGGTTACGATCGGCTTCGGGACATCGGGCTCTCCGCGGTGTCCGTGCCCTTTCAGTTCATTCCGTTTCTCGTCGCGGCGGCGAAGAAAACCGCGGAGTCACGCCGCCTCGCGCGGCTTACCCGGCGATGGCTCGCCTACGTGGAAGCGGACCTCCCGCGCGACGCGGCACTCTCACTCGATACCCCAGTTCGATGACGGTTCGATGACCACCACGGAGCGCCGAGTCGCCGTCACCGGGATCGGCCTCCTCTGTTCCCTGGGAACGAATCGCGAGGAAGTCTGGAAGGGTCTGGTCGCAGGAAGCTGCGGCATCGGCCCGCTGAGTCTCTTCGAGGCCGAGGGCTATCACAGCCGTCTGGTCGCGGAGATCCCCGACTATGACGCCGAGCGGCGTTTCACCGCTCTCGAGAGGCGCCGCCTATCGCGCAGCGACCAGATCGCGGTCTTGGCCACCGACGAGGCGCTCCAGGATTCCGGAGTCCTCGAGGATCCGATCGACCGCTCCCGCGTCGGAGTGTTCTTCGGCTCAGGGACGGGCGACATGCTTAGGAACGAGCAGTATTTCGCCGACCTTCTCACGCGCGGTATCGAACGGGCAAAGCCGTCCTACGCCTTCAACCACTTCACCAGCACCCCCGCGGACACCGTGGCCGAACGCTACGACCTCCACGGGATGAAGGCCTGTCTGCTCTCGGCCTGCTCGTCGACGACGACCGCGATCGGCTACGCGGGAGACACGATCCTGGAGGGTCGCCACGACGCCGCGATCTGTGGGGGGAGCGACGTGCTCTGCCGGCTGACGTTGAGCGGGTTCAACGCGCTTCGATTGGTGGCGCCCGAGCCCTGCAGGCCCTTCGACGTGAACCGCAAGGGGTTGAATCTGGGCGAGGCGGGCGCGGTTTTGGTGCTCGAAGAGCTCGGGCGTGCCCGCCGGCGAGGCGCGACTATCTATGCCGAGCTCGCGGGGTACGGTCTCGCGTGCGAGGCCTTTCATCCCACGGCGCCCGAGCCCACCGGCGCCGCATTCGCGGCAATGCTGGAACGAGCACTCACCGCCGCGCGGACGGAGCGAGGCTCCGTCGACCATATCAACAGCCACGGTACGGCGACCATTCAGAACGACCGCGCGGAAGCGGCCGGCATACAGAGAGTGTTCGGCGAGCGGAGTCGAACCATTCCTGTCAACGCCATCAAATCGATGGTGGGGCACTGTCTCGGCGCCGCCGGCGCCATCGAGGCCGCGGCTCTGGCGCTCACAATTTCCCGAGGCGTCGTGCCGCCCACGGTGCATCACGACAAGACCGACCCCGAGTGCGCTCTCGACATCGTCAAAAGCGAGGCCCGCGAACTCCGCGTGCAGTGCGGTGTCTCCATCTCTCTGGCATTCGGGGGCAACGACGCCGCTCTGGTGATGCGGCGCTACTCGTGATGCGTCGGATTCAGATTTTGGACGGCTCCTGGACCTCGGAGCCCGATCGCGTGAGCTGCTCGAGAGCCCTGCGATCGACTTTGCCTCGCCCCGTGAGCGGCAGAGAGTCGAGCAGAATCAGATCTCGAGGGATCTTGTGGGGAGATAATTTCTCCGCGCAATAGCTTCGAACCCGCGCCGGACTGAGCTCCCCCGAGCGCGGGACCACGAAAGCGACTAGTTTCTGCCCTCGGCGATCGCACGGCAGTCCCAAGACTTTGGCATCCGCGATTTCGGGCATCGCGAGGAGCACGCTCTCGGCTTCGTTGGGATCGACTTTGCGACCGGCCACGTTGACGAACGACGAGACCCGTCCGATGAGATACAGTCTCTCCCGTTCGTCGAGCCTGCCGAGGTCTCCGGTCAAAAACCCGTCGTCCAGGAACTCGGACATTTCGTCTCCCCGGGAAGCTTCGACATACCCCCGCGCCACGGCGTTACCCCGCACGTAGATACGCTTCTGAATCGAATCGGAGTCCTCTCCCCGGAGCGTGACCTCGGTCTCGGGCATCGCCCTTCCGACGCTCAGAGGACAGCCGACCTGGTCTTCGTCGTCGTAGGTGATCCCGCCAGTTTCACTGCTCCCATAGAAGGAATGAATCTTGACTCCCAGCTTCTCTTTGAATGACGCGACGAGGGTCTCCTTGATCCGCGCTCCGGCGGTAACCAGGAGGCGAAGCGAAGGCGGCAACCCGCACTCTCGAAGCTGAGCGAGGAGCTGCTCGAAGAGGAACGGGACTCCGGGAAAAACCGAGACCCTGGTCGCCCGAGCGTCCTCGATCAGCTGACCTGGAAGAAAGAGGTCGCGAAGCGCAACCGGCGTCCCCTGGATGAAAAGCGGGGCCACGAGATTTCCGAGACCGTAGGAGTGGGACAAGGGGATGACGCCGTAATTGACGTCGTTTTCGCGAATCCCCATCGCTTCCACGATGTGCCGTCCGTCGTTCCATAGGTTCTCCTGGGAAACCAGCACCGCCCGCGGCGTGCCGGCGGAGCCGGACGTGAGCTTGAGCAGCGAAGCCTCCTCGAAAGACCCAGGCGAGTTTCCGTTCAGCGTCAACAAGAGCAGATCGTCCGGCAGCTCCTGCATGCCAAGTGCCCCGGCCCCGGCCAAGTCCTCTCGCCAGGACGGCACGACAATCGCCGAGGCGCCGTAGCGCGAAGCTAGTTGCCCGATTTCCACGGACGACGTCTGCGCGTCGAGCGACATTAGAACGTCGCCCCGAGCGAGACAGGCCAGGAACAGGGCAAACCACGAAGGCCGGTTTCCCAAGAGTGACAACACACAGGACCCCTCGGGCACCCCCGCGCGGTCCAATATCGCCTTCGTCACCTGGAGCTCGTGCGCGAGGTCGGCGAAGCTGAGGACCCGGCGTTCGGAGAGCGCGAAGATCGCGGGGTGGTCGGCACGGTCGGCCAGCAACCTTTCGAAGCCGGCAAGGAACGGTCCCTTCATGGGTCGATCCTATGATCGAAACACGTGTGGTACCATCGGCCTCGTGAAGAGAAACTCTTGCGACGTCGCCATTATCGGTGGCGGCCCCGCAGGCGCGTCTACTGCCATCTACCTTCGTGAACGAGGCTACCAGACCACCGTTCTCGAGAAACAGCGTTTTCCCCGGTTCCACGTCGGCGAATCGCTTCTGCCACAGAACCTCGCGTTGTTCGACGAGCTCGGGATTCACGATCGGATCAAGAAACGGGGCTATACGCAGAAGTTCGGGGCCGAGTTCAGGAGCAAGTGCGGAGACCACGTCCGGAAGTTCTATTTTCGCGAAGCCCTGGTCCCAGCTGGAGCCATGTCCTACCAGGTGCTCCGTTCCGATTTCGACCACCTGGTGCTGAATCGCGCGCATGAGGTGGGCGCCGACGTTCGTGAAAAGAGCACGGTGACCGAGGTCGTACCGAGGGATGATGGCTACGACATAACGGTGCAGCCGGACGACGGTGATGCCTACCGGATCGGTGCGGGCCTTCTGGTCGACGCCAGCGGTCAGGAGACGTTTCTCTCGAGCCGCCTCAAGCTGAAGAGGGTGGACCCCCGACATCGCCGATTCGCCCTCTTCAGCCACTTCCGCGGCGTCGACCGCGATACCGGAGAGGACGCGGGCAACATTCGCATCATTCCTTTCGGCGACGGCCACTGGTTCTGGGTCATTCCTCTCGCGAACGGCATCACCAGTGTCGGGGCGGTCGTCACCAAGGAGGTGATCCGACAACATCGCGACGACATCCAGGGCTATTTCGACAGGACCATCGACGAGACCCACGCCTTGAAGCGCACGATGACCGGAGCCCAACAGGTCGAGCCGGTCCATGCGATTGCCGACTTCTCCTACGAGTCCACGCGATTCGTCGGCGACCGTTTTCTCATCGTCGGCGACGCCGCCGCCTTTATCGACCCGGTTTTTTCTTCCGGAGTACTCATGGCGATGAGCTCGGCAAAAGACGCAGCCAAGGCGATCCACTCCGCATTCCAGAAAGACGATTTCAGCGCGCGGGCGCTCTACCCTTACGAGCGCGAGCACCGGAGGAAGGTCCACTCGATATTTCGGCTTATTCGAGCCTATTACCGTCCGGCGTTTCTCGATATGTTCATGAACCCGGTCGCCGCGCTCCAGCTGAAAGGGGCCGTGGCCACGATGATCGCCGGCAACTTCGATCGGCGGCTCCGGCTGCGCTGGAGGCTGGAGCTCTTCTTCCTCATCGGGTGGTTGCGAGGTCATATGCCATCGAATCGCGCGATGAGCACGACGTGCTCTCACGGGTGCAGCCACCACCCGGCGGGAGCGTGACGCCAGAGGGTCGTCTTCTCAAGGGCGCGGCACGACCGTTCTCGCGGGCCGGGGTTGGGCCATGGGCCTTTGCGAGCGTCAAGCTCCGCATCGATCCGGTTTACAAGGAAATCCTCAGGCAGGGGATGCTCCCGAGTTCCGGGCGTATCATCGACCTCGGGTGCGGGCAAGCGCTCACGCTCTCCGCGATTCGCTCGGCCCAGCGTCAGTACCAGAAGCAAGATTTCCCGAGCACCTGGCAACCGCCGCCCCTCGACGTCGAATTGATTGGGTTCGACATCCGCGAGAGAGAGGTATCCATCGCCCGGAAGGCCCTTTCGGGAGAGGCTCACATCGAGGCCGCGGATCTTCGGACGGTCGAGCTTCCCCCTTGCACCGGGGCCGTCCTCTTCGATGCTCTTCACTATATGGAGCCTCCCGATCAAGAGGCCCTTCTCGCGAAAGTTGGGCGCGCGGTCGCGATCGGCGGGGCGATCGTCGTCCGGGAGGCAGACGCAAGCGGCAGGAGCGGTTTCGAAGCCGTCCGGTGGTCGGAAACGCTGCGCGCGACGTTACGCGGCCGCTGGCGACAGCGCTTTCACTATCGCAGCGCTTCTGACTGGGCGCAGCGAATCGCAAGCCTGGGATTCGAGACTCGCGTTCAAGAGATGGGAGGGAGGACTCCATTCAAGAACGTGCTCGTGCACGGGGTTCGACGCCCGTCGTGAACGGGGTCTAGGTCTCCGCTGACGGCTGCGACTTCCAGAACGGGTAGAACTGATACCAGAGGTGCGGGTACTGTCGAATTTTTGCCGCGAGCCTGTCCGCGATCGCCTGGGTCGCGTTCCGCAACGTAGCCTCGCGGTCGCCCCCGCGCGTCGCCCATACCGGCTCATCGAAGAGACATCGAAAGCGACCGTCGGGATGCCGGACGATCCACGCGGGAAGCATGGGCGCCCCGCTGAGGTAGCTCATCAACGACGGCGTCTTCAAGAAATGCGCCTCCCGGCCGCAGAAGTCGACGGCGATGCGATCCCGTCCAAGATGACGGTCGAGCAGCATGGCGACGATGCGGTTCTCTGCCAGGCGTCGCCGTATCTGGAGCGGCGTATCGATGCTCTGTCTCACTTCCAGGAGCTCGACGCCCATGGTAGCCCTCATGTCTCTTCGGATGCGGTTCACGCCCTCGCTCGGCTCGGCCATGGCCACCATCGTCAGCGGGTAGCCCAGCACCTTTCGCAGGATCACGGCGCCGAGCTCCCAGCTGCCGAAATGGGCAGCCACCAGGAGGATGCCCTTCCCCTCGGCCAGCAGGCGATCGAAGATCCCTCGATCCAGATCGATGACTCGAGAAGCGAGTGCCTCGGGCGGAGTCGAGAGGCTCCGGATGAAGTCGATGGTGTCGTAGGCGTAACTGCGATAGGTCAGAACGGCAAGGGCTCCGAGCTGTCGTTCGTCGAGCTCGGGGAAGACCTGGCGAAGGTTGTCGACGAGCGCGGAGGTCACGCGACGCATCGTCTTCGCCGCGAGCCACGTCCCCATCGTGCCGATACCGTAGCTTATACCCACGGGCAAGCGGCTCACCCCATGATAGGTGGCGCTGAAAATGAGCCCGTTATTGAGGGCATGCTTCGCCCACCGCACTTTGCCAACCTGGTCGAGCTCGCGAGCTCGCTGGGGGGGCGGGCCAGTCATGCTCGACGTCATGCTCGGCAGAAATAGCGATAGCGCATCGTCAACATGCAGATCCGGAAAACATCCCGGATGGGCCTCATCTTACTCCTCGCTCCACCATAGGTGCTCGCCACCGCCACGCGCTCGACCGTGGCACCACGCCTGACGAGCTTCACCAGGATCTCGGCCTCGATCTCATAGCGTCGCGCCGTCAGAGTCAAAGGCCTCAGGAGGTCGCTTCGGATCAAGCGGAACCCGCACTGGCTGTCGCGGATTTGTGTGGCCGTCAACCGGGACATGACCCGGCTCCCGATGGTGTTGGCGTAGTAACGGGACCTCGGCATGCTCGCTTTATGGAAAACCCTCTCCGCCAGGACGAAATCTCCCACGCCGTCTCTGGCTTTGTCGATAAGGAGCCTGATGTCTCTGGGGTTGTGCTGCAGGTCCGCATCGATGAAGAGCACGTGGGTGAAGTCTTGCCCGAGAACGAAGGAGAGGCCGGTGCGAACGGCGACTCCCTTGCCCTGGTTCGCTCGATGACGAATCACTCGAGCGCCAGCCCGCTCTGCCACCGCGGCCGTCTGGTCCTGGGAGCCGTCGTCGACGACGACGATGCCTTCCAGAAACGGCCGTGCGCCCAAAAGGACGTCGACGATCGTCGACTCCTCGTTGAAGGCGGCTACCAATCCGCAGATTCTCAACTTCTACGTTCTCCGAGGAGGGCAGGCAACACCAGAAGCGACGCGAAGGCCGCGAACAAGACGTTGGTGGCCACGACGACGCCGAGTCTCGCGAGCGGCTGGTAGCTCGAAAACGCCAACGTCCCAAAGCCGATCATCGTCGTCACCGCGGCGAGAGCGATGGCGGCTCCGGTCCACGGCAGGAACTCGCTGAGCTTTCGGCCGTCGTTGGACTGCAATCGGTGCAGGATGTGGACTCCGTAGTCGACACCTATCCCGATGGCCATGACGATGCCGAAGATACTGAAGAGATCGAGCTCGATCCCGGCGACGGCAAAAAGGCCCGCGCTCCAAAGTAGCCCGAGAACGGTGGGGAGAAGACATAGCAACGTCAGCCGCACCGAGCGAAAATCGCTGTAAATCAGCAAGATGACCGCGACCGAACCGATGGCGATGCCTTTGAGGAACTGAGGAAGCAAGCTCGCCCGGAGCTCGCCATTCACCAGCACCTGCCCGGTCACGAGAAACGACGGATCGATCGCGGCCACCACACCCGCCAGTCTCGGGACATCGGAGTCGGTCTCCGGATAGAGGTACGTCGCCGCCAGGTAGCCCTCGTCTTCGCGCACCACGAAGCGCGACACCACGGGGCCGAGCCCATGCTGCAGCAACCCGTCGAAGGTAATCCGCTCCCCGGGGTCAAGGAGCACCGAGAGTCGTTCCTCGAAGGCCCGGAACGCACTCGGGCGGAACCCCGCCGCCTTCGCCGCCTGGTCCAAACGCGGTGAAACGCCGTCCGCGGTCAAGGAAGCGCTCACGATCAACTCGCTCACGGCCGCCTGCTCGCTCGACGGCGGCAGGAAGACCAGGGGACTGCTGAAGGACACGGTCTCCGCACGAGCCATGAGCTCACGCTCGAGGGTGCGATGCTTTTCCAGAACCGGGTCGAGCTCAGGCCCTTGCGCCAAAACCAGCATCACGTTCTTCTCGAGCTGGAATCGCTCCTCGAGCTCGTCCTCGATTGCCGAACCCTCGGTGTGCGGCTGAATTTTCTCGAGGCTTGCGATCACCACCAGTCGCGGCAACACCAGCAGTGAAGCCACGGTGAGCGCGCCCGCGGTCCAGAGGATAGCGGTCGGCCGCCGCTCGACGAGCTCTGCCAATCGAGGCAGTCGCGGAGACCGGTCCCGACCGGTCGAACGGTGGAACGACAGGAAGGCGGGGACGAAAAACAGTGTGAGACCGGCGGATAGAAGCATGCCGAGCGCGACCAGGCGCCCCAGCTCTTCGAGACTGGGAAAATCGATGAACATCAGCGCGGCGAAGGTTGCCACGGTCGTGATGTACGCAAGAAAGACGCTGGACACGGTCTGGCTCAAGCACCTCGTCGCCGCTTCCAGACTCGCCCCCCGCGCGCGCTCCTCCAGGAACCGAACGTACAGCAGCATCAGCCCGTCGTCTCCGAGCCCAAAGACCATGGCCGCTCCCCCGCTTGCCGCCGCCAGCAAGTCGCCCCGGGCCAGCCCGACGACGACCATCGCCAGCAGGCCCGCCAGACCGAGAGTCGTCGCGGCGCAGAGGAGGATCGAGTAGCTGCGAAAAACGGCGAAGACTACGGCCAGGAGCAATCCGAGCGAAACGAAGGTGTTGAAAGTCATTTCGCTTCGGATGAGAGTCTCGGCTTCCAGTGTGTCGCGATAAGCGCCGGCGACTTCGATCAGAACCGGCGGGAGCGCCTCATCGTTCTGGTCGTTCTCATTGGTGACGACGTTCGTCGCCCGAACGCGCTTCTCCACGTCGGCGAGCTCGTCGAGGAGCTCCTTGCAGAACGTCGCGTCGAAGGCCGGCCCGATGGGCTTGGCAATGACCAGTCGCGAGCGGCCATCGGAGCTCACATAGCCGTCCGCCGCGGGATCGAACTGCGAGAACGCCTTATTGCCCGCGAAACGCGATCGCAGATCCAGGACCAGGCCCAGCGGATCCCGCTGGATCAGCTCCCTTACCGACGTTCCAGGGATGGTCAGCGCTTCTCGCGAGCGGAGAAGGGCGGCCTCAAGATTTTCTGGCTCGAATTTCGCGAGCGCGCTTCGGGCGCCCTCCGGCCCCAGCAACAACAGCACCCGGTCGAGCAAATAATCCCAGTCTCTGCCGGGGCCGAAAAATGCCGCATCCACGTACTCGATCTGGGGAACGGTCCTCAATTCGGCGAAGTACGCCTCGACGACATCTTCGTACTCCGAAATGGTATGCCCTGGAGGAGCGTCGAACAAAACGTAGACGAAGTCGAGACTGTCGAAATGATCGACGTAGGTTTGAAAGGCCTGTACCGCCGGCCCGCCTTGCGGTATGAGCTTCAGAATGTCGGATTCGAAAGGAACCCGGGTCAAGGCCGCGGTTCCGCCAATAGCGAGGACCAAACCAGAAATCAGTACCGCGGTGCGCCTTCTTCGAGCGAAATCGAGGACGAGCTCGTACCGCACGGTCACCGGGTCTGACGCTCGACTCGAAACTCCTCGTCCTCAACGGGGACATTGGCAACGAGGTTCGAAAGCTCGATAGTCTTGGCCCCCGCGCCGTGAGGATAAAGCAGCCGCATTTTCACCATGTGAAGCGTTCGGTCCTCCACCCACAAATCCAACCGTTCGAGGCCCTCTTTGATTTGCTTTCGCTTGGGCATCATCTCGACCCGATGGGTGCCCGGAACGTCGGGATCCGAGGTAACGCGAATGATGAAATGCCTCTGGATCTCTTCGTCCGAAGCCTGGTAGAAGTATTTGTCCACCGTTTCCTGAATCTTGGCGATCGGCATCTGTTCCGATTGAGCGCGCTCGGGCCAGGAAACGAGTAGCTGGTTCCCGTCGATGAGGAGCAGTTTCTTCTCCGGCTTTTCGTAGTGAAGCAGAACACGAATGGGGCGAGCGGCGATCATCTTCCCGCTCTCGACGATGGGCTCGACGAGCAGATCGGACTCCGTCGTCTCGACGAAGTCCGCACGGAGGGTGACGAGGCTTCTCTCCACTTCCTGCGCCCGATGGTGAAGCGCGATGAAGGGGTCTGGCTCCTGCGCCGGGGCGACTGGCGGAAGGAGCACGCAGCTGAACGCTCCAAGGGCGCCGGCGAATCGCACCTCCAGACCGTAGCATACGGCCGAGTTTACGAGCAAGTTGCGCAAGTTGCTTTGTACGATAGACTTCCGCGGTGGAGCGCATCGCCATCACGGGGCTGGGGCTCGTCTCGACTCTAGGTCGAGACCCGAAGAGTTTCATCGACAGACTCCTTGCCGGGACCGGGGGAATCTCGGAAATCACCGCCTTCGATACGAGCGCCTGCCGCTCTCATCGAGCGGGCAAGCTCAGGGATTTCGACCCCGCCGAATACATCGACCCAAACAAGCTCCGCCGGATCGACGAAGTAGGGTGTCTCGCGGTCTCCTCCGGGAAGCTCGCCCTCGCCGATGCGGGCGTCGAGGCGAACGGAGCCGCCGCGAGCGACGTCGGGGTTGTGCTCGGCACGTTTACCGCCGGCCTCCACAGCACGGTCGACTTCCTGAGCGGGTTCGTTCGAGGCGGTCCAGCCGGCGTGTCACCGATGCTCTTCAGTAATACCGTGGGTAACGCGCCCGCGAGCCTCTGCGCTCTCGAGTTCGGTCTCAAGGGCGCAAACGTCACGGTCACCAACAAGGAAGCGTCTTCGCTTTCGGCAGTCGCCTATTCAGTAAACCTATTGCGTCATCGGCGCGCGTCAGCGTTGATTACCGGCGGGGTCGACGACATCGAAGCGAACTTCTTCCGCATCCACGATCGATTCAAAGCGATGTCACCGGCCGATGGGGGGGAAGAGGCGGCTCGGCCGTTCGATCGGTTTCGGAATGGTTTCGTTCTCGGCGAAGGCGCGTTCGCGTTGTTCATGGAACCATGGTCGCGGGCGAGTACCCGCGGCGCCCGGATCTACGCGGAGGTCCTCGGCGTTGGAGGCACGTCGTCTCCTGCGGGAATCAACCGCTGGCCGGACGAGCCGACGCATCTCTCGCGCGCGATGCGACTCGCGCTATCCGACGCCGGCTGTACGGCCAAGGACGTCGCCGTGGTGTTTGCCTCCGCGAACGGCGCCGTGGTTCTGGATCGAGCCGAAGCGGAGGCCATTAGCGAAGTCTTCGGCGAGCGCGGCGTACCCGTTGTTTCCATCAAGGGCGCGCTCGGCGAATCGGGCGCCTCGGGCGCCGCGTCGCTGACCGCGGCCATTCTCAGCCTCGGGCGGAATCGTATCCCGCCAACCACCGGGCTCCGGGAGGTGGCGCCGGATTGTCCCGTCGACGTGAGCGGCGACTCCCGCTCCACCTCGGGACGTGTCGCTCTCGTCAACAGCTTCGCGAGCGGTGGAGCGAATTATTCCGTGGTTCTGCGATCTTTACAGCTTGACAGCTTGCTTGAATGCTGAGCGGAAATCATCCCGCTAAAGCGTCGCGGCTTGATTGCCTGTCTTGAGGCGGCGGCTCCAACGCAGGTCTAGCGTGCTCACAAAGGCGGGCTCGGTAGCGGAATCCAGCCTCGGGTGGGCGCCGAAATCGCGCTCGGCGGCGGCGTTGCCCAAGCCGTGGGGTCCGTCGGAGTCGACGTCGAAGAAATCTTCATCGATCACCATGTCCCCGAAGTAATCGTTGAGTCGCGCCCATTGGTTCATCTGGCGCTTGAATCTTCCTTTTTCCCCATACATCAAAACCATTCTGCGCTCGTTGAGGATGATGATATTCCGAAGGACGTTGTTCCAGAACCAGCTCCAGCGGGGAAAATTGCGCTGGAACTCGCCGTCCGCGCGCCACACGCCCACGACGTCGCGTTTCGCTCTCCATCGCTCGAATAGCAGCTCCTTCGACGAAAGATGCCTGGTTCTGACCTGGGGCCAATAGCCGTTGTACCACTGGTAGTCGTACGGGTTCGTCACCAGGCCCTCGGCGAGGAGCTCTTGGCGCATCTCGGTATTGGGGTAGGGCGTAATGATCTGATCGAGGACGTTGTGGATTCCCATTTCCACGAAGAATTCGTAGTTTCTGCGGATGGCGGCAACGTCATCGTCGGGCATACCGGTGATCATCCCTCCGGCGACGATGATGCCGGCATCGATGAGCCTCTTGACGGCGGTTTGGGTCACGCCGACAATCTTCCCCTTCTTCATTTGCTTCAGGTTCTCTTCGCTCCCGTTCTCGATCCCGAGGAAAACCTGGGTGACCCCGGCAGAGACCATCCTGCGCGGCAACGACGGATCCTTGGCGATCCCGGCGGAGCTCGCCTGGATGAGGAACTGCAGGTTTGGACGTTTGAGCCCGGCAATGGCGTCGCATAGCTCCGCCAGTCGCGGCACGTCGAGCGTGACGTTGTCGTCAGCCACGAGGATGTGGCGGACCCCTCGCAGGTACATCGCCTCGATGTCCGCCAAGACGCGCTCGGTGCTGTAGGTTCGAAAACTCGTCCCGTACATCTGATTCATCGAGCAAAAGTTGCAGCGGAGGAGGCACCCGCGCGACGTTTCCATCACGTCGGTTTTGTCGAAGTAGAAATGATAGCCGCCGTAGACACGCCGATCTCGATCGGGAAGCGCGATCTCGGCAACATCCTCGAGCGGGCGCGATGGATTGTGCCGAAACACCCCGTTCTGTTTGTAGGACAAGCCTCGAACGCTCTCGATGGCCCGACGCCCCTCGAGGGCATCCAACAGCTCATCGAAGGCATGATCGGCCTCGCCATGAAAGATGAAGTCCAGGGCCTCGGATTCGGGGCCATCGGCCAGTTCCTGGTGCATCGTGGTCGCATGGTATCCGCCGAGAGCGATCAGCGTTCCCGGTCGTTCCCGCTTGATCAATCGCGCGATCTTGCGCGCCGTGAAGTACTGAAAAATCATGGCGGACAGTCCCACGATCTCCGGCTCGTATTTCTTTAGACAGCGGCGCACCGACGATGGCACGCTCCATTGACGGACGACGAGATCCGCGATCGCGACTCGATGCCGGCGGTCGATGTTTCCCGCAATGGAGGAGAGTCCAAGGTTTGGCGCCTCCCACTCCCGCTTCGCGATTTGCGGAATCACGTCGGGCATGGAGAACAGAAGAACTTTCATTTCACACTCGCCGGCCAGGGTCTCGGATCGAACAATTCTTTTTTCCGGTTCGAATCGCAGGACTGATTCTTAGCAGATTCAGCGATTAACCGTCAACAGTGATTACATGAGGCTGGTCCCAATCACTCCGGAACGTGTCAATGATTTGGGTGCGGCTCTTTTAGAGCGGTGCGGAACCCCCCGATTATCGGCCCTTCGTGGGGTTTGTGTTGATGCTCGTCGAGCTTCCTGCCGAACCTTTTGACGGCTGACGGGCATAAGCCCGG
>Ga0184637_10000932_pt1 | contig 20624 bp, 18 predicted proteins | sample PLM3_127_b2_FD_133143 | JGI IMG/M metagenome (GOLD analysis project Ga0184637, IMG submission 133143) | Groundwater sediment microbial communities from an aquifer in East River, Colorado, USA - PLM3_127_b2 | ecosystem: Environmental > Terrestrial > Soil > Riparian zone | place: USA: East River... | reverse complement strand
AGAGCACACCGCTGCCGACCAGGAAACGCGGTGCCAGCACCGCCGTCTGAACGGTCGCGTCCTCGCGCGCGAGCGACACCGTGTCGGCGATCGTGCGCGTGGCCCCCCCGACCGTGAGCGCGGAATCCCAGAGCCACTGCTGCACCCGCTCGGCGACCGATGCCACGTAGGGGGTGAGCGACTCGCGGTACAGGAAGAGCAGGTCGACGTCGGAGTGGATGCTCATCTCACGGCGCGCATAGCCTCCCACCGCGACCACACATAGATCCGTGTCCGCCTCGGCGCCGCTGGCGAGGTATGCCTCCTCGGCGAATTCGAATAGCCGCCGCACCAGGCGGTCGATCAGGTCCGAGTGCGTCTCGTTCACGACGGCGCCACCGGCCCCGAAGGCCTGCAGCTCGCTCAGGAAGGCCCGAACGTCGCCCAGGTACTGGCGCACGACGGGTACTACCGCGCTTCCCGAGGAGCCCTGCACGCGAGCCAGGAAGGCGTCGATCGAGGGCCCGCGGGTCACCGTGCGCTGCCCATGGCGAGCGTGGAGTTCGCCTCGCGATAGCGCTTGAGTCCGAGCGTGATCTGCCCGGCGAGATCGTCGAGATAGTCGACATCGCGCAACCGCCGCGCTTCACCGCGATTGGTGAGGAAGCCGGCTTCCACCAGGATCGCCGGCATGTTCGACAGGAAAAGCACGTAGAACGGCCCCTTCTTGACGCCGAGGTCGTTCACCTCGCGATAGCGGCCGGCGAGTCCCGAAACCATCTGTTGGTGCACGGTGTTCGCCGCACGTCGCGAGTGCACCGACACCTCGGAGACGCGCAGCTTCGCGATGGTCCGCTGCAGGGCGTCCACCTGGCTGCGCGGCACGCCGTTCTCGCGCGCCGCGACGCCGAGGGAATGGCGTTCGTGATTGGCGTCGAGATAGTAGGTCTCGATCCCGGCGACCGACCGCCGGGGAGCGGCGTTCGCATGCAACGAGACGAACAGATCGCCCCCCACCGACTCCGCGATCGCCGTGCGCTCCTCGAGGCCGATGGTGCGGTCGTCGGTGCGCGTGTAGACGATCTCGAAGCCCTGCGCCGCGAGCTTCTCGCCCAGCGACTTCGCCAGTCGCAGGGTCACGTCCTTCTCGCGCAGGCCACCCACGCCGATCGCGCCGGGATCCCGTCCGCCGTGGCCCGCGTCGATCACGATCGTCTCGACCGGACGCAGTCCGACCGGAAGTCGGCCCGCCCCCTGGTACCGCGCCGAGCGGTCCCGCGGGCGCTCGCCGGGGCGCCGCCCATAGACGTCGACCACGACGCGATCCGGGTGCGAGAGCTCGATCAGCCGATGCCGGTCGTAGCGCTCCAGGTCGAGGACCAGGCGCGCCGTGCTCAGCGTGTTCTGCCCGACGCGCACGCCCTGCAAGAGACCGTCCCCCACCGGCAGCCCCGCCTCGAATCGCCGCCCCACCCAGACCCCGGCCAGATCGAGATAGAGCCGCGCCGGCCTTCCGGCGCCGCGATCCGCCGGCAGCTCACGCAGCACGGTTCGCACCGGCTGCGTGAGCTCGACCACCACGCGCGTGTAATCGGGGTACGACCAGTGGCGCACCTCGACCACGTCGCCCAGGCCGGAGGGGCGTTCGGCGCCGAGCAGGAGCGCCAGCGCGCCCGTCAGCACGAGCCACCCTCGCCGCGTCATGTCGGATCCCGCCCGAGCAGGGCCCGCAGGCGGGCGAGCGCCGCCAGCGCTTCCAGCGGCGTGGTGCGCTCCGGTTCGAGCTCGCGCAGCGCCGCGAGCACCTCCTGCTCGCGCGGGTCGCGCGGCGGCGCGCCCGCCGCGAAGAAACCGAGCTGGCGGCCGGGATCGCCCGCCCCCCCGGCGAGCCGCGGCCGGCCCTGCTCGTCGAGCTCGCCGCCCTCGAGATTGCGCAAGATCTGCCTGGCGCGTTCGATCACGCTGGCCGGCAGGCCCGCGAGCCGCGCCACCTGGATCCCATACGACCGGTTGGCCGCGCCCGGCAGCAGCCTGCGCAGGAAGATCACGTCCTCGCCCCACTCGCGCACGGCAAAGTGGGCGTTGTCCACGCGCGCCTGCGTGCGTGCAAGATCGGCGAGCTCGTGGTAGTGGGTCGCGAACAGCGTCCGAGGGGAGAGCCCCGGGGTGTCGTGCAGATACTCGGCCACCGCCCACGCGATCGAGAGACCGTCGAAGGTGCTGGTGCCACGCCCGATTTCATCGAGGATCACCAGGCTGTGGCGGGAGGCGTGGGCCAGGATCTCCGCCGTCTCGCGCATCTCGACCATGAAGGTGGACTCGCCGCGCGCGAGCCGGTCGCTGGCACCGACGCGGGTGAAGACGCGATCGACCACCCCGACGAGGGCGGCCTCCGCGGGGACGAAGCTCCCGATCTGCGCGAGCAGCACGATCAGCGCCACCTGGCGCAGATAGGTGCTCTTGCCGGACATGTTCGGGCCGGTGAGCACGAGCAGCTGAGGGCCATCGGGGGAGAGCTCGGCGTCGTTGGCGACGAAGGCCTCGCCGCCCTGTGCCGCCAGCAGCGGCTCGACCACGGGATGACGCCCCGCGCGAATCGAGAGCCGGTCGCTGGCATCCACCTCCGGGCACACCCAGTGGTCCTGTCGCGCCACTTCCGCGAGAGACTGGAAGGCATCGAGATCGGCCACCGCCTCGGCCGCGGCACGGATCGCTGGCGTCTGCTCGAGCGTCGATTGCCGCAGCGACTCGAAGAGCATGCGCTCCAACGCGGCCGCCCGCTCGTGCGCGCCGATCACGTTCTGCTCGATGTCGCGCAGCTCGGCGATCGTAAAGCGCTCGGCGCTCGCGAGCGTCTGCTTGCGCTCGTAGTCGGCGGGAACCAGCCGGAGCTGCGGCTTGGAGATCTCGATTCCGTAGCCGTGCACCGGATGGAAGCGGATCTTGAGCGAGCCGATGCCGGTGCGCTCGCGCTCCCGGACCTCGAGGCCCGCGATCCACTCGCGCCCCTTGCGCCCGGCCTCGCGCAGCGCGTCGAGCTCGGCGTGGAAGCCTGCGCGCAGGTAGCCCGTCTCCAGCGCGCCGCGCGAGCCGCGCGCGAGGGCCGGCGGGTCGTCGACCAGCGCCTCGCGCAGCGTCCGCGCCAGCTCCGGCAGCCCTTCGGGCTGGCTCAACAAAACGGGCCGCGCTGCGCCCCCCACCGCGAGCCCGGCTTCCTCGCCGCTCGCAAGCGCCTCGGCCACCCCCGGCAGCGCCTCCAGCGATCCGCGCAAGCCAGCGAGGTCGCGCGGCGTCGCCGACGGGCGCGCCGTCTTCGCCAGCGCCCGCTCGAGATCCCGCACGGAGCGCAGTGCCTCGCGCAGGCGGGCGCGCGGCCGGTCGCGGTCGGCCAGCCAGGCGACCGCCCGCTGCCGCTCCACGATCGCCGCCGGATCGAGCAGCGGATAGGCGAGCCAGCGCGCGAGCCGACGCGCACCGAGGGGTGTCGCGGTGCGGTCGATGCGCTCGATCAGGGTTCGCCGGCGCGAGCCGTCCTCGCTGCTGCGGAAGAGCTCGAGGTGCGCGCGCGTCGCCGCGTCGATCAACATGCTCTCGGAGAGGCGGTAGCTCCGCAGCCGCGAGACGTGCGACAGCGCGAAGGGCTGGTGCGACGCCAGGAACGCCAGCAGCCCCGCGGCGGCTCGCGAGGCGGCGCCGGTCGCGCCGGGATCCAGGCCGTGCGGGAAGGCCGGCGCGTGCGCCGGCTCGAAGCTGCCTGCCTCGACCCGCGTCCGTGCCGTTTCCGGGAGCAGGCGCGCGAGCGCCTCGGCCAGCGGCGGCGCCAGCGACGCCGGGTAGAGCAGCTCGCGCGGCTCCAGCCGCAGCAGCTCCTGTGCGAGCGCGCTGGGGAGCCCCGCGTCGGCCGGCGCCTCGACCTCGGTCGCCCGCAGGTCCCCCGTGCTGGCATCGAGCGCCGCCAGGCCGAAGACCGGCCCCGGCAGCAGCGCAACCAGCACCAGCTCCTGCGCCGGTGCGATTCCAGCCGGGTCGCCGACCAGCCCCGGCGTCACGACCTCGACCACCTCGCGGCGCAGCAGCCGGCGACCGCCCGACCGGCTCGCGTCCTCTACCTGCTCGCAGACGGCGACGCGGTGCCCGAGCCCGGCGAGGCGCTGGATGTAGGCGTCGACGGCGTGCGCCGGCACGCCGCACATCGGCACGGCATCGGGCTTGCCGCGGTCGCGCGTCGTGAGCGCGATCTCGAGCAGCGGCGCCGCGAGCTCGGCATCGCGCAGGAACATCTCGTAGAAGTCCCCCATCCGATAGAAGAGGATGGAGTCCGGATGCTTCGCCTTGATCGCCAGATACTGGCGCATCATCGGAGTCTCGAGGGCGGAACGCGTCACGCGAGCGACTCCCGGGCGCGCAGCAGACCCTGTCGTTCGAGCGCCTCGATCAGCTCGCCGTGGGCCTTCGCGACCTCGGCGTCGCGCGCCTCGGTGAGCAGGATGCGACCGAGGGTAGCTCGCGCCTCGAGGTCGTCCGGGGCCCGCTCGAGCAATCCAGTCAGCTCCGCCAGCGCCGGTTCGCCGTCACCGCGTGCAGCGAGACTGCGAGCGAGCGCGAGGCGGGCACCGCGGTCGTCGGGGCGCGCCTCCAGCAGCCCGCGCAGGCAGGTCTCGAACTCGCGCGTTCGCCCGAGCGCGGCGTAGGTCGCCTCGAGCTGCGGATAGACCAGCGGGCCTGCGCGCCGGTCGAGCTGGGGCACGCGCAGCCAGGCGGCCAGCGCCGCCTTCGCGCGGCCGCGCTCGGCTTCCAGCTCGCCGAGCACGATCCACGCGCGCACCGACTTCGCGTCCTTCCGCAGCGCCCGCTTCACGGCCTTGCGCGCCTCCTCGCTACGCCCCTCGGCGCGCGCGGCGTCGGCCATCGCCACGCGCAGAGCGGCTTCGGTCGCGGCCGGGTCGTGCCCTTCGATGCGCGCGAGACGGCGCGAGAGCTCGATCGCACGCGGAAACTCGCGGGCGTCGGCGAGCAGGCGCACGAGCGCGCGCAAGCAGATCTGGTGCTTCGGATCCTGCGCCAGTACCTGCTCGTAGGACGCAATCGCTCGGCGCAGGAAGCCGCCCTGCGCGAAATCGGCAGCCAGGCCCGCCATTGCGATCCGGCCGAGCGCCGAGCCGGCGTCGAGACGCAGCAGCAGGTTCTGGTGGATCCGGATCGCCCGCCCGATCTCACCCCGCATCCGATACAGCCGCGCCAACGCGAGGTAGGCGACATCGTCGCCGGGCGCGAGGCGCACCGCCGCGGCGAGCATCGCTTCGGCGCGATCGAGATCGCGATCGAGGACGGCCAGCAGCGCCGACTTCAACGCGGAGTCGGCGTCCTTGGGTGCGCGCGCGTCCCCCCCGAACGCCCGCGAGAGCCAGCCCATCGCAGCTAGCCGCCCCGTTGGCGGGCGCTGCGCGGAACGGCCTCCGGGCGCTCGCCTTCTCCGGCGAGCACCGGCTCCTCGCCGGAGAGCGGCAGCGTGCGCAGCTGATGGACTTCCGCCTCGAGGCCGCGCACGGTCTTTCGAAAGCGCCGGGTCACCAGCCGGAGCTTCGCCAGCTGGTAGAGCCCGATCAGCCCGGACACGGCCGCGCCCGCGGCGAACGCCACCAGCAGGATCAGCCAGATCGGCAGCGGCGCGAGCTGGCCGAAGACGTACGAGATCGGCACCTCGGCTCCGTTTGCCGCGGCGAACTTCCAGCCGACCACCAGGACGCCCACGAAGCAGGCCACCCAGAAGAGCCGAAGCACCAGTCGCATGGACCCGCCCCCGCAGCGCCGCCGCTCAGGTGGACTCGTCGTCGTCCCCGTTGGCCTGCAGCGAAGCCAGGGGGACGCCGTCGACCATCTCCTTGAGCTCCTTGCCGACCTTGAAGAAGGGCGTCCGCTTGGCGGAGATGTGCACCGGCTCGCCGGTCTTCGGGTTCCGCCCTTCGCGCGCCTCGCGCACCTTGACCTGGAAGCTGCCGAACCCACGGATCTCGATCCGCTCGCCCTGTTTGAGGGCGCGCGTCATCGAATCGAAGATCGTGTTCACCACGATCTCCGTGTCCTTCTTCGAGATGTGCGGGGTCCGCTCGGCGACTGCTTCGATCAGCCCGCTCTTCGTCATCGCCATCCCTCTACTCCGTCTTGCGGCCGAGCTTGCCGGCGAGGATGTCCCCCAGCGTCGTCGTCTGGTTCTGCGATTGCTGTACAGCCGCCTTCTTCAGCGTCTCGCGCTGCTCGCGATCGCTGAGCGCGCGAATCGACAGTGAGATCTTCTGCTCGACGGGATCGACCCGCACCACCACCACATTCACCGACTGGCCCGGCTGCACCACTTCGGAGGCGTTCTCGATCCGCTCCGCCGAGAGATCGGAGTTGTATATCAACCCCTCGATGCCGTCCTCGAGCTTCACAAAGGCGCCGAAGTCGGCGAGATTCGTGACGGTGCCCGTCACCTCGCTGCCGACCGGATAGCGCTTCAGGATCTCGTCCCACGGGTTCGGCTCGAGCTGCTTGATGCCGAGCGAGAACTTCTCGTTCTCCTTGTCGATCTTGAGCACGACGGCTTCCACCACGTCGCCCTTCTTGAACTTCTCGCCCGGATGCTTGATCTGCTCCGTCCAGGATACGTCGGAGACGTGGACGAGACCGTCGATCCCCTCGTCGAGCCCGACGAAGATCCCGAAGTTGGTGATGTTGCGGATCGTCCCGCGCACCTTGGTACCGACGGGATAGGTCTGCTCGATCACGCTCCACGGGTTGGGCTCGATCTGCTTCATGCCGAGCGAGATCTTGCGCTCGCGCTCGTCGACATCGAGCACGACCGCCTCGGCGGTATCGCCCACCGAGAGCACCTTCGAGGGATGCTTGATCCGCTTGGTCCACGACATCTCGGAGACGTGGATCAGCCCTTCGATACCGGGCTCGAGCTCGACGAAGGCGCCATAGTCCGCCAGCGACACGACGCGACCCTGCACGCGACGCTGGAGTGGGTAGCGCATCGTCGCGTCGATCCAGGGGTCGGGCTGGAGCTGCTTGAGCCCCAGCGACACGCGCTCGCTCTCGGCGTCGAATTTCAGCACCTTCACCTTGATCTCGTCACCCACCTGGAACAGCTCGCTGGGGTGGTTGACGCGCCCCCACGACATGTCCGTCACGTGCAACAGACCGTCGATCCCGCCCAGATCGATGAACGCACCGTAATCGGTGAGATTCTTGATCACGCCGTCGATGATCTGACCGGGTGCAAGCGTCGTGAGCGTCGTCTCGCGCAGCATCTTCCGCTCGGTCTCGAGCAGCGCGCGCCGCGAGAGCACGATGTTGCCGCGGCGCTTGTTGAACTTGATGATCTTGAACTTCATCCGCTGATTGACGACCTGTTCGAGGTTCCGCACCGGCCGCAGGTCGACCTGAGAGCCCGGCAGGAACGCCTTCACGCCGATGTCGACCGCCAGCCCGCCCTTCACGCGTGCGACGATCACACCCTCGACGGGCTCGTCGGCCTTGTACGCGCGGCTGATCTCGTCCCAGATCAAGAGCCGGTCGGCCTTCTCCTTGGAGAGTACGATCCGGCCGCTGCCATCCTCGCCCTCCTCGACCAGCACGCCGACGACGTCGCCGGGCTTGATCAGGATCGTCCCGTCCTCGTCCATGAATTCCCAGGTGGGAACCAGGCCCTCGGACTTGAAGCCGATGTCGATCTGGACGGATTCATCGTCGATCGAGAGCACCGTGCCGTGGACGACCTCGCCTTCCTTGATGGTCTTGACGTCTTGCTCGAAGAGCTCGGCGAAGCTCTCGCCGCCGGTCTTCTTCGCTCCCTGACTCGTCGGTCCCTGACTCATTGGGGTTCGTTCGATCTCCTGCCTAGGCCGCCTCTCCGAGAGGCCGCCGAGGGTTCGGGTTGCCCTGTCGCCGGCGGCGTCTCTCGCCGCCCATGCGCTGCCATCCGTTTCTCGCAGTCCGACATCGAAATCCGCGCCAACGCCGCGCGCGCCGTGGCGATGCGCCGCTCCACGCCGTCGGCGTCATTCGCTTCCAACGCGCGCGTGAACTCCTGGAGCGATTCCAGCGCGCGCGAGAGGGGCGCGGCCAGCGCCTTGCGGTTTGCCGTGAGGATGTCACCCCACAGCTCGGGATCGCTCTGCGCGATCCGGGTGAAATCGCGGAACCCCGCGCCGGCGACGGCTCCGGCTCCGGGGGGGGCGGCCTCCAGGGCGCTCGCGAAGGCGAAGGCCAGCACGTGAGGGACGTGGCTCATCCAGGCGACCTCGGCGTCGTGTTCCACCGGATCGCGGTGTACCACACGCGCTCCGAGCGCGCGCCAGAATTCGGAAGTCCGCTCGAGCGCGGCGGTGTCGGGGGAGCGCGTCACGATGCAGACGGCGCCCTCGAACAGGTCGACGCGCGCGTTGCCGAGGCCGCGCAGGTGGCTGCCCGCCATCGGGTGCGCGCCGACGTAGGAGACGCCGCGCGGCAACAGGCCCGGGAGCGTCTCGCACAGCACCGCCTTCACGCTGCCCACGTCGGTGACGACGGCCGGCGGCCGCAGCACCGGCGCGATCTGCCGCACGACGTCGGCCATCGCGAACACGGGTGTCGCGAGCACCACCAGGTCGGCGCCGCGCACCGCTTCCGGGTAGCTGCCGGCCTCGTCGAGGGCGCCCCGCTGCAGCGCGGCGGCGAGCGCATCGGGGCTGCGCGTCGCGCCCGCGACGCGGGTCGCGACGCCCCTCGCCTTCGCCGCGAGCGCCACCGACCCGCCGAGCAGGCCCAGCCCCAGCACCGCCACGCGTCCGAAGAGGGGCGTCACTGGCCGCCCTCCAGCAGTCGGCGGAGCGCCTTGACCAGCAGCTCGTTCTCCTCGGGGAGTCCTACGCTGATGCGCACGTGATCGGGCATCCCGAAGCCCGCGAGCGGCCGCACGATCAGGCCCTCCCGGAGCAGCCGCGCCTGGATCCCGGCGCCCGCGCGCGCCAGCAAGAAGTTCGCGTCGGTCGGCCAGACCTCGACGCCGAGCGTACGCAGCTCGCGGCTCAGGTACTCGACCCCCTCGGCGTTCGTGCGCCGCGTGCGCTCGCGGAACTCCTCGTCCTCGAGCGCCCCGAGCGCGGCGGCTTCCGCGAGCCGGCTCACGTTGAAGGGGTGGCGTGCGCGCTGCAGGTAGCCCGCGAGCTCGGGATCGGCGACGCCGTAGCCGATCCGCACGCCGGCCAGGCCGCTGATCTTCGAGAAGGTGCGCAGAACGATCGTGCCGGCCCGCCGCCGGAGCCAGGCGAGCGAGTCGGGGAAGTCGGGCCGGCGCGCAAAGTCGACGTAGGCCTCGTCGACGGCGAGCACCAGCGTCGGCGGAAGCGAGGCCGCAAAGCGATCGAACGCCTCGGCGCCGACACTGGTTCCGGTCGGATTGTTCGGATTGCAGACGAAGACGAGCTTCGTGCGCGGCGTCACGGCACCTGCCAGCGCCGGGAGGTCGTGCCCCAGGTCGGCACCGAGCGGTACGCGCACGGAGCGCGCGCCCATGCCCTGGACCACGACCGGGTACATCGCGAACGAAGGCCACGCGTACACGCACTCGTCACCCGGCCCCAGCAACACCTTGGCGAGCAGCTCGAGGATTTCGTCGGCGCCCGCGCCGAATACCAGCTGGGAACCATCGACGCCGAGCTTCGCGGCCAGCGCACGGCGCAGGTGCCAGCTCGAGCCGTCGGGGTAGCGGTGCACTCCCTCCAGCGCGCGGCGCATGGCTTCGACCGCCTTGGGAGAGGGACCCAGGGGGTTCTCGTTGGAGGCCAGTTTTATTGAGCCCTGGATGCCGAGCTCGCGGTCGAGCTCCTCCGCCGGCTTGCCGGGCTGATACGGCTCGAGGTCGAGGATGTGGGGGCGGACGATCTTCTCGAGCGCCATCAGCCGCCCTGCCCGGCGCGCGTTGCACGCGGCGCCTCGGCGCGCGGGAACGACCCGAGCACGCGCTGGGTGTGGGCCACGCGCGTCGCCGCTGCGAGCGCGTTCACCAGGCGCGGGTCGCTGCGGTGACCCTCGACGTCGAGGAAGAACAGGTACTCCCACGGCTTGCCCTTGATCGGGCGCAGCTGGATCGAGGTGAGGTTCAGGCCCTGCTCCGAGAAGGGGGCGAGCAGGCGGTAGAGCGCGCCGGCTTCGTCCTTGCGGATCGTGAAGAGCAGACAAGTGGAATCGTTGCCGGACGGCGGCGGCTCCAGCCGGCCGATCACGGCGAAGCGCGTGGTGTTGTCGCGGCGATCCTCGATCGCGGGCTCGACCGTGCGCAGACCGTAGACCTCGCCGGCGATCGCGCTCCCGATCGCCGCCAGGCTCCCGTCCTCGGCCGCGAGCCGCGCCGCGACGGCGGTGCTGGCCGCCTCGATCCGCTCCACCCCCGGGAGATGGCGATCGAGCCAGAGCCGGCACTGCGCGAGGGGCTGCGGGTGCGACACGACACGGCGCACCTCGTCGAGCCGACCGCTGCGCGAGAGCAGCTGCTGCGAGATGCGCAGGACCACCTCGCCGCAGATCGACACGTCGTGTTCCGCGAGCGCATCGAAGGTCTGCGTGACGACGCCCTCGGTGGTGTTCTCGACCGGCACGACTCCCAGATCGATGCTGCCCCGCTCCAGCGCCGCGAAGACCTCGGCGATCGAGCCGAGGCTCGCGAGCTCCGCGAGCTGGCCGAAGTTCTGGCGGGCCGCCTGGTGCGTGAAGGTCCCCTCCGGCCCGAAGTAGCCCACGCGCAGCACCCGTTCGAGCGAGCGCGTGGCGGAGATGATCTCGCGGAAGACCGGCGCGATCCCCTGGCTCGGGAAGGGGCCCGGATTGAGCGCGGCCAGCTGCTCGAGGATCTGTCGCTCGCGGGCGGGCTCATATTCCGGGCTCCCGGCCGCGGCCTTGACCCGCCCGATCGACTGCACGAGGCGCGCGCGCTGGTTGAGCTTCTCGAGGATCTCGCGATCGACGGCGTCGACCAGCCCGCGTAGTCCCGCGAGATCGGGCGCCGCGTCGCTGGTCACCGCTGCAGGGCTCCGCTGTCCGGACTCGGCCATGTCCCTTCCATCGCGAACGAATGGGCGGTGGGCCGCCCGCGGAGGGGGCATTCTACGACCTGCGGCGGAGAAATCCGCTAACCCCCTGAAAAAGCTTGCGCAAGGTAGTGGAGGTCCCGGGGTGGTGCAAACCCGCACGCGCTGATTTCCTCGCGTTGGCGGGGGGTTACCGAGGGGAGCGGGGCGGCCTGCCGGTCCGGGCTCACGAGGGCTCGGCTCTGCGTAGGCAAACCCCCGAGATTTCGGTGTCTTTTCAGGATCTCGGGGCTGGGAGGCCGATCAAGCAGGGGCGACCAAGGGTCGATAGAGACGAGCGCAGGAGCCTCCGCGCCCATGCCCGATTCACTGTCGCCGCTCAGCAAGCAGCCGCTCAACAGCCTGGCGACCAAGCTGATTCTTTTCGTCTTCGTTTCGACCCTCGCCACCGCGCTGGTGGTGAGCTGGATCTCGATCCAGTCTACCCACGACTATCTGAGCCAGCAGATCCGCCGGCAGTATCCGGCATCGCTCACCCACGCCGGAGAGGGTCTGCTCGGCTGGCTGGTCACGGGGCAGGAGGAGCTCGCCAGCCTGTCGGGAGAAGTCGCCGCCGTCGCGCGCGCGCAAACGCGCCGCGCTGCGGCCCCCTCGCAGGCGGGCGAGCGCCTCACGCGTGCGCAGCGTCGTTCGAAGCACTTCGACGCCTTCGCCCTGCTGGGGGCCGACGGCACGGTGCGCCGGGTCGCGGGCGAGACCGATCGACTCACCCCAGGAGATCGCCTGCCGCTCGCGGGCATCGACCGCACGGTCCTGCGGTCCTTGTTCGCCGACTCGGATCCGATCGTGCTGGCAGCGACACCATTCCCAGTCGATTCCGACGGCACGGGTACCTTGATCGGATTGTTCAAGCCGGCGCGCATCCCGTCGCTGCTCGCCTACCAGCGACCGGTTGCGGGCGCGGAGATCGCCATCGTCGACGGCGCCGGCCGGGTGATCGCGCGCTCGGACGCCTCCCCCAGGTCGGGCCCCGTGCCCCTCGACCGCCTGCTCGCGATGGGACAGGGACAGGTGGTCCAGTATGTGACCGCCGCCGGCGTCCACTTCGTCGGCGCGGCGCGTCCGCTCGGCCTCTTCGACTGGCACGTCACCCTGGAGGTGCCCTTCGAGGTGGCGTTCGAGCCCATGCTCTCCGTCGTGATGCGGGTCTTTCTGGTCGACCTCTGCATCATCCTGCTGCTCAGCTACCTCGCCTACCGCATCACGACGGCGTCGGTGCGCCCGATCGAGGCTCTTTCCGACGCGGCGCGGCGAATCGCGCAGGGCCAGTTCGACCTCGAGATCCCGGAGCCGAGCACGCACGACGAGATCGGGCTGCTCACCCGAACCTTCAACGACATGATGCGCAAGCTGCGCGGTTACCAGACGGAGATCGAGACAGCCAATCGTGTCTTGATGGAGCGCAACGGAGAGCTGCAGCGCGCGAACGAGGTGCTGAACCAGCTCTCGATCACCGACGGTCTCACCAAGCTGCACAACCACCGCTACTTCCAGGACGCGCTGACGCGCGAGATCAAGCGCGTGAACCGAGCCAACGAGCCGCTCTCGATGCTGCTGATCGACCTCGACGACTTCAAGAGCCTGAACGACCGGCTCGGGCACGCCGCCGGAGACGAGCTGCTGCTGCGGGTCGCGCGCACCATGTGCGACGTGGTCCGGGAGAGCGACCTGCTCGCGCGCTACGGCGGCGAGGAGTTCGTGGTGCTGGCATCGAACACCAACCTGATCGGCGCCTATCGGCTCGCGGAGAAGGTGCGAACCACGGTCGCCGAGCAAAGCCAGATCCTCGGCGACTCGATGCGGCCGACGCGGGTCACGGTCTCGATCGGCGTGGCCGAGTTTCGCGGCAACCGCCACAAGTTCTTCAGCGCGGCCGACCAGGCGCTGTACCGGGCCAAGGCGAGCGGCAAGAACTGCGTGATGGTGGACGACGAGCAGGCGCTCCAGAAGGCCCTCGAGCCCCCCGCCGACGGCTGATTCGCTGAAGGCCCGGGCGCGTGCCATGCTGGCGCGATGACCCGCATCGTGGGGCTCAGCGGCGGTATCGGTTCGGGCAAGAGCACCGTCGCGCGTCAGCTCGCCGCGCTGGGCGCGACCCTGATCGACGCCGACGCGATCGTGCACGAGCTGCAGGCCCCTGGCTCGCCGATGCTCGCCGAGATCGCGGCTGCATTCGGCCCCGGCGTGATCGACGCCGAGGGCCGTCTGGATCGCGCCGCGCTCGGGGCGATCGTCTTTCGCGACGCCGCGGCGCGCACGCGCCTGGGCGCCATTACGCACCCGCCCGTGGTGGCCGAGATCGCGCGCCGCGTGGCCCGGGCGCGCAGCCAGCGGGCCCCGGTCGTGGTGCTCGACATCCCGCTGCTGTTCGAGGGCCGGAAGGCCGGCACCGGCACCGCGTCGGCGCAGGGGCTCGACGCGACCCTCGTGGTCTGGGCCCCCGAGCCGGCGCAGATCGAGCGGCAGATCGCACGCGATGGTTGTTCTCGTGACGAGGCGCTGCGGCGAATCCGCGCCCAGCTCCCGTTGCACGAGAAGAAAGCGCTCGCCGACTTCGTGATCGACAACTCGGGGACGCCGGAGGAGACGGAGCGTCAGGTGCGCGCGCTGTGGGAAACCCTCAGCCGGGAGCCGGCGCGCGCAGAGGTGCCTTGAGTCCCGCCACGAAGCGCGCGGCCGCATCCAGCGCTGCCGGGCCGGGTTTCGCGCGCTGGATCACCTCGATCAGCGCGCTCCCGACCACGACCCCGTCGGCGAAGCGCCCCACCTCGCGCGCGTGCTCCGGCGTCGAAACGCCGAATCCGACGCAGACCGGCACGTCGCGGGAGGCGCGGATCCGGCGCACCGATTCCTCGATGCCGCCTGCGAGCTCGCTGCGCGCGCCGGTCACGCCCGTGAGCGAGACATAGTAGAGGAAGCCCCGCGTCCGCTCCGCGAGCATCGCGAGTCGCTGCGGCTGCGTGGTGGGAGCCGCCAGCAGGACCGCGTCGACACCGGCTCCGGCCAGCGCGCCGAACAGCGTCTCACCCTCCTCGGGCGGAAGATCGATCACGATCACGCCGTCCACCCCGACCGCGGAGGCCGCCTCGGCAAATCGGTTTTCGCCCATCGCGAGGATCGGATTGGTGTAGCCCATCAGCACGAGCGGAACCTCGACGCGTGGGCGCAGCGTCTTCACCAGCTCGAGCACGCGGCGCAGCGAGGAGCCCGAGCCCAGCGCCCGCTCGTTCGCTCGCTGGATCACCGGACCGTCGCCGAGCGGATCCGAGAAGGGAATCCCGATCTCGATCAGATCCGCACCCGCCTGGACCAGCGCGAGCACCAGCGACTCCGTGGTCGCGAGGTCGGGGTCCCCAGCCGTGAGGAACGGGATCAGCGCGCGCTCGCCCCGCGCCCGCAGCGACGCAAAGCGTTCGCCGATGAGGCCCATCAGCGCGGGCCCGGATCTCGCGCGCGCAGCAGCTCGCGGACCTGCGGCGCGTCCTTGTCCCCGCGGCCCGAGAGGTTCACGATCAGGGTCGCCTCGCGCGAGAGCTGCGGCGCGAGCTTGCGCACGGTCGCCACCGCGTGCGCCGACTCGAGCGCCGGGATGATGCCCTCCATGCGCGACAGGTACAGGAAGGCGTCGAGCGCCTCGTCATCCGTCACGGCCGTGTACTCGGCCCGACCGCTGTCGCGCAGGAAGGCGTGCTCCGGCCCGACGCCGGGGTAATCGAGCCCGGCCGAGATGGAGTGGGCCGGGAAGATCTGCCCGTCGTCGTCGTAGAGCAGCAGGCTCTGCATGCCGTGGAGCACCCCCGGCTCCCCGGCGCACAGGGCCGCGCCATGCCGGCCGGTTCCGAGCCCTTCCCCGGCCGCCTCGACACCGATCAGGCGCACGGAAGCGTCCTCCAGAAAGGGATGGAAGAGCCCGATGGCATTGGAGCCGCCGCCCACGCAGGCGACCAGCACGTCGGGGAGGCGGCCGGTCTCCTCCAGGATCTGGCGCCGCGCTTCCACGCCGATCACGCGCTGGAAGTCGCGCACGATCGTCGGATAGGGATGCGGCCCCATGACCGAGCCGATGCAGTAGTAGCTGCCGCGCACGTTCGTCACCCAGTCGCGCAGCGCCTCGTTGATGGCGTCCTTCAGCGTCTGCGAGCCGCTGGTCACGGATTGCACCGTCGTGCCCAGCAGCTCCATGCGGAAGACGTTGAGCGCCTGCCGCTCGACGTCCTCGGCACCCATGTACACGACACACTCGAGGCCGAACAGCGCGCAGGCGGTCGCCGTGGCGACGCCGTGCTGCCCGGCGCCGGTCTCCGCGATCACGCGGCGCTTGCCCATCGCGCGCGCGAGCAGGCACTGGCCCAGCACATTGTTGATCTTGTGCGCGCCGGTGTGGGCGAGATCCTCTCGCTTGAGGTAGACGGCGGCGCCGCCGAGATCGCTCGTCACGCGCCGCGCGAGGAAGAGCGGCGTCGGCCGGCCGGCGTAGCTCGCGAGCAGCTCCGCCAGCTCGCGGCGGAACGCCTCCTGCGCGGTGATCCGGGGGTAGGCCTCGGCCAGCTCGTCGAGCGCCGCGATCAGCGTCTCGGGCACGTAGCGGCCCCCATAGGGCCCGAAGCGACCCGCGCGCGCCGCCGCTGCGACCGGGGCCGAGGTCATTCGCTCGACTCCGCCTTGCGCACGGCCTCGATGAAGGCGGCGATCCGCGCCGGATCCTTGCGGTGGCTCGCCGTCTCGACACCGGTCGCCACGTCGACACCCCAGGGCAGCAGGTCTCCCAGCTCGAAGAGCGCCGCGCCCACGTTCTCGGGCGTGAGGCCGCCGGCCAGGATCAGGTCGTAGCCGCGCGAGATCAGCTGGGACGCGTCCGCCCAGTTCCACGGCTTGCCTCGCCCGCCCCCTTCGGTCGGGTGGTCGAGCAGCAGGAGCGTGCCCGGATAGGTCTCCGCCGCCTCGATGTCGGCGCCGCGGATCGCCTTGATCACCGGCAGGTCGACCGCTTCCACTTCCTCTTCGGTCTCCTCGCCGTGCAGCTGCACGCGCTCGAAGTCGATCCTGCGCAGCACCCGCTGGATCTCCTCGTGGGTGGCGTCCTTGAACACCGCCACCCGCTCGACCCGACCCTCGACGCGTTCGGCGATCGCCGCCGCCGTCTTCAGGTCGAGGCAGCGGGGAGTGCCCGGCACGAAATTGAGCCCGATCAGATCCGCTCCGCCGTCGACGGCGACTTGCGCGTCGTCGGGATGCACGATCCCGCAGATCTTGATCCGAATGCTGACGCTCACCTTCCCCTCCGTAGCTGCCGCAGGGCCGCCCCCACGTCGGACTCGCGCATCAGCGCCTCCCCTACCAGGAATGCCTGCGCGCCCGCCGCCTCGAGACGTTCCCAGTCGCGGGGCGTGAAGATGCCACTTTCGGCGACCACGACGCACCCCTCCGGCAGCTTTCCGGCCAGGCGCTCCGTGACACCGAGGTCCACCTCGAACGTGCGAAGATCGCGGTTGTTGATGCCGATCAGGTCTGCACCCGCCGCGAGCGCCGCCTCCAGCTCGCGCTCGTCGTGAACCTCGACCAGCGCATCCAACCCGAGCGCCTCGGCGTGCGCGGCCAGCTCCCGCAGCGCGCCCCGGTCGAGCGCCGCGGCGATCAGCAACACGGCGTCGGCGCCGTGCACGCGCGCCTCGTCCACCTGATAGGCGTCGACGATGAAGTCCTTGCGCAGCAGGGGAAGCGACACGGCTGCGCGCACCTGGGCGAGCAGCTCGAGGCTCCCGCCGAAGTAGCGCGCATCGGTCAAGACCGAGATCGCGGCGGCCCCCGCCGAGGCGTAGGCGCGCGCGCAGGCCACCGCGTCGAAATCGGGGCGGATCTCGCCCCGGCTCGGCGAGCGGCGCTTGATCTCGGCGATCACGCGCGGCCGCTCCCCGGACTCGAGCGCGCGCCGGAACCCGCGCGGCGGCTCCGCCAGCATGCGCGCCCGCCTCGCCAGCGCGTCACCGGGCTGGCGCTCGCGCGCCAGCGTCAGCTCGCGGCGCTTGTGCTCCAGCATCTCGGCCAGGAAGCTCATCCGGTGCTCCGCGAGGCCGCCGAGAGGAGCGCGAGCTTGCGCGCCGCGGCGCCCTCGTCCAGGCTGCGGCGCGCCAGCGAGAGGCCTGCGGCGAGGCCATCTGCCGCGCCCGCCACCCACAGGGCGGCGGCGGCGTTGAGCAGCACGATGTCACGCCGGGGTCCCGGTTCCCCGGCGAGCACCGCCCGCACGATCGCGGCGTTGATGGCCGCGTCTCCGCCGCGCAGCTCCTCGGAGCCCGCCGGCTCGATCCCGAGCGGGCCCGGCTCGATCCGCAGGCGCCGCACACGGCCCGCCTCCAGCCAGGCCGCGTCGGTGTGGGTGGTGGTGGTGATCTCGTCGAGTCCGTCGGCGCCGTGCACGACCAGCGCGCGCGAAGACCCGAGCTCGCCAAGGGCCGTCGCGAGCGTCTCCAGCAGCGACTCCGCATAGACACCGACCAGCTGGAAGCGCACACCGACGGGGTTGAGCAGCGGGCCCAGACAATTCATCAGCGTCCGAACGCCGAGCGCCTCTCGCACCGGCGCGAGCGCGCGCATGGCGGGATGGGCGACGCGAGCGTAGAACGGCGCGATGCCGATCTCGACCAGCAGCTTTGCCGCGACCTCGACCGGGATCTCGACGTTCACCCCGAGCGCCTCGAGCACGTCGATGCTGCCGGCGCGGCTGGATGCCGCGCGGTTGCCATGCTTCGCGACCGGTACCCCCGCGCCCGCGACCACGAAGGCGGCGGCGGTCGAGATGTTGAAGGTCTGTGCGCCATCCCCGCCGGTGCCGCAGGTGTCGACGGCGCGCGGATCCGGACAGGGGAAATGGCGCGCACGGGACCGCGCGGCGCGCGCCGCCGCCACGATCTCGCCGACCGTTTCGCCCTTGCTGCGCAGCGCCACCAGCAGGGCCGTGCACAGGACCTCGGATCCCCGGCCGTCCATGATCTCGCCGAAGGCGGCTTCCAGCAGCGGCGCCGGCACCTCGCGGCCCTCGATCGCCGTTGCGACCGCCGCTCGCAGGCTCATGCGGCCGCACCTCGCGCACAGGCCTCGAGAAAGCGTCCCAGCAGCGGCTTGCCGACCCGGGTGAGGATCGACTCGGGGTGGAATTGAACGCCTTCGATCGGCTTCTCGCGGTGACGAACGCCCATGATCTCGCCGTCCGCCGTACGCGCAGTCACCTGCAGCACCGCCGGACAGGAGTCCGCTTCGATCACCAGCGAGTGGTAGCGCGTCGCCTCGAAGGGATTCTCCAGGTCGGCGAACAGCCCGAGCCCGTCGTGCTGGATCGTCGACAGCTTGCCGTGCATGATCGAGCGGGCGCGGACGATCCGGCCGCCGAACGCGAGGCCGATCGCCTGGTGCCCCAGGCAGACGCCGAGCAGCGGCAGTGAGCCGCGCGCGCACGCGAGCACGGTCTGGACGGTGATGCCTGCGGCCCCCGGCTCGCCCGGTCCCGGTGAGATCACGACCCCGTGCGGGCGCCGCGCCAGCAGCTCCTCGACGCCGATCGCGTCGTTGCGGAAGACCTCGACCTGCGCGCCGAGCTCGCCCAGATACTGCACGAGGTTGTACGTGAACGAATCGTAGTTGTCGATCATCACGAGGCGCATGGCGCTCTTTCAGTCGATCCCTTCGCGCGCGAAATCGATGGCCTCGATCAGCGCGCGAGCCTTGCTCACGCACTCCTCGTACTCGAAGTCGGGATCCGAGTCCGCGACCACGCCCGCGCCGGTTCGCAGGAAGATCTCACCGCCCTTCACGACCATGGTGCGGATCACGATCGCGGTGTCCATGTTGCCGGAGTAGTCGACGTAACCCACGCAGCCTCCATACGGGCCGCGCCGGAGGTTCTCGAGCTCGTCGATGATCTCCATTGCACGCACCGTGGGCGCCCCGGAGAGTGTGCCCGCTGGAAAGGTCGCGCGCAGCAGGTCGAGCCAGTCGAGGCCGGGGCGCAGACGCCCCTCCACGTTCGAGACGAGGTGCATCACGTGCGAGTAGCGCTCGACGCTGGCGTAGTCGCTCACCGCCACGGAGCCGACCTCGGCGACGCGGCCCACGTCGTTGCGGCCGAGGTCGACGAGCATCAGGTGCTCGGCCCGCTCCTTCGGATCCGTCCGCAGCTCCGCCTCGAGCGCGCGGTCCTCCTCGGGCGTGCGCCCGCGGCGGCGCGTACCCGCGATCGGGCGCACGTCGATGCGGCCCTGCTCGAGGCGGCACAGGATCTCAGGCGAAGAGCCGATCAGCACGGCCCCCTCGCAGCGCAGGAAGAAGAGATACGGACTGGGATTGATCAGCCGCAGATGCCGGTAGATCGTGAACGGGTCGACCTGCAGCGGGATGCGGAACTGTTGCGAGAGCACCACCTGGAAGACGTCCCCTGCCTCGATGTACTCCTTCGCGCGCTTCACCATCTCATGGAACGCCTCGCGCGTCGTGCTGCGGCGCACGTCCATCGGCGCCCGCAGCTTCTCCTGGACGGGCTCCTGCGGCAGCGGCTCACGCAGCCGGCGCGCGATCGCGTCCAGCGCGGCGGCGGCTTCGCGGTAGCGCACGCCGAGGTCGTCCTTCTCCGCGACCCTCACGTGACGGATCAAGAGGGCCGAATGGCGCACATTGTCGTACACCACCACCGTCTCCGGCAGGTGGAACCACAGGTCGGGAAGGTCCACCTCGTCGGGATTCGCGTCGGGAAGGCGCTCGACGAAGCGCACCCAGTCGTAGCCGACCATGCCCACTGCCCCGCCGAGAAATGGCGGCAGCGTGACACCCGGAGGAGTCACGGCGCGCAGCGCCGCGAGCTCCTCGCGCAGCTTTTCGAGCGGGTCCCCGCTGGCGACGAAGCGCTGGGTGCGCCCGCCTTCGCTCCACTCGACTTCGCGGCCGCGGGCGCGGAATACCGCGCGCGCCCCGGTGCCGATGAAGCTGAAGCGCGCCCACTTCTCGCCGCCCTCGACCGATTCGAACAGGAAGCTCGTGCGTCCGTCGTCCAGGCGGCGGAAGAGCGAGAGCGGGGTGTCGTAATCGGCGAGGATCTCCCGCACGACGGGGATCAGGTTGCCCCGCGTCGCGAGCTCCTCGAACAATTCCTGGGACGGGCGAAGCAACTCGGCCCCTGGCGAGCCGCCGGCCGGCCGCTCGCCTCGAAGAAAGCCACGCAATTTCAGGTTGTTATCAAACGGTTCAGGTGCCGTCAAGCAAGCCGAAGCCGGGCACCCCCGCGGGTTCGAAGGGTCTCCTACGGTCGTCGCCGAGCCCGGAGAGCGTGTAGAGCAGATTGAACTGCACACCCTGCTCGCGATCCTGCGCGACCTCGAGACGCACCGCCCAGCAGCGGCATTTCGAGAAGTACTCGATCCCGCCGCGATTGCGCAGCACCAGCGAGCGTTCGAACGAGTAGGAGCCCAGGTAGCTGGCGGCCCAGCTCTCGGTGATCGCGTAGCGCAGGTAGAGATCGATCTGGTTGATGTGGTCGAAGTCGGTCTT
>Ga0184637_10000931_pt1 | contig 20627 bp, 16 predicted proteins | sample PLM3_127_b2_FD_133143 | JGI IMG/M metagenome (GOLD analysis project Ga0184637, IMG submission 133143) | Groundwater sediment microbial communities from an aquifer in East River, Colorado, USA - PLM3_127_b2 | ecosystem: Environmental > Terrestrial > Soil > Riparian zone | place: USA: East River... | reverse complement strand
CGCCGGAATCACGATCACCACGCCCGGTCCGTGCCGGTGACCCTTCTTGTACGTGCCGGCGTCGAAAACCGACATGTGGCTGCCGTGAAGCGACTTGGGGAACGTGATCCAGACGACGTGGCCCCCCGCGCCGCGCCCCCGGAACGGCTCGAGCTTGTCCCAGAGCAGCATGTCCGGGAAGAAGTTGCCCATCCAGACGTGGCGCATCCGGCCACTCGCTTCCCGCGCGACCTTCGCTTCCGAGTAGAACTCGGCCTCGTCTCCGTAGAGCACGTCCAGGTCGAAGACGGAGCTATCGAAGTAGAAGCGCGGATCGGGGATGGCGGTCATCGCGGTCGGCAAGCCGTTCGTGAAGAGGAGGCGAACTGGCTGGTTGCCCTGCGCGTTCGAAAGCTGATACGTGTAGTTCGCAGGCACGAGGAACATGCTGTGCTTCTGCCACTCGAACGTGACCTTCGGCCTGTCGCCCGCCCAGATGGTCGTCAGGCCTCGCCCCTCCACCACGTAGGCGAGATCGTCGATGGCGATCCGAAACGGCGGTAAGGTCTTGCCAGGCGGGATCTCGATGAGGGAGGCGCCGGTCACGCCCTCCTGGCCCGCGAGCTGCAGAAAGGCGACGTCGCAGCCGCGCTGATCCCACGGGCCCAGCTCGAGGGTCCGCAAGTCCTCGATGTAGTAGCCGTGGAAGACGGGCACCCCGAGCGACTCCAGCCAGCGATCGTACGGGTGGACCCGCTGGTACGCGACGGTGCTTTCCGTGGTGGCAGGCGCCGCCATTCAGTACCTCCTCAACCGCTCATGGTGAGCCTGTCGAACCATAACGGCCCTTCGACAAGCTCAGGGTGAGCGGAGTCTTCGTTACTGCTTCTCCCACTGGTAGATGTACGTGGTGCCCTCGTTGCCGGTCATTCGTGGACCGACAAGGCCCTTCCTGACGAGAAGCGGCTGCACTTCCCACAGGAGCGGCATCAGGGCGATGTCCTCCATCTGCTCGCGCAGCAGATCGCGGTGCAGCGCCAGCCGCTCGCGGTCATCGATCGTGACGGCTAGCTTGTTCAGGAGCGTGTCCACTGCCGGGTTCAAGTAGCCGCCGCGGTTCGTGCCGGTCCACCGGTTCTCGGGACGTGTGATGGCGTCTGAGTTCAGCCGGTTGTCGTAGAAGTTCACACCCGAGGGGCTCGTGAAGTAGGGACCCGGGCGCTTGGACTGGTATTCCCGGTCGTCCTGGTTCGCGACGGTCAGGATGTCGAACTCGGCCTGCACCCCGACCTGCTTCCACCCATCGGCGATTGTGGCGAGCGCCCGCTCGGCGCCGGTACCGCGTTTGGTCATGATGGCCGTCTCGAACCGGTCGCCCGTCTCGGCATGGACCAGGATGCCATCCGCGCCCGGCTGCCAGCCGGCCGTCGCCAGCAGCTGGCGAGCACGGGCCAGGTCGTATGGGAACTGCGGGATGTTCGGCTCGAGCGCGCGCCGCTGCGGATGGCTCGGCGCGTACCAGCTATCCGCCGTCGGGGCGACGCCGCCCGTCACGACCTCGGTGAGGCTTTGCCGGTCGATGGCGCTGTACAGCCCCTGCCGCACGGCGCGCACGGTGAAGCCGTTCCTCGGCCTGGCCAAATCAGGCCGATGCTGCATCTCCAGCTGGTGCAGCCCTTCGAGGTCGTGGAACTGCACGCGGTTGCCGGTTCCCTCCCAGCGCTGCCGCACTTCGAGGGCGGTCGAGACGTCGACTGCGTCCGAGATCACCACGTCGATCGCCTCGGCGAGGATGTTGGCGACGAGCGTGTTCGGGTCGGGGACGAACTGGACGATGACGCGGTCGATGGGCGGACGACCCAGGTAGTAGTCGTCGAACCGGACGGCCTCGATGTGCGACCCCTGCTCCCATCGGGTGAGACGGTAGGGCCCAAGGCCGACGAACTCGGTGGTGAAGTAGCGGCTCGCCGCGAACGCCTCTTTGTCTTGCTGGAAGAGCGGCTCGAGCAAATGCCTCGGCAGCGGCTCGAGGCCGGTCGCGTCGCCCGCGCGTACGTAGATCTGCCCCCAGTGGACGACGAACGTGTGGGGGTCGGGCGCGGTCGCGGACTCCATGAGCTCGGGGCGCCCACCGCCCGCGGTGCGCGTCCCGATCTCCTGGCGCACCTGGAACGTGAATAGCATGTCGCTGCTGGTGAAGGCCGTCCCGTCGTGCCACTTCGCGTTCGGCTGGAGCTTCCAGGTCATGTCCATCGTGCCGTCGGGGTTAGTGCGCCAGGTGCCCTTATCGACGGCTGGCATCTCGACGGCGAGCCTCGCCTCGTACTCGCCTCCGCCCGAGGCGACGGACAGATTGTCGTTCAGAATCTTCGGCACGTTGCTGGCGCCGCCCGCCGTTAGGCTCCCACCGCCCGTGATGTTCTGATGGAGGCTGTGCGGCTCGCGCTGGATGCCGATTATGACCGTCTTCGGAGCCTGCGACTGACCAATGGACGTCGACCCCGACGAGCCGCCGGGGGACGTCGACGGGGCGCATGCCGCCACGGCGATCGTACACATCGCCAGGCAGGCGGAGAGGGCAGTCTTCGGCCGTAGATTCTTGTTCAGCACGGGTCCTCCGTTGTCCTTATTCCCAGTACGCGAACGCCATTCCACAGCCGGATCGGGTGCGCTACCCTACCACCGAGCTCGTCTTCGGCGGCCAGTATATTCCTTTAGAGGTAAACCCCCTGATCACCACCCCTTCCTCGGTGCGACGTGCGCCCCGCGTCTTCTATGGCTGGTGGATCGTCGCCGCGGGCTTCGTGCTGCAGGCCCTGGGCAGCGGGCTGCTCTTCAACTCCTTCGGCGCGTACTTCGTCTTCCTGCAGAACGAGTTCGGCTGGAGCCGCACCGTCCTGTCGGGCGCGTTCTCCATGTCGCGCCTGGAGAGCGGCTTCCTCGGACCGATCCAGGCATGGCTCATCAACCGTTTCGGACCGCGCGCCGTAGTCCGCTTTGGGCTGGTCGTGTTCGGGCTGGGCTTCATTCTTCTCAGTCGTCTGGACTCGGTGCTCGGCTTCTACGGAGCGTTCCTCGTCATCGCCATCGGCTCGGGCCTATCAGGGTTCTTGACGGTCAACATCGTGCTCGCGAACTGGTTCGAGCGCCAGCGAGCGCGGGCGATGGCGCTCAGCTCGGCCGGCGTGAGCATCTCAGGCCTGCTGGTCCCGCTGGTCGCCTGGGCCCTGGCCACATACGGATGGCGGACGACCGCGCTTGTCTCCGGGCTATTGATCCTCGTCGTGGGCCTCCCGATTTCCCAGCTGATCCGCCGATCGCCCGAGACGTATGGCTACGCGCCCGATGGAGGGGAGCGACCGCCAAGCGGCGATGACTCTTCGAGCGCCCGGATCGCTTCTACTGCCGGCCAGGGGCTGACGGCGCGGGCGGCGCTACACACGCCCGCGTTCTGGCTGCTCACCGCGGGCCACGCGTCGGCGCTGGTGGCCGTCTCAGCCGCGTCCGCGCACGTCATCCCGTTTCTCGTGGCGCAGGCCGACATGCCAGTCGCGGCGGCCGCCGGAGTGGTCGCCACGGTTACGACGGTTCAGCTGGTCGGCGTATTGATCACGAGCTACATCGGCGATCGGTTCGCGAAGCCCAAAATCGCGGCGTGCTGCATGGTGGCGCATACCGCGGCGGTCCTCATGCTGGCCTCGGCTCAGAATCTGGGCATGATCCTCGGGTTCGCCGTCCTGCACGGCCTCGCATGGGGGATCCGCGGCCCACTGATGATGGCTGTCCGGGCGGACTACTTCGGGCGACGCTCGTTTGCGACCATCGAGGGGTTTGCGTCGATAGTCACGACGTTCGGCCTCGTGACGGGACCGTTGCTGGTCGGATTCGTCGCGGACACAGTCGGCGACTACCGGCCGGGCTTCCTCATGCTGGCGGGCATCACGGCTGCCGGCGGCCTATGTTTCCTCGCGGCTCGCCGGCCCGTTCCCTTGACGCCCGGCTGAAGAGCGCTTTAATAAGCGTGACGCAGAGGAGGAAGAAATTTGTACCAGGGTCTAATGGCAGAGACGGTTCGCATGCAGGGGCACAACGGCGACGAGATCGAGGCGTACTTCGCACGACCGCTCGGGGCGGGGCCGTACCCCGGCGTGGTCGTTTTGCACCACATGCCAGGTTGGGATGACGCAACAAAGGAGATCACGCGCAAGTTCTCGTTTTACGGCTTCGCGGCCATCTGCCCGAGCCTTTTTCACCGCGTCGGGCCGGGCTCCCCGGACGACATGGTCGCGGCCGCTCGCGCGGCGGGTGGCGTGCCGGACGAGCAGGTGATCGGGGACGTCGAGGGGGCGATGCGCTATCTGCGGTCGCTCCCCTACCACAACGGCAAGATCGGCATCATCGGCTTCTGTTCCGGTGGCCGGCAGACCTACATGTCGGCCTGCAAGATCCCGTCGCTCGACGCGGCGGTCGATTGCTGGGGCGGAGGAGTTGTCGCTACACCTGATCGGCTGACGCCGCGGCAGCCAGTCGCTCCGCTCGACATGACGAAGGATATGAACTGCCCGCTGCTCGGCATCTTCGGCGCCGACGACGAGAGGCCCTCGCCCGCGGACACGGCGCGGACGGAAGATGAATTGAAGCGCTACGGCAAGAACTACGAGTTCCACACGTACGAGGGCGCCGGCCACGGCTTCTTCGCCGTCGATCGGCCCGGCTACCGGTCGGTGCAGGCGACGGATGCCTGGAAGAAGGTCCTTGCCTTCTTCGGCGAACACTTGAACGCCACGGAATCAACGCTCGCTCAGCAGCCGGCGGCGGTCGGGGCCGCCCCCCGGTAACCAGCTTTTGGAGGGTGCGGCGCAGCCACCCATAAAAGAAAGATCTTGAGGAGAAGGAATCATGTGCACGTGGATCGTCGAGAAAGCCGACATCATGGGCAGTGGCAAGGGAGCCGAGGGCTGGTTCCCGCTAAAGAAGGCCAACGTTTGCTACGACCATCCCTATCACGCGCCGCTGGACCACGCGGTCCTCATCGATTTCGTAAACGAGGACCGGGGCATCGGCGCGCGTGTAGCCGTTGAGCTGACTCCCGAGTCCGCCCGCGGGCTGATGAAAGCCATCCAGGCGGCGCTCGACGAGGGCGAGGCCCAGCATCTGGTCGAGCCGGCGCTCGCGACGCACACCCACAGCTAGGCGGCGCGACCCAAACCGCTCAGGCTGAGCTTGTCGAAGCCCACTTCCTTCGCCACGCTAGAGCGCGAGCCGCCCCGTGGCTGACGCGAGACGCAGAATTGCGTGGGCAAAGGAAGACCCTTACGGCGTCGAGCATGTCGGGGTAATCCTCAGACGCTCGACGATGTCCGCGACTGGCGTCGCGATCGGTACCGATCCGATGCCGTATCGGCTCGATTATCGCCTCGAGACGCGCCGTGGCTTCGTCACGTCTCGCCTTCTCGTCGAGACGAAAGGCCAGGGCTGGCACCGTCGGCTCGACCTACGGCGGAGCGCCGCCGGTGCCTGGAGCATCCAGGCAAGCCACGAAGGCGAGCTCGGGCTGTCGCCGCCCGGCGGCGACGCAGCGCTGTTCGCAAGCGCTCTCGACTGCGACCTCGGCCTCTCCCCGTTGACGAACACCATGCCAGTCCTCCGCCACGGCCTGCATACCCATGGCGGCCCGGTCGAATTCACCATGGCGTGGGTCTCGGTCCCCAACCTGTCGGTGCGCCGATCCGGCCAGCGGTACACCTTCATTGAGGCAGATGGCGAGAGCTAGGTCGTGCGCTTCGAAGGCGACGACGGGTTCTCGGCCGACATCACGTTCGACAGCGATGGACTCGTCGTCGACTACCCGGGACTCGCCCGGCGACTGGAAGTCGGCGAGTCGTTCGCCATCTGAGCCGCGATCGACCGAAGTCGAAGGACTTACGCCGAGCCGGACGAGCGCCTGCGCGGAGTTGACGTCCGCCGTGGACCGGTTGATCCTCGGCCGTTCGAGCGAGGCGAGGCAATTATGGCGCCATCTGGACCCGTCTGGCCGATCGGGCCTTTCTGGACGCGGAGCCACTCGATGAATCGCACCAGGTTGTCCACCATGTGCTCGTGGAAGCGGCGGCCCTTCTCGGGGGCCGATCGACTCGAGTCCGACAACGACCCGCTGGGAGCCATCGCCGCCTGGTCGGAGCTGCTCCAGGGGATCTCGATGGTGTCGCCGTGGACGCCGAAGAGGTCGGTGACTCCGAAGTCCGACAAGGCAGCGCGCAGGTCCGCCCCCCGCGTTGGGAAACGGTCCGGGCGCACGTGGGGCGGGAACCGGTACCAGACCTGCGATAGCTCCAGCTCCCCGCCGTGATGCTCGGGGACCTCCTTCACCTCGCGCGCGATGGTGCGCCCGAGATGCAGCGGGTCGACAACGGCGATCAGCACCTGGGGGAGCTCCGTCTCGTGCAGCGACTTGGCTGCCGTGATCAGCGGCGGCAGGTTCGAGCCCTTGTGTCCATTGATGAGGATGATCTTGCGAAACCCGTGCCTCGCCAGGCTGCGGCAGATGTCCTTCGTCAGCTCGAGTAGCGTCTCCGCCCGAATTGCGATCGTGCCCGGCAGCGCCATGTGGTGGCTCGACTCGCCATACCAGACCGGCGGTGCGACCAGGGTTCCCGCCCGCTTCGCAGCGTCCTCGGCCAGCCCGATGGCGACATAGGTATCCGTCCCCAGCACGCCGGCGGGCCCATGCTGCTCGGTGCTCCCGATCGGCACAATCGCGATGTCGTCGCGGTCGAGGTACTGGCGCACCTCTTCCCACGTGAGCTCGTGGAGCCAGACAGACGGCAGGTCGTTCGGGAGAGCAGTCATACAAAGCTCCACAGCCGAGGATGCGCGATTCTAGCAGCGACGGCGATGCTAGACTTCGCGCGCCTCGTGCTTCTCGGCGCGCCTGGAGTCCGACTCGCATGCTTCGAACCGAAGTCCTGGTCATCGGCAGCGAGGGGGCCGGTGCGCGCGCCGCGATCGCTGCGGCCGATGCCGGCGCGGAGGTCACGGTCGTCACGAAAGGCCGGATGACTCGGTCGGGCGCGACGCTGACCGGAGCGGCAGATCTCGACGTCGATAGCGCGACGCTCTACCGGCTGTTGGGGCGCGGCGACCCGGACGATAGCCAGGATGCCTTCTTCCGCGACATGGTGGTCGAGGGCAAGTACCTGAACGACCAGCCGCTGGTCGAGGCGCACGTAGGCGACGTCCCGAGCCGGATCGAGGAGCTGCTCGGCTGGGGCCTGAAGATCTACGACCTCCGCCAGAACCCCGGCCACAGCTACCCGCGAAATCTGTACACGAGCGGGCACGACCTGGTGATGTTGCTGAAGCGCGAGATCAAAAGGCGCCCGATCAAGGTCGTCGAGGACACGCTGGTCTCAGACCTTTTGATCGCCGATGGCCGAGTCGCGGGCGCGATGGCGCTGGATCTACGCTCGGGTGAGTCCGACGTGATCGAGGCCGCCTCTGTTGTCCTGGCCTCGGGCGGCGGACACAACATCTACGCCTACACGACGGGACCCGAGGACCTCACCGGCGACGGCCAGGCGATGGCGCTCCGCGCCGGCGTCCCCCTCATCAACATGGAGATGACCCAGTTCCTCCCGACGACCATCATCAATCCGCCGATGGCCCGCGGCAACCTCTTCCCGTTCCTGCTCGGGCCGCAGAATGGCCTGAAGTACTGGCTGCTGAACAAATACGGCGAGCGCTTCATGGAGCGCTGGGACCCGGCCCGCATGGAGTTCTCTACCCGCGACCTGACGTCGATCGGCATCATGAACGAGATCCTCGAGGGTCGTGGCGGGCCCGACGGAGGCGTCTACTACTCGCTCGCCCACCTGCCCAGTAACCTCATCGAGGACTTCGCGCGCTGGGGTGGCAAGCCGTTCATCAAGGCGGACTGGTCCGCCCACGGGCACTCGTTCCGCGACGTGGTCGATCGCCTGAAGGCGGGCGAAGCGATCGAGGTGGCGCCGGCCGCCCATTTCTTTATGGGCGGCGTTCAGATCGACGAGCACATGGCCACGGCGCTACCCGGACTCTTCGCCGCGGGCGAGGTGACGGGCGGCGTCCACGGTGCGAATCGCCTGTCGGGGAACGCCTTCGCGCAGATCGTGACGCAGGGAACGCGGGCCGGCGCGGCATCGGCTGCCTTCGCTCGCCGCGAGGGGAGACCGCCTGCGCCTCCCGAAGCTTCAGTAGCTGCCGCGCGCGAGCGCCTCGAAGCGCCGCTGGCGCGAGATAACGGCGTGACCGCGTACGAGCTGCGCCACGAGCTGCAGGACATCGCGGCCGAGAAGGTCGGTGTGCTCCGCACTGGAGAGAAGCTCCGGGAGGCGGTGGCCCGCCTCGAGGAACTTCGGCGGAGCGAAATGCCGCGGCTCTACAGCCGCGCGAAAGACCGACGCTACAACCGTGAGTGGGTCGAGTGCCTGCAGGCCGAGAGCATGCTCAGCACGCTGCAGACGATCGCGCGCTCGGCCCTCCTCCGCGAGGAGAGCCGAGGCGCCCACTACCGCCGCGACTATCCCCAGACTGACAACGACCGCTGGCTGTGCAACACGGTTGTTCGTCAGCGCGACGATGAGCTGGACGTCACGACGGGACCCGTAAGGACGACGCGGATCAAGGTGGGCGCGTGACGGCCACGGGACCCATGCAGATCAAGGTCAGGGTGCTGCGGGGCGATCCCGAGGGCGGCCGCGAGCCGTCCTGGCAGGAGTACGAAGTCCCGTTCAGTGCAGGTCGGAGCGTGACCGGCACGCTCTGGCTCATCAACGAGCTTCACGACGGGGGCCTCGCGTACCGGGTATCGTGCCATCGGGGAATCTGCGCGAGCTGCATCATGCGAATCAACGGCAAGCAATTGCTGGCATGCGTCACCGAGGTTACCGGTGACGTCAGTCTCGAGCCAGGGATCGGGACCGTTATCAAAGATCTCGTCATCGAGCAGGCATAGGAGGCGGGCAGGTGGCCATCGAATCCATTCGATACGACCCCACCGCGAGCTTCGATGTACTGGAGGAAGACGTTGAGTACCGGCGAGAGGACGGCCAGTCCTGGCTCGCCCGCGTCATCCGACCCGTCGGAGACGGCCCGTTCCCTGCGCTGCTGGACGTGCACGGCGGTGTTTGGACCAGTGGGGACCGCACGAGCGACGCGCCGATCCATCGACCGCTGGCCGCCTCTGGATTGGTGGTTGTCGCCATCGATTTCCGCCTCGCCCCGAAACATCCGTACCCCGTGACGGTGATCGACGTGAACTACGCGACGCGGTGGCTGAAAACCCACGCAGGCGACTTCAACGCCACCGCGGATGCGCTCGGTGTGCGCGGCGGCTCGAGCGGCGGGCATCTGGCGATGTTGAGCGCCATGCGGCCACGTGACCCACGCTACTCGGCCGTGCCGCTTCCCGAGAATTCCGCGGCCGACGCGTCGGTGGCTTACGTCGTCGCCTGCTGGCCGATTCTGGACCCCTACGCCCGGTACTTCTTCGCGCAGGAGACCGGCCGCACCGAGCTCATCACTCGAACGGAAGGGCACTTCCCGACCGAAGACGTGATGCAGGAGGGCAACCCGCAGCTCATCCTCGACCGAGGCGAGCCCGCCGACCTGCCGCCGGCCTTGATCATCCAGGGCACCCTGGACGAGAACGTCACGCCGACGATGCAGGAGCGCTTCGTCCGCTCCTATCGCGCGCGTGGCGGCAGCGTCGACCTGGAGCTGTTCGAGGGCATGGCGCATTCGTTCATCAAGCGGGCCGGCGGCCCGCAATCGGTGCGCGCGCTCGACCTCATCAAGTCGTTCATCGCGCGGCAGTTGGCGCGCGAAGCCCGGTGAAGGGCTTCAGCATCCGCTCGAGGTCCACCGCGGCAAGGGCTTCGTCGGGCACCTGCGCTCGCGGCGGGAACTGCGCCGGGGGCAGCGGCTTCGTGGCGTCCAGGATCATGGCGCCCATCATGCGCGGAGTCTTCGTGCCGTCCGGGAAGTAGTCATACTGCGTGGGGATGAGTCCGCCAGGACCCGCCCATTCGGGGATGACGTGGAGGTCCTTGTCGGCGTTGAATCGGGTGCCGACCGCCCACATCACTTCCTGCTCGTTGAACACGTCGATGTCGTCGTCCACCAGCACGATCATGTTCAGGTTCTCAGGCTCGGTGAGGAGGGCCTGCATCGCGGCCTTCTTCACCTCGGTCTCGTTCTTCTTCGTGAACGAGATGTAGCAGTGCATCCGGACGTGGGCTGGCACGTTCACCGCCTTGACGCCGGGGACAACCTGCTTCACCCGACGGAAGATGCTTCCCATACGAGGCAAGCTGCCGAGCACCTGGTGCTCGCGATGCCCCGCGAAGACGTCGTAGAAGATGGCGTCCCGCCGCATGGTGATCGCTTTGACCGTGATGACCGGTTTCGGTCCGTGCTCCGTGTACATCCCGGGCCACTCGGCGAACGGCCCCTCCTCCGCGCGCGCGCCTGGCTCGATGACGCCTTCGATGATGATCTCCGCGCGCGCCGGTACCATCAGGTCGGACGTCTCGCACTGCACCAGCTCGAGCGGCTCCCCGAGTAGGCCGCCTGCCTCGTCGTATTCGCCGCCCATGCCGGGGATGCGGGAGATGGCGCCCATGACCGCCGCGGGGTGGTGTCCGATGGCGATGGCAACTGGCATCGGCTGGTTCAGCTCCTCGTAGGCCTGCTGGATGTACCCACCGTGGTGGCTGGTGATGAACCAGACGCCGAGTCGGTCGGGCCCCAGGACCTGGTGGCGGTAGAGGCCGACGTTCATCACACCCGTCCCCGGATCCCGCGCCACGAGCATCGCGCCGGTCAGATAGGGGCCGCCGTCGAGCGCATTGTGGGTGGGGATCGGAAGGCGGGTCAGGTCGGCATCGGGGCCGGTCCAGATCACCTCCTTCACCGGCGCGTCCTGCACGACCTGGGGTGGAATCGGGTGCGCCTGTTTCTCCGCATAGTGCGGAACCATGTGCTGCACGTCGGTTCCCAGGGCGAGCGCCAGGCGGTCGTAGGTGGCCGTGAGGCCGACGATGGCCGGGAGCTCGGTGTCGCCGACACTCTTGAAGTAGAGAGCGGGGAACTGCCCTTGCTTCTCCAGCTTGGCCGCGACCGCAGTAACGCCAAACCGCGGGTCGACCCCCTCGCTGATCGTCTTGATCTGGTCGGGCCGCTTCTCCGCCACCTCGGCGATGAACGAGCGTAAATCTTTAGGCATTAGCTGCCTCCCTGCGGCGGCTCGGTCGTCAGCCGCTAGAATGAAATCCGGCGCAGCTTCTTCGAAGGACCCGTAGACGCGCTCGAGCTCGAACTCGTAGATGATCCGCTCCTGCGCAGCCATGTCCTCGAGGAATGCAGCCACGTCCTCTGGCTCGCGCCCCTGCGCCCGCTGGAGCGTGAGTGCTTTATGCGGTGCATCCGGTCCCTCGTGGATCGTGACGGTCGCCTCGATGCCGATCCAGCGGCGGTCGCGCGCGAAGATACAAAGGGTCGCGTGCGGGTTGGTGCGCAAGTGCTTCGTGCGAACCCGGTTCTTCGTGCCGGAGCTCCAGAGCTTGCCGTCGACGAGACCGCAATTGACACGCGCCACATGCGCCGTTCCGTCAGCTCGCACGGTGACCATGATGCACGCGTGGTTCTCTTCCAGAAACTTCTGCGCAAGCTCGTCCAACTGCATGCTTCCCTCCAACACGACTCTGTGTCCCTGTCATATTTTGAACTCAACGAGGGTGGACTCGGCGAAAAGCTGCTCGACCGGGATCGCCTTCTGGATGATGCCCTGCTCGACGTGGTAAGCGACCATCGCCTCCAACGTCTTCCGGTTCTCGGCGAGGCCGTACGGCCAGAGGTCGGGGCCGAAGATCGCGCGCTCGCGCTCGACTTCGGGTACCAGCCAGGGGAGGGAGCACACGAGCACGTTGGGCTCGAAAAGGTAGCGCATCGCCTGCTCTTTCGCCTCGCAGAACGCCTTGTACAGGCTCTCGGCGACCCAGGGGTGTCGTCGGTAGAGGTCCTCGCGGATCACGGCGAAGTGCATGATCGGGAACAGGCCGGTGCGATGGTAGTAGTCCTCCTCGACCTTACGGTAATCGGGGAAGAGACGCCGGACCAGCGGGGAGCCCTCGGCGAATGGGCTGGGCATGCGGGGCGCGATGATGGCGTCGATGCTGCCGGCGGCGATCATCGAGCTCAGCGTCTCATCCGGCGGGATCAGCTCGATCGAGACGTCGGCCGGAGGTCGAAACGGCGCGCGTTCCTCACGGCCGGGCTGCTCCTCGCCGCCCATCATCCACTTGATCGCGCTCGGGTGCACGCCATAGTCGTGCTGCAGGAACGCGCGCACCCAGGTGAGCGCGGTCAGGCCGTACTCGGGAACTCCGACCCGCCGGCCGGCCAGGTCTTTGGGCTGCTCGATCCCGCTGTCCGAGCGGACGTAGATCGCGGAGTGCCGGAACGTGCGCGACAGGAACACCGGGATGGCGATGAACCTCGGCTCGGGGCGCGTCCGCTCGATGAGATAGGCCGTTCCAGACATCTCTGACGCGTCGAACTCGAGATAGCGCGTCATTCGCCAGAAGGTCTCCTCGACCGCGAGCGGAATGAAGTTGAGGTCGATGCCCTCTGGGCGGACGCTGCCGTCGATCAGGCCCCGGGTGCGATCGTAGTTCTCGGCCGCGAGTGTGATGGGGAGAAGCGACACCTAGCTCCCCTTGAGGTGGTCGTACTTCGCGCTCTCGTAGCGCTCCTCGACGTACGTTGGCACCTCGGGGCGCGGGCGACCCAACATGATCTGCAGGTGAACGTCCCGATCCGTGTGGTTGTGGTAGCCGTGAACCACTTCGGCAGGGTTGAACACCATGTCCCAGGCACCGAGGACCCGGTCGACACGCTCATCACCCTCGACCCAGAAGCAGGTCAGCTCGCCATCGAGGACGAAGAAGACCTCCTCCACCTCGTGGGTGTGGGGTGGGTTGCCCTGCCCGGCCGGAATCAGCATCACGCTGACCGTGAAGTTGCCTGGCGGTATCGCGTTCGGGTCGCCGTGCTTCCCCGACGCGCCGGCGCCGACGTAGCGGTGCTGCGCACGATGGTAGCCGGGGATCTTCGCCTCCTCGAAAGCCTCCCAGTCGGGCACGCGGTCCGCGAATCGAGCAACGTAGCGCTCCATGCGGTCGGCCAGCGTGGTATTCGATTTGACTGAGTCGGCCAACGGGCCCTCCTTCCAGTCAGTCCCAGGCGGGCGCAATACATAGTCCCGTTCCCGCAGTGTACCGGCAAGGAGAGAGCTATGGGGTCGCAAGCCCCAGGCCAGACGTTTCCCCCCGGTTTTCGCTGGCACTCGGTATGACTGAGGTCCAATCCCGCTCACCCTGAGCTTGTCGAAGGGCGTGGTTCGACAGGCTCACCACGAGCGACCTCTACACCGAGGCGAGCTTCTCGGCCGCCAGCTGCACCGCGAGCACGATGTTATGGTAGCCCGTGCATCGGCACAGGTTGCCGCTGATCCCCTCGCGGATCTCCTGCTCGGTTGGGTGCGGGTTCTCGCGAAGAAGCGCTTCGACGGTCAGCAGCATGCCCGGTGTGCAGAACCCGCATTGCAGGCCGTGCGCCTCGGTGAAAGCCTGTTGGATGGGATGAAGCTCGGTCTCGCTTGGCGCGAGGCTCTCCACCGTGCGGAGACGCGCGCCCTCCGCCTGGACAGCGAACACGAGGCACGAGCGCACCGGCTCGTCGTCCCACAGGACCGTGCATGCCCCGCAGACCCCGTGCTCACAGCCGATATGAGTGCCGGTCAACCCGAGATCATCGCGGATGAAATCGGAGAGCAGGATTCGGGGCTCGACGTTTCCGTCGTAGTCGCGCCCGTTCACATTGAGCCGTATCGCGACGCCCGTCATGCGGCGCTGGCCGATAGGCCGGCCGTCGCTCGAACCAAGGCTCGTCGCGTGAGGACCGCCGCGACCTCCCGGCGATACTCCGCGCTCGCGTGTACGTCGGAGTCCGGGTCGAGCTCGCGACTCGCACGTTCGCCGGCCGCCCGAAACAACGCCTCGCTCGGCCGCTGACCGGCAAGCATCGCCTCCGCGCCTGATGCGCGAATCGGCGTCGGGCCACCCCCGGCGATCGCAAGCGGCGCCTCGAGGATTGAGCCGCCGGGATCCAGCGTCACAAGGGCCGCGACTCCGACGAGCGCGAAATCGCCATGCCGTCGGCTCAGCTCTTCGAAGGCCCAGCCGGTTTGGGGTGGAAGGTCGGGGATGCGGACCTCCGTGAGCAATTCGTCCGGCTCCAGAGCCGTCGCATAATGGGAAACGAAGAAATCCTGGGCCGTGAGGGTGCGCTCACCCCGAGAGCCTCGTGCCAGTACCTCCGCGTTCAGTACCACCATCACGGCGGGCAGCTCCGCGGCCGGATCAGCGTGGGCGAGGCTGCCCCCGACCGTGCCGCGGTTACGGATGTGGACGTGCCCGATGTGGCGCGTCGCGCCCGTCAGCAGCGGCCATCTCTCCGCGATGAGGGCTGAGCGCTCGATCTCCCGCTGGCGCGTCATCGCCCCGATCCGCACGGCGCCATCCTCGCTTCGGATGTACGCGAGCTCGGCGACACGGTTGAGGTCCACGAGGTGGGCCGGCCGCGCCAGGCGAAAGTTCATCAGGGGAACCAGACTCTGGCCGCCGGCGAGCGGCTTCGCCTCATCACCGTGCTCCCGAAGAAGCGCGACGGCCTCGTCGATCGACGTCGGGGCGTGGTAGGCGAAGGGAGCGGGTTTCATGGCGAGAAAATGAACGCCCATCTGGGGTCCAGAAGTCAAGCCAGGGATTACACTGCGCTCTCAGAGCAGGAGTCCTTGAGGAACTCCGCGGCGGTTCGCTCGATGACTGACTTGAAAACCAGCGGCTACGTCGGCCAGAGCGTGCGGCGCCGGGAGGACCCGCGGCTGCTGCGCGGCGAAGGGCTGTTCGTCGCCGACGTGCGCCTGCCGGGCATGGTGAACGCGGCGTTTCTGCGCAGCCCCTACGCGAACGCACGCATCGTGAGCGTCGACGTCAGCGCGGCGCGGCGCCAGCCCGGCGTGCTGGATGCCATCAGCTTCGCGGACCTCGGCCCGAACCCCACGAAGCTGCCGATGCTCGTACCCCATCGCGCGCTACATCCCCAGATGCCCTACCCGCTCGCGGCGGACCGCGTACGGCACGTCGGCGAACCAGTCGCCGCTGTCGTCGCGGAGAACGCCTACCTCGCGGAGGACGCGCTCGACCTTATCGAGGTCGAGTACGAGGAGCTGCCCGCCCTCGTCGACTGCGAGGCGGCGCTCCGGCCGGGCGCGCCTCTACTGCACGAGGGAACCGAGGACAACCTCGCCGCCGCGATAACGCACAACGTGGGCGACGTCGATCGCGCGTTCGCCCAGGCGGACGTCGTTCTGAGCTTCAACTTCCGTTTCGGCCGACTCAGCGGCCAGCCCCTGGAGACCCGGGGCATCGTCGCAAGCTACCAGCGGGACAAGACGGGCGGACGCCTCAACGTCTGGGACTCGACGCAGGCGCCGCACACCGGGCGTCGGATCCTCTCCGACATGCTCGGCATGCCGCAGCACGCCATCCGCGTCATCGCGCCCGACGTCGGCGGCGGATTCGGCATCAAGAACCGCTTCTACGGCGAGGAGTTCGTCGTCGCGTTCCTCGCTCGCCGTCTCGGCCGCCCCGTGCGGTGGATCGAGGACCGACGCGAGGACTTCCTCACGACCTACCAGGCGCGGGAGCAGGTCCATTACGTCGAGGTTGCCGCTCGTCGCGATGGTACGTTCCTTGGGATCCGCGACCGCTACGTCGTGGACCTCGGCGCGTACACGCCCTTTGGGATCGTCGTCCCCTACAACGCCGCGACGACGCTGCCCGGGCCATATCACCTTCGTAACTACCGCGCCGAGATGCAGGCCGTGTTCACTAACAAGGCGCCAATGGCGCCGTACCGCGCCGCCGGCCGCCCTCCAGGTGTCTTCGCCATGGAGCGTGCCATGGACCTTGTGGCGCGCAAGCTGGATCTCGATCCTGCCGACGTGCGCTTCCGCAACTTCGTGCAGCCTGACGAGTTTCCTTACCAGCTCGGTCTCATGGACCGGGATGGCACCGAGATCTCCTACGACAGTGGCGACTATCCGACCTGCCTGCGGAAGGCGCTCGACCTCATCGAGGTCGAATCGTTTCGGCGGGAGCAGGACCTTGCTCGCGGCGAAGGCCGCTATCTGGGCCTCGGAATCGGGTGTTATGTCGAGTCCACGGGTCGGGGGCCATTCGAGGGCGCAACGGTGCGCGTGGAGCCATCTGGCGAGGTGCTGGTCTTCACCGGCGCGGCGCCCCAGGGTCAGTCACACGAGACGACGCTTGCCCAGCTGTGCGCCGATCGACTCGGCGTCGATCTCGACGACGTCGTCGTGATCACGGGAGATACGGACGGTATAGCTCTGGGCCTCGGAACGTACGCGAGCCGGACGGCTGTCGTTGCCGGAAACGCGGTGGCTGGCGCTGCTCGTACCGTCCGTGAGAAGGCGCTGCAAGTTGCTGCGCAGCTGCTCGAGGTGAGCGCTGACGATCTCGAGGTGGACCGCGGCACGATTCGCGTCCGCGGCGTGCCCGACCGCCAGATGAGCTTCGCCCAGGTCGCGCAGATCGTCTGCTCTCCTCCGCCCGCCTTCACGTTCCCGTCCGGGCTGGAGCCGGGGCTGGAGGCAACCCACTACTACCACCCGTCTGCGAACACCTACGCCAACGGGGTCCACATCGTGACCGTCGAAGTCGACGCCGAGACTGGCGTGGTCAAGGTGCTCCGCTACGCGGTCGTCCACGACTGCGGGACCGTGCTCAACCCGCAGGTGGTCGATGGGCAGGTGCATGGTGGCGTCGCTCAGGGGCTGGGGAACGCGCTCTACGAACAGATGCTCTATGACGAGTCCGGCCAGCCACTGACCACGAACTTCATGCACTACCTGCTGCCGACCGCGACGGAGGTGCCCTCGATCCAGGTCGGCCACGTCGAAACGCCCTCGCCGCTGAATCCGGAGGGGATCAAAGGCGCCGGCGAAGGCGGCACGATGCCCGTTCCCGCCGCCATCGCGAATGCGATCGATGACGCGCTGGCGCCGCTAGGTGTCGTGGTGGACCGCGCGATGATCAGTCCACCCTACCTGCTGGAGCTGATCCACAGCGCACGGAATTGAGCTGTCCCCTCCCCCTTTGCGGGGGAGAGTGCGCACCGACTCATCAGAAACAAGCTTCCGTCTAAGCGTGCGGGTCGGACTCCACACTGGTCAACGGGGGCAATCCAGATCATCGTCCTTCGCTCGCGGCCGAGCGTCCCAGAGCTTCGGCGGCGCGGGCGAGATCGTCGGTAGCGCCCACGTGCTCGAAGAGAGCGCAAGCGCATTCCAGGTGCTGACGTCGGGTGGGGTCTAGGGCCGGCAGGTGCCGCCCGATCTCGAAATGCAGGCGCCCCTGATCGTGTGGCATGTCGAGCCGTTCGGCGGCGACGAGCCCCTTCTGCCACGCCCGCCGGGCGCGGACCTGACGCCCGCTCAGCCACTCAGCCAAGCCCTGATAGAGGCTAGCCTGCGCCTCACCGATGGGAAATACCCGCGCAAACCTGCGCATGGCCGCGCAGGCCTGGCGCGCCGGCTGGGCGTATTCGGTCTTCCCATCCTCCCAGAGAGCCAGGTAGACCTCAGCCCCAGCATATCCGTCGCGTGTCCAGGGTCCCATGGACGGTTTCCCTTCGATCAACCTCGCAGCCGCATCAGCCGCTTCCAGGGCAAGAACTAGCTCGCCCCGGCGCAAGCGCACCACGGCGAGCAACCCATGTGTCCAGAAGCGCGCTAAATGGTCGGCCGTTTTATCGGCCAAGGCGGCCGCATCCTCTGCGAGGTCACGTGCCTCGTCTAGCTGACCGACGGCTAACGCACGCTGAATTTGCGTCTGCAGCGCGCACGCCTGAGTGGACATGTCACCACGGCGAAGCGCAGACGCGTAGCACTCCGCTTCTAGCTGAATGGCCCGAGCCAGGTCGCCCCGGTGCATGCATAGCAGCGCGCGAAGTTTCAGGATCTCGTCTCTCCGTCGCCAATCGCCGAGGCGCTCGTACATCTCGGTGGCTTCCTCCAAGGACGCTTGGGCTCGCGCCCACCGGCCGGCCCCGAAGTCACAGAAGCCACTAATAAACAGCGCCCAGCCTAGGGCTGACGGATCCGCCACGTTGCGGCCGGTCGCGACGGCTCGCGTTCGATACGTCTCGGCGAGCGAGCGCAGCGGAACCGATGTCGCCGCTACGCTCGCGTTGGCGTAGGCCCACGCGAGCTCTGGGCTCGGTCTGGCTGCCTCCGTGCGATTCAAGGCGCGGACGAGACCGTGGACCAAGGGCAGAAAATCACTCGCCAAATAGAACACCTCTCCCAGCAATCCGTCGGCGCGCGCTACCTCCAGGTCGTTAGCGTTCAAGTGAGAATGCCCCACGAAGCGGGCCGGCCAGGCCCGATGCAGGGTCTGCAGCAGCACTTGCCCGGCCAGGCTCGCGAGCAAGCCGGTCCGCCCGGTGGGGACCGGTCGGCCCAGAAGAGACAACGCCTGCTGGAGATGCTCCCGGCTTTCGGCCAGATGCCCCAGGCCCAGATGCGCCTCTCCTAACTGTCGCTCCCAGCGCGCCCGGCGCGAGCGGCCATTAGCCGGCTCGCCCGCCGCGTCCAGTCGGAGCGCTTCCGTGAAGAATCTCACGGCCTCCTGGCAGGCGCTCTGGCGTAGCGCTTGCTCTCCCGCCAGCTCCAGGTAGTCGATCGTCTTTGCTGCCACCTCCGCCCGGCCCCAGTGGTAGGCCAGCAGCGGATAGTAGGGCGCCAGGTCGCCGCCCTCCCGGCGCTCGATCCATTCCGCAACCTCGCGGTGCAGCTCCCGCCGCTGAGCGAACAGCAGCAGGCCGTATGCGGTCTCCTGTGTGATCACGTGCTTGAACAGGTATGCCAGGTCCGGCTCCGGCGTCTCTTGCACCGTCAGGTCGTGTCGCTCCAGCTCCGCCAGCTCCGAAGCCAGGTGCACCCGGTCGCTTTCCACCGGATATACGTCGTGGAGCATGCGGTGGCCGAACGCTCGTCCAATCACGCTCGCTACCTTCAAAGCCAGCTGCTGCAGTGGCGCAAGCCGGTCGATGCGGGTGGTGATTACCCCCTGCACGGTGTCCGGGAAGGCGAGGCCGTTCAGGTCGCTCACGTCGGGCGCGAGACCGCAGACGCCATCCCGAACGGTGATCACGCCGCCATCGCGCAGGGCTAATGCCAGCTCCTCGCTGTAGAACGGGTTGCCCTCAGCCCGCTCAACGATCAGCCGCGCGACCGGGTCCGGTAGCGCGGCCACGCCCAGCCGCTGGGCGACCAGAGCTACGGTCTCATCCGCGCCCAACCCAGCCAGCTGAAGCGCCCGCGTGTTCCTGGCATCCTTGAGCCGTTGACAGTCGGTGGGCAGGGGTGGGCTCAACGGGCGGGTGGCCACCACGAGCAGTAGGGGCGCTACCTGATCGGCGACCTGCCGCGTTAGCGCCCACGACGCCGAGTCCAGCCAGTGCGCGTCCTCCAGAACCAGGACGTGGGGGCGTAGCATTCCTGCTGGGGAATCACTCTCCGGTTCGTTAGGGGGGGCTGCAGCCACCGCGCGTTGCAGCAGGCGGACGATCAAGTCGCGGGTGTTGTCGGCACGCACCTCGCCCGTCATCGCGCCGGTGAGGGCGGTGTCGGGCAGGTCGACTGCCACGATGCTGCTCAGCAAGGGCGCCAGGCGAGCCAGGGCCGGATCCTCCCGGAGCTGCTCCAGCACGCGGGCGCGGGCGTCGGGAATGGCCGCACCCGGCGCGTCTATCCCCAGGAGTCTGCCAACGATCGGTCGCCACGCATAATAGGGGGTGGCTTGCTCGACTCCGTCGGCGGCGCCGAAGAGGGTTGGGAAGCCCTGGGCCGCGGCCTGACGGAGCAGGTCCTGCACGAGGTGCGACTTGCCCAACCCAGCCTCGCCCTCGAGGATCAGAACGGCGCTCGTGCCGGCCCGCAGCCCCGCCAGCGCCTCCCGAAGCGCTGCCCGCTCGGTCGTCCGCCCCACGAGTGGACGGCCGCCGACGTCCCAGGCCGCCCCGCCGCCTGCTGTGTGCTCCGCCACTGGCCCCCACGGGCGATAGACAGGTAACAGCTCCGCGTGCCCCTTGACCTGGATGGCTGGCACCGCCTCGAAAGCGAGCCGACCGTGGACCGCCGCGACCGTGGCCTCGTCGCACAGGATGGTGCCCGCCGCCCGCCCCACCAAGCCAGCGGCGAGGTTCATCACCTCACCGACGACGGTGTACTCGCGACGCAGGTCGCTGCCCACCGCGCCGCAGAACGCCCGTCCCGTCGTGACGCCTACAGCCGTGCGCTGCCCCAGCGCGGCCAGGGCCGCCTGGGCTGCTTGGGCCGCCTGCACGCACCGCGCGGCATCGTCCTCGTGAGCTTGCGGCGGCAGCCCAAACAGAGCCACGACGGTCGCGCCCTTGTCGTCGACCACGAGCTCCTTGATAAAACCGTCATAGCGATCACAGAT
>Ga0184637_10000930_pt1 | contig 20644 bp, 14 predicted proteins | sample PLM3_127_b2_FD_133143 | JGI IMG/M metagenome (GOLD analysis project Ga0184637, IMG submission 133143) | Groundwater sediment microbial communities from an aquifer in East River, Colorado, USA - PLM3_127_b2 | ecosystem: Environmental > Terrestrial > Soil > Riparian zone | place: USA: East River... | reverse complement strand
GCCGCCAGCGCTTCGGGTGCGAGCTTGCGCAGGTACAGGCCGTTGAAGTGGTCGAGCTTGTCAAAGCTGACCCGCGCCGGAGCGGCATTCAGGTGATCGAGGCTGAACCGCGCGCACATCTCCTCCATCGATAGGACTTCCTCCTCCGAGCCGAAGCTGGCGCCCATGAGCGCCATCCAGTTGTTGATCGCTTCGGGAACGTAGCCCAGATCGCGGAGCCCCAGGACAAAGATGGACTGCTCGGAGGTGACGTCGCGCTTGCTCATCTTCCCCTTGCCGGATGGCTTGAGGAATATCGACAGGTGGCACCATACCGGCTCTTCCCAGCCCAGCGCGCGGATGATCATCGCGTGCAGAGGGAAGGTCCCCAGCCATTCAGCTCCCCTGAACACATGGGTGATCCCCATTAGGTGATCGTCTACGATGGCCGCCAGATGGTAGAGCGCGAAGCCGTCGGACTTGATGATGATGTAGTCGTCGATGTTGCGGTTCTCGACCGTGATCTCGCCTCGCAAGCGGTCGCGCAGGATGGTCGTGCCCTCGCGGGGGGTCTTGAAACGAATGACGAACCGCTCCCCGGCCGCCGCCCTCGCCTCCGCCTCGGCGGTACTCAGCTGGCGGCAGTGGCCGTCGTAACGGGGCGGCTGTTTGAGCGCCATCGCCCGCTTGCGCCCTTCCTCCAGCCGTTCCGGCGTGCAGAAGCAGCGGTAGGCGTTCCCGGTTTCCAGCAGCCGCCGGCCGTATTCGAGGTAGATCTCCTTGCGTGCGCTCTGGTTGTAAGGTGCATGGGGTCCGCCGATGTCCGGCCCTTCGTCCCAGACGATGCCAAGCCACCGGAGGGCGGTCATGATCTCATCCAGGTTTTCGGGGCTTGAACGCTTGCGATCGGTGTCTTCGCTGCGCAAGATCAGCTTGCCCCCGGTCTGCCGGGCGAAGAGGAAGTTGTAGAGGGCGGTACGCGCACCTCCGATGTGGAAGTGGCCGGTGGGCGACGGAGCGAAGCGGACAATGGCGGGTGGCGGCATCGAGTTCGAGCTTTGCGAAGGTGGTGAGTCGGTCGATTCAGGACACTCGGGTCTGCACGTGAGAGTCAGCGGGCGAGATCAGAATTCGAAAAGTCGCCGCATTCTATCCGGCGGGGGGAGGTGAGGCAAACCGGGCACAAACCGGGGCAGCCCCTGGCCGGCGGGTTGGGTTTGGGGTAAACTGTGACTCCGTCCGGCGGACCGGCCTGGGCCCCGGCCCAGGTCCTCGACCCACTCTCGGACTCTCCACCCATACACCCTGGCCGTCTCGGCTTCGCTTGCGGTTTCGGAGGGCACTGTGCACGCAATCCTTCGCCGGTCACCGCCCCGACGCTCCCGGTCGCCTGAGGACCCGAGCCCTGCTTTCCGCCCGCCGATCGCGCTCGGCTTCCGGGCTCTCCTCCCCGGAATCGCGCTTCTCGGAGCGCTTTTCGGCGCAGCGGCGAGCGCCCAGTCGCTCGCATTCAACGTGGAGCGGCTCGACCAGCTTCCCCTGGGTCTCCCCGAAACCGTGACCGATGTCGACATCGACGGCAACCTCGCGTTCGTCGGGCGGGGCCCGCTCGGGCTGAGCATCGTCGATGTCTCCAATGCCGGCGACATGGAAGTGGTGGGTCAGTTCAATCTGCCCGGGCAACTCATCGTCAACGACGTGCAAGCAGCCGGCGGCCGGGCCTACGTGACCAACGAAGGAATGAACGGAGTCGCCGTCTATATCCTGGACGTGACCGTTCCGCAATCTCCGGCCGTGATCGGAGCCATCATTCAACCGGTCCTCAACCTCGCCCACAACCTGTTCATCGACGGCGACATCCTCTACGTGATCGGACACGAGGGGGTCGTCGGCTGGCGGACGCGAATCTTCAACGTCGCCAACCCGGCTGATCCGGTTCAGCTTGCCGTGCTCACGTCGGTGGGAGCTCACGACATCACGGTGCTCGACGGCATCCTTTACGAGGCGGGTGGATGGTCTGGCCTGCACCTCTGGGACGTGAGCGACCCGGCCAACCCGGTCCATCTGGCCGAGGCGGATACCAATGATGGGCCGCGGCCTCACTACCACACGCACAGCATGTGGCCCACCGAAGACCGCCGTCACATCCTCACCATGAACGAGCTGACGAGCAATGGGCCGGGGCAGATTCAAGCGGGCGGCCTCAAGGTGTGGGCCTGGGATGGGCAGGGTCAGCTCGAGCAGGTGGCCGACTGGCGGCCCGAAGTGGCGCAAGGGTCCACGATCCTGACCATTCACAACGCCGTCGTGCGCGAGAACCACGCCTATGTGAGCTACTACCAGGCGGGGATCCGCGTCCTCGACCTCCAGGACCCGGCGAACCCGGTCGAGGTGGGGTTCTTCGACACCTACCCCGCTCCGCCGCTCGTGCTCTGGGAGGGTTGCTGGGGAGTGGATCTCAGCCCCGAGTCCGATCCTGAGCCGCGCGTCTACGCCAGCGATCGCACCCACGGGCTGTTCCAGCTGGCATTCAACGGCAGCCGTCGGGTCAGGTTGCACGGTGCGGTGGTGGAGGCGGACAACGCGGCGCCGATTCCGAACGCCAGGGTGCATTTGGTGACGGCCGGCCGCGACCTGACGGCCGATGCCGCGGGGCAGTTCGAGGTGCTCACCGGAGAGGGCGAGCATCAAATCTTGGTTTCGGCTCCCGGGTACTTCCCGTCGAGGTTCGAGGTCACCTTGAACGCCGAAATCGAGGGCGGTCCGGTCATCGTCAAGCTCTTTTCCGACATCATTCCCACCTGGGCTCCCGCTCACTCCGCCACAGTGCGGCTCGAACCGAACCAGCCCAACCCCTTCCAGGGCGCGACCATCATCCCGTTCGAGGTCGACCTTTCCGGGCGGCAGGCGGGTGTGCGACTCTCGGTGCATGATGCGGGAGGTCGCACGGTCCGAGTGCTTTTCGACCAAACCGCGGAGCCAGGACGTCACGTGGTTCCCTGGGATGGTCGCGACGCGCGCGGCGTGCTGGTCCCCAACGGCGTGTACTACTTCCGCCTATCGGCCGGAGACCAAGTCCGCTCCGGTAGCATGCAGCTCATCCGCTGACCCGCGCCGGAAGCTTCATGGCGGTTAAGACCCCTGTCGTGGTTCCCGTCCCTCCGGCGCCCGCCTTTGAGGTCTTCGCCATTTCTGGATTCCAGAGCCGCATGGCGGCGATCCGCCAAGAGGTGCGGCCGTGGCTTTTGAGCGTGGGTGAGGCTCTCGCACCGGTGCTTGCCGCCCAGGTCGGCGGGCCGATGTTCGCTCACGTGGCCCTGCACGCCCGCCGAACCGTGAACCCACCGGACGACACCTGGGTGGCCTTTGGGCCCAGCAAGCGCGGCTACAAGAAGGACCGCCACTTCAAGGTTGCCATCTCGAGGTCCGCGCTCCGTCTCTTGTTCGAGATCGGACCGGAGTATCCGGACAAGATGGCGTGGGCGGAGGCCTGGCGGCGCGAGGGGCGTTCGCTGCGCCAGGGATGGTCGAATACTGACCTCGTCTGGTTCCGGAACGAGCATGACGAGGAGCCGGCCGGCCCCCTGGCGCCGCTCGAGGTCGCCGATCTTGCCGGCATGGCCGATCGGTTGCTCGATCGGCGCGACGGACAGTTCGTCGTGGGGCGTCGGATCGAGCGTGCCCAAGTGCTGCGGCTCAAGGAAGGCGCCTTCGGCGACCTGACGCTCGAGACGTTCGCCGCGCTGGCCCCTTGCTTTCTGTTGGACAGCTGAGCGTAGGAGGGTGATAACGAGGAGGCGCCAATGCCCGCGGCTTTCGGCAAGTGCACGGTCTGCAGCAAAGTCATTCTACCCGGCGGTGTCTACTACGTGTGTTCGGTCTCGACCTGCAACAAGAAACGCTTGCCGATGTACTTCTGCTCTTGGGACTGCTGGGACGCGCATCTCCCGGATGCGCGTCACCGGAAGGCCCTCTGTATCGAGGAGCACGCCCCGCGTTCCTGAGCCGGTGGGAAGAGTCCGGTGAGTCAAACTGAAGGGCGGCCCCTCACATTCGCCGATCTCATTGGCGTCGGACGGATCGGTGATGTCACTTCGGCGCCGGGCACGGATCGCCTGGTCTTCGAGGTCGCCTGGCACCGGCTCGACTTGAACCGAGTGATGAGCGAGCTGTGGTGGGTGCCGGCGGCGGGCGGTGAGCCGCGCCCGCTCGTGCGCGGACCGCATTCGGACAGCTCGCCCCGGCTGGCTCCCGATGGGCGGACGCTGGCCTTCGTCTCCGATCGCTCGGGCTCGAAGCAGGTGTGGCTCCTGCCGATGGAGGGCGGCGAGGCGACGCGACTCACGGATCTCCCGTTCGATGTCCGCGGTCCGCGCTTCACCCCTGACGGGCGTACCCTCCTCGTCACCGGTGCGGTGAATCCGGCGGCGCCGCTCGCGCCGAAACCGGACGGGGACCCGGCCCAACCTTCACCCGGCGTCCGCCTCGAGACGAGCCTTCTCTTTCGCCACTGGGATGCCTGGCGGGAGGGAAAGCGAAACCACCTCTTGGCCGTGAGCCTGGGGAGCGGCCACGTGAGCGATCTCACCCCCGGCGACCGAGATGTGCCGCCGATCGCTCTCGGCGGGGACTGTGACTACGAGGTGTCACCCGATGGAGCGGAGCTCGCCTTTGCCCGCAATGACGATCTCCAAGTGGCGCTGAGCACGGCGAACACGCTCAAGGCCGTGCCCTGGGCGGGAGGCACGGAGCGCCGCTTGACCGCGAGCCAGGCCTGCGAATCCACGCCACATTACTCCCCGGACGGCCGTTTGCTCGCCTACCTCGCGATGTCGCGCCCCGGATATGAGGCTGACCGGCGCGAGCTTCGGGCGATCGACCGCGCCACCGGCGCCGGGCGCTCGTTGACCGCGGATCTCGACCTCTCGGTTGGGGGGTTCGCCTGGCTGCCCGATGGGCGGGATCTCGTCTTCCAGGCCGAGGAGCGGGGCCGGATGTCGATCTGGCGGGTCGCGGCCGCCGGCGGAATGCCGGTCCGACTCACCGAAGGCGCCTACGACCAACTCAAGACGGTCGGGCACGACGGGAGCTATCTGGTCCTGAGCCGCCAATCGACGACCCGTCCGGCCGATCTTCATCGGCTCGACCTCGCAACCGGGAAGACCACTCGGCTCACTCACTTGAATGACGAGCGCCTGGCCGGCATCGCCATGAACCCGGTCGAGGATGTGGAGTATGCGGCTGAGGACGGGACCCGCATCCACAGTTTCTTCATCCGGCCGCCTCAGTTCACCGCCGGCCGCCGATATCCGCTCGTGGTCCTCATCCACGGCGGCCCGCAGGCGGCGTTCGCCGACCAGTTCCACTACCGTTGGAGCGGGCAACTCTTCGCCGCCCAGGGGTACGCAGTGGCCATGCTCAACCCGCGCGGCTCAACCGGCTATGGCCAGGCGTTTTCCGACCAGATCCGGAACGATTGGGGTGGGCGCTGCTATTCGGATCTGATGCGTGGCGTGGATCATCTGCTCAAGACCTACGATTTCGTCGACCCCGAGCGCGTGGCGGCCGCCGGGGCCTCCTTCGGCGGCTACATGGTCAACTGGATCGAAGGGCACACCGATCGTTTCCGCGCCCTGGTCTCTCATGCCGGCATCTTCAATCTCGAGACGATGTATTACGGGACCGAGGAGCTCTGGTTTCCGCATTGGGAGTTCGAGGGCAGCCCGCACGAGAATCCTGGTGCCTACGCCCGCTGGTCGCCGGACCGGTTCGTGAACCGTTTCCGGACTCCGATGCTCGTCATCCACGGCGAGCGCGACTACCGCTGCCCCGCAGTGGCCGGGATCGCCATGTTCACCGCTCTCCAGATGATGGGCGTGCCCTCGGAGTTCCTCTACTTCCCCGACGAGGGCCACTGGATCGAGAAGCCGCGGAATGTCGAGACCTGGTACGCCACAGTGCTGGGATGGCTAGGCCGCTGGCTCGGCGGGGCCTGAACGTAGTGCGGCCCCGCAGCGCTCAGGCTGCGAGGCCGCGCGAAAACCGCGAATGGCGGGATGCCCTAGGTCCCCCAGAGATCCTTGATCTTGCCCCAGGTGCTGGGCTCGACCGGCGTCTGGGCCACGTCGACCTGACCCCGAATCTCACCGCCGGGGAAGGCCTGGGTGTGGATGTTGCAATAGAAGCCGTCGTTCAGGAGCAGGGGAATGTCGGCCGGAGCGATGACGACCATCCCCTGGAGACCGCTCGCAAAGTTCCCCGCCGATAGGGTATAAACCACCGGACCATTCTGGCTGAATGGGGCGCGATGGAGGTGGGCCATCGTCGTGGGCCCCAAGAGATTCGAATATTCGAGTTGGAAGCTCAGTGCGTTGGTCACGTCGTTGAGCACGAACGCGCCCAATCCGCTGCCAGGAGTATTGGCTGGGGGGACCTCTTCCGCACCCTCGAGCAGAGCGTTCAAGCTGGTTGCTTGAGCATCCCCTGCCCACAGGGCGGTTGCCAGGACGGCAACGAGAGCGATCCGCATTAGCCCCTTGTTCATTGTCGCCTCCCTCCGATGACTTTCCGAGCCCGGCCGGCGACCTCTTTTTAAGAGGACATCCCACAGGGATAATAACCCACCGGAAGCTGACTTTCAAGCCCAAACCATTCCCCATAGGTCGTTGGGTTGCGCGACCTTAGCTGCGTGCGGTGACCGCGTCCAGGTAGAGGGCGGCCCATAGCATTCCCTCGCAGGAGCGATAAAACAGGCTCTGATAGGGGCTTCCGTCGCGGGCATAGAGCTCGTAGAAGGTCCCGGCCTCCTCGATCCGGGCGGCATAATCGGCGGCGTAGCGTTCGGCCACCGCCGACTGCCCGGCGCGCCGGGCAAGAAGGATGGTGAAAGCGCCGAAGATGCTCCAGATCGTGTCCGCTTGGTAGCCGGGTGTGGTCAGCCGTGGCAGCAGCCGGGTCGCCTCGAAGTCCGGGGGATCGGAGAAGACCAGGGGGAAGGGCTCGTCGAGCCGCCGGGTCCGGATCTCGGCGAGCGCCGATACGAGCATCTCGCCGGTGGTGGCCCGGGTCAGGACGAACGGAAGGATGGTGGCGTCGGCAGAGAAGTGGCAGCCATTCCCATTGCGAGTGGCGGCGAAGTGTCCTCGGCGCCAGAAGAGGCGCAGCATCGACTCGGGAGGGAGCAGTCCATTCGCCGGATGAATGGGAATCGAGAGCGTTTCTGCGGCATTTAGCAGCACATCTTGCATCACCACCTCGTAGGTCGAGAACCCACGGATGACAGTGTCCTTGAATCCCTCCTTGGAATGGACGCCGTGATCGAGGAGATACGCCCGCGCTTGCGCCTCGAGGAATCCCCGATGGCGCTCGGTGAGACTGCGGTCGCCCAGCTGGGCCAGGGCCCGTAGAAGGAGAGGAAAGGCGTCGGCCGGCTCGCCGTAGATGTCCTGGCCATAGCCGCTCCGCCGCACCACCGTGGTCACCCGGCCCGCCCGTTCATAGGCGTCAAGGGCAAAGGCGAGGGTGAGGCGGAGCCGGTCGCGATAGCCCAGGCGGATCAGAGCCTCGGCACAGAGGCCCAGGTCCCGGGTCCAGACGTCACGGTAGTGGCCGAGGCTCGTGGCCAGGAAGCGGCCGTTCCAGCAGTGAGCGACGACTTGGCGGCAGATGGCCTCCGCACTGCCCCGGAATCGATAGCGGGGCTGCTCGGCCCAGCGCCCGCGGAGGAAAGCCAAGAGCTGAGCAGCATGAGCGATGACCTCGCGGCGGGGGAGGATGCGGCGTGGCGATTGTTGGCAAACGGGGACGGTGCCGACCCTATTCAACCGGAGCGCATCGGCCAGCAGGGCTCCACTGGCCAATGATCCGACGGCCTGGAGCAGGTCCTTGTACTGCATCGCTCGACTCGACTCTGTCCGCGACGACCTGCCATCCGCTGAACCTCGAATGTTCCTCAGGCCGATTGGGCGGTTAACCGCCCCGCAGTGCTAGAGTGTTAGAATGCTACAATGATAGCATACTAGAAGCCGGAAGGGTTCCTGTCCCCACGGGGGCCGGGCCACTCTGTTCCCCATTCCGGCATCTCAGGCTGGTCTCTCGAAGAATTGAGGGGGAATCGACCATGAACGACCCGATCCGAATCGCCGTCATCCGATGCCTGACCCTGCTCGGGGTCACGGGCGCCCTCGGACCGCGCCTTGTCCTGGCCGACAATCACCTGATCGATATCAACGAGGTCTACACCAACTCCGACGGCACCCTCCAGTTCGTCGAGCTGATCGCGCTGTTCAGCCTTCAGACCAACTTGGGGCCGACCCACGTTGGGGCGGCCAACAGCGACAGCTCGATAGCCCAGCAAGTGTTCGACTTCCTTGACTCCTATCCTGACCTTGACGCCGGCGAAACCATCCTTCTGGCCACCTCCGCTTTTGAGAGCGCGGCGGGCTTCGCTCCCGACTTCGTCGTCCCCGATGACCGGATCTTCCTCACCGACGGACGAGTCAGGTTCGACCACGACATGCCGGATGTGTTTCTCGACATCGATGCGGTCGCCTACGGGAACTACACCGGACCGAACACCGGCTACGGTTCGCCGTCCGCGCCGCTTCCGAGCAATGGGTTCAACTCGCTGACCCGAACTGGCCCCGGCAATGACAACGCCGCCAATTTCGCCGTGATGCCAAACTCGCCGCGCCGCAACGATGGCACGAACGGCCAGATCCCCCCGCCCGCCGCGGTGGGACCGCCGGCGCTGTCTCCGATCGTCCGTGACCCTGCCGCGGCTCCGAACCCTTTCGCCAGTGGCACCCGGCTGGTCTTCGACCTCGCGCGCGGAGGACCGGTGAAGATTGCGGTCTTCGGCGCCGATGGCCGGCACGTTCGCCAGCTGTGGGAGGGAGCGATGGGGGCGGGGCTTCAGGCCGTCGATTGGGATCGGCGCGACGCCGCCGGCCACCCGGTGGCGGCAGGCGTCTACTATCTGCGTCTGGATACCGGAGGCGCGACGGGTACCGCGAAGGTTACCGTTCTTCCCTGAGCTTCCCTGATTGCGTGGGGCGGGGTTCATCTGACAGGAGGTTTCCGCTCATGCCGCGGATGGTGCAATGCGTGAAGCTGGGTCGTGAGGCCGAGGGGCTCGACAAGCCTCCCTTCTCCGGCGAGCTGGGCCAGCGAATTTATGATCAGGTCTCGAAAGAGGGGTGGAAGCTCTGGACCGGGCACATGACGATGGTGGTCAACGAGTACCGGCTCAGCCTGTCCAATCCGGAATCCCAAAAGATCCTCATGGAGCAGATGGAGCAATTCTTCTTCGGCGAAGGGGCGGCGCTTCCACCCGACTATGTGCCCCCGGCCTCGAAGTAGCGGTACTGATTCCCCGCGAAGCGCGACAACTTGAGACTTGACCCAAGGCAAGTGCTCGGCGCTGCCCAACTCGCGGATCATGGTCTACCCAGGTGAGAGAAACCGGCGCCATCCTTCTTCTCTCCTGTTATGAGCTCGGGCACCAACCGATCGGGTTGGCCTCGCCCGCTGCCTTGCTCGAGGGCGCCGGGTTCCGGCCCGCGTGTCAAGACCTCTCCGTGCAGGGCCTCGATCCCCAGCAGGTCGCGCGCGCGCGTGTGGTGGGCATCTCGGTGCCGATGCATACGGCGCTCCGCATCGGGGTCGCGGTCGGGAAGCGGGTGCGGGAGCTGAACCCCCGTGCCCATATCGTGTACTACGGGCTCTACGCCATTCTCAACGCGGATTACTTGCTCGAGCAGGGTGGTGGCGATTCGGTGATCGGGGGTGAGATCGAAGCCCCGCTCCTCGCTCTGATCGAGCGCCTCGCCGCGGGGGACCAGGCGCCGGTTCTGGGAGTGGCAACCCGCGGCCACCTGGCGGCGCCATATCTCGAGCGGTTTCCCCTCGCCGTGCCGAGCCGGGAGGGGCTCCCGACTCTCGAACGCTACGCCCATCTCGAGCGAGACGGAATGCAGGTCAGGGCGGGCTATGTCGAGCTGAGTCGCGGCTGTCTTCATCTCTGCCGCCACTGCCCGATTCCCTCGGTGTACAACGGGCGCTTCTTCGTCGTCCCGCGGGAGGTAGCGCTCGCCGACGTGGACCGGCTCGTGGCCGCCGGCGCCCGCCACCTCACGTTCGGCGATCCCGACTTCCTGAACGGTCCGGGTCACGTCATGGCCGTAGTTCGAGAGGTTCATCGCCGTTATCCGGAGCTGACCTTCGACCTGACGACCAAGGTCGAAAACATTCTCAGGCACCGGCGTCTCTTCCCCGAGCTCCGTGAGCTCGGGTGCGCGTTCGTCGTATCGGCGATCGAATCGCTGAGCGACACGGTGCTCGGACATCTCGACAAGGGACACACGCGTGCCGACATCGACATTGCCCTGGCCGTGCTGCGTGAGGCCGGCATTCCGCTGCGGCCGACGTTCGTGCCGTTCACCCCCTGGTCCACCGCCTCGGACTACCTCGAGCTCCTGATGTTCGTCGAATCGGAAGGCCTCATCGACCACGTGGACCCGGTGCAATATGTCCTTCGCCTGCTCCTGCCCCCGGGCTCCATTCTGCTTTCCCATCCTCCGCTGCGCCCCTGGCTCGGCGGACTCGACCAGGCCACCTTCACCTATCGTTGGACGCATCCGGATCCGGGAATGGACGAACTCCATCGGCAAGTGAGCGAGCTGGTGGCGGAGGCGTCCCAGCGCCAGGCCGATCCGATGGGGACCTTCTACCAGGTGAAGGAGCTCGCCTATCGCGTGCTGGCCGGCGAGGAGACCGCGGCTTCGCCGGCCTTCCTGGCGAAGGGGGAGAGGCGTCGGCCGCCGCGCCTCACCGAGGATTGGTTCTGCTGAGCGGAGCCCACCGAGGGTCAGTTGATCCTCTCAACCTCGGGGTGGGACGCAGGGCTCGGCCCCCGTCCGCCCAGGCCCGCGCGTCGGGCAAGCGGCGACCTAAGGGACTGATTGGGGTCGAGTCAGCCCGGATTAAGCCGCGGGCGTGTTGCCTGAGGGTTGGCATGGACCATGCTGCCCTGCCTTCGTGCAGATAACTCCTTGTAAACGATTCAACTCCAGGCCGCCCGCGGTCGAGAAACGTTGCTTGCGGTGGAGGTGGTCGCTTTTTGTGCGGCGGCGACAGTCGGTGTCCAGCCGGGACGGACAGGCGATGGAGCCCTGCAGCACGTGCGGCAACGACTACGACAAAAGTTTCCAAGTGATCGCCGCCGGCAGAACGTATATCTTTGACTGCTTTGAGTGCGCCATCCATGCTCTGGCTCCGACGTGCGAGCACTGTGGCTGTAGGATCATTGGTCACGGAATGGAAGGAGGCGGCTCATTCTACTGCAGTGCCCATTGCGCCAGTCTACAGGGTGTCAAGGGGGTCAAAGACCGCGTGGGTGGGCGATCTTGACTGGGAGTCCGCCACCTGGGGGAAACCCCGCTGAACGAAATCGGGATCCTTTGCCCCGTCTTGTAGTTGGCTCGTATGGCCGCGAAGCGGGGCTAAATGCTCGGCATGTTCCCGAGCTTGGCGTGGGAGGTGGACAATGAGCTCAAGTTCAAGGTGCTCTTTCGTAGGGGTGGTGTTCCTCGGTGGGGTGTTGGCCCTCGGTCTCACGATTGCCGGGCCTGGGACCGGAAGGGCTGAGGTCGATGGAATCCATCTCAACCTGACCCCTTATGCCGGGTTCCCGGACATTGCGACTCACGTCAACTTGGAGCAGAAACCGCTCTATGGTGGGCGTGTGGGTCTCATGTTCGGCAAGTATCTGGGCATTGAAGGGACCTACGGGCGCATGGGTTCAAGCACCATTGCTGGAAAACTTCCGTTTGTCGGCGACACGACCTCTACGATCGATATGGACTTCCAGCACATCGGCGCCGATATCGTCCTCAACTTGATGCCAAACTCCTTCATCAACCCCTTTGTCCTCGGTGGATACCAAGAAGTTTCATTCCAGCCGGCGGACGAGTCGGTCGTGAGCGAGTCGGACTTCAACGGCTGGGAAGCCGGAGGTGGGCTCAAGTTCCGCCTCGCCCCGCGTTGGGGGCTTAGCGTCGAGATGCGGGATGTCCTCTGGCATTTCGACGCTCCCCCGGCGCATGTGAATCCGGCCGACGATTACAACCACAACTTGTTCTACACCGCGGGCCTGCAGATCTCACTGGGCGGCTCCGCCGAGGTGGAGGACGCCGACGGTGATGGGGTGGGGGACAAGAAAGACACCTGTCCGGACACTCCCCTGGGGGCGGTGGTTGACTCGCAAGGGTGCCCGGTTGACGGCGATAGCGATGGTGTCGCCGATGGGATCGACCAGTGCCCGAACACGCCGTCCGGAGCGCTCGTGGACGCCACGGGTTGTCCCAAGGATACCGACAAGGACGGCGTTGCGGATGGCATTGACAAGTGCGAGGGCACTCCGACCGGGGCTCTCGTCGACGCCACAGGTTGTCCCAAGGACGCGGACAAGGACGGGGTTGCCGATGGCATCGACCAGTGCGACAACACCCCGACCGGAGCCACCGTGGACGCCCGGGGCTGCCCAACCGACTCCGATATGGACGGCGTGGCTGATGGCCTCGATCTGTGTCCGAACACGCCGGAACGCGCCAAGGTGGACAAGGACGGCTGCCCAATCGAGATCTCGGAGAAGGAGATCGAGATGCTCGACAGTGGCAAGATCACCGTTCGAAACATCTACTTCGATACCGCCAAGGCGGACATCAAGCCCGAGTCTCACGCCGTGCTCCACGAGCTGGGTGGCATTCTTGTGCAGTGGCCCCAGCTGATCATCGAGATTGGCGGTCATGCCGACGCCCGCGGCACCGACGAGTACAACCTCGATCTCTCGCAACGGCGCGCCGATTCGGTGAGGAGCTGGCTACTCCAGAACTACTCGCAGCTCGACGGCAGCAAGTACCTGGCTAAGGGCTACGGAGAAATGCAGCCGGTGGCGAGCAACAAGTCGGCCGCCGGAATGGCGCAGAATCGCCGGGTCGAGTTCAAAGTGATGAATCCAGAGGAGCTCACCAAGGTGAAGGAGCGGCGGCGGCTGCTCAAGAAAGAGGAGTAGGGTCGAGGCACCGTAGGCGTGCGGAGCCGCTGCTCCAACACGCGAGCCGAGAGGGGGGCTTAGGCCCCCCTCTCATTTCACTCGGACAGCTTGCGGTCTTCCTCCTGGATCACGGCCAGCGAAGTGCTGCCGAGCGTGAATCCGGAGTGGAAGAGCCCCTTTACTCTAATCTTGGCGCCCTTGCGCGGCGCCCCGCCATCCTTGGTCAGGACCGTCATGACTCCGGTGCCGTCGTCCACCCCGTAAGCCCCGTATCCCATGACCCCGATACTCTCGGTGACTTCCCCCGCGATTTGTACTGTCTTCCCGTCGAAGCGGGAGGGATCGTCGAGCAGATTCTTGATCGAGGTCGAGGCGCCGCAGCCGAAGATGGCGCCCGCCAGCAAAAGGAGAGTTAGAGCGAAAGTGAGAGAGAGTGGATTTGACCGGGCGATGCGCCGCTTCACTAGCATGGCCGCTCCTCCGCCGTCTGACTAGGTTTCCTGCGTCTTGAGTGCTGCCGGCGGAGGCGCGATCGGCCGGGAGGGCGCGATGTCGAACCGCAGCCGGCCACAAGCCTCCCGCAGCGCCGACTCGACTTGAGCGGGACTATTGCCGCGAGCAAAGATGAAGCCCAGATAACTTGCCCCCTCGGGGAGCGGCACCACCTGCTCGCCGGCGCGAATGGTGATCGACACCCCGGTCACACCTGGCACCGCCTCCGCCGCCTCGATGCCCTCTACCCCGCGCATCACTCCGGCACGCGGGATCGGGATCATCATGACTCCCGAGGCCTCGCTGGCGCGCACCAAGGGATCGAGCTCCATGCCCAGGGCATGGCGAAGAATAACCTCCTCGAGCGAGATGTCTCCAAGGCCAAAGCGCAGGGCCCGGGAGCAGAGCCCGCCGATCGAGCGCCCGGCGACCTCGATCACCCAGGAGCCGGCGGGGTTCACCCGCAACTCGGCGTGCACCGGGCCCTCGCGCAGGCCGAGTGCCGCTGCGGCGTGCTGGGCGGTGGCGGCGAGGTCGGCCTGAACCGAGGACCGCAGGCGCGATGGCGTGACGTAGATGGTTTCCTCGAAAAAGGGGCCGTCGAGTGGGTCGGGCTTGTCGAACAGGGCCAACACGTGAAGAACGCCGCCGGTAAGAATGCCCTCGAGCGCCGCCTCGCCTCCCGGGACGAACTCTTCCACCAGGACTTCGCTGGCGGCGGGGTCCGGATTCCCGCGCAGCTCCGGAGCGCTGAGGATGGCTCGAAGCCGCCTCCACGCGGAGACGAGCTCGGCCTCGTCGTCGATCCGGATCACGCCTCGGCTGCCGGTGAGCAAGAGCGGCTTGACGACGCAGGGGAAGCCGAACGCGCCGCGTACCGCACTTGCCGCCCGTTCTGGAGGCTCGCTGAGCGCGAACACGAGGTGCCGGGGGGCGGGAACCCCGGCCCGGGCCAGCGCCTCGCGCATCTCTCGCTTGTTGCGGGCGGTGCGCGCCGCCGCCGGGGAGTTGTGCGGCAAGCCGAGCGCGTCGGCCGCCAAGGCGGCGATTTCGGTCGCCTGGTCGTCGACCGCCAGGATGGCGTCGAGTGGAGAGCTCTCGGCTTGAGCGATGATCGCCGCCGCCGCTTGCTGCGGCTCATCGAAGCGAAGGACGAGCGAGCCGGCCGGTGGCCACAGCTCGGCCAGGACATGGCAGCGGTTCGATCCAACCTGGACTTCCACGCCGAGCCGGCGGGCTGCCTCGACAAACGGCTCAGCCCGATAGGTGGTGGTCGGGATGAGGAGAAGGACCCGGCGCGCGCTCATCGAACGCAATCGCCCGCGGCGGCGGCAAGGCTATCCACGAGCAAACTTCTTGTAGCGCAGCCGATGGCAAGGTTACGCATGCACGAGCTTCTTGTAGCGCAGCCGGTGAGGCTGATCGGCGGCGGCCCCCAGGCGGCGCCTCCGTTGCGCCTCGTAGTCCTGGTAGTTGCCCTCGAACCAGATCACCTGCCCCTCGTCCTCGAAGGCCAGGATGTGGGTGGCGATGCGGTCGAGGAACCACCGATCGTGGCTGATGAGCAGGGCACAGCCGGCGAAGCTGAGGAGCGCCTCTTCGAGGGCGCGCAAGGTGTCAACATCGAGATCGTTGGTGGGCTCGTCGAGGAGGATCAGGTTGCCACCGCTCTTGAGCAGCTTGGCCAGGTGCACGCGGTTTCGCTCGCCGCCCGAGAGGTCCTTCACCCGCTTCTGCTGATCGCTGCCTCGCAAGTTGAACATCCCCACATAGGCCCGCGAGGCGATCTCATGGTTGCCAAGCGTGATCGTGTCGTGGCCACCCGAGATCTCCTCCCACACCGTCTTGTCCCCTTGCAGACTATCCCGGCTCTGATCGACGTAGGCGAGCTTGACCGTGTCGCCGAGAACGAGGGTGCCGGAGTCGGGTTTCTCCTGGCCGTAGATGATGCGGAAGAGAGTGGTCTTGCCGGCTCCGTTCGGGCCGATGACCCCGACGATGGCGCCGCGCGGCAGCCGGAAGCTCAGGTCATCGATGAGAACACGATCGCCGTACCCCTTGCGGAGATGCTCGGCCACGACCACGATATCGCCGAGGCGCGGTCCAGGCGGGATGATGATCTCGGCCGTGTCCTCGCGCCGCTCGGTCTCCTCGGCCAGGAGCCGTTCGTAAGCGGTGAGGCGCGCCTTGCCCTTCGCCTGCCGCGCTCGCGGGCTCATGTGCACCCATTCGAGCTCGCGCGCCAGGGTCCGCCGCCGGGCCGACTCTTGCTTCTCCTCGATCTCGAGTCGCTTCTGCTTCTGGTCGAGCCAGGAGGTGTAGTTGCCTTCCCAGGGGATTCCTTGCCCGCGATCCAGCTCGAGAATCCAGCCGGCGACGTTGTCGAGGAAATAGCGGTCATGAGTGGTGGCGACCACCGTGCCCGGATACTCCTCGAGGTGGCGCTCGAGCCAGGCCACCGATTCGGCGTCGAGGTGATTGGTGGGCTCGTCGAGAAGGAGCAGGTCTGGCTGCTGCAGAAGGAGGCGGCAGAGCGCGACTCGGCGCACCTCGCCCCCCGAGAGCCGAGAGACATCGGCGTCCGGGGCCGGGCAGCGCAACGCCTCCATCGCGATCTCGAGCGTGCGATCGAGCTCCCAACCCTTTGCCGCCTCGATCTGATCCTGAACCTTGGCCTGTTCCTCGAGGAGCGTCTCCATTTCCTCGGGCGGGATGTCCTCCCCCAGGCGATTGTTGATTGCTTCGAAGCGGTCGAGAAGGGCGCGGGTGGTGGCGACACCCTCCATGACGTTGCCGAGGACATCCTTCGCTGGGTCGAGGCGCGGCTCTTGCGGCAGGAATCCCACTCGCGCCCCACTGGCCAGAGTGGCTTCGCCCATGAACTGGCCGTCTTCGCCGGCCATGATCCGGAGGAGGCTGCTCTTCCCCGCCCCGTTGGCCCCCAGCACGCCGATCTTGGCTGCGGGAAGGAATGAGAGCCAGATGCCCTTCAGCACTTCGCGGTTGGGCGGATAGACCTTGCGAAGGTCCTTCATCGTGAAGATGTATTGATAAGCCATCCTTGCTTTCGGGTTAGGAGCTACGACTAACGGAGCACCCAAGGAAGAGAAGCATCAGAGAGATCAGCGTCGGAGTGATCGCCCAGCGCGGGGATCAGTCTATCAGAGGCCGGACCCGGCGAGGAGCGCCCCTCGCTTCAGCGGATGGGTCAGGCAGCCGCCTCGATCCTTGTGGGCGGGCTCTCCAGGGGGACGCGAATGGTGAAGCTGCTTCCTTCGCCCAGCTGGCTCTCGACGCTGATCGTCCCGCCGTGAGCTTCGACAATGCTCCGCACCAGCGGGAGGCCGAGGCCGAGGCCGGCGGAGTTGAACTCGAGGGTTCGCGACGAATGATGCTGCAGCGAGTCGCGGAGCATGAAGGATCGGTCGAAGAGATGCTGTTTCTTGTCCTCGGCAACGCCGATCCCTGAGTCCCGTACCAGAATCACGATCTCATCGCTCTGACGGCGGGCGCGAATGAACACCGAGCCGCCGTCCGGAGTGAAGCGGATGGCGTTCCGCACCAGGTTTTCGACCGCCTGCCCCAGGCGCGAGCCATCAATCCACGCTCGGCCCAAGCCCGGCTTGACCTCGACCGTGAGCCGATGCCAGCGGGTCTTGGCGTCAGCGGAGGCTGCCCGCACCGCCCCCTCGACGATATCCCCCACGTCGTGCTCGCCCTTGTGCATGACCGGTCGCTGGTCTGGAACCTGGGCAATCCACACCGCATCCTCGATGATCCGCACGATTCCCTCGAGCTCATGCTCGATCAAATCGAGGGCGCGCTTCTGCTCGGGACTTATCGAACCCAGTTTCTCGCCGGAAAGGAACTCGCTTTGGCCCTTGATGATCGAAACCGGCGTGCGCAACTCATGCGATGCGACGGTGAGGAACTCGCTCTTGAGACGCGCTGCTTCCTCGAGGCTGCTGACATAAGCGCGCTGGCGATCCCGCATCTCCCGGAAGCGTTCGGCCAAGTAGCCGATCTCATCCTGAGTTTCGACATCAATCGGATAGTCGTAGTTGCCGCGCTCCATCTCCTCGGCGCCGCGCACGGGCTTGACGATCGGCCCGGTTATCCTGCGGGACACCATCAACCCGAAGATCAAGGCCGTCGAGACGAAGAGGAGTCCTAGCTCTTTCATCGCTCGGTCGATCGAGCCGAAAAACGCCAGCTCATCCTCGAGAGAGCGCTGGATGATATAGCACGGGTGGCTGCCTGGGCTCGCGCCTGGGATCGGCTGGGCGAGGGTCAAGTAGGTCTTGACTCCGGTATTGAGCTCGATGACGCCAGCCTCAAGCAAGTTTGCGTCGGTGCCGAGCCGCCTTCGGAAGATTTCGCGCAGCCCGATCCGATCGGCACCGGAGGGCAGAGTGCTGCCGACCAGGGCTTCTCCGGCCAGAAAAGAGACCTCGCTCTGAGTCAGTCCTTGCAACTCACCCGCAAGTTGCCCGGCGATGCGAGTCCCGAGGATCAGAGTCCCGACGACGCTCCCTCCCGCAGACACTGGAGTTACGGTCATCTGATAGAGCGCGCCCTCCTCAATCAGGATGCCGGTTGAGGGTTGTCGACCCCCGACCTTCTGGAACAGCTGCCTGCGGCCCTTGGGTGTCGAGGAGCTGGTCCCTACGGAGGCGATCACGCGACCCTTTGCATCGAGCACCTCGAACAGGTCCGCGTTGGCGATTTTGTTGAAGTCGCGCGCGACATCGCGAACGGTCGCCCGGAATTGAGGGGTATTCGAATCCGGTAGGAGGGGGTCGGAGAAAAAACGCGGATCCTTGGCAATGACGAACGCAACGGTCTGGAGCGTTCTCGATCGCGCCTCCAAGACTTTCTCGCACACCAGGGCGGCGCCGCGCAGGCTCTCTTCCACGTCGGAGCGAATCTGAATGGAGACGCTGCGCCCGATAAGCCACAGTGCTGCGGGCCCGAGCACGACCGGAGCCGCCGCTGCCAGAATCAGGATTTTCCAGCGAAGACCGAAACGCATGCTCAGATGCGGAGCCTAAGGTTCATCTTGCCATCGTTTGGCGTCCTCTCCTGGCTGGTGGCTTCGCCATGGAATCGGATGCCATGTCTTAATCCTTGGGCGAGGTCCTGAGTTCCCTTGGGATTATCGGCAGGCGCCACCAGGCCTTTGAGTTGTGGAATGGAGCGATCTGAGGCGGGGGCGAAGGAACGAGGACCTGCAGGGGCGCCCGGCGGGACTCCAACCGCAATCCAGGGGATCTCTTCCGTATCCCCTAGGTAAATGCATCCGGCCGAGACAACAGCTCGCCGCAGCTCGCCGCAGCTCGCGGCGGCTCGTCGGAGCTCGAGGATGGTCGCGGCAGCTCGCGGCGGCTCGTCGCTGCCGTGGTCTCGCGACTCATGGCCATCCCCCATGGGAGGGCTCTCCATGCACCGCACTCGCTTGCTCACCGTCGCAGCCGTTTCGGCTGCAATCACCATGGCCGCTCTCCTTGCGGCCGCGCCGGCCATCGCCGGCGCCCCCGGCAAGGTCGTCGACTCGCGGATCGAGAAGGTGACGGTCTACTCGACCGCCGCCCAGATCACCCGCACTGCCGTCATCGACCTAGAGCCCGGAACGCATGTGCTGATTTTCGATAAGCTGCCCCTCAGGACTTACCAGGATGCTCTCGGCTGCCACGTGGATGGCCAGGCCAGGGTCTTGAGCCTCAAGCTGGACACCCGGACCTATGACAAGCCGGTCGAGGAGCGCCTGCGCGCGCTCGAGCAAGAGGTGCTCGAGCTCAAGCGGCAGATCGAGGACCTGGACGCCGTGCTCCGCGCGCTCGATCAAAAGCAGGAGTTTCTGACTGGAATCCGGGTCGAGACGCCGAAAGCCATCGCTCAGGCGGCGACCGCGACCTCCAGCTACCCGCTCGGTGGTTTGCGCGCAGCCCTCGCGTTCGTCGAGGACGAATGGACTGACCTCGAGGAGAGACGGCTCGCGATCGGCAGGCGGAAGAGCGAGCTGGATGCGCGTCGCGCGCGGCTTGAGGCCGAACAGTCGGCGCTGAAGGCGCCGGCGGCCGGGATCGAGACACGTCTGGAGGCGCAGGTCGAGATCGCAGTGCGGAGCGCCGGCAAGGTCCGAATCGAGCTCACCTACCTGGTCGCCGGCGCTTCCTGGCGCCCGTACTACGATGCGCGTCTCGATCGACTGGCCGGCAAGGTGGAGTGGTCGAGCTACGCCGAGATCCGCCAGCGGAGCGGCGAGGACTGGGAGGATATCGAGCTGAGTGTCGCGACCGCGGATCCCCTCCGTGCTACCAAACCGCCGGTTCTCGACCCGATCTTTCTCGGCGCGGGGTCGGCTCCGCCGGAGCCGCCGGAGAAGGCCACCGCCCTTGCCCGCACCCAGCAGCGGGGGGTGGAAGCGTTGCAGGAGTCGAAAGAACTGCGCCAGCTTCCGGTGGACGATGTCAGTGAGGCCATAAGCCTCAAGGCGGGAGTGGTGTCTCAGGGCGGTGGTTTACACTTCCGAGGCGGCCGCAGCGGCGAGGTGGCCGTTCACGTCGAAGGAGGCAAGATGGACAATTACATCAGCGGCGGCTATGAGGCCGAATATGGCAACGCACTCTCCGGCACCATCGATCTTTCAGCGCCGACCCCCGTCTTCTCCCTGGCACAGCTCGGAGAGACTCCAACCAGCAGCATCTACCGCATCGAGCGCAGCGAGTCGATTCCGTCCGACGACAGCTGGCACCGGGCCACGATCGCAGTCCACGACTTCCCGGCCGAGCTCGAGATCCTGACCGTGCCGAGGAAGGCCCGGCTCGCCTACCTGCACGCCCGCAGCATCAACGAGACGGGCGCACCGCTCATGCCGGGGCCGGTGCATCTGTTCACCGGGAGCGATTTCATGGGGACGGCCGCTCTCGATCGGGCAGTTGCTCCAGGGGCGGCCATCGACCTGAGCTTCGGAGGTCACGACCGCATCGAGGTTCAGCACGAGCTCGTCTCAGAGAAGCGTTCGGTGAGTCACGGGTCAAGGCGGCTTCGCTATCACTACCGCACCCGGGTCAAGAACTTCGATGGCTCCGCCCAGCACGTCGTGGTCCTCGACCAGGT
>Ga0184637_10000929_pt1 | contig 20669 bp, 20 predicted proteins | sample PLM3_127_b2_FD_133143 | JGI IMG/M metagenome (GOLD analysis project Ga0184637, IMG submission 133143) | Groundwater sediment microbial communities from an aquifer in East River, Colorado, USA - PLM3_127_b2 | ecosystem: Environmental > Terrestrial > Soil > Riparian zone | place: USA: East River... | reverse complement strand
GGGGCCGATGAAGGTGATGGAGCCGTCTTCCTCGCGGCGGCCGAGGTCGTTGGTGTGGTGCCAGCCGCCGCGTTGGCGGGCGGCGTTGATCTCGGCGCGGTTCAGGTAGCCGTTCATCAAGGTCGGCCCGCGGGCGACGATCTCGCCGGTCTCGCCAGGGGGGACCTCGCGGCCGTCGGGGTCGACGATGCGCACCTGCACCAGCGGCGTGGGCCGGCCGCTGCCGCCCTTGGCGCCGACGCCGAGCGCGGCGAGCGTGAGCATGCCCATGACTTCGGTCTGGCCGTAGCCGCCCGGGCGGCGGCCCCAGGCGCTGGTGTCGGCTGTCGTCATCTCGTTCCAGGCGGGCGCGCCGCGGAAGGCGCGCAGGCTCTTCAAATCGAACCGGCCGTCTTTGTTGATCTCGGCGATCTGCGTGAGCGTGGGGCCCATCACGAAGGCGCCACAGCATTTTTCCTGCTCGATCAGGCGGCAGAGCTCTTCGGCGTCGACGCGCGGGGTGAAGACGTTGGTGCCGCCCCATTGAAAAACGGCGAGCGTGGTCATGAAGGTAGCGATGTGGAACAGGGATCCGCAGTTGAGGTAGACGTAACTGCGGTCGATGTCCTGAACCTTCGCCATCACGAGGCTCTGGAGCATGCACGCGGTGTGGGAGAGCAGGGCCCCGCCCGGCCGGCCCGAGAACGCCGCGGTGTACATCTGGAGCACGGGGAGGCTGGGATCGACGGGCTCCTCGGGATCGGCTTCGGACGCCGCGGCCAGGAAAGCCTCGTAGGAATCCGGCCCGCTGCCGTCGTGCTGGAGCCAGAGAGCGCGGCCCCCGGTCTGCTTGCGCGCCTGGCGCGCGGCCTCGCCGATCTCCTGCTCCTGCCAGATCACCAGCTTGGGATCGCTGTCGGCGATCACGAAGGCGAGCTCGTCGGGGGTCTGCCGCCAATTGGCCGGACAGAAGACACCCCCCAGCTTGGCGGCGGCGAGCAGGCCTTCCAGAACCCGGTGCGAGTTCTGGCCGAGCCAGAGGATGCGGTCGCCGGTCTCGAACCCCTGGGCGCGCAGGCCGCTCGCCAGCCGGTTCACGCGGGCGTCCATTTCGGGGTACGTCAGCCGGACATCGCCGCAGACCAGCGCCGTCTGCTGCGGGTTGCTGCGGCGGTGCTCCCGCAGCAGGTCGCCGAGAGCAAGAGTATGGAGGGTGTCCATCCGGGGGATTCTAGCCGCCCGATTTGACGATGCGTCAGATTTTTCTGGTAGGCTGTCGGGCGTGGCAGACGTCTTCCGGATGCTCCCCAAGGTCACGCCGAAGAACCAGCACTTCTGGCGCGGCGGCGAGCGCGGCGAGCTGTGCTTCCTGCGCTGCCGGCCCTGCGGCCACTACATCCACCCGCCACAACCGCTCTGCCCCATCTGCCTCTCGAAGGATCTGGCGCCCGCCGCCGTCTCCGGCCGTGCGACGGTCGCGACCTTTACCTTGAACCACCAGCCCTGGGTGCCGGCCCCCGATCATCCCTACACGATCGCGATCGTCGAGATCGACGAGCAACCGAGCCTGCGGCTGATGACGAACATCGTCGGCTGCCCGGCCGAGGCGGTGCAGATCGGCATGCGCGTGCGAGTCGTGTTCGAGCATCGCGACGACGTGTATCTCCCGCTCTTCCAGCCGGTGGAGTCGTGATGGAGATCCTCGAGCGGCGCGCGGCCATCTCCGGGATCGGGCAGTCCGACATCGGTCGCCGCCTGAACCGCGATCCGTTGGAGCTGACGCTCGACGCCTGTCTCGCGGCGATCGAGGACGCCGGGCTCACGCGCCAGGAGATCGACGGCCTCGCGACCTACCCGGGCACCATCGGGGGCGCGCCGGGCTTCTCGGGCGCGGGCATCGCGGACGTGCATGATGCGCTGCGCTTGAACCTCAACTGGTTCACGGGCGGGCTCGAGCTGCCCGGCCAGCTCGGCTCGGTGATCAACGCCTGCCTGGCGGTGGCCTGCGGCCTGGCGAAGCACGTGCTCTGCTTCCGATCGGTGTGGGAGGCGACCGCGCAGGGGAGCGGCGGGCGCGCACCGATCAGCGGCGGGATCAGCGAAGGGGGAGGGCGGCCGCCGCGCGCGGTGGGCCCCATGCTGGAGTTCACGCTGCCGTTTCGCGCCTACTCGGCCGCGAATTGGGTGGCGCTGAGCGCGCAGCGACACTTCCACGAGTTCGGCACCACGCGGGAGCAGCTCGCGCAGATCGCCCTCAACGCCCGCAAGAACGCCGCGGGAAACCCGAGGGCCGTCTATCGCGAGCCGATGACGCTCGAGGGTTATTTTGCGGCGCGCATGATCAGCACGCCCTTTTGTTTGTTCGACTGCGACGTCCCGGTCGACGGCGCAACGGCCGTGATCGTCTCGCGGGCCGACGCCGCGCGCGATCTGCGCCGCCCGCCGCTGCGCGTCGAGGCGGTCGGCTCGGCGCTGCACGGCCGGCCGTCCTGGGACCAGTTCGACGATCTCACCACCATGGCGATGCGGGATGCCGGCGCGATGCTGTGGACGCGCACGGACCTGAAGCCTGCGGACGTCGACGTCGCCGAGCTGTACGACGGCTTCAGCTTTCTCGCGCTCGCCTGGCTCGAGGGGCTCGGCTTCTGCCGCAAGGGCGAAGGGGGGCCCTTCATCGAGGGCGGCAAGCGGATCGCCCTCGACGGTGAGATCCCCCTCAACACCAGCGGCGGTCAGCTCTCGGGCGGGCGGCTCCACGGCTACGGCTTCCTGCACGAGGCGTGCGTGCAGCTCTGGGGCGAGGGCGGAGCGCGCCAGGTTCCGGGGGGCCCCCGCGTGGCGGTCGCCGCCGCAGGGGGAGGTCCGCTGGCAGGCTGCCTGCTCGTGACGAGGCCGTGATGACGGCCCCGGGCGCGCTTCCCGATCGACTGCGTCCCGCGCTCGCAGTCTTCTTCCAGCATGCGAGCCCGCGCGTGCTGACCGCTCTGGTCGCTGCATCGCTGGGCGTGCGGGTGGCGCTCGGCAACTGGTCGCTCTGGGATCTCGCGGTTCCGGCGGCGCTCGTTGGTTTTTGGCCGCTCCAGGAGTGGCTGATCCACGTCTTCATCCTGCACTACCAGCCGGTGACGCTCTTCGGGCGCCGGCTCGATTTCAAGGTGCCGAAGCTGCACCGCGCGCATCACCAGGATCCCCGGCGCCTCGACCTCGTCTTCATCCCGATCCACGTGTTCGCGTACACGCCGCTGACGGTCGGAGCGGTGGTGCTGCTCGGACTACCGCAGCCGCAGCTGGTCGCCAGCGGGCTGGCCGCGTATTACGCGCTCTCGCTCCACTACGAGTGGGTGCACTTCATGATCCATACCCACTACCGTCCGCGGCTCGGCTACTACCAGCGCCTTGCGCGCAACCATCTGCTCCACCACTTCCGCAACGAGCACTACTGGTACGGCGTCACCATGCTGCAAGCCGACCGCTGGCTGCGCACGGCGCCCGAGCCGAGCCAGGTGCCGAAATCGGCGACGGCCATGACGCTCGCGCCCCAGGCGGGCGTCTAGCCCGTGCGCGCGCTGGTGGTCGAGGCCGGTTTCGCGCGGCTGGCGGCGACGAAGCTGCTGTCTTTCCTGACGCCGAGGGCGTTCCTCGGGCCGCTCGCCCCGATCCGGCTGCGCGAGATCGCGGATCCGGAATTACCCGCTCCCGACTGGGTGGTGCTGCGCACGCAGCTCTGCGGCCTCTGCGGCAGCGATTACAAGCAGGTGTTCCTGAATGGGCGCATCGACAACCCGATGACGGCCCTGGTCTCGTTCCCGCAGGTGCTGGGACACGAGGTGGTGGCGCGGATCGAACGGACCGGGCCCGGGGTGCGCACGCGCCGCGTGGGCGAGCGCGTGGTGCTGAACCCCTGGCTCTCCTGCGCGCCGCGGGGTCTCCCGCTCTGCGAGTGGTGCCAGCAGGGGGAGCTCGCACAGTGCTTGAACTTCACGCGCGGCACGCTCACCAAGGGCATCCATCACGGCAACTCGAGCCAGGCGACCGGCGGGATGGCGCCGCTGCTGCCGGCGCACGAGTCGCAGTGCATCCCCATCCCCGACGAGATCTCGGACGAGGCGGCCGTGCTCGCCGATCCCTTCGCCGTGTCGCTGCACGCGATCTTGCACCACCCGCCGCGCGCGGGCGGGGCGGCGCTGGTCTACGGCTGCGGCACGCTGGGCCTGCTCGCGATCGCGATCCTGCGCGCGCTGCACCCCGCGGTGCGCGTGCTGGCGGTGGCGCGCTTCCCGCACCAAGCGGAGCTTGCACGCCGGTTCGGGGCCGAGACCGTGCTGCCGCACCAGCCCGCGCGCGCGGTGATCGAGGGCGTGGCGCACGCGCTCGGCGTCGAGCTGCGCGAGCCGTGGTACGGGCTCCCGATGTTGAACGGGGGCGCCGACGTGATCTACGACACGGTTACATCGCCGGGCACGCTCGAGATCGGCGTGCGCGTTACGCGCACCCGCGGCACCATCGTCGCGCTCGGCGTCGAGGTGCCGAAGGCCTTCGAGTGGACCCCGCTCTATCACAAGGAGCTCGCGCTGGTGGGCTCGAACGCTTTCGCGTTCGAGAGCTTCGAGGGCCGCCGCCAGCACGCGATGGAGTGGTACTTCGAGCTGATCCGGACCCGGCGCATCGACGTGACGCCGATCCTCACCCACCGCTTCCCGCTCGCCGATTACCGCAAGGCCTTCCTGGCCTGCCACGACCAAGGCGCGAGCGGCGCGGTCAAGGTGCTCTTCGACCGGTTCGACTGACCGTGGAACCGAGCGCTCACCCCCTTCAGCTATTTTCCGAAAGAAGCCGGGCCTATGTCCGGTTCGTCCGCTTCGTGCGGTACCCGGAGGGGATTCGCGCGTTCTTCCTGGCGTCACCGCTCCTGCGCTCCGGTCTCCGCATCCTCGATGCAGGCAGCGGAACCGGGATCGTGACGCTCGCACTGCGCGACGCTCTTTTGCATCGTGGCCTCGCACCTGGAGCGATGCACGCCTTCGATCTCACCCCCGCCATGCTGGAGCTCTTTCGTCGCACGCTTCGGAAGCGCGGGATTGAAGGTATCGACGTCGCGCAGGCCGATGTCCTCCGGCTGAACGCGCTTCCCGCGTCATGGAGCGACTACGATCTGATCGTCACCGCCTCGATGCTGGAGTATCTGCCGCGGGAGCGTTTCAGTGAAGGGCTGAGCGGGCTTCGCTCACGTCTCCAGAAAGCCGGCAGATTGCTTCTCTTCATCACCCGGAGGAACTGGCTGACGAAACCTTTGATCGGCCGTTGGTGGCAGTCGAACCTCTACGCAGCAGGAGATCTCGTGCAGTCGTTCCGAGAGGCTGGCTTCGCACCCGTCAGGTTCCACCGGTTCCCGGCTCGGTTCCGCCATCTCGGGCTCTGGGGCCACATCATCGAGGCGCCCAGGTGAGCGGCGCGGTCAAGGTGCTCTTCGACCGGTTCGACTAGGGGTGACATGCGGAGAGGACTCCTGCTGATCGCCTCGGTGGTCATCGCACTGGGGACGCTGGAGCTGGCGATCCGGGTCTTCGACCTCTTCGCGGAGGAGCGCGTGGCGACGCGCGTGAAGGATCGCCCGGGCGCAGCGGAGCCGGACCCGCCGGGCCGTTTTCTGCTCCACCCGTTTCTTGGCTACGCCGGCAATCCCGCGTACGAGCGCGGGATGATCAAGGAGGCGGGGCTGAGCAGGACCTTCCCGGACGAGCCGTCGGCATACTACCTGCGCAACAGCCGGATCAACGCGCACGGGTTTCCGTCCGAGCATCCCGACTATGCGGCCGACACCGACGGGTTCCACGTCGGTATCTTCGGCGGCTCGGTCGCAGAGCAGCTCGCGACCGTCGGCGGGGAGGCGCTGATCGCGGAGATCGAGCGGCGAGCGCCCGATCTCCGCGGACGCGTGCGCGTCTTCAACGCCGCGATCGGCGCCTACAAGCAACCGCAACAGCTGATCGCGCTGGCCCTCTTGACGCTGCAGGGCGTGCGCTTCGACGCGATCGTCAACCTGGACGGCTTCAACGAGGTCGCGCTGTCCTCGTCCGATGCGGCTGCGCGCTACAACCCGCTCTTCCCCAGCCGCTTGCAATACCTCCTCATGCTGAACCTCGGCCGGGATGCGAGCTCGGCGCGCACGATCGAGCGCTACGCCGAGGTGATTCGCACGCGGCGCGAGGCAAGCGAGTGGCGCGCAGCGGCGAACCGCGGGCCTCTCGCTCGCTCGGAGCTCGCGCGGTCGGTTCTCGGCCGCGCCGTCCTACACCTCGAATCGCGGGCGACGCGGCTCGAGCACGAGCTCCAGAAAGAGGCGTCCCCGCCGCCGAGCCTCGCCGCGTATGAGCCCGCATGCCTGCGGGATCCCGAGGACGGCTGCTGGGACCTGATCGCCGATGTCTGGGAGAGGAGCTCGCTGCAGATGGCGGCGATCGCGGGCCAGCTCGGCGCGCGCTACGTCCACGTGCTGCAGCCCAACCAGTACGACGAGGGGAGCAAGACCCTGAGCGATCGCGAGCGGGAAATCGCCTACGCCCCGGAGACGGATTGGCCCGCCGGCGTTCGACGGGGTTACCCGCTGCTGCGGGCCCGAATCCCCGGAATGCTCGCGCGAGGGGCCGCGGTGCACGACCTCAGCCAACTGTTCGCGGGCGTCACCGAGGATATCTACATCGACAAGTGCTGCCACTACAACCTGCGCGGAACCAACGCCCTGGCCACCGCCATCGCAGACCGGATCTTGCGGACGGAGGCAGCCCCCACGGCAGGCGCCCGCTGAGCGCGCGAGCGGAGCCGCCCTTGCGCTCGCGGGAATCGCGGCCTACACACGGACGCTCGATGCGCGCGATGCCGAGGCTGCTGATCTCTGTGCTCCGGATCGTTCCGGTCGGGATCGCGGTCGGGTGTGCCACCGCCCCGCCGCCGTCTCCAGAATTCTCGCCTGCGCAGCGCCGCATCGATCGGCTGCTGGTGGAGATCCACCTTCCAGACTATGCCCAGCGGCTCGAGGCCGCCGCGCTTCGCGTCGCCGGCTACCCCGACGACCTCGACCTCGCGGAAGATCTGCGCCTGCGCCCGCGCATCGAGACGCAGCTGGCCCCGGACGCGGTGGTCTCCGATGTGGTGCGGCGCGTCTCGGAGTCGTTCGACGAGCCGGCCGTCGCGCAGATCGAGCGTTTCGGCGCGAGCCCCGTCGGGCGCAGGGTGCACGAGGCGTCGGGCGCTCCCTACTCGTGGCTCTCGAGGCTCGGCTACCGGATCTTCGGCGCTTCCGACCGCGAGCCCCCCGAGCGCGTGGCGCTCGCACGGCGGCTCGACGAGCTCACGCTCTCACGCCAGACCACGGTCGAGCTGTATATGCGGGTGTATGAGGCGATGGTCCGGTGGTACCTGGTGAGGGGCTTCGTGGACCTCGAGGAGAACGAGGCCGTGGGCGGAATCGGCGGGCTGCTCGCGCGCGAGCGGAAGCGGGTGGAGGCGATCGGCGCGCAGCACGGGGTCGCCTTCACGCTCTATGCGTTCTCCGATCTCTCGACGTCCGAGCTCGCGGAGTACGTGGCCCTGGTCGAATCGCCGGTGGGGCAGTGGTACTCGAAGGCGGTGCGCGAGGCGCTGACCGAGACGATCGACCGCCGCTGCGAGGCGATCCGGCGCTGAGCCGTGGCTCAGGCGGCGGCGGAGGGATCGAGCGGAAGCGGCCCGCGGCGCGCCTGCGCCTCCCCGTGTGCGAGCGCCGTCGCGCTGCGCAGGGCCACCGACATGATCGTGAGCGTCGGGTTGAAGGCGCCCGCGGTGGGGAACACGGAGGAGTCGGCGACCACGACGTTCGGGGCGTCGTGGATGCGGCCGAACTCGTCGGTGACCGAGGTCTCCGGGTGCGCGCCCATCCGGAGCGTCCCTGACATGTGTCGCGTGTTGTTGGCGGTGGGATTCTCGACCAGGCCCAGGCTCGCCGGATAGAAGAAGGCGTGCTCGGCGCCCGCCGCCAGCAGGATCTCGCGGAGCTTCAGGCCCCAGTGCAGCGAGGCGAGCTTTTCGTGGCGGTGCAGGCCGTAGGTGACGCGCGCCACCGGAACGCCCCAGACGTCGCGCACGCTCGGGTCGAGGTCGACGCGGTTCGCGAGCTGCGGGAGATCCTCCCCCAGCATCTGGACGCCGAGCATCCGGTCGCGCAGCGGGCTGCTGCGCATCCAGTCCTTGTGCTGGCTGCGCGGGACGAACGGGAGGCCGTCGTAGACGAGGGCCTCGTCGATCAAATAGGTGGTGCCGCCGATCTCGCTGACACCACCGCGTAGCCAGGGGACGCCGGAGAGCCCCGCCCAGCGCGAGATCGGCTGACAGGATTCCATCAGCACCATGCACGAGCTGCGCCCGCGGTAGGCGTGCAGGCGCTGCGGCATCACGCCGGCGGCGAAGGTCGAGGCGTGGAAGCAGAGGGTGCGGCCGAGCCTGCCGGAGCGATTGCCGAGACCGTCGGAATGGGCGGGTCCTGCGGAGAGCTTTGCGATCCGCGCGCTCTCGACCGCGGAAGCTGCCAGCACGACGACGTCGGCGGGGATCCGGGTGGGGGTCATCCGATCGGTCGCGAGAACCTCGACGTGCGTCGCACGCCCGCGGGCGTCGGTTCCGATCCTGGTCACCATCGCGCGCGTCACGAGCCTTGCGCCGGAGAGCAGCGCGCGGCGCAGGAAGGTGACCGCCGCACCGCCGCGCGCGTTGATCGGGCAGCCGTAGCCGGAGCAGTAGCCGCAGTTGTGACAGGCCGGGCGGCCATCCCAGGGCTGCGAGTTGATCGCCTCGGGAAAAGGATGCACGCGATAGCCGAGCCGAGCGCCGGCCTCCTGGAACAGCAGCGCGTTGTACATCGGCGGGCCCGGGGGCATCGGGTAGGCGCCGCGCGGCGCCTCGCGCAGCACGAAGTCGGGCGTCTGCGCGAGATCTCCCGCCACCCCGAGCAGGCGCTCGACGGCGTCGTAATAGGGGCTGAGCGCGTCGTAGCCGAAGGGCCAGTCGACGACGTCGGCTCCCTCGATCGGCCCGAGCCGGCTCGCGAGCTCGAAGTCGAGCTTCCAGAAGCGGGGGACCTTGGCGTCCCAGTGCGTGGTGCCGCCGCCCACCGTCGCTGGGAGCGCGTTCACGTCGCCCGTGAAGCTGCGCTCGACGCCGTCTTCGGCTTCCGACGGCGTGCGCCGCGTCCGTGGCTCGGCGAGCGTATCCATCCCGGGAAAGAACCGGTGGTTGCGGATCTCGTCGCCTCCGAAAACTGGGAGCGAGAGCCCGCGCGGGTCGTCGAGGCCGCGAAAGAAGTTGCGTCCCTTCTCGAGGATGGTGACCTGCCAGCCGGCGCGCGCGAGCACGGCGGCGGCGGTCGCACCGCCCGCCCCGGATCCGATCACCACGGCGTGTTGCCTCATGAACGCCGGGCGCGGGCGGTAGCGCTCGCGCGCGCCGCCGCCTCCGTCTGATCGGGGTCCACGCGGGAGATCTGCTCCGGCGTGTAGCCGCCCGGCTGGTGATCGCCCGGCCAGTGGGTGTAGCTCCAGCCGACTTCGTTCTTGTTGCCGCCGTACTCGGGCGGCCCGTACATGCCCTCTGCGCAGTGCGCGAAGGCGACGCCCAGGAATTCGCGTAGATCCCCCGTGGCGCCGCGCAGGAGCGTCTCTGCCTGCCAGTTCGCCAGCTCCGCGAAGTCCCGGCGGAAGAAGCGCTGCGAGGTTCGCTCGAGCTGCGCGAGCCCGGTGGTGTAGATCTCCTGGAGCCCCACCACCGGCCCGTTCCACTCGCGCTCCGGGATGCCGCGGCTGCCCTCGATGCGGGTGCGCCAGACGCGTTCGTCGATGGCGTCGAGCTCGAGGAATTCGGCGAAGGCGTTCTTGCCCCCGCCGTCCCGGAAGCTGAACGGGCCGCCGGCAAACAGCGGGACCGGCGAGCGCTCGAACATGCCGAGCATCAGGTCGATGTACCCGGGCACATCAGCCTCCAAGGCGCCGGGATCGGGATCGTCCGGAGGCCCCGGGATGAAGCGCGCGCAGAGCGCGCGCAGCGTGCCGAGCTGGGCGGCCGACAGAAACGCGCCGGGGCCCTCGCGTGCGCGCGCCACCGCGGTGGCCAGCGCCTCGCCCGGAAGCCAGGCGACCAGCGCCAGGTCCCGGGCGAGGCGCAAGAAGGCGCGGCGGTCCACGCGCCCCGGCCTCAGATGCGCCGCTCGCGTCCCGCCCAATAGGGATCGCGCAGCTTGCGCTTGTAGAGCTTGCCGTTCGGGTCTCGCGGCATGGCGTTCGTGAAGTCGATCGACCGCGGGCACTTGTACTTCGCGAGCCGGCCCCCGCAGAAGGCCAGGATCTCGCGCGCCAGCGCCTCGCCGGGGGTCGCTCCCGGCGCGGGCTCGATCACCGCCTTCACCTGCTCGCCCCAGTCCTCGTCCGGGATTCCGAAGACCGCGGCGTCGCCCACCCTCGGGTGCGAGAGCAGCACGGCCTCGATCTCGGCGGGGTAGATGTTGACCCCGCCGGAGATGATCATGTCGATCTTGCGATCACACAAGAACAGGTAGCCGTCCGAATCCAGGTAGCCGACGTCGCCCACGGTGAAGAAATTTCCAATCCGGTTCGAGCGGGTCTTCTGCTCGTCGCCCTTGTAGGCGAAGTCCTGAAGCAGCTTGAGATACACCGTTCCGGGCTGGCCGGCAGGGCAGTCCTTGGCCTCGTCGTCGAGCACCCGGATCGCGGCGCCTTCCCAGGCCTTGCCGACCGTCCCGGGGCGCTCGAGCCATTCCTGGGGCGTCACCAGCGTGCCGCCGCCCTCCGTCGCGCCGTAGTACTCGTAGATCACGGGTCCCCACCACTCGAGCATGCGCCGCTTCACCTCGACGGGGCAGGGGGCAGCGGCGTGCAGCACGCTCTTCAGCGAGGAGCAGTCGTATCGGCGCCGCGTTTCGATCGGGAGCAGCAGCAGGCGGTGGAACTGGGTGGGCACCATGTGCGTGGTGGTGACGCGGTGCTTCTCGATCGCGGCGAGCGCGCGCTCGGGATCCCAGCGGTCCATCAGCACCACCGTATGCTCGAAGTGGAGCGAGAACCAGCTGAACGCCAGCGGCGCGGTGTGATACATCGGCGACGTGCAGAGATGGACTCCGTCGCCACTCGGTGTGATGCCGAAGCGGCCCAGATGGCCGGCCTGGAGGCCCGCCATCGCGTCGGGATCCATCGGGATCAGGTCGCGCTTGATGCCCTTGGGCTTGCCCGTCGTGCCCGAGGTGTATTGCATGAACTGCCCCGCGCAGCGGTCCGGCGGAAGCGTCGCGGGCTGCGCGCTCTTGAGCGCCTGGTAGGACGCGAAACCGGGGAGCTCGCCCACGGCGATCCGCGCGGAAGCCGGGAGCCCCGCCTCGTCGGCGGCGCGCACCGCGCGCTCCTCCTCCCCCGCGTCGGCGATGAATGCCTTGGCGCCCGAGTCGCGCAGGATGTGCGCGATCTCGGGCGGCGCGAGGTTGGTGTTGATCGGCGTGATGTACCAGCCGGCCTCCATCGCGGCCAGCAATACCTCGAGGGCGGGCGCCGCATTCGGGAGCAGCATGGCGACGACGTCGCCGCGCGCGAGCCCGCGGGCCCGCAGCGCGTGTACGAGCTGGTGGCTCGCCCCGGCCAGCTCCCCCGCGCGGAGGGTCCGGCCGTCAGATTCGATCAGCGCGGGCCGGGCGGGATCCGCCAGCGCCGCCTGCCAGAAGCCTCGAACCGGCATGATCCTCTTTGCCCGCAATCTGACGCTGTGTCAGAATGTTCTGACGATATATCAGATTCGAGTCGGGAATGGAACCGGGAATGGAACTGGGAATGGAAACCGGAGAGCCGGCCTGCTGGGATCACGTATCCGTTGGCGACGGGATCCCGGTCTTCGCGCGAACCACGGACCTCGCGAACTGGAACCGCTTCGCGGCCGTGAACGACGAGTTCATTCCCCTGCACATGGACGCCGAGGCGGCGCGCGCCGTCGGGCAGCCCGACGTCTTCGGCATGGGGAACTTGCGGCTCTCCTACCTCCACAATCTGCTGCACGCCTGGCTGGCAGGGCGCGGCGACATCGTCGAGCTCTCGTGCGAGTTCCGCGGGCTCAACTTCAAGAAGGATCGGCTCACGACGCGCGGGCGCGTGATCGGCAAGGAGCGCGTGAAGAGCGGTCCCGTGATCCATCTCGAGCTCGGCGTCGAGAATCAACGCGGGGAGGAGACGACGCCCGCCGAAGCGACCGTGCTGCTCTTCGAAGACGGTCGCGCGAAGATCCTGCCCGATCCGAAGCCGCTGCCGCCCCCCGAGAAGGCGGTGCCCGGGGAGCTTCTCGACGAGCGCACCCTCGGCTGGCTCGGCCGCGCGACCGATCCGATCACCTCGTTCCCGGTCGGTGCGAACGACATCCGCCGCTGGGCGATTGCCACCCACTACCCGGAGCCACCGCCGCCCCAATTCACGGACGAGAACGCGGCGGCCGAGCGCGGACCCTGGGGCGGGCTGGTGGCGCCGCGCGACTTCAACCCGTTCGCCTGGATGAGCATCGACGGCGGGCGCGAGCCCTGGCTGCGCGGCATGGGTACGACCCCCGGCACGCGCGTGCTGAACGGCGGCCAGCGCAGCCGTTACTTCGCGCCGATCCGGCCCGGCGACGCGATCACCTCGGTCGCCTCGCTCGCGAACGCCTACGAGCGCACCGGCAAGCTCGGCCGCATGCTTTTCCTGGTGAACGAGACGCGCTGGACGAACCAGCACGGCCGGTTGGTTCGCGTCGGCAACCGCACCACGATCTATTACTAGGAGCCGGACCGGAGAACGCCATGCACGGGGACTACCGCGTCGTCGACGCCGACGGGCACGTGATCGAGCCCGCGGATCTCTGGGAGAAGTACATCGACCGGGAGTTCCGCGACCAGGCGCCGCGTTGTTTTGGCGCGATGAGCGTCGACGTGCTCGGCCACCGGATGCCCGACGTCCCGGGCTGGAAGGAAGCCAGCGCGAGCATCGCCACCAAACGCACGGGGGATCCGCGCTTCGCCTTCGCGGCGGAGCGCGACTTCGATGCCGTCAGCCAGATCCAGGCGATGGACGTGGAAGGCATCGACATGGCGGTGCTGTATCCGTCGCGCGGCCTGTTCGCCGCCTCGGCCGACGGCATCCCGCCCAGGCTCGCGGGAGCCATCTGCCGCGCCTACAACCGCTGGCTCGCCGAGTTCTGCAGCTTCGCGCCAAGGCGTCTCTTCGGCGCGGCGATGGTCTCGCTGCACGACGGCGAGGTCGCGGCGCGCGAGGTCGCCTACGCCGTCGAGGAGCTCGGCATGAAGGCGATCTTCATCCGGCCGAATCCGGTGAACGGCAAGACCATCGACCACCGCGACTTCGACGAGTTCTACGCCGAGGCCGAGCGCCTGAACGTCCCGATCGCGACGCACGAGGGCGCCGGCGTGCACCTCCAGCAATACGGGCGCGAGCGCTACGACATGCTCTTCAAGGTCCACATGATCTGCCACGCGGTCGAGAGCATGGGCGCCTGCATGGACCTGATCGTGGGGGGAGTGCTCGAGCGACACCCGAAGCTGCGCGCGGTCTTCCTGGAGGCCTCCTGCGGCTGGGCGCCCTGGTGGCTGGAAAGGATGGACGAGCACTTCGAGGGCTTCCACGGCTCGCGAGAGGCGACTCACCTGACGCGCAAGCCGAGCGAGTACTTCGCGCGCCAGTGCTTCGTCTCCGCCGAGGTCGACGAGCGTGCGGCGCAGTACGTGGTGGACGCCTTCGGGCCGCACAACCTCGTGATGGGGAGCGACTATCCCCACGGCGACGGCAGCTATCCGCACGCGATCGAGAAGTTTCTCGCGATCGACACGCTCTCGGACGAGGTCAAGCGCAAGGCGCTCTGGGACAACCCGGTGCGCCTCTATGGGCTCGAGAAGGACGCGGCGTGCGCGTCGGAGTGATTGGACTTGGGAACATAGGCGGCGCCATCGCCGCGAACCTGATCGCCGACGGACACCAGGTCACGGTCTTCGATCAGGACGCGGCGCGGGTGCGCGCTCTCGCGGGGGCGGCGGCGGCCTCGGCGCCCGAGGAGGTCGCGCGCGCGGCGGAGCTCAGCTTCCTCTCGCTTCCGACCCCCGCCGTGGTGCGCGGTGGCCGAGCAGTGGCTGCGCGGCGCCGCGGCCGGCAGTGTGCTCGTCGATCTCTCGACCAACGCGCCGGCGGCCGTGCGCGAGCTCGGCCGCGTCGTCGAGAAGCAAGGCTGCCATCTCTTGGAGGCGCCGCTCACGGGCGGCGCGCCGGGCGCGAAGGCGCGCATGCTGGTGTTCCTGGTGGGAGGCGAGCCGGAGGTCTTCGAGCGCTGCCGGCCCGTGCTCGCGAAGCTCGGCCGCGCGGTGTTCCACTTCGGCCCGCTCGGCCACGGCAACACCGCGAAGCTCGTGAACAGCCTGCTGGCCTTCACCTCGACCTGGGTCTCGCTGGAGGGGCTCGCGATCGCGGCCAAGAACGGACTCGACCTGCGCACGTTGGTCGAGGCCATTCGCACCGGCGGCGCCGGCAACTTCTTCATCGATCGCATGGTGGAGGGCATCAACCAGCGCGGGCGCCCGACGCAGTTCGCGCTCGCGCTGGCCGCCAAGGACGCGGGGCTGGTGGTGGACGTCGCGCGCGAAGCGGGCGTCCCCGCGCCCGTCGCCTCCCAGATCGCGCAGGTGCTCGCGGCGGCGACGGACGCCGGACTCGGCGAGCGCGACTGGAGCGATCTCGTGCTGTGGATGGAGCAGGAGGCCGGTTTCGAGCTGGTACTCCCGCCAAAGCCCGTGCTTCCGGAGGCGAAATGAGCGAGGTCCGCAAGCCGAGGGTGCCGATCGAGCCCGGCTTCTTCACGGTTCCCGAGGACCCTGCGACGCCGCCGCGGCTGCTGGGCTCCCGTTGCCGCGCCTGCGGCGAGCACTTCTTCCCGCGCCGGCAGGTCTGCGCGCGCTGCCTGGCCGAGGGCACCGACGACGTCCTGCTCTCGCCGCGCGGCAGGCTCTACACCTGGACGTACGTGCACTTCCCGCTCTTCGGCTCCAAGCGCGCCGATCATGCCGGCGGCTACGGCGTGGGCCAGGTGGACCTCCCGGAAGGGCCGCGCGTGATGGCGGTGCTCCAGGGCGAACCGGGCGACTTCCAGATCGGGATGGAGATGGAGCTCGAGCTCGAGACGCTGCGCGAGAACAAGGAAGGACAGGACGTGGTGATCCATCGCTTCGGTCCCGCCGGGCGTGAACGATGAAGCTGGAAAACGTCGCCGTGCTGGGCGTCGGCATGACAAGGTTCGGCGTCTACCGCGACCGCTCGAACATCGACCTGGCGCGCGAGGCCGGACTGGCTGCGCTGCGCGACGCCGGCATCTCGTTCAAGGAGGTGGGAGAGGCCTTCGTCGGCTACCTGGGCGCGATGCCGATGACGGGGATCCGCGCCATGAAGGAGTTCGGGCTCACGGGCCTCCCGGTCACGCACATCGAGAACGCCTCGGCCACGGGACTGGTCGCCTTTCGCGACGCCGCCTGGGCGGTGGCGAGCGGCCGCTGCCAGGTCGCGATGGCGCTCGGCTTCGACAAGATGACGGAGATGAGCGCCGGGCGCGGGGCAGGACGCGGCGTGGGCCGCGACGCGATCGACAGCGTGATCCTGCCGGCGGCGTATTTTTCGCTGTGGGCCATGCGGCGCATGCACGAGCGCGGCACCAAGCCCGAGCATTTCGCCGCGATCGCCGCCAAGAACTGGAACTTCGGCGCGAAGAACCCCTGGAGCGACCGTCAGCCCGATCACGAGGTGACGGTCGAAGAAATACTGGCCTCGCGCAAGATCGCCGAGCCCGTGACCGCGATGATGAGCTGCCCGGTCGACGACGGCGCGGCCTGCGCGATCCTCGCGACCCGAGAGATGGCGAGGCGCCTCCAGCCCGGCCGTCCGCTGGTCGCGCCGATCGTCTCGGCGCTCCAGTCGGAGACCTACGCGCGGGGGCACACCTTCATGGGCCCCGTCGTCGGTCCCCCGAGCATGACGCGCGACACCGCGCGGGAGGCCTACGAGGAGTCTGGTGTAGGCCCCGAGGACGTCAGCCTGACGCTGGTGCACGACGCCTTCGCGACCGAGGAGCTCGAGTACTACGAGCTGCTGGGCTTCTGCCGGGAGGGGGAGGCCGAGAAGCTGGTCGAGGAGCGGCAGACCCACCTGGGCGGGCGCTTTCCGTTCAACACCGACGGGGGGCTGATCGCGCGCGGCCACCCGGGCGGACCCACGGGCCTCGCGCAGATCTTCGAGCTGACCCGCCAGCTGCGCGGCGAGGCCGGCCCACGTCAGGTCGCCAACGCGCGGATCGGGCTCGCGCACCTGGTGGGCGGCGGGAGCGTCTGCACGGTGAGCATCCTGAGGAGGGAATGACGATGGCGAGCGAGGAGGAGCTGCGCGCAAGGGGCCGCGAGGTGATGGCGAAGCTGTGGGGCGAGCGCGCCGCCCAGGGAGGCGGCGGCCCGCCGGGCGCGCAGATCGCGCCCGAGTTCTTCGATCTGGTGGCGCAGTTCTGCTTTGGAGGTTTCTGGGCGCGCCCCGCCCTCGACCTGCGCAGCCGCAGCCTGGTGACGGTCGCGCAGCTCGCCGCCCTCGGCCGCACCGACGAGCTCAAGGCGCACCTGTTCGGCGCGCTGCGCCTCGGCATCCGGCGCGAGGAGCTGATCGAGGTGCTGATGCACACCTCGCAGTACGCCGGCATTCCGGCGGCCGTCTCGGCGCTCAACGCCGCCGCCGAGATCCTGAAGCCGCCCGCAGGTTCTTGACCCGATCGACGCGCCGGGGAGTATGCTCTTCCGTCGAGGAGGGCCCCCCATGGCCGTGAAGTGTCGCTTCGTCGATTACTACGCCGTCCGACTCGCCGATCGCCCGGGCACGGGTGCGAAGGCGCTCGAGGCATTCCGCCGCGCGAGGGTCTCGCTCGATGCGGTCCACGCCTTTCCCGCAGGACGCGGCTGCCAGATGGACCTGGTGCCGAGCCGGCGCGGCGTCTTCCTGCGCGCGGCGCGCGCCGGGAAGCTGCGCCCGTCGCGCCGCAAGCGGGCGCTGCTGGTCGAGGGCGCCGACCGCACGGGCGCGCTCGCGGGCGTGCTCGAAAAGCTCGGCAACGCGAGCGTGAACGTGACCGCCGTGACGGGCGTGCGCGCGGGCAAGGGCCGCTTCGGCGCGATCCTGTGGGTGAAGCCGCGCGACCTGCGCCGCGCCGCGCGGGCGCTCGGCGTCCGCGCCTAGTCTTCGGGGGCGGCGGGGACGCCGTCCTTGTACTTCTGGCGGGCCTTCCACTCGCGGAACTCCTGCGTCTGGATCCGCCGGCAGCGCTGGCCCATCGAGTTGCACTTGGTCTCGTAGCGGTTGTCCGGCTTGACGTCCGGGGCCGGCTTGGGACGGGCTCCGATCGTAGGGACGCGCGCGGGCCGCCCGGTCGGCCGCGTCGAGTCGCGGTTCGTGCCGCGGAGCCGCTCGAGGCGTTGGTCCGGCGAGGAGCTGGTGCTCGCCTCGCCGCTGCCCTCCACGATGTTCACGGTGCCCTTCGGGTCGTTCGGGGGGCGACCGATCTGATACCGGTAGCGAGGCGGCACCTTCTCCAAACTGGACGTGAAATGGGGCTGCCCCTTCTCGTCCGTCCAGCGGTAGATCTCCGCCGCAGCGCTCCCCCCGATCAGGAGCGCGAGGACCGCCCAGGCTGCGACGCGCGCAGGTCGACGCATCCTTGGATCATCGTAAAGACCGGGACGGAGCTTGAGCCCTGGGGCCCAGGCGACGTCAGGCGGATAGCCGCATCGGCGCGCGCGCGGGCAGCGTGAACACGTCGAAGCGGCCGGTGCGTCCGCGGATCGCGACGTCCGGGTGGCGCACGAAGTCGCTGCACACGTAGCCCGCGCGCTCGCGCGTGGTCTCGTCGATCGCGATCGCGGCGCCGAGCTCGCGCGTCAGCGACTGGAGGCGCGACGCGAGGTTGGTGGTGCTGCCCACCGCCGTCCAGATGAAGCGATCCGAGGCGCGGATGCTGCCCACGAAGGCGCTCCCCGTCGCGACCCCGACGCTCACCGAGAGCGTCGCCGGCATCGAGTCCACGATACGGCGCGCGGCCTCCACCGCGTGAAACTCCTTGCGCGCCAGCGGCTCCGGCGCCCCGAACACCACCATCATGCCGTCGCCGTTGAACTCGACGACCGTCCCGCCGCTTTCTTGCACGAGCCCCGACACCCGTTCGGTGTGCTCGTTCAGGGCCGCGAACACGTCCTCGGGACGAAGCGCTTCGGCAATCTTCGAATAGCCGCGAAGGTCGACGAACAAGACGGTCACCTCGCGCTCGCCCGGCGCGAGCTCCTCTCCGCGCACGACCTTCTCGGCCACGGCGCCGGGGACGAAGCGGCGCAGCGCGGACTGGAGCTCGCGCGCATCGCGGGCGACGGCGTCGGCGTCGAGCCGCGCGAGCACGTCAGCGCAGCGCTCGGCCAGCGAGCCGAGTCTTTCGAGGTCCGTCGCCGTGTAGATGTCGCCCGAGCGCTTGCCGGCGAGACACGTGAACGCCACCAGCTGCCCGTCGCGGAGCACCGGCACCACGACCTCGGCGCCGAGCGTCTCGAGCGCTGCCCGCTCGAAGGGGCCGATCTGCTCGGAGCCCGCGAAGAGCGGCGCTGCCTTCGCCTCCAGCACCTGTGCCAGCGTGCTCGCCCGCTCGAACGCGAGCGGCGCCGCCCGGCCGCGCACGAAGAGCGGCGTGAAGGCATCGCCCGCTCGCCCATAGGTCGCGAGCGACTCGGGGTGCAGCAGCGCGTCGATGCCCTCGCCCGCTCGCCTCACGAGCTCCTCGACGCCGCCGCAATCCGAGAGCTCCGCGCGCAGCCCGGCGAAGCGCTCGCCGAGCGCGTGCTGGGCCGCGAAGAGGTGCCGGTCGAGCCAGGGCCGAAGCGAGCGGTAGGCCGGCACGCCGAGCGCCGCCAGCGCCATCGCGAACGCGACCTCACCGGCCTCGGGATCGACCCCGGCCGCGCTGCTTGCGGCCGCCGCCAGCCTCGGAACCGCGACGGCCGCTCCGCCGACGAAGGCCACCGCGAGCAGCGTGAGCGCGGCGGTGGCGCTGATCAAGCGGTCGATGTCGAGCCAGCGGTAGCCGACGACGGATACGACGATCCCGAGCGGGATTGCGAACATGAACATTCCCAAAGCGGGATCCCATTTCTGGAAATCGAGCTCCATGCCGAGCGCAATCGCAATCGCGAAGAGCGCAGAGGGAAGAAAGGCGACGAAGAAGCTGTAGAAAAGCCAACGAAGCTGCCTTCTCTCCAGCGATCCCGAGCGCTGGTGGGTCCGAATCAGAGCGAGGGGCAGAGCGAGGAAGAAGATGCCTGCGAAGCCCCAGGCAGCCCGGTAGGTCCAGAGCCCGGCCGGAACGGTACCCAGCAGATACACGGCCAGGGTCACCGCATGTCCGAAGCCGAGCACCCAGAGAAGCAAACGCTGCCAGGGGCGGAGCCGCCCAGCGGCCTCCGTGCCCTCGAGCGCGCACCAGAGTGCGAGCGCGAACGCGATGGGAGTGGCGACGATCACCCACGGGAGCTGACCCACGTCCGCCGGGGCGTACGCGCTGAACAGGATCGCCGCGGCGAAGAAGCGCCGCGAAAGGTGCCAGTGCGGGGCCTTGATCAGCAGGAAGACCGCCACGAGTACGAGCGGGATGGAACCCAGGAACTTTCCCCACCAACTCTGCCGGACCAGCTCTACGCTCACCTCGAGGCGCTCCCCGCCGCGTTCTGCCTCCACCCGGTACGCCCGGCCACCGGCCAGCAGCGGCGTTTGCGCGCGATAGACCTCGGCCCGCGAGAGCCTCCGCAGATCGATGCCGCTCGCCGAGAGCACGCTGTCTCCCACACGAAGCGGGCCGCCGGGCTTGTTCACGCGATCGACGATGGGATGGCCGGCCTCCCCCTGCGCGCCGGTGACCGAGAACGGAAACCACCAGCCCGCGTGCGGGAGATAATTGCGCAGGGCCAGACCCTGGACCGCGGCGAAGGCGGGCAGCAGCGTCAGGAGCAACAGCCAGTCGACGGACGGTCCGCGCGCGGCGCATGGCGCCCTTTCCCGCAGCTGTACATGCCATGAGTAGACCGCCCGGTCTCGGCCCGCGACCCGCTGGCTCGGGCGGCAGGCGCTCGAGGTGGCGCGTTAGCGGCCCGAGGCGCCCGGCTCAACCCTCGCTGGCGCGTCGCTTGGCCCAGCGGTAGTCCGGCTTTCCCGCCGGCGTTCGCACGATCTCGTCCACGCAGACGAGCGCGCGCGGCACCTTGTAGCCCGCCAGCCGCTCGCGGCAGTGCGAGGCGAGCTGATCCAGGGTTGGCGCGCGGCCCGGGCGCGGCGTCACCAGTGCGGCGACGCGCTCGCCAAAACGGGGATCGGGGATGCCGACCGCCACCGCGTCGAACACGTCCGGGTGTGACTTGAGCGCCGCCTCCACCTCCTCGGGGAAGATCTTCTCTCCGCCCGAGTTGATGCAGACCGAGCCGCGGCCGAGCAGCACCAGCGTGCCGTCTGCCTCGAGCGTGGCGAAGTCGCCCGGCACCACCCAGCGAACGCCGTCGATCACCGGGAAGGTCTGGGCCGTCT
>Ga0184637_10000928_pt1 | contig 20676 bp, 16 predicted proteins | sample PLM3_127_b2_FD_133143 | JGI IMG/M metagenome (GOLD analysis project Ga0184637, IMG submission 133143) | Groundwater sediment microbial communities from an aquifer in East River, Colorado, USA - PLM3_127_b2 | ecosystem: Environmental > Terrestrial > Soil > Riparian zone | place: USA: East River... | reverse complement strand
CCTTGCACCAGGCGTAGAGCGCGTCGTACACCACCATGCCGTGCTTGAGCATCTCGTGGTCGTCCTTGAAGTTCCGTGACAGGCCCAGCGAGACCGCAAGCAACCCCGCTGCTTGCGGCGCCAGCTCGAGGTGCGCGGTGTCTGCGCCGCGCACGATTACCGCGAGTTGGACCAGCGCGGGATCGGCCGTAAGCCGGTAGGCCTTCAGGAAGGCGTCGAAGCTGCACCGCTCGCCGTCGTGCGAGAAGTGCACGTCCGGAATGTCGTAGGGTATCGCCTCCCGCTCTTTGGCCGCGCGCAGCACTTCCTGGTTCGGCACGTAGAGGAATTCCGCCTCGGGGTCCACGAAGCGGGCGATGAGCCACGGGCAGGCGATGCGGTCGATCTTCGGGCGCTCGCGCGTGACCCAGCGTGTCGCAGCTTCCTTCGGCTTGGCGGTGACCTCGCCGCCGCCGGCCTTCCAGCCTTCCTCGAGCCCCCCTTCCAGAAAACGCGCAACGATTCCCATGTCCCGCAGCGCTTGCGCCGCATTCTGGCTGACTTCGTGGCCGTGCACGCAGTAGGCGACGACGCTGCTCGCTCGCGGCAGCTCCTTCGCCCACGAAGCGACGGCGGCTGGGTCGCGCCGCAGCGCGCCGGCTGCCATGTCCGGGGCCGCGCGAAACGCGGGCGGCCTGCGCACATCGATGACGAGCGGGGGCTCGCTGCCGGCCAATGCGGATTTTAGTTCTGATGCGGTGATGGACGCGTTCATGGCTTCTGACTCCTTTCAAATTCGCTCAGAAATTGCATCGTAAGTTCGCACACGTTCCGGAGAGAAGTATTCTCTTCGACAATGCGGGCGCTCGCTTTGCCGACGTCCATTCTCCATAATGACCCTGCCGGGGAACTCAACGCAAGAAGCGTCCCGTCCGCAGCGAACGCAAGAGCGCCAAATCCGATATCCCACTGCTCTCTTCCGTGCAGGCTGATTTCATGCACCGTCACCTCGAAGCTGTCCGCATCTATTCGCCATAACCTCGGTTGCGCATTGCTGGAGATGAACGCCGATCCCGACCGGTCCAATGCCATGTCGGGCATGCAGACAAACCGCGCAACAGACCAGCTGGGCAACACGGCTTTGCCGATGAGTTGATTCTTCGCAATGTCATAAACGCGCACATCATCGACGCCGAGCACCCAAAGCCGGTTGCGTGCCGTATCCGTCCTGGCGCGGAGAGCGTCCCACCCGCCTACCGCGGATGTCTCCGGCACGGCATTGTCGTTGCCTGCGGGCGCTGCCATTGCGCTTCGAGCCGGATTTCCCTCATTGCTGCAGCCCGTCATTGCGGCCACCGACAAAACCAAGATCAACCAACTACGAACAGAGACGATTTCATTACTCATAAGCACTCTCCTCTCCCGTGAGATCGGAGCAGCACTTGAGACGGAATCGTCTTTGCGGACCGGGTGTCTGCGAAAGACCCGGCTAGGCGGCTGGCCGCCGCTTGCGGCAGCCAGCCGCCTACACTATCTGAGGCATTGTTAAATGTGTTTTTTTCGGGTCTCCAATTCTGACTACATCATTTTTTCGGCTCTTTCAACATTACGACGTAAAGGTATAGCCGCTGTCGCTGTCATCAGGGTCCTCCATCCGCGTTTATGACGGGGTTGAGACCTGCCGCAAGCGTTGAACATGGTGCCTCCATCAAGCCGTATCGACAAACACCGCGGCACGATGCGATTGAGGCAGGAATGCATAGACTTTGTTTCTCTTCCGGTCGAGTGCCAGCGTGTGCGCGCCAGCTTCCGTCGGCACCACCTCGGCGCGGCGCATCGTTCCAATATCGACGACGTCTATTACGCCAGGATCGCCGATGGCCACGTAAAGGCGCCCGGATTGCGGATGCAGGAAAATGACGTCCGGGACGCCGCTAAGGCGAACATCGCCGAGCACACGACCCGAGGCTGCGTCAATTGCAAACAGTAAGCCAGCATCGCAGGCGCACAGTAACCGCCCCGTGGCCGGATCGAGATCCAGTCCGTGCGGTCCTGCCGCGGGAACCTCGTACTCCTTCGAGATCTTGGTCGGGTCGCGAGCATCAATAGCGATGATCCGCGCCGGAGATGCAATATTGACGAAGAACATCTCGCGCGCCGCGTCGTAAATCGCCCAACGCGTGCGACCGGGGACTTTGATTTCGGCGATCCGCTCCCGGCGTGCGAGATCCACGACCGATACCGAATGCGAATCCGGAATCGAGGGGTCGCCAACGTTCGCGGCGATCAGGGTGCCGCGAGCGGAGTCGAACGCGAGTCCGTTCGGCTTCACGCCTACGGCGATCTTGAAAGCGTCCCGTTCGGCGTGTGGCGCAAATACCGAGACCGTGTTCTCGCCTCGATTGGATGTGAAGACGAGTCCGCGCGCTTCGGACACGAGCGCACCTGCCACTCCCGTGAGTCCGGGCATCGATTCAATGTATCGATCTCGCGCGCTGTCGATCACATCGAGCTCATCGTTGCTAGTATGCGCGACGTAGAGACGGTCGGATGGCGCGTGAACGTCGGCGTGGTCGAAGCCGCCCGCGCCACGGTGTTCCGGCAGGTCGATATAACCGACTTTCTTCATGGATCGTCCTTTCAGCGCCTGGAACCGGCGCCGTAGCTGAAGTCGTCGAAAAGCGTCACGCTGTCCGCCTTGGTCCAGACGCCAACCGCGCCGCTGCCTGCGATGTGGTCGTCTTCCATCTCGATGTAAGGCTTGCCGTCGAGGATCACGCCGATCCTCTTGCCAGAAAATTCCACGCGTAACGCATGCCACGTATTCCGCGACACCGGCGCATTGACATACTTCAGCGTATTGCGGCGGCCGTTCTGGGTGTAATAGAGAGACACGTTGTTCTCCAGCGCATTGGCGCGTGCAACGTAATAGTTGTCGCCGTCTTTGAAGCGCCACACCAACCCTCCGGCTTGGTCCTCGCTCCCGGAGATCGGCTTGAACTTGACCTCCACATAGCCGTTGGGGAGCGACGCATCCGTCCTTACACACCAAGGGAAGGTGCCGCTGCCCGATTGCTTGAGGACGTTGGGCTTGCTGGGTGCGGTGGCATCGGTTTCAACCGCCCATTTTGGCGAGCCGCGGCCGGTGACGCCGGCGCGCCAGCATGCGGGCAAGGCGCCCGGCACGTCCTGGTCGAACGATATCGTTGCTGCTAGGGGAGTATTCATGACATAGAGCGCCACGTTAGACGCGTTACGCCAGGATGCCGGGACGGTGCGTTGTTACCCATCGACGCGCGTGCTCGATGGGCTTGCGTGGCGGTTGCACCGCACGAAAACGCTTCACGCTCTCAAGTAGCTCTATGCGCTCACGCCAGCCCGTAACCAGCGGGTGGCGCTCGAGCATGGCGCGGCCCTCCTCGATCCGCGCCAGCGAGGTCATGCACGGCACCATGAATAAATCCGCGAGCGTGACTTCGTCGCCGACCAGAAACGGCCGACCCGCGTTCAGCTCCCGCTCCATCACGTCGAGCGCATGCTCGATCTTGGGCAGCGCGACCTGAACGACGCGTTCGTCGGGCCTGATTCCCAGCGCGGGAAACACCGACCGCTCGTGCGAGAGGTGAAAAACGATCTGCGGGTAATAATACGAGTTCACCGCGCTGATCCACTGGTTCATTTTCGCGCGCTGCTGGATGGATTCCGGCGTGAGCCGCGGGGCAGGAAACGCTTCGTCGATGTAGCCGACTATCGCGCTGGTTTCGTATAGAACGAAGTGCCCATGCTGGAGTACGGGCACGTATTCGAACGGATGAAGCTCGCGATGCGCGGGCGTGTTCATTTCCGTTTCCAAGTCCCGGAATTCGAACTCGACTGCTTTATGAGTGAGTACCAGACGAACGATTTGGACGTAAGTGCTGCCCGGAAAACCATGAACGACGATAGATGCCATGCTCGCTACTCCTTTATCATTGAAGGACGGATATCCTGACGATCAGGGACGGGCGTCCTGCTCGGGTGCGCTTGCGGGTTTTATTAAGCGGAGAAGCACGCAAGCGGTAAGTCCACCGTATACAAAGAATCCAACGGCAATCGCCACAAAGAATCCGACCGGCCCTGCATCGAGCCATATCACCGCGAACACACCGCCGCATGCGCTGACCGCAAGTCGTACTCCGTTCGCTGCAACTGTAGCCCGCACACGACCCAGGCCCTGCGTAGCGAAGTAGAGCGCCATCCCAAGTCCGTAGAAGGCGTAAATCGGTCCGACGATTCTCAGATAGGAGGAGCCTGCGCGGATAATCTCCTGCTCTTCGCTGAATAGACCCATCCATACCTGAGGAAACAGCGCAAAGAACACCCCTATCGAGCCACAAGCCAGTGCCACCGTAACTCCTCCCGTCCACGCAATCTGACGAGCGCGCTGGAATTGCTTGGCCCCCCAATTCGTGCCCACCATCGACACGATTGCTGTCCCAAAGCCGAATGCGAGCGGGATTAGGATGTATTCAAGACGCGCGCCCATCGCATAGCCGATGGCGGTTTCCTGTCCCAGGTGTACTGCGATTCCGGTAAGAATGACGACGGATAGATTCGTAATGCCGACATTAAGCATCCCGGGGATGCCGACGTTGAGAATTTCCGAGAAGAGCCTCCACTGGAGGGTGACGCCGCGAAGCGCGAGCGTGACTAATGCAGTCGAAGCACGCAGACGGGCGAGCAACACGATGCTGCCAACGCCGAACGAAAGGATAAGCCCCCAACCCGCGCCCGCGGGACCGAGAGCGGGCAACGGCCCCCATCCGAAAATCAGCGCGGGGGACAGCAGCACGTGCGCCAATACGCTGCCGATAATTACGAGGGCGGGTAATTCCATGTTTCCCGTTCCGCGCACTACGTTGGCGAGGATATTTAGCGCCCAGATAGCGATCACGCCGCTGAACACAACATTTGAGTAAGCCAAGGCGGCGGAGAGAACTGCTCCCTGCCCGCCCATCAGCTGATATAGCAAGGGACCACACAGCAGCATGAACGCAGAGGCGATGGCCGCGAGAATGATTGCCAGTGCAAGCGCATGGCTTGCAAGCGCATCTGCCAGACCACGCTGCCCCGAACCGAGCGCGCGTGCGATGGCCGACGATACCCCGCCGCCCATCCCGCTTGCAGCGGCGTGCTGCATGAACATCACCCAAGGAAAGACCAGTGACACGCCAGCAAGTGCGTCCGGTCCAAGTCTCCCGACGAAGATCGCGTCGAATGTGACCATCCCGACGATTGCCAACAGATTGAGCACGTTGGGCGCAGATAGCCGCAAGAGTGTTGGCAGGATCGGCGCCTCGAGAAGCATTTTCGTTCGCGGCGCGACGGGGCGCGCCGGTGCGCCCGGGATGACTGCGAGGGGATTCAAACTGATTCTGTTTTCCATGAGCGCTCCTGTCCCGCATGGGATGGAACAGCACTTGGAACAAAATCGTTCTTTAGGACCGGGGGCTGCCTACTACCCGGCTGAGTCGCGACTGATTTTCCGCGAGCTCACGTGCCGCACTCTAGGTCAAATGGCTCTCGCGGTCAAGACAATTTATCGATCGGTCGCAATCACTTGGCTGAGGATGGCTATTAGTCATTATATTTCAATTACTTGTATATTGTAGATATTACCACTATAATGTAGCATATACAACATGAACACACGAACCTTCATCGCCCTGGTATTGAGCCTCCCGTCCAAGAGCAAGACGGTGCGGATGCGTATCTGGCGAGCCTTGCACGGCATTGGTTGTGGCGTGCTTCGAGACGGCGTGTATTTGCTTCCTGCCGGCGCCTCCCAGGTATCGGACTTCGTTGATCTCGAATCAGACGTGAAGGCGGCCGGGGGTTTTGCAATGACTGTCGAGCTGAATCTCAAGACATCCGTACAATTTGACAAGGTTCGCAAGCTGTTCGATAGAACGAGCGAGTACTCGTTCCTTGTTACACAAGTCAATGCTGCGAAGAAGTCCCTTCCCCGCCTGGAACAGCCTCGAGCGGATACGCTCGCGAAGCGGTTGCGTCGCTCGTTCCAGGAAATCGTCGAAACCGATTTCTATCCCGGGCAGGCAAGCCGGCAAGCGCAAGACGCTCTGGCAGGCCTGGAAAGCGCCGTGCAGCGTCTTTTCTCCTCGGATGAGCCGCGCAAGTCAAAAGGTAGAATTCGGCGCCTTGACCCCGTGAGGTATCAGGGAAGGGTCTGGGCCACGCGGAAGAATCCATGGATAGACCGCCTGGCAAGTGCATGGCTCATCAAACGCTTCATCGATCGGAAGGCGCGGTTCAGATGGATCGACAAACCCAAAGATCGCCCCAAGGGTGCTCTTGGATTCGATTTTGATGGCGCTGACTTCACGCACGTCGGCAATCGGGTGACGTTCGAAGTATTGCTTGCAAGCTTCGGCCACGACAGCGACCCGGCACTGAACGCGCTCGCCGCAACTATTCACTTTCTGGACGTCGGTGGCATCCCCGTCGACGACGCTAAAGGGCTTGAGACGATTCTGAAAGGCGCACGGGATAAAGCACGAGGCGATGACGAGTTGGTCCTGGCGGCGGCTAAAGTCTTTGACCACGTATATTCGGCTTACCAGAGCATGCTGCGCGCTTAGCAACCCAGCTGGTCGGCGAGATCGAGGAAGCTCTCGGCGTTGACCGTGAATTCCGGCTCGGAAGCGAGGTCGGGCGTGCCGCCCCGGCCGTGCTCGAGCGGGCGCTTCACGAAAGCGGTTTTCAACCCGCACTGCGCCGCGGCGCGCAAATCGGCCTTGTGGGCGGCGACCATCATGACCTCCTCCGGCCTGAGATCCAGCCTGTCCGCCGCACCGAGGTACATCTCGGGATCGGGCTTGAAATGCTGGAAAGTGTCCGATGAAAAAACGCAGTCCCACGGCAGCCCGCCGTGCTTGGCCATGTTCACCAGCAGCCCGGTGTTGCCGTTGGACAGGGTGGCGACGATGAATTTCGACTTGAGCCGCTTCAGGCCGCGCACGGAATCCGGCCAGGGCTTGAGGCGATGCCACACCAGGTTGAGGTGCGCCTTCTCCTCCTCGGAGAGCGTCGCGACCTTGAACTGCTGCAGCACGTCCTCGAGGATGGCCCGGTGGATCACGTCGATCTTCTCGAACGGCGCCTCGCCGCGCCGCACGCGGTCCATCGCCGGCCGGTAGCCGGCGCGCCACGCTTTGGCGAATTTCACCGCGTTGACGCGCAGTCCTTTCGTCCGTGCTAGCCCGCGCATCTCGCGCGCGACCGAGCCGTGCCAGTCCACGACCGTGCCGAAGACGTCAAAAACCAGGGCCTTGGTTCCGTTGGCTTGCGCGTTCATTGGGATGAGTCCAAAAGTGCGTGAATGGTGAATAGTGTATGGAACTGATTTCAATGCGTGCGAGCGCCGCGTTTCGGCGCACCTCTCCCTTTCGGGAAGAGGCAACGGATTTTCGGAGTCGATTCACCATTCACCATTCACTATTCACTATTCACTATTCACGCTTTCTAGTAAGACTTGGGTAAACCGAGAACTCGCTCCGCGATGTAGCACAGGATCAGCTGCGGGCTGACCGGCACGATGCGCGGGATCAGCGATTCGCGCAGGTAGCGCTCGACGTGGAATTCCTTGGCGTAGCCCATGCCGCCGTGAGTCATCACCGCCGTCTCGCACGCCCGGAATCCCGCCTCACCGGCGAGGTACTTCGCCGCGTTCGCTTCCGCCCCGCACGGCTTGCCGCTGTCGTACAGCGTCGCCGCCTTGTACACCAGCAGGTCCGCGGCTTCCAGTTCGATCCAGCAGCGTGCCAGCGGGTGCTGGATCGCCTGGTTTTGCCCGATTGGCCGGTCGAACACGATGCGCTCTTTCGCGTACTCGGCGGCGCGCCGCAACGCCGCGCGGCCGAGCCCGACCGCCTCCCCGGCGATGAGCGTGCGCTCGGGATTCAACCCGTGCAGGATGTACTCGAATCCCTTGCCCTCCTCGCCAATGCGGTCGGCGACCGGCACCTTGAGGCCGTCGATGAAGACCTGATTGGAGTCCACCGCCTTGCGCCCCATCTTCGGAATCTCGCGGGCCTCGACGAACTTGCGGTCCACGTCGGTGTAAAACAGGCTCAACCCCTGCGTGCGCCTTTTCACTTCCTCGACCGGCGTGGTGCGCGCGAGCAGCAGCATCTTGTTGGTGACCTGCGCGGTCGAAATCCAGATCTTGCGGCCGGAAACCACGTAATGGTCGCCCTGCCGCACTGCCCGCGTCTTCAACCGCGTGGTATCGAGGCCGGTGTCGGGCTCGGTGACGCAGAAGCAGGCCTTGTCCCGACCTGCTATGAGCGGCGGCAGCCAGCGCTGCTTTTGCTCCTCCGTGCCGAATACGACCACCGGGTTCAATCCGAATATATTCATGTGGATGGCGGACGCGCCGGTCATGCCGGCCCCGGACTCGGAGACCGCCTGCATCATGATCGTCGCCTCGGTAATACCAAGGCCGGCGCCGCCGTACTGGTCCGGCATCGCGATGCCGAGCCAGCCGTCGCGCGCGAACGCCTGGTGAAAATCTTCGGGAAACCCGCCTTCGGCGTCCTTCTTCAGCCAATACGCGGCGTCAAACCGCGCGCAGACCTTCTCAATCGCCGCGCGAATGGCCAACTGCTCTTCGGAGAATGAAAAATCCATGACGCTCTTGATGTAGCGTGAGTCGTGATTCGTGATTCGTGAATCGTGATTCGATCTTCCTCATTTTAGCCCTCTCCCCCTTGGCAGGGGGCGAGGGCTCACATGGATGGTTCCCAGAATCTACCCGCGTGTTGAACGGCGACAGTAACGTCCGTTCGAACACGCGGAGTTAAACCGGCGCGGCGCGTCCGGCTTTAACGCGACTTGGCGGCTAATTTTCAGGGGTGTGCGTGATGCGCGCCGCGATCATCCCCTCGATCTCGGCATCGGCATACCCCGCCTCGCGCAGTATTTCGACGCTGTGCTCGCCCAGGCGCGGCGCCGGGCGCAGCGCGTGCGGCGGCGCGTTCGACCACGCGAGCGGCGTGCGCATCAGACGCAGCCTGCCTTCCGTCGGGTGCGCGGTCATCACGAAAAAACCGCATTCAGCAAGGTGCGGATCGTCGATGACGTCCTCGATCGAATTGAGCGGCGTCGCGGGTATATCGGCCTCCTTCAGCAATCGCAACCAATCCGCGCTGGTGCGCGCCACCATCTGCCCGGCGACGAACGCGTAAACCTCCGCGATATTGCGCGAACGCGCTTCCTGGCTGGAGAAGCGCGGGTCGCCATCGAACATTTCCTCGCGGCCGATCAGCCTGAAGAAGCTGCGCCATTGCTTGTCGTTGTAGACCAGCACGCATACATAGCCGTCCTTCGTCGCGTACGGCACGCGGTGCGGCGCCAGCATACGCTCGTAGCGGAAAGGTTGCATCGGCGGCTCGAAGGTGCGCCCGGACATATGATCGCCCAGCACCATGTGGGCAAGCGTCTCGAACATCGGCACCTCGACGGCCTGCCCCTTGCCGGTGCGTTCGCGGCAAAAAAGCGCAGCCGTCACCGCGTTGACGGCGGCGAGGCCGGTGATGCGGTCGGCGATCGCGGTCGGCACGTAACGCGGCCGATCCGCGCCAGCGTCCGCGAAGATCGCGGGCAGGCCCGCCATGCCCTGTATCAGGTCGTCGTAGGCGGGCTGCCCGGCGTAACGCCCGCCTTCCCCGTAGCCGTAGGCGCCGACGTAGATGATGCGCGGGTTGGCGACGGACACCTCTTCATACGACAGCTTGAGACGCGCCATCGCCTGCGGCCGCACGTTGTAGATCAGGACGTCGGCGTCGCGGGCGAGCAGCAACAGCGCCGCGCGCCCCGCCGCCTGCTTGAGATCAAGCACGATGGAGCGCTTGTTGCGATTATGGTGGAGAAAGATGTGACCCATTCCCGGATGCTTCATGGGCGCGATATTGCGCAGCACGTCACCCTCCGGCGACTCGACCTTGACGACGTCCGCTCCCATGTCGGCGAGTATCTGGGTCGCGAACGGCCCCATCACCACCGTGGTGAGGTCGATGATCCGCACGCCGTCAAGCGGTCCACTCATTCGCTCAAACCAATAACAAGATTAGCCGCAGATAAACGCAGATAAACGCAGATAACATCAACGAATAATCAAAAAAGCATTAGCCACAGAGAACACAGAGTTCACAGAGTAAAACATTGAGTCGGTAGCATTGCCCTGAATGTCGATGATCGTCGACCAGCGGTTTGAGGAGTTTCTTGGTTTTATCTGCGTTCATCTGCGTTTATCTGCGGCTTAATTTTGTTTTTCTTGGCGTCTTGGCGGTGTGTGTTACTCGGGTTGTATGCCGGCCGCCTTGATGACCTTCGCCCACTTCGTCGACTCCGTCGCCTGGAACTTCGCGAGCTCCGAGGAGGTCGTGGTCCAGGCCTCGATGCCGGTGGTCTTGAAGAAGGACTGCGCAGACGGCGCCTTGGTGGCGCTAATGAACAAATCGCGCAGCCGCGCGACCACCGCCGGCGGTGTTTTCGCCGGCAAATAGGCGGCGAACCAGAAGGTCAGCTCGTAGCCCTTCACTCCGGCCTCCGCAATCGTCGGCAGGTCGGGCACGTTGGGCAGGCGCTGCGGGCTGCTCACGCCCAGCGCGCGCAGTTTCCCCGCTTCCACCTGCGGCAGCCCGGTGACGACGTCGGTAATCATCATGTCGATGTGGCCGCCGACGAGATCGCTCACGGCCATCGGGTTGCTTTTGTAGGGGACGTGGACCAGCTGCAGCCCCGCCATCTGCTGGAACAGCTCGCTGGCGACGCGGCTCGAGGAACTGCCGCTGCCGAAGGTGAGCTTGCCTGGCTGGCGCCTGGCGAGCGCGATGAATTCCTTCACCGTCTTCACCGGCACCCGCGGATGCACCACCATAACCTGCCCGCCGCGCGCCAGCGCGGTAACCGGGGCAAAGTCCCTGACCGGGTCATAAGGAATCTTCTTGAACAGGTGCTCGTTTGCCGCATGCGTCGTATTGGTGGCGATGAGCACGGCATAGCCGTCCGGCGCCGCCCGCGCCACGGCCTGCGTGGCAATGAATCCGTTCGCGCCCGGCCGGTTGTCGACGACGACGTTGTGCCGGGTCTCGGCGGTAACGCCCTGCCCGAGCGAGCGGGCCAGCGTGTCGGTCGCGCTCCCGGCCGCGAACGGCACGAAAAATGTGACCGCCTTCGCCGGATATTCCTGAGCCGGCGCGGCAGCCCACGCGCCGGCCAATATGAGGCCGACTACCGAGTACGAGAGAAATTGTCGTTTGTGAAGCATCATGGGGCTCCTGGTGTTCGTGAATAGTGAGTTGCATGTAGAACTGTTCTCTTGGCGTCCTGGCGGCTAATTCCTGATCCCCAGCATCTCCGCCGCGTGCTTGCGCGTTGTCTCGGTGATCTTCACCCCGCCCAGCATGCGCGCGATTTCCTCCACCCGCTGGTTCTGATCCAGCACCGTTACCTTCGAGAGGACTTTTCCGTTCGCGGTGCTCTTGACCACCTGCCATTGCTGATCGGCGGTCGCTGCGACCTGCGGCAGGTGGGTGATGCACATGACCTGCCGCTTCCTGCCAAGTTGCCGCAACATCCTGCCCACAATCTCCGCCACCCGCCCGCCAATGCCGGCGTCCACTTCGTCGAAGATCAGCGTCGGCACCTGCGCCACCTGGCTCATGACGGTCTGTGCGGCGAGGCTCAGGCGCGACAGCTCGCCGCCGGAGGCCACCTTGGCAAGCGGCTGCGGCGTCATGCTCTTGTGGGCCGCGACCAGGAACTCCACGGTCTCCAGCCCGTATGCGGCGACTTCCACCGCCGCATTAAGTGTCACCTCAAACTGGCCCCCAGCCATTGCCAGCTCCTGCATCGAGGCGGTCACTTGTTCAGATAGTTTTTTTGCCGCCTTCTTTCTCCCGGCCGACAGCTTCCTGGCTTCGGCCAGGCACGCGGCATGGGCTGTTTCCTCCATCTTGCGCAGCGCTTCCACACTGCCGCCTTCACTCAACTCCTGCAACCGCGCGTTCGCGGCCTCCAGTTTCGCCGGCAGCTCCTCCGGGGCGACGCGATACTTGCGCGCGGCGGTGTGGATCGCGTCCAGGCGGCTCTCGACCTCCCGCAGGCGCTGGGGGTCGAGCTCGAGCCGCTCGCCGTAATGGCGCAGCGCGTGCACGCCTTCCTGCAACTGTATGCGCGCCGATTCCAGGGCCTCCAGGATTTCACGCAGCTTCGGATCGTGCTCGACCAGGCTGCCGAGCCTCGCCACGATGGCGTTCAGCCGGGACAGGCTCGAGTTTTCCCCCTCCGCCAGTGCCTCGACGCCAAGTTGCGCCGACTCGATCAGGCTGGCCGCGTGCGCGAGGCGGGAGTGCTCCGCCGTCAGTTCCGGCCACTCGTCCGCGGCGAACTTGAGCGCCGCGATCTCCCGCGCCTGCCACTCGAGCTGCTCGCGCTCGGCCGCAAAGGCGGCGGCATTGGCCTCGAAGGCGACGCGGCTGTCGCGCCGCTGCTGCCAGGCGCGATAAAGCGACGCAACCTGTGCCGCGGCATCTGCATGCCCGCCATAGCCGTCGAGCAATTCGCGCTGCGCCGCCCCCCGTAACAGAGACTGGTGCTGGTGCTGGCCGTGAATGTCCACCAGTTGCTCGCCCGCCTCGCGCAGCTGGGCGAGTGTGGCGACGTGTCCGTTGATGAAACCGCGCGAGCGCCCCGAAGCCTCGATCACGCGTCGCATCAGCAGCGTGCCGTCGTCCCCCGCCAGGTCATGCTCCTTCAGCCAGCGGGCCATGTCCTGCCGCCCGCTTACGTCGAACTCCGCGCCGATCTCCGCGCGCTCGGCGCCGCTGCGGACCACGATTGCCTCGGCCCGCTCTCCCAGCACCATGGTCAGGGCATCGATAAGTATGGATTTCCCCGCGCCGGTTTCGCCCGTCAGCACCGTGAAGCCCGGCGCGAACTCGAGCTCGAGCCGATCGACGATGACGAAGTCGCGGATGGAAAGGCTGCGCAACATTTCCTGGTGAACGGTAAACGGTAAACGGTGAACAGTAGTCAAATCGGCAACCGCGGCTTCCGGCGGCTAACCGTTCACTGTTCACTGTTCACTGTTCACTCTCTGTTCCAATTAAGCTTCTCGCGCAGCATCTTGTAGTAGCTGTGCCTGGCGGGATGGAGCAGGCTGATGGCGTGGGGATAGCGCCGCACTGTCACCCGGTCGCCCTCGCGCAGGTCGAAGCGCGTATGGCTGTCGAAATGGGCGCGCGGATCGGCGGCGTGGCGGATGATGATGTCCACGACGGAATCGCCGCTGATGACGATCGGGCGGTTGGAAAGCGTGTGCGGAGAAACCGGCACCAGGGCCATCACCGATAGTGCCGGATGCACGATCGGGCCGCCCGATGACATGGCGTATGCCGTGGAACCGGTGGGCGTCGCCACAATCAGACCGTCGGAGCGCTGGTTGTAGATAAACTCGCCGTTGATGCGCACCTCGAGCTCGACCATGTTGCCGCGCGCGCCCTTGCTCACCACCACGTCGTTGAACGCAAGCACCGCGGACACCCTTTTTGCCCCGCTGTGGACCCGCCCTTCCAGCAACACCCGGTTTTCGGTCACGTACTTGCCATCGAGAATATTGCCGATGGTGCCGACCATGTTCTCGACCGAGATGTCGGTGAGGAATCCGAGCCGCCCCTGGTTCACGCCGACCAGCGCAACATCGTGCGGGGCGAGCGTGCGCGCGATGTTGAGCATGGTGCCGTCGCCGCCGATCACTACCGCCAGGTCGGCCTCCCGGCCCAGATCCTCCAGCGGCAGGGTGGGCAATCGCGCTTTCTTTACCTGAGCCGCGGTCAGCGGATCGATCAGCACCCTCACCTTGCGCCGCTCGAGAAAGCGGGCGAGCTCGAGCAGCGGCCCGGCGATCTCCGGGCTCCGGTACTTGCCGATCAGCGCGACCGTCCTGAATGCCGATTTCATAGCGGCATTAGACCATAAGGTGGTGAACAGTGAACAGCGATCGGTGAACCGTGAATACGAACCCGCAAATCAGTTCTCCGTTCACCGTTTACCGTTCACCCGACTGTAGCTAGAATAGGCCATGACCGCCGACACTCCCGCGCTAAGCGAACGCGCCCAAATGCTGCTGAAGACGCTGGTCGAGCGTTACATCGCCGACGGCCAGCCTGTCGGCTCGCGCGCGCTGTCCAAATATTCCGGGCTGGACCTCTCCCCTGCCAGCATCCGCAACGTGATGGCCGATCTCGAGGAGATGGGCTTCATCGCGAGCCCCCACACCTCGGCCGGCCGCGTGCCCACTGCGCGCGGCTACCGCTTCTTCGTCGACACGCTGCTGACCATCAAGCAGCTCGACTCGGTCGAGATCAACCAGCTCGAAGGTCAGTTGCAGATGGAGAACACGCAGAAGCTGGTGGTATCGGCCTCGCAGCTGTTGTCCGACCTCACGCATTTCGCAGGCGTCGTGATGACGCCACGGCGCAGCGCCGGCTTCCGGCACATCGAGTTTCTCCGGCTCTCCGACGCGCGCCTTCTGCTCATCCTCGTCACGCCCGAGGGCGACGTCCAGAACCGGATCCTGTCGACCGACAAGCCGTACACGCCCTCGGAACTGACCGAGGCGGCAAACATCCTCAATCAGCACTACGCCGGCCTCACCTTCGAGGAGATCCGGCGGCGCATACGCGACGAACTGAAGCAGCTTACCGCGGACATGACCCGGCTCATGACCACCGCGCTGGAGGCGGGCAGCCAGGCGGCGAGCGATTCGGCCGAGGAAGTGGTGATATCCGGCGAGAGCAACCTGCTCGATTCGCACGATCTCTCTTCCAACATGGCGAACCTGCGCAAGCTGTTCACGCTGTTCGATCGCAAGACCGGGTTGCTCCAGCTGCTCGACGTGTCGAGCCGCGCGCAGGGCGTGCAGATCTTCATCGGCGGCGAATCGGGCGTCGCCACCCTCGACGAATGCAGCGTGATCACCGCCCCCTACCAGGTGGACGGCCAGGTGGTGGGCACGGTCGGCGTGATCGGCCCCACCCGCATGGCCTACGAGCGCGTGATCCCCATCGTTGACATCACGGCCAAGCTGCTGAGCAGCCTGCTAACGCAGCGCTGAATTCCAAGTTCCGTGTTCCGAGTTCCGTGTTCGGAGTAAACCCAGGCCGTTTTCCAGGTTTTTAACCCGAAACTCGAAACGCGAAACCCGAAACCGTGTTACCGGAACCGCCTTACACGCACGGGACTCAGCCGAGGATCGGCGTCCTGCTGATCAATCTCGGCACGCCTGACGCGCCGACGCCGGAGGCGGTACGCCCCTATCTCAGGGAGTTTCTGTCCGATCCGCGCGTCATCGAGATTCCGCGGATCCTGTGGTGGCCGATCCTGCACCTTTTCGTGCTCAGCACGCGGCCCAAAGCCTCCGCGCAGCGTTACGCCCGGGTGTGGATGAGCGAGGGCTCGCCGCTCAAAGTGCACACCGAGCGCCAGGCGACTCTGCTGCGCGGCCACCTTGGAGCGCGCGCGCAGCAACTGCCCCTCGTGGTTGACTATGCGATGCGCTACGGCAACCCCTCGATCCCGGACCGGCTGCGGGCCATGACGGCGCAGCACTGCAACCGCATCCTGCTGGTGCCGCTGTTTCCCCAGTACTCGGCCGCCACCACGGCTACCGCCTTCGACGTTGCTTTCGGCTTCCTCCAGCACGCGCGCAACCAGCCGGCGGTCCGCACCATCAGGAATTTCCACGATAGCCCCGGCTACATCGCCGCGCTGGCGCAAAGCGCGCGCGAATACTGGGCGCGGAATCCGAAGCCCAGCACGTTGCTGATGAGCTTTCACGGCATGCCGCGCGCAACGCTCGACCAGGGCGACCCCTACCATTGCGAGTGCCACAAGACCGGGCGGCTGCTCGCGGCAGCGCTCGGGCTCAAGCCGGAGCAATACCGCGTCACGTTCCAGTCGCGCTTCGGGCGCGCGGAGTGGCTGCAGCCCTATACGGCGGACGTGCTCTCGGAGCTCGGCAAGCAGAAGGTCGCGCGCGTCGACATGATCTGCCCGGGCTTCGTGGCCGACTGCCTCGAAACGCTGGAGGAGATAGCGATCGAAGGCAAGGCGAACTTTCTCAACGCGGGCGGCCGCGAATTCCACTACATCCCGTGCCTGAACGAGCGCAACGACTGGGTACACGCGCTCACCGACATCGTGGCGACCAACCTGCTCGGCTGGACCGATACCGCCACGCACGAGACGCTCGAGAGGTCGCGCCTCCATGCGCTGTCCATGGGAGCCAAATCCTGAGGGGTGAGCCGGGATTTCGAAGAGTGAGCGGGGGTTTCGAAGGACGCACCTGCGTGCGTCCAAGCCCGCGAACACCCGAGTCCCTAATCCTTCTGCCTACTGCCTTATTCGCGATCACCGCGATAAAAGTCCTTTTTCGTCAGTGACTTAAATTAGTGCTTTCCCTCTTGACTTGGCGGGGTCCGGCCCAATATTCAAGGGGTTAAGTCTGGAGAGGATGATGCAGGAGACGCCCGACACCACCCACACCGGGAATGAAGCACCGGCCGGGGAATTGGCCGCGCCCCAATCGCAGGGTATGCAACAACCCGAGCCGCCAGCGGCAGCGCAACCGGAAGTAACCGGCCCCGAAGAGCGGCTGAAGAAAGCGGAACTCGCCGCGGCCGAGCACCACGATGCGTGGCTGCGCGCCAAGGCGGAAGCCGACAATATCCGCAAGCGCGCGCAGGCCGAAGTCGTCAACGCGCACAAGTTCGCGGTGGAAAACTTCACCGCGGAGCTGCTTGCGGTCAAGGACAGCCTGGAAGCAGCGCTCGCAAACGAAAACGCGACGGCGGAAAGCATGAAGAGCGGCGTCGAACTCACCCTCAGGCAGCTGCAAAACGTATTCGATAAATTCAACGTCACCGAGATCAACCCGGCGGGCCAGAGATTCGACCCGCATCGCCACCAGGCGATCAGCACGATGGAGTCGGAAGCCGAGCCCAATACCGTGGTCCAGGTGCTGCAAAAGGGCTACCTCCTCCACGATCGGGTCATCCGTCCCGCGCTGGTTATCGTGGCCAAAACCAAAGCGGTCTGACCGTTGAAAGTCCGGGGTTTACCCCCATATCCGATACATGACAAATAGCGCTGGAAAAGCAAAGAGGTAGAACATGGCAAAAATCATCGGTATCGACCTGGGAACGACCAATTCGTGCGTGGCCGTGATGGAAAACGGCCAGCCCAAGGTAATCGAGAATTCCGAGGGCGCGCGCACCACCCCCTCCATCGTCGCGTACATGGAAGACGGCGAGATATTGACCGGCGCGCCGGCGAAACGGCAGGCGGTCACCAACCCCAGGAACACGCTGTACGCGGTGAAACGGCTGATCGGCCGCCGTTTCGCCGACGCCGAGGTGCAGAAAGCGCTCAAGGTGGTCCCGTACCAGATCGTGGAATCGACCAGCAAGGACGCCTGGGTCGAGGTGCGCGGCAAGAAAATGGCGCCGCCCGAAATCTCCGCGCAGGTGCTGATCAAGATGAAGAAAACCGCCGAGGACTACCTTGGCGAGCCGGTCACCGAAGCGGTGATCACGGTGCCCGCCTACTTTAACGACTCGCAACGCCAGGCGACCAAGGACGCCGGCCGCATCGCGGGCCTCGACGTCAAGCGCATCATCAACGAGCCGACCGCGGCCGCGCTCGCGTTCGGCCTCGACAAGCAGGAAAAGAAGGATCGCAAGATCGCGGTCTATGACCTGGGCGGCGGCACTTTCGACGTATCGATCATCGAGATCGCCGACGTCGAGGGCGAGAAGTCGTTCGAAGTGCTGTCCACCAACGGCGACACCTTCCTCGGCGGCGAGGACTTCGACCAGCGCCTGATCGAGTACGTGTGCGACGAGTTCAAGAAGGACAGCGGCATCGACCTCAAGAAGGATATCCTCGCGCTGCAGCGGCTGAAGGACGCGGCCGAGAAAGCGAAGATCGAGCTGTCCTCGAGCGCGCAGACCGAGATCAACCTGCCGTACGTCACGGCCGACCAGTCGGGACCGAAGCACCTGGCGGTCAAGGTGACACGCGCCAGGTTCGAAAGCCTGGTCGAGGACCTGATCGAGCGCACCATCGAGCCGTGCCGCACGGCGATCAAGGACGCCGGCATCAAGGCGGGCGACATCTCCGACGTGATCCTGGTGGGCGGCCAGACGCGCATGCCCATGGTACAGGAGAAAGTGAAGGAGATCTTCGGCAAGGAGCCGCGGAAGGACGTCAACCCCGACGAGGCGGTGGCGGTCGGCGCCGCGGTCCAGGCCGGCGTGCTGAAGGGCGACGTCAAGGACGTGCTGCTGCTCGACGTCACGCCCCTCTCGCTCGGCATCGAGACGCTCGGCAGCGTCATGACCAAGCTGATCCAGAAGAACACCACGATCCCGACCAAGGCGCAGCAGATCTTTTCGACGGCCGAGGACAGCCAGACCGCGGTCACGATCCACGTGCTGCAGGGCGAGCGCGAGATGGCGCGCGGCAACAAGAGCCTCGGCCAGTTTAACCTGACCGACATCCCGCCGGCGCCGCGCGGCATGCCGCAGGTCGAGGTCACGTTCGACATCGATGCCAACGGCATCCTGCACGTCTCGGCCAAGGACAAGGCGACCGGCAAGGAAAACAAGATCAAGATTCAGGCGAGCTCGGGCCTTACCGAGGCGGAAATCCAGCGCATGGTGAAGGACGCCGAGGAGAACGCCGAGGAGGACCGCAAGGCGCACGAACTGGTGGAAGCGCGCAACCAGTGCGATCACATGGTGCACTCGGTGAAAAAGTCGCTGAAGGAGCACGGCGACAAGGCCGGCGCCGACGAGAAGGCGAAGATCGAGGCCGCGTTGAAGGAAGCGGAAGACGTGCTGAAGAACGACGACAAGGCCGCCATCGAAGCCAAAACCCAGGCGCTGGCGCAGGCCGCTCACAAGCTCGCCGAGCAGATGTACAAGGAAGAACAGGCGAAGCAGCAGGCCCAGCCGGCGGGCGGCGAGAAAGCGGCCGAGGGCGCCAAGAAGGAAGACGGCAACGTCGTGGACGCGGAGTACACGGAAGTGAAGGATGGCAAGAAGTGAAATGTGAAACGTGAAAGGTGAAACGTGAGGCGGGGCCATCGCGAGCTCCGGGCCTGGCAGGAAGCAGTGGCTCTGGTCGAGACGATCTACCGCCTCACATCCACGTTTCCGAAGGATGAGCAATTTGGCCTAACAAGCCAGATGCGGCGGGCAGGCACGTCGGTGCCCGCCAATATCGCAGAAGGGGCAGCTCGCAGCGGAACGCGCGAGCTGCTCCATTTTTTGAGTATCGCTTCAGGATCATTGTCGGAATTGGACACTCACCTTGAGGTTGCTAAAAGGCTTGGTTTCTTAAGAGACACAAAAGACGCCCAAGACAAGATCGACCAGGTTTCAGCGTTAGTCCTGGCACTTGCGAAGTCGCTCAAAGCCAAAGAAAGCTGACATTTCACTTTTCACATTTCACGTTTCACTATTACCATCAGATGGCAAAACGCGATTACTACGAAGTGCTCGGCGTGAACCGGGACGTTTCGGAAGAGGACGTCAAGAAGGCGTACCGCAAGCTCGCCATGAAATGGCACCCGGACCGCAACCCGGACAACCCCAAGGCGGAAGAGCATTTCAAGGAAGCCAAGGAAGCCTACGAGATCCTCTCCGATGGCCAGAAGCGCGCGGCCTACGACCAGTTCGGCCATGCTGGAGTGGACCCGACCGCCGCGGCGGGCGCCGGCGCGGGCGCCGGTTTCGGCAATTTCGCCGACGCCTTCGGCGACATCTTCAGCGATATCTTCGGCGGCGGGCGCGGCCGCTCCAACGTCTATCGCGGCGCCGACCTGCGCTACAACCTGGAAATCTCCCTGGAGAACGCCGCGCGCGGCACCGAGACGCGCATCCGCATCCCGGCGATGGAGGAATGCGGCACCTGCCACGGCAGCGGCGCCAAGCCCGGAACCTCACCCACCGCCTGCCCGACCTGCCACGGCCACGGCCAGGTGCGCATGCAGCAGGGCTTCTTCTCGATCCAGCAGACCTGCCCGCGCTGCCACGGCACCGGCAAGATCGTGGCGAGCCCGTGCGCGACCTGCGGCGGCGCCGGGCGCATCAAGCAGCACAAGACCCTGTCGGTGAAGATCCCGGCGGGCGTGGACGAAGGCGACCGTATCCGGCTGTCGGGCGAAGGCGAAGCCGGCGCCAACGGCGGCCCCCCCGGCGATCTCTACGTGGTGATCCACCTCAAGCAGCACCCGGTGTTCACGCGCGACCACAACGATCTCCACTGCGAGATGCCGATCAGCTTCACTTCGGCGGCGCTCGGCGCCGACATCGAGATCCCGACGCTCGACGGCTACGCCAAGATCAAGGTGCCGGCCGGCACCCAGACCGGCCAGATGTTCCGACTGCGCGGCAAGGGCATCAAGGGCGTGCGCTCCTCGGGCCAGGGTGACCTCATCTGCCACGTCGCGATCGAGACGCCGGTCCAGCTCACGACGCGGCAGAAGGAATTGCTGCTGGAGCTCGAAGCGATCAATCAAAAAGATGCGGGGAGGCACAATCCGCGCGCTCGGTCCTGGCTGGAAAAAGT
>Ga0184637_10000927_pt1 | contig 20720 bp, 19 predicted proteins | sample PLM3_127_b2_FD_133143 | JGI IMG/M metagenome (GOLD analysis project Ga0184637, IMG submission 133143) | Groundwater sediment microbial communities from an aquifer in East River, Colorado, USA - PLM3_127_b2 | ecosystem: Environmental > Terrestrial > Soil > Riparian zone | place: USA: East River... | reverse complement strand
GCTGCCATCGGCGGAGATGCCGACCTTCATCTCCGCCGGATTGCTGAGCGAGGTGTTGCCGATGCCGTACCAGGAGCAGGCGATGCCGACGCCGCGCTTCACGCGTTTCGATTGCGCGTTGAAGGAATCGGCCGCCGCGTTCCAGTCGCGCCAATAGGGTGCGACCGCGTCGATGCTCTCAAGGATGCCGACGGAATCGCTCAACACCTGGCCGGTGATGGTTGCATCGCCGATCTTGAGTGCGTTGCGCCGGCGGAATTCCAGCCAGTCGAGCCCGAGTTTGTCGGCCAGCGCATCCATGGCCGCCTCGCTGGCGATGGCGCTTTGCGGCACACCGAAACCGCGAAATGCACCCGAGGGCGGGCAATTGGTGAAATAGGCCGTGCCGCGCGTCTTGGCATGCGGCACCACATAGGGGCCTGGCGCATGGACCGGCACGCGATTAGCAACGGTCGGTCCCCAGCTCGCATAGGCGCCGGTATCCAACTCCGCCTGCGACCAGAAGGACGTGAGTTTGCCATCGGCGTCGCAGCCGATCTTCACCTTCACCCGCGCCGGATGGCGCTTGGTCGACGCCGCCATGCTTTCGGGGCGCGTATAAACATAGGCCACCGGCTTGTCGCACAGCCACGCTGCCAGACCCAACAGCGGATGCACATTGAGATCGAGCTTGCCGCCGAACCCGCCGCCGCAGGCGGTGGCGATCAGGCGCACGGCCTGTTTCGGCAGGTTCAGGATCTGCGCCAGATCGTCGCGATGCTGGAACGGATTCTGGGTGGAGACATGGATTTCCAGCATATCGCCCTTGCGCTCCGCCCAGCCGGCTTCCGGTTCGATGTAAGCGTGCTCGACGAAGCTGGTTTCGTACTCGGTCTCGGCCAGATGCGCCGCATCCGCCAGGGCCGCCTCGACGTCGCCAGCAATGACGCCGCCATCGATCAGGACGTTGCCCTTTTTGCCCGCGTGCAGAAGATCGCCGTGCTTGGCCGCATCGATCCCTATGATTGGCGGCAGCGTGTCATACGTGATCGGCACTTCATCGTCGCGGATCGCTTCGATCGCCGCCCGCGTGCCGACGAAGGCGACGATGGGATCGCCGCGATAGCGCGCCTGATCCGTGGCCAGGACCGCCTGGTCCTTGATGGTAGGATACATGCCATAGGCGTTGAACGGCACGTCCCTGGCCGTCAGCGCGCGCAATAGTCCCGGCCGCGCCGCGACAAAGGCGTCGAGATCGCCCAATTTGAACCTTGCGCGCGGATGCGGGGAGCGGATCACGCGCACGAACAGGGCATCGGCTGGAATCTCGTCGGCGCCATAGAGTTCGCGCCCGGTCAGCTTGGCCGGTCCGTCGATCTTCGCCAGCCGCGCGCCAACGGCGCCATGTTCCGGCGAGCGAGTGTCAGCGCGCGCGACATCCAGAACCGCCTCGACGATCTTCTGATAGCCGGTGCAGCGGCACAGCACGCCGCCCAATGCGTCCTCGACCGCGACTCGGCTGGGATTTGCCTCGCGCGCCAACAGCTCGCTCGCCGCCATCAACATGCCAGGCGTACAGATGCCGCATTGGGCAGCGCCGTGCGCCAGGAAGGCGCGCTGCAGGCCGTTCAGCCTTTCGCCATCGGCCAGGCCTTCGACGGTGACGATTTTCGCATCTTCGCATTGGCCCACCGGCACCAGGCAGGCGCAGATCTGCGCTCCATCCAACAACACCGTGCAGGCGCCGCAATCGCCGGCATTGCAGCCGATCTTGGTGCCGGTCAGGCGGAAATCGTCGCGCAGCACATCCGCCAGACGGCGCAACCCATCGCCCTGATAGCGGCGCGGTGCGCCGTTGACCGTGAGCGAGATGGAGTCGCCGATGACGGGCCGGGCGCTGATCTCGTTCACCGGGTCAGCTCCGCCAGCAAGCGTCGCAGCACGGTCAGCGCCGCTTCGGCGCGATACTCGGCGCTGGCGCGCACGTCATCGATGGGAGCGAGTTCCGCGACGTGATCCGCCGTCACCAGATTTGCGAGGTCCGTGCGCGGCGACCGGCCGCGCAAGACCGCCTCGAGCTTCGGCAGGCGTCGCGCCACCGGAGAGCAGGCGCCGATGGCGACCCGCGCCTCGGCGATGCGGCCATCTACCAGGTCGAGATAGCCGGCCGCCATGACGATGGAGATGACCAGATACTTGCGCGCACCGAGCTTCCAGAAGGCGCTGACCCCCTCGCCCTTGGGTTTCGGGATCAGGATGGCGGCCAGAATTTCGTCGGTCCGGAGCGCGATCTTGCGCGGTCCCAGGATGAATTCGCCCAGCGGCAAGCGTCGTGAGGCGGCGGCACTCGCCAGCTCCACCTCCGCGCCCAGCGCGAGGAGCGCCGGCACGCCATCCGCCGCCGGCGAGGCGTTGCACAGATTGCCGCCGATGGTGCCGCGATTCTGGATTTGCCGCCCGCCGATTTCGCGCGCCGCCGCCTGCAGGCAGTCGAACTGCGCCGGCATTTCCGCCTCGGCAATCGTTGTCCAGGAAGTCAGCGCGCCGATGCGATGAAAATCATCCTGATCGGAGATCCCTCTGAGATCGCGCAGCGCGGTGAGGTCTAGAACGCAGGCGACGTCGCGGTCGTAAAGCGGCCGCCCGACCCGCGCCGGATAGAAATCGGTTCCGCCGGCGATGATCTGGGCGCCCCGCCCGCGCAGGTTCAGCGCCTCAGCCAGAGTGTCCGGCCGTGCATAGCGCCGCTCCCCAGCATCGCGGGATCCCAACATTCCCGGCTCCGTTTCCCAGATCGTTCGTATACGAACGATCTGGCCATTCTGCACCCGCGGCGGCGAGAGTCAACGGTGGCTTGTCTCAGCCGATGTGATCGGAATTGGTGAGCGCAATTCCGGCCTTGGCCATCTCCGCCTTCGCGGCCGCCAGACTGCCGTTCAGGTCAATGGCGCGGCAGGCATCCTCCAGCACCACGACCGGGAAGCCCTCACGCTTGCCATCCAGCGCCGACCAGGCGACACAGAAATCGGTCGCCAGCCCGCACATGAACAGGCGCTTCAACCCGCGATCGCGCAGGTAGCCGCCCAGGCCGGTCTTGGTCACGCGGTCGTTCTCAAAAAAAGCGGAATAGGAATCGATCGGCTTGCGGAAACCCTTGCGCAGGACCAGCTCGGCGCCGGTCAGCTTGAGGTCGCGGTGGAAGGCGGCGCCCCCGGTGCCCTGCACGCAATGATCCGGCCACAGGGTCTGATCGCCGTAATCCAGCTTGATGCTGGTGAAAGGCTGGCCCTTGTGGGTGGTGGCGAAAGAGGAATGGCCGCGCGGATGCCAATCCTGGGTCAGAACGACGTGACGGAAGACGCCCATCGCGCGGTTGACCAGGGGCACGATCTCGTCGCCCTTGGGCACCGCCAGGTTTCCGCCGGGACAGAAATCGTTCTGCACGTCGATGACGACCAGAACGTCCTCGTCGGTCGGCGTGATCTTGAATGCCATAAATAGCCCAGGCCGCAGCCTGCTCCCAGAATTGCCACGGTGAAACTAACATGGCGAAACTATAGGTTCGAGGGCCGCACGGCGCAATCTACCCGCGCCGCCTGCCACCGGGGAGCGCACGCTCCAGGCGCAGCAGCAGCTCCGCCATCAGGCCGCGCGGAAAGAAGATCACGCAGAACACGAACAGGGCGCCGAGGCCCAGCAGCCACGATGGCCCCAGCAGTTCGGAAAGATAGTTCTCCGCCGTGCGCACGATCACCGCGCCGAGGAACGCGGCGATCAGCAGCGACTTGCCGCCGAGCGCGGTCCAGATCAGCACCTCGGTCGAGAGACCGAAACCCAGCAAAGTTGGCGAGGCGAAGGCGAATTGCGCCACGAATAGCGCGCCCGACAGGCCGGCGACGGCGGCCGCGATGGTGAAGATCGCCAGCTTCAGCCGCGCATTGTCATAGCCCAGGAAGGCGGCGCGATCTTCGTTGTTGCGCAGCGCGTTGAGCGCCAGGCCGAAGGGTGTCGACAGGATCGCCGCCAGGATGGCGAAGACCAGGATCGCCAATGTCAGAACGCCATAATAGGTCGGCAAGCCATCGATCAGCTCGATCGGCTCGCCGATGACCGTGATATTGAGCGGCGGCACGTTCATCAGGCCGTTGAAGCCGCCGATGAACTCCCAATTGATCGCCAGCCGCTCGGCGATCACCGCGATGGCGAGCGTGACGATGCCGAAATGCGCGCCGCGCAGCCCCTTGCCATAGAACAGGAACCGCCCCAGCAAATTGGCGAAGATCGCCGGCAGCGCCATCGCCGCCAGCAGGCCAAGCCAGGTGTTGGCGGGCACGAACGGGATCATGCCCATGGTCACCAGGCTCATCGCATAGGCGCCGCCGCCGAAAAAGATCGCCTGGCCGAAGCAGAGCAACCCGGCCTGGCCCCAGATCAGTGCCAGGCTCATGGCGAAGATGCCGTAGGTCATGAATTGCGCGAGCTGCAGCAACTGCCAATCGTCGACCAGCGCCGGCAGGATCGCGAAGCCGAGCCAGATCAGCGCGGCGATGACGAGTGCCGGCCGGCTCATCAGCGGCCCCGCCTGGCCAGCAGGCCGTTGGGGAAGATGCGGATGACCAGGATCGCCATGGCGAAGACGACGACCTGGGCCAGCACCGGCGACCACAATTTCGCGAAGGTGGAATCGATGCCGCCGACCAGCGACGCGCCGAGCAGCGTTCCGGTCAGGCCACCGCCGCCGGTCAGGATCGCCAGGAAGGCGGGAATGAGGAAACCGAGGCCCATTTGCGGATCGACGCTCATCTGCGGCGCCATCACCGCGCCGGCTAAGCCCGCCAGCGCCGCGCCGAAAGCGAAGGTGGCGCGGTCCAGCCGCCGCGTGTTGATGCCGAGGCAGGCCGCCATCGACCGGTTGGCGATGACACCGCGCGCCGCCAATCCGAAGCGGGTGCGGAAGAACACGAACATGGTGAGCAGGATCACCAGTACCGCGACACCCATGATGAACAGGCGATAGGCGGGATAGGTGGCGCCGAACAGATCGATGCCGAATTGCAGCGGCGCGTCGACCGTATAGGAAGCCGGACCGAAGCCCAGGATCACCGCCTGCTTGATGGCGATGGAAATGCCCCAGGTGGCCAGGATGGTGTCGAGGAAGCGGCGATAGACGTGCCGGATGATCAGCTCTTCCAGCAAGAGGCCGACGAGGCCGACCACGACCGGCGCCAGGAACAGCCCCAGCCAGAATCCGCCGCCGGCCTGCTGCACCACCACCAGGGTAAAGGCGCCGAGCAGGAACAGCTCGCCATGCGCCATGTTGATGACGTTCATCAGGCCGAAGATGATCACCAGCCCCATCGCCACCAGCACGATGGCCAGCGAGAAGTTGAGCGCGTCGAGGCCGAGGGTCAGGATCAGATCCATGTGGCTCACAGCCCCAGGTAACGATGGATCAGCCGCTCGTCGGCGCGCAAGGCATTGGCCTCATGCGTCGCCACGATGCGGCCATTCTCGATGAAGGCGCAGGCGCCGGCCATGTCCAGCACCATTTCCACGTTCTGCTCGACCAGCAGGATGGTGAGCTTCTCCTTGTCGGCGATGGCTTTCAGGGTCGCGGCGATCTGCTCGACGATCGAGGGCTGGATGCCCTCCGATGGTTCATCCAGCAGCAGCATCTTGGGCCGGCCTGCGAGGGCTCGGCCGATGGCGAGCTGCTGCTGTTGTCCGCCGGACATGGTGCCGGCGATCTGCCGCCGGCGCTCATCGAGGATCGGGAAATGCTCGAACACCAGATTCGGAATGTACCCCGCCGTCGGCTTGCCCAGGGTGCCGAGCAACAGATTCTCCTCGACGGTGAAATCCATGAAGATCTCGCGGCCCTGTGGCACGAAGGCGATGCCGCGATTGCTGATCTGGTCCGGGCGCAGGCCATTGATCGCAGCACCATTGAAGGCGATGACGCCGTGCCGCGCCGGTAGCAGCCCCATGATGGTGCGCATCAGGGTCGACTTGCCCATGCCGTTGCGCCCCAGCAGCGCCGTTACCTGCCCCGCCGCCACCGAAAGCGTGACGCCCTTCAGCACCATGCTGTCGCCGTAGCCGGATCGCACGTCGTCCAGGGCCAGCATCATCCGCGCTTTCCTAGATAGGCCTCGCGCACCGCCGGGTCGGCGCTGATCTCGGCATAGGCGCCGCGGCGCAGCACCTGGCCCTTCATCATCACCACCACCGGGCAATCCAGCCGGCGCACGAACTGGATGTCGTGCTCGATGACGATGATCGCCGCCGCCGTTTCCGCGGCGATGCGGCGGATCAGATCGGCGGTGGCGGCGGTCTCGGCAGCACTCATGCCCGCCGTCGGCTCATCCAGCAGGATCAGCTTCGGCTTGGCGGCCAGCACCATGGCGATCTCCAGCCATTGCTTTTCGCCATGCGCCAGTTCGCCGGCCGGCACGTCGGCGCGACCGCCCAGCGATACCAGATCCAGAATAACCCGTACCTCCGCATCCTGGCGCGGCAGACGCATCAATCCGAAGGCACCAGCGGCCTTGCCGGCCGACAAAGCGGCCCGCACATTGTCCCCCGCATTCAGTTCCGCGAAGATGCCGGGCACCTGGAACTTGCGGCCGATGCCGAGGCGGCTGATCTCGTGCACCGGCAGATAGGCGATATTCTCGCCGCCGAAGCGGATCAGTCCGTCGTCCGGCCGCAGTGCGCCGGAAATCACATTGAACAAGGTCGTCTTGCCGCAGCCGTTCGGGCCGACGACGCAGATGAGCTCGCCCGGGTGGATTTCGAGCGTGACGCCGGCCAGGGCCTGGATGCCGCCGAACACCTTGCTGACGTCGGACACTTCCAGAAGCGGAGCGGCGGCAGGAGCGGCGGGCGCTGGGTTCATCCGGTCACACCACCGTATAGCCGCCATCGGCCACCAGATTGGCGCCGACCACAAAGCCCGCTTCGTCGCCCGCCAGGAACAGGATCGCCTGCGCGATCTCCTCGGCCGTGCCGAACCGGCCCATCGGCTGCAGCGCCAGATACCCCGCCATCGCCGCCGCCGGGTCCGTGGCGGTCGCGGCCACGCCGGCGCGCAGGCCCGGCGTGTCGGTGGTGCCGGGGCAGATCGCATTGACCCGGATGTTGTGGCGGATCAGGTCGATCGCCGCGGCGCGGGTCAGCGATGAAACCCCGCCCTTGGCCGCGTGATAAGCGGCATAGCCGGGCGAGCCGACCAGGGCGAAGGTGCTCGAGATATTGACGATGGCGCCGCCGCCGCGCCGGCGCATCGGCGCGATGGCATGTTTGATGCCCAGGAACACGCTGGTCAGATTGACCGCGATGATCTCCGCCCATTCGGCTTCGCTGGTGTCGGAGATCGATTTCACATTCTGGATCGCGGCATTGTTGATGAGGATGTCGAGCCCGCCGAATTCACCTTCGGCGGCGTCGATGGCCGCCGCGATGTCGGCGCTCTTCGCCACGTCGCAACGATGAAACCGCGCTCCAGCGCCCAGCGCCTGTGCCAACGCCGTACCGGCTTGCGCATCCCGATCAGCTATAACGACCTTGGCGCCTTCGGTGACGAACAGCTTGGCGGTGGCGGCGCCGATGCCGTGGGCGGCCCCGGTGACGACGGCGACCTTGCCCGCCAGCCGCATCAGGCCGCCTCTTTGTTGCGGATCGGCGTTCCCTGCAGCAGCGCCGCGGCGACGGCGGCCGCGTCGCTGACCGTGCCGAAATGCGTGCCGATGTCGTAGAGGCTGGAGGCCTGCTCGCGTGCACCCGTCGCGGCGCAGCAATCCTCCGGCACGATCACGTTGTAGCCGTGGAAGAAGGCGTCATGCACGGTCGAGCGCACGCAGATATTGGTCACCACGCCGAACACCACGACGCTCTCCGCCCCCAGATCCTTCAGGGTCAAATCGAGATCGGTGTTGAAAAAGCCCGAGAAGCGCCGCTTGATCACGTAGATGTCGTCCGGCCTTGCCTGCAGATCGTCGATCACCTGCGCGCCCCAGGTTCCCTCGATACAATGCGGCGTGCGCTTCAGGAATTCGCGATCCTGCCGCACGTTGCTGCGATGGGTGTCGAGCAGGAAGACGATGGCAGCGCCGGCCGATCGCGCGGCGTCGATCACCTGGCGCTGCGACGGGATCAGCGTCTCGCAGCCCGGCAGAACCATCTTGCCGCCCGGCGTGCAGAAATCGTTCAGCATGTCGACGACGATGATCGCCGTGCGCTTCGGGTCGACAATGGTCAGGCCGTCATGGCGCTTGGCGGAAAAGACATCGATGGTCATGGCAACCTCCGCCCGGATGGAGGGTCTTTCCGGAAATTCCCGGCCGCGACGCGGTGAACGTCGCGGCCGGTGATTCAATGCATCGGAACCGAACTCAGCCACATTGCGGCGCCGGGGCGATGGAGCCCAGCGCTTCGACCGTGTTCATGCCGCCGCCTTCGGTCTTGCACAGATACATGTTCATGGTGGTGTGGTGATCGGTGGCGCTGACCGACGCCTCGCCGGTCGGCGCCTGGAAGGTGATGCCGGCCATGCCGTCGACCGCCGATTCCTGGTCGATCTTGCCCACTTTTTCCAATCCGGCCTTCAGTGCCTGCACCGAGTTGTAGTGGGTCATGACATAGGACGAGACGGTGATGCTGTCGTCGCCGGCATTCTTGCGCACGCGGGCGACGAAATCCTTCACCCCCGGCTCTTCCGAATTCATCACCATCGGCACGGTGCAATACATGTTCTCGCCCTTGCCCTCGCCGAAAGCGCCAAGATACGTCTCGGTGAAGCCGAGGAAGGCGACGGTCACGTTCTTCATCAGGCCGAAATCCTCGGCCTGCTTGATGAAGGTGATGCCGTCGGCACCGGGTAGCGCGAAGATCAGGACCTTGGCGCCGGAATCGGCGATGCGACGAATGACCGGTGCGAATTCCTTGGTGCCGAAGGGCGTGAATTCGGTGCCCTTCACCTCGCCCTGCTGGCCGGCGATGATGCCGTCCGCCACCTTGAACATGCTCTGCGGCCAGATGTAGTCGGCGCCGAACATGTAGTAGGAGTTGCCGATCTTGTCCTTCAGGAAGGGCAGCAGCTTGGCCAGATCCTGGTTCGGCACGGTGTTGAAGCAGAACATGTAGCGGCCGCAGGCGCCGCCTTCGTAGTTGGTGGCGTAGAGCAGCGGCGTCTTGAAGCGGTCGATCGACGGCGCCATGGCGTCGCGATTGGCGGACGTGATCGGGCCGGAGATGGCGATCACCTTGTCGCGCTGGATCAATTTCAGGGTCCGCTCGACCGAGGTCTTTGGGTCGGTCTTGTCGTCCTCATAGATCAGCTCGATCGGGCTGCCCATCACGCCGCCGCCGGCGTTGATCTCGGCCACCGCGAGGTCGAGGCCGAGCTTCGCCTGGTTGCCGAACAATTCGAGACCGCCGGAGAAGGGCTGGACCACGCCCAGCTTGATCGGCTCGTTGGCGGCGATGGTCGGCATCGCGAGCGTAGAGACGCCGAGCCCGGCCGCCGCGGCCGAGCCGGCTTTCAGGAACGTGCGACGTGATACCCCGGAAAATACCCTGGCCATGTTGAGCTCCCCGTTTCGTTGGCGCAGAACCGACGGGAACTGTAGTGCAGGGTTCGCGGGTTGCAAAGGGAGCCGCCCCGCGGCCAAGCGCCGAGGAATGCAGTCATGACGCCGGACCGGATTGGTTCGCTTTCAGCGCCGCAGCTCTACAGCCGCTCCGCGTGCCAGCGCACATGCTCCGCCATGAAGGTGGAGATGAAGTAATAGGAATGGTCGTAACCCTGCTGCATCCTGAGCGTCAGGGCGACGTTGCGCTTGCGGCAGGCCTCGGCGAACAGCTCCGGTCTCAGCTGGATCGCCAGGAATTCGTCGGCGTCGCCCTGGTCGATCAGGATGTCGCGCGGCCAGCCGCGCGCCGTCATCAGGGCGCAGGAATCATACTCGGCCCAGGCATGGTGATCGGGGCCAAGATAGGCGCCGAGGGCCTTTTCACCCCACGGCACCTGAGCCGGCGCCACGATCGGGGAAAAGGCGGAGACCGACTTGTAGCGGTCCGGATTCTTGAGGGCGATGCTGAGCGCGCCGTGCCCGCCCATGGAATGGCCGGTGATACCGAAACGCGCCTGATCCACCGGAAACTCCGTGGCGATCAATTGCGGCAGCTCGCGCACCACGTAATCATACATGCGGAAATGCTTGGCCCAGGGCTCCTGGGTTGCGTTCAGATAGAATCCCGCACCTTTTCCCAGATCATAGCCGGTATCGTCGGCGACATCGTCGCCGCGCGGGCTGGTGTCGGGTGCCACGATCACGATGCCATGCTCGGCGGCCGCGTGCTGGAAGCCGGCCTTGGTGGTGGCATTCTCCCAATTGCAGGTCAGGCCGGAGAGATAGAACAGCACCGGCCAGGGCCGCTTCGCCGCCTGTGGCGGCAGATAGACTGCGAATTCCATGCGGGTGCCGGTACTGGTGCTCGGATGCGCCAGCACCAGTTGTTCGCCGCCGAAGCACTTCCAGCGCTTGACCTGTTCCAGGCCCCCTGTCTTCAACGCCATGTTCACTTCCACGCCATGCTCAGAAGACCACCACGCTGCGGATCGATTTGCCCTGCTTCATCAAATCGAAGCCCTGGTTGATGTCCTCGAGCTTCAGCGTGTGGGTGATCAGATCGTCGATGTTGATCTTCTTCTCCATGTACCAATCGACGATCTTCGGCACATCGGTGCGGCCCCTGGCACCGCCGAAGGCGGTGCCTTTCCAGACGCGCCCGGTCACCAACTGGAACGGCCGTGTAGAGATCTCCTGCCCAGCGCCGGCGACGCCGATGATGACCGAGACGCCCCAGCCCTTGTGGCAGCATTCCAGCGCCTGACGCATGGTCGTCGTATTGCCGATGCACTCGAACGAATAATCAGCACCACCCTTGGTCAGATTGACCAGATACGGCACCAGATCGCCTTCGACTTCCTTCGGATTGACGAAGTGGGTCATGCCGAACTTGGTCGCCAGTTCCTTGCGACCGGGATTGAGATCGACGCCGACGATCATGTTGGCGCCGACCATCTTGGCGCCCTGGATCACGTTGAGGCCGATGCCGCCCAGGCCGAACACGACGACGTTGGCGCCGGCTTCGACCTTCGCCGTATTGATCACCGCGCCAAGACCGGTCGTCACGCCGCAGCCGATGTAGCAGACCTTGTCGAACGGCGCATCAGAGCGGATCTTGGCCAGCGCGATCTCCGGCACCACCGTGTAATTGGCGAAGGTCGAGGTGCCCATATAGTGGAACACCTTCTGCCCGCCGATGGAAAAGCGGCTGCTGCCATCGGGCATCAGGCCTTGACCCTGGGTCGAGCGGATCGCCTGGCACAGATTGGTCTTCTGGCTCAGGCAGTATTCGCATTGCCGGCATTCCGGCGTGTAGAGCGGGATGACATGGTCGCCCTTCTTCAAGGTCGTGACGCCGGGCCCGACATCGACCACCACGCCGGCACCCTCATGCCCCAGGATCGCCGGAAACAGGCCTTCCGGGTCCGCGCCCGACAGCGTGAACCAATCCGTGTGGCAGATACCGGTCGCCTTCACTTCGACCAGGACCTCGCCGGCCTTTGGCCCGGCCAGATCGACTTCCTCGATAGTGAGCGGCTTGCCGGCGGCGGTGGCAAGAGCGGCGCGAACTTTCATCTCTCTACCTCTAACGTGACTTCAAGGTCGGTGACATAACCACGCAGCCGGAAGGCGGGCGCAACCCGCACCCGCCTTCCGGCGCGCGAACTTGGATAGGCTACTTCAAGGCGCCGGAGGCCTTCGCGACGTGGGTCGCGATCGCATCCATGAGGACCGGCGACAGGCAGTCATAGGGCGCCAGCTTCAACTCTTTCAGCCGCGACCGCACCGCCTTCATCTTGTCCGGCTTGGCCCCCGATTCGATGATCGAAGAGACGAAGGCCGCGAATGTCGGCGGCTCCCAGCCCTTCTGCTTCGACAGCTCGGTGTGGATGAAATCGAGCCCGTAGAACGGATGCTTGCCGTTCTCGATGCGGCCATACATGTGCACGCCGCAATCCTTGCAGGCGTGACGCTGAATGGTCGCCGCGGAATCGACCACCTGCAGCTTCTGCTCGTTGCTGGTGACCTTGACCGCATTGCGCGGCACCACCGCCACCTGCGAGAACAAGGCCCCCTTGGGCTTCCAGCATTTTGTGCAGCCGCACACATGATTGTGGGCGCATTGCGAGGTGACGCTCACGGTCACCGGATCCTTCGCGCATTTGCATGTCAGCGTGCCGCCGGCAAAGTTCTTCGCCGCCGGTTTCTTCGCACCCCGGTTGACGGCCGGGTGAATTGAAACTGCCATATCTACGATCTCCCCTGTTTTGCGCAGATGACGCGCCCCTTCTTGCCGAGGGCGATTGCCTGGCGGTGCCTCCCACCGACATCCGGATTGGCGGTCAAATCATGCGGACGGATAACATATGCAGAAAGGCCGCCTCAGGGGAAGGCGTTAACGGACTTTCTCCCGCGATTCGCCACGTCTAAGGTTGCAATAGTTCCGGCGCACCCCACGTTCGTAAGTGGTTCGATAAAAATCGACCTCGTTCGGTCCGAGCTGCTCATTCTAAGGGGGAGACAAAGGATGGATCAGAAAATCATAGATCTGTACGATCGTTACACCCATGGCGGCTTGAGCCGCCGGAGCTTCTTCGACCGGCTGGTCGCCCTGGCGGGCGGCACCGCCGCGGCCACCGCCTTGCTGCCGCTGCTGGAAAACAATTACGCCATGGCGGAGACCGTCCCCGCCGGCGATTCCCGGATCAAGACAGAAACTGCCACATTCTCGGCCGGGTCGACGCAGCTCTCGGGCTATCTGGCCACGCCGGCCTCGGGCGGCAAGAATCCCGCTGTCTTGGTTGTCCACGAAAATCGCGGTCTTAACCCACATACACAGGACACGGCGCGGCGCCTGGCCATAAACGGCTTCACCGCCTTGGCCGTCGACTTCCTCTCCCCGGCCGGCGGAACGCCGACGGACGAGGACAAGGCGCGCGAAATGATCGGCGGGCTGCAGGCTCCGGACGTGACCACCTGGGCGCAGGGCGCGGTCGCATATCTGCGCAGCCATCCCGCTTCGAACGGCAAGGTGGGGGCGGTCGGCTTCTGCTGGGGCGGCGGCGTCATCGGCCGGCTGGCGGTGGCCGAGCCGACCCTGGATGCCGGGATCGTCTATTACGGCGCGCAGCCGCCGTCCGAGGAGGTGGCCAAGATCAAGGCGCCGCTGATGCTGCACTATGCCGGCATGGATGAGCGCATCAATGCCGGAATTCCGGCCTTCGAGGAGGCGCTGAAAGCCAACGGCAAGAGCTACACGCTCTTCCTGTACGATGGCGCCCAGCACGCCTTCAACAACGACACCAATGCGCCGCGCTACAACAAGGAGGCCTCCGACCTCGCCTGGGGCCGGACCGTCGGCTTCTTCAAGGAGCACCTTGCCGCCAGCGCCTAAACTCTCCCCAATGCCGCCGGAATCACGGAATCGTGATCCGGCTGGATGACGGACCTTCGGATTCGCCCCGTTAGATCAAAGTCGTGCCCGGCGCCCCCCACCTTGCGACCAAGGGGGTCACCGGGTTCGGCCTTGCCTTGAACGAAACTCATGAGTTCTATAGCTTCTTCGTGGCGAAACCGGAGAGTTCAACCACATGGCCCTGCCCCAATCGACCCCCGCGCGCAATGACCGGCGACACCGGATCGTTCTTGCCGCCTCGCAGATGTTCGCCAGCCGCGCCTATGTCGAGGTCCAGATGGACGACCTGGCCAAGGCCGCCGAGGTCGCCAAGCCGACCATCTATCGCTACTTCAAATCCAAGGAAGACCTGTTCCTCGAGGCCCTCGACGGCACCATGAACGACCTGGTGGGCGAGGTCAGCCGCGTCGCCGCCGATCCCGGACCGGCGCCGGACGTGCTGCGCAGCATGATCGGCGCGGCGCTGCGATCCTTTGCCCGCTGCACCGCCGCCATCCAGGCGCTGGACGGCAGCGATTCCACCTTGGGCGATCGCGGCCGCGCCATGCTGCGGCGGCGCGCGCGCCAGATCCGGGAGGAATTTTCCAAGGTCGTGTCTCATGGCGCGCGCGAGGGGTCGTTTCGCGCGCTCAATCCCGAAATCGTTTCGCGTGCTATACTGGGCGCCGTGCGCGTGGCGTCCATGTCCGAGGAAGGCCCGGCGGACGGGCCCGGCGCGGACATTCTCATCGACCTGCTGCTGAACGGCCTGGCTGAACCGGTCGGAGCCAAGCGAGGCTGATCGCATGCGGACTCGCACCCTTCTTTTCCTCTGCGCCGTGATCGCCATTGTGGCGGCGGCCGGCATGTGGAGCCGCTCGCACTTCTCGGATGCGGTCAGCGCCGAAAGCATGCCGGATGCGGCGCGCCAGCAGGATGGAGCCGGCGACAATGCCGACAGCAAGCCGACCGTGCCGGTGCGCATCGCCGAAGTGAAGACCGCGATCATGCCGATCAAGCGCCGCACCATCGGCTGGGTCGAGCCGATCGCCACGGTGGAGATCAAATCCCGCATCGACAGCGCGATCGTCGAACAGCGCGTCACGGAGGGCCAGTTCGTCACGGCAGGCGATGTGCTGTTCGTGCTCGATGACCGCGCATCCGAGGCGGTCCTTGCGCGCGAGCAGGCGACCTTGTTGAAGGACCAGGCCCTGCTCGATCGTGCCAACGCGGATCTGGAGCGGGCTCGCGCCCTTGTCGCCAAGCAAACCGTGTCGCGACAATCGCTGGATCAGGCGATGTCGGAGGCGCGCGCCGCAGAGGCCGCCGTCACCGCCGACCGGGCGATCATCGACGCCAGCAAGCTGATCCTGTCCTACAACATTATCAAGGCGCCGATCAGCGGCCGGCTTGGCGCCATACCGGTGACTATGGGCAACCTCGTGCGCGCCAACGATACGACGGCGTTGGTGACGATCACGCAAATGAAGCCGATCCGCGTCGCCTTTGCCTTGCCCGATCGCGATCTCGACCAACTGCGCGCCGCCTTGCAGCAGGATCCGCCGGCTCTGGTCCGGGTCTTCACCAAGGGCGAGACGCAACCCCGCGCCGAAGGCCGCCTCAACTTCATTGACAGTTCCGTCGACATCAGTTCCGGCACCATCACGGCCAAGGCCGAGTTCCCGAACGACAAGCTCGAGCTCTGGCCGGGCCAGTATTTCGATGTTGAGATCGAGCTGGGCCGTCAGGAGGAGACCCCCGCCATCCCGACCGTGGCGCTGCAGGTCGGGCAGAACGGATTGTTCGTCTTCGTGGTGAAGGATGACAACACCGTCGAGATGCGCCCGGTCACGACGGCCGGCACGGATGGCGAGATGAGTGCCGTCTCCGTGGGCCTGCAGGCCGGGGAGCGCGTGGTCGTCGACGGCCAGCATCAATTGGCCCCGGGCACGAAGGTCACTGTGCAGTAGGTTCGCTTCGGTCAGGAGAGCCAGGGCATGAACATCTCCGAATTCTGCATCCGGCGCCCGGTCGCGACCCTGTTGATGTCGATCGCGCTGATCGTCGCCGGCCTCTTCGCCTTCGGGCGATTGCCGGTCGCCGCCTTGCCGCGCACCGATTTCCCTGTCATCAACGTCTCCGCAAACCTGTCCGGCGCCTCGCCCGACACGATGGCGAGGTCGGTGGCGACGCCGCTGATCAAGCAATTCGCCACCATCGAAGGCATCGAGACGATCAGCGCCAACTCCTCTCAAGGGTCGACCTCGATCACCATCGAGTTCGAGCTGGAGCGCGACATCGACGCCGCCGCGGCGGACGTGCAGTCGGCCATCTCGCGCGCCAGCCGCCGCCTGCCGGAGGACATGGAGGATCAGCCGAGCTACCGCAAGGTGAACCCGGCCGATCAGCCGATCCTGCTGCTGGCCTTGCGCAGCGACGTGATGGCCCTGTCGCAGATCGACGATTTCGCGCAACAAGTCATGTCGCCGCGACTCTCCACCCTGGCCGGCGTGGCGCAAGTCCTGGTCTTCGGCAGCCAGAAATTCGCCGTACGCATCCAGGTCGATCCCAACGCGCTGGCGGCGCGCGACATCGGCATCGACGAGCTGCAAGACGCGATCCGCGACTCAAACACGATCACGCCGGTCGGCGTCATCCGCAACGCCGATCAGACGCTGACCATCCAGGCGGAAACCCAGTTGAACACCGCCGATCAGTTCGCCGACCTGATCATCGCCACGCACGACGGCAAGCCGGTGCGCCTGCGCGACGTCGCCATGGTGATCGATTCGGTGGAGAACAACCAGACCGCCAGTTGGTACAACGGCGCCAGATCCATCGTGATGGCGATCCAGCGCCAGCCGGACGCCAACACCGTCGAGGTCGTCGATCGCATCAAGGCGATGCTGCCGCAGTTTCGCGACGAGCTGCCGCCGACCGTCACCATCAACCTGCTGAACGACCGCTCGACCTCGATCCGCGAGGCGGTGGCCGACGTCGAATTCACCCTGATGCTGGTGGTCGCGCTGGTCATCCTGGTCATCTTCCTGTTCCTGCGCCGGGCGGCGGCGACCATCATCCCCAGCGTCGCCGTGCCGATCTCGCTGATCGCCACAATCGGCGGCATGTATCTGATGGACTTCTCGATCGACAACATCTCGCTGCTGGCGCTGACCCTGACCATCGGCCTGGTGGTCGACGACGCCATCGTCATGCTGGAGAACATCGTCCGCCATATCGAGGAAGGGATGGCGCCCTTCGAGGCGGCGCTGAAAGGCAGCCGCGAGATCGGTTTCACCATCATCTCCATCACCGTCTCGCTGGTCGCCGTGTTCATTCCCGTGCTGCTGATGGGCGGCGTGGTCGGGCGCATCTTCCATGAATTCGCGGTCGTCGTGGTGATGGCGATCGCCGCTTCCGCCTTTGTGTCGCTGACCCTGACGCCGATGTTGTGCGCGCGCATGATGAAGGCGCCGAAGCCGGGCCAGCAGCATCGCCAGAACTGGTTCGATCGGATTCTCGAAGGCGGATTCAATGCCATGCTGGCCGTCTACGACGCCGGCTTGCGCTTCTGCCTGCGCTTCCGGCCACTGATGCTGCTGGTCTTCTTCGCCACGATTGCCGGCACCGTCTGGCTCTATCTGGCGATCCCCAAGGGCTTCTTCCCGCAGGAGGATATCGGCCAGCTTTCCGTCTCGACCGAGGCGCGCGAAGACATTTCCTTCACCGCCATGGTCAAGCTGCAAGAGCAGGTCGAGGAGGTCTTCCGCACCTCGCCCTATGTGAAGAGCGTGGCGAATGTGGTCGGCAGCGGCGATTCCTCGAACAGCGGCCGCCTGTTTGTAGAGCTGACGCCGCGCGCGGAGCGGCCGGAGCTGACCAAGGTCCTGGCCGATCTGCGCAAGGAACTGGCGCCGATCGCCGGAATCACCACCTTCATGAACCCGGTACAGAACCTGCGTTTGGGCGGCCGGTCGTCGCGCAGCCAGTATCAGTTCGTACTTCAGGCGATCGACCAGGAAGCCTTGTTCTCCTGGACGGAGAAGATGGCCCAGGCCATGCAAGGCGATCCGACCTTCGCCGACGTGACCACCGATCTCGAGACCAGCGCGCAGCAGGCCAGCCTGATCATCGACAAGGACAAGGCCAACGCGCTCGGCATCTCGTCCGATCAGTTGCGCTCCACGCTCTATTCCGGCTTCGGCACGCGCCAGGTCTCGACCATCTACGCAACCGGCGACAATTATTCCGTGCTGATCGAGTTCGACCCGCGCATCCCCTGGGGCCCGGAACTGCTGGATTCGGTCTATGTGCGTTCCGCCTCCGGCCGGCTGGTGCCGATCGGCGCCTTCGCCGAGGTCGAGCGCACGGTCGGCGCGCTCAGCATCAACCAGTTGGGGCAGCTTCCGGCCGCCACGATTTCCTTCAACCTGCCCCCCGGCGTGGCGCTGGGCGATGCCATCGCGCGCACCGAGGCGATCAAGGCGAGCATGGCGCTGCCCAGCACCATCACGTCGACCTTCTCCGGCAACGCCCAGGTGTTCCAGGATTCGCTCGACAACCAGGGCCTGCTGATCTTCGCGGCAATCGTCACCATCTATATCGTGCTAGGCATGCTCTATGAGAGCTTCGTCCATCCCTTCACCATTCTGACCGGCCTGCCCGCGGCGGCGATCGGCGCCTTCATCGCGCTGGAGCTGGCCGCGTTGGATCTCAGCATGGTGGCGGTGATCGGCATCCTGATGCTAATCGGCATCGTCAAGAAGAATGCGATCATGATGATCGACGTGGCGCTGACCCTGCGGCGCGAGGGCATGGCGCCGCCCGAGGCGATCTATCGCGCCTGCATCCTGCGCTTCCGGCCGATCATGATGACGACCTTCGCCGCCATCATGGGAACGCTGCCGATCGCGCTGGGCCAGGGCGCCAGCGCCGAACTGCGCCAGCCGCTCGGCATCGCCGTGGTCGGCGGCCTGGTGCTGTCGCAGGTGCTGACCCTGTTCATCACGCCGGTGCTGTATCTCTATATGGAGAAACTCTCGGCAGCGCTGCGCGGCTTGACCCGCAGGTCGGCGCCGCACCCGGCGGAGTAACTACAGTTCCGAGCGGCGCGGCATGTCCGCACCGCGGCGCGAACAGGTGATGGAGGCGGCCCGCGCCGCGAATTCCAGCAACTTGCTGAGATCTGCCTGCGACAAGGCCGCGATCCCCTCCGGCGACAGCCGATTGTTCTCCGACAACCAAGTCAACAGGGCCGCCTGGAACGTATCGCCGGCGCCGACCGTGTCGACCACTTTGACTTTCGGCGTGCGTGCTTCGGCGATGAGACCCGACGCCGTCACCGCGACGGCGCCGGCATCGCCGCGCGTGGCGACGGCCAGGCTCACGCCGCGACCCAGCCATTCCTGCAGGATCGTGCGCTCATCCGTGCCGGGATAGAGGAAAGCGATATCCTCGATGCTGGCTTTCACCATATGCGCCCGCGCGGTCAGCGCCGCCACCCGCGCGCGCCAGATGCCGCGGTCCGGCACGATGGTGGGCCGGATATTGGGATCGTAGGAGATGAAGCGGCGGGTGCGCTCGCGAGTCACCAGAGCTTCAAGGCTGCCGGCTGTCGGTTCCAGTGCCGTGGAGTACGATCCGATATGGAGCACGCGGATCGCATCTGGCAGTTGCGACGGCAGTTCCGCCAGCTCCAGCGACCGGTCGGCGGTGCCGCTGGTATAGAAGGAATAGCTGGGCACGCCCTTGGCATCGAGCGCCACCACGGCCAGCGTGGTCGGCGCGGCGGTGCGGACGCACAGATCGGTAGCGACGCCCTCGGACGCCAGATGCGCCACAAGGTTCTGGCCGAACGGATCGGTGGAGACCTTGGCGAAGAAGCCGGCATTCTGCCCAAGGCGGCTCAGCGCCATCGCGACATTGAGCGGCGACCCGCCCACGCGCGCGTCGAGCGCGATCCTGGACGTGTCGAGGGCGCCGGCCGACTTCGGCCCCATGAACACGTCATAGAGCGCATCGCCGCAACTGAGGATCATCGCCTTCCCCCCAACAGCCCGATCTTATGCCGGGATCTCCAGATCATAAACCAGAATGCCGGCAACTCCGCCATCCGCCGCCGCGACCAGCTTGGCGCCGGCCGCCTGGTGCGCCGGGTCGACCAGATAAGCGTCGCGCGACGCGGCATTCTGGAAATCCACAATGAACCCTTCGGCGAAGCCCTTGTCCATGCCCGTCTCCGGGCTGACATTGACGCCAAGATGGACGGCATCGATACCTTTGAGCCGGCCCTTGAGCGCGGCGATCTCGCCCAGGATCGCGTTCCGCTGGTTCCGCCCGACATCGGGGCGAAAGCGAACGAACACGCAGTGACGGATCATCGTCGGCTTAGAGCCGCGCGTAGTCGGGAACGATCAAGCGATAGGGCGGCTCATCCTCTTCCACGTCCGGAAAACGCGACACCATGTCGAGGAAGTAATTGTCGGTTTCGTCGTCATTGACGACAGACACCTCGCCCACCAGGGAATCGCCGCCGGCGCCCCAGAAGGAATGCAGGTGGCCGGGCTCCAAAGTGATCGAACCGCCGGGCTGGATCTGCACGACGCCGCCGGCCTTCACCTCATGCTCGATGCCGTCCATGCGCACCACGACCGGCTTGTCCTTGTCGGCGCCGCCGCCTTCCTTGGCATTATAGAGCTGGACCTCCAGCGGCGCGCCGCCGCGCACGATGATGTCCTCGGTCTTCACCGCATGGGTATGCATCGGCGTGATCTGGTTCTTGCGCGAGATCATGATCTTTTCCGCATAGACCATGCCGCGGCCGCGCTTCAGATTCTCCTGGCTGCCGTTGCGGATGGTGAACAGCAGCAGCCCGGTATCCTCGAACTCGCCGCGACCGAAATCGGTGATGTCCCAGCCCAATCGCGCGCGGATCGCTTCGCCGGCGCGATGCTTGTTCTTGCGCCAGTCGTCCGGCGACCAATGGGCGAATTCCGGCATCTTGAAGCCGAAGGAGGCGATGAATTTCTCGCCTTCGCGGATGATCTCGTTCAGTTCGGAACGCTTCATGACTTCCTCCTTGGGCCTACGCCGCCGCTCTGGCGGCCGCGCGGGACTGGTCCGGTATGGTGATCGCGGCGGGCGGCAGCGGCGCCAGGCCGCGCACCAGATCGGCCGCCCGTTCGGCGATCATGATCGTCGGACCGTTGGTGTTC
>Ga0184637_10000926_pt1 | contig 20784 bp, 21 predicted proteins | sample PLM3_127_b2_FD_133143 | JGI IMG/M metagenome (GOLD analysis project Ga0184637, IMG submission 133143) | Groundwater sediment microbial communities from an aquifer in East River, Colorado, USA - PLM3_127_b2 | ecosystem: Environmental > Terrestrial > Soil > Riparian zone | place: USA: East River... | reverse complement strand
GTTCCTGCGCTTCCTTCTGCTCGTCGAACCTGGCGACGGGCCAGTGTGGCTCGAAGTCACCGGTCCAGAGGGGACCGAGGACTTCCTGTCCACGCTCCTCGACACCACCCCCGGAACATACGATGGCAGGTGACGATGCTTCTCCCCACCGCCGGCTTCTACCTGCTTGCCGCCTTCTTCGAGATCGCGGGTTGTTTTGCATTCTGGGCGTGGCTGCGCCTGGGCCGCACGCCCTGGTGGACCCTGGCGGGGGTCGCAAGCCTTGTGCTCTTTGCCGTGTGCCTGACTCGAGTGGACTCCGCCCATGCCGGCAGGGCATTCGCGGCGTATGGAGGTGTTTACATCGTCGCCTCGCTCCTCTGGCTCTGGATCGTCGAAGGCATTCGGCCAGACCGTTGGGACACAGCAGGAGCAGTCGTCTGTCTTATCGGTGCTGTCGTGATCCTTTGGGGTCCACGCTCGTGATCGCCCGGACAGGCTTGCTTCTCACGGGTCGAGTTCAATCGGGTGAAGGCGATGCATCCCGCTGGCTCATGCTCTTCAACGATGCGTATGCCAGCAAGACCGGCATGCGTCTGTTCCCGGGATCGTTGAATGTGGCGCTCGATGTGCCGTTCGACTGGTTTGTGCCGCGGGCCACGTATGGCCTGGAGGACGGTGACGTTGTGGAAATCGAGGTGCCCGACCTGGCTGTTGGTCGCGATGCCGGCTAACTCGGCGCTGCAACGGACGAGCCCTCGCTTCGCTCGGGCATCGCCGCTGCCTGCGATCGTTTAGTGGCTTCATGGTCCTGGGGTACGGTATGAGCTCAACCCGACTCGAGGCGTTCAGCGATGGTGTCCTCGCCATCATCATCACCATCATGGTCCTCGAGCTCCGCGTCCCCCATGCCGCGGACTTGGCCGCGCTCCGCCCACTCTGGCCGGTCTTCCTGAGCTACGTCTTGAGTTTCGTGAACCTGGGTATTTACTGGAACAACCACCACCACATGCTCCACGTGACCCGCCACGTGAACGGGGCCATCCTCTGGGCGAACCTTCATCTGCTCTTTTGGCTTTCGCTCGTCCCTTTCACGACGGGGTGGATGGGAGAAAACCACTTCGCGCCGGTGCCGACGGCCGCCTACGGCGTGGTCCTCCTGCTCGCGGCGATCGCCTACTTCCTTCTCCAGCGCGCCATCATCCGAAGCCAGGTACCGCCGTCGGTGTTGGCCGCTGCGGTCGGCCGAGATCTAAAGGGCAAGCTGTCACCCCTCTTTTACGCGGTCGCGATCCCCGCGGCCTTTCTCCATGAGGCCATCGCCGGCGCGCTCTATGTGGCCGTCGCCCTGATGTGGCTCCTGCCGGATCGGCGCATCGAGCGGTTGGTGGCGGCGGGGAGGCAGGCCGAATGACCGGCTGCGTCGCCGCGCGTGGCGGCGCCTACTGCGAGGTAACGCGTCATGGAAATGAGCACAGATGCCAAGGGCCTTGAGTGGCAAGTCGGGGTTTGGGACCGAATATCCGAGCTGTACTTGCGGGAGGTAGATCGGTGCTTCGCTCCCGTGGTCGAAGGGGTGATAACCCGTGCGGCGCTCAGGCCGGGTGAGCGGGTCCTCGACCTGGGAACAGGGACGGGCGCGGTCGCCTTCCGAGCGGCGCCGCTCGTTGATCGCGCCGGAAGGGTGACCGGGGTTGACATCAGTTCCCAAATGCTGTCGCTTGCACAACGAAGGGCAACCGAACTGGGTCTCAAGAATGTAGAGTTCCGCGAAGGGCGGGCCGAAGCCATCCCTACCGAGGATGTGGCCTTCGACGTCGTCCTGGCCTGCTTGAGCCTCATGTATGCCATTGACCGCGTCACTGCCGCACGAGAGATCGCCCGGGTACTGCGCCCTGGTGGACGTCTTGTCGCCGCGGTGTGGGGCGCTGGCCGACCCAGGCACGTTTCTCAACTCATTGTCGCAAGCAGGCATTCAGGCCCATGTCGAGCGACAGGTGCTCGGATTCGATTTCGACGACTTCGAGTCCGCCTGGGAGGTTCTGGCGGGCGTCACCACCGCACAACTACCGCCAGAGCGTCGGGAAGAAGCGAAGACGGCCGTCCGCGCACTCATGTGGCCGGCCGACAGCCCAAAGCACTTCACCAATATGACCCAGTTCATCATTGCTTCGCGCCTAACAAAGCGATGAGCTGACGGTCGCCGTTTCGCGCCCGCAGCTCATCGCCATGGCTTTAGGCTGCCGAAGAATCAGTCCGATGACCCCACGCGAAGCCCTTGCCTTCGTCCGCAAGCACGGCGTCGTCTTCGAGTCGGCCCAGGGTCCGGTTTGCTCGCGCGGGCCATCGCCGGTGAACGCATCCGGGGAAGTTGGTGGGGTCAGCCTCCGGCCGCCGAATCTCTTGCTTCTCTCGCCGGCGCCCGGCGCGCGGTGGTAGAGTTGTTCTCGCGCGGCCGCAGCTGAGCCGCGAGCTGTTAGCCGGCGCAGAACTCGCCTTATCGCTTTCCGCCAGGGAGGTGATTACCCATGGACGCCTTGAAGAATGCTACTGGCGACTCGGTCCCGCTGGAATCGGTGCTGTGCACCGAGGAATTGAAGCGGCGGCCGTCGCGGCCGCCGGATTACCAGGCCGAGAACAAGGCGCTTCTCGCCCTGGCGCAGGAGTTGACCAACTCCCCCGGAAGTGTTTTGCAAAGGCTCGTGGACATCGCGCTGGAGTTGTGCCGGGGCCACTCGGCGGGGATTAGCCTGTTGGAGGAAGACGGCGCCCCGGGCGGTCTGAGTCCGGGGGGAAATCATTTCCGCTGGCACGCGGTCGCCGGGCAGTGGTCGCCGCTGGTCTGGAACACCACCACGCCGCGCGACTTTGGCCCCTGCGGCACCGTGCTCGATCGCAACATGACGCTGCTGTTCTCCAATGCCCATCGCTATTACGCGCAGTTCGCTGGCGTTCATCCGTTGCTGGTCGAAGGGTTGCTGGTGCCCTTCCACGTGAATGGCCAAGCTGTCGGCACTGTTTGGGTAATCGCGCACGATGAGACGCGCAAGTTTGATGCCGAAGACCAGCGCCTCCTCGAAAGTCTTGCAACCTTCGCGGCGACGGCATACCAGGCCCGGTTGTCGATTTCCGCTCAGGCGAAGGCCAACCAGGACTTGCAAGCGGAAATTGTCGAGCGCCAGCGCGCCGAAGAGGCACTGCGGGAGGCCGACCGCCGCAAGAGCGAGTTCTTGGCGATGCTGGCCCATGAACTGCGCAACCCTCTCGCCCCGATCCGCAACGCCCTGCAAATCCTGCGGCTGACGCCCTGGGACGGGAGGACGGGACAACCGACGATGGACATGATGGAACGTCAGGTCGGGCAGGTGGTCCGGCTGGTTGACGACCTTCTCGACATGAGCCGGATCAGCCGGGGCAAGATTGACCTTCGCAAGGAGAGGGTCGAACTGGCATCGGTCGTAAACCACGCCGCCGAAGCCGTCCGCCCCCTCTGCGAGAGCATGAATCATGAACTGACGGTCACACTGCCTCCGAAGCCGATGTACCTGAACGCCGACCCGACCCGGCTGGCTCAAGTCGTGGGCAACCTGCTGAACAACGCCTGCAAGTTCACCGAGCGTGGCGGCCGCATTCGGTTGACTGTCGAAGTGGCGAGCAGGGGCGGTGACGCCCCCGAGGAAGCCGTCATCCGAGTGCAAGACACCGGCATCGGCATTGTCGCCGAGCAACTTCCGCGCATCTTTGAGATGTTCACGCAGATTGATACATCGCTGGAGCGTTCGCGCGACGGGTTGGGCATCGGTCTGACACTGGTGAACAACCTTGTGGAAATGCACGGTGGCACAATAGAAGCCCACAGTGCCGGTGTCGGTCTGGGCAGTGAGTTCGTTGTGCGTCTGCCTGTCCTTTCCGAACCGCTGCCGCCCCTGCCGCAAGAGCCGTCTGCTGTCACACCAGTGGCGACGGTCCAACGTCGCATTCTGGTGGTGGACGACAACCGGGACTCGGCAGTCAGCCTCGCCATGCTGTTGAAGCTGAGCGGCCACGAAGTCCACACCGCCCACGACGGCCTCGAAGCGGTAGAAGCGGTGGCGAAATTTGAACCCGAGGTGGTCCTGCTCGACATCGGCTTGCCCCGACTCGACGGCTACGAAGCGGCTCGCCGGATTCGAGAACAGCAGCGGGATAAGGACCTAATGCTGGTGGCTCTGACCGGGTGGGGTCAGGAGGAGGACCGCCGCCGCTCGGAGGAATCCGGGTTCGATGCCCACATGGTCAAGCCGGTGGACCTCGCCGCGCTTTCAAACTTGCTGGTCAAGTTGGGCGCCCGCTAAGGATCGTTGCAGATGATCTTCGAGCTTCTCGCATTGATGTTCACCGCAGTCTTTGCTGGCGCTGCGATCTACATCACCTTTGTTGAGCACCCAGCACGACTCGCCTGTGGTCCGGCAGTTGCGCTCACGCAGTGGCGGCCTAGCTACAAGCGCGCGGCTGTGATGCAGGCCTCGCTTGCGGTGCTGGGTCTGATGAGCGCCATCGCGGCCTACGGGCAGGGGCGTAGCATCGCGGTTTTAGGCGGCGGTCTTCTTCTTGGCGCAGTCGTTCCGTTCACACTCTTGGCGATCCGGCCGACCAACAAGCTGCTTGAGGATCCCGGACGGGAGGGCTCTGATGAGACGGTCGACTTACTGGCGCGTTGGGGACGACTTCACGCCGTGCGGACGTTCCTCAGTGCTGCAGCGCTCGCTGTCCTCGTTGGCCATGTGTTCGGCTACCTATAGCCAGGCTGGATTTGCCTCGCGACGTGATGGCGCCCCAATCCGATGTGCTAGTCTTTCCGGGCGTCTGCGCAACGCCACGCGACCAAGCCAGGGGGCGCCATGAATTGGATTCTCGCGAGGATCAAGTGGATCATGCTGGTGTCGGGCGCGCTAACCTGCACGATGCTCTATGCCGCAATCGCGCCGCAAGCGGCGCTGCGCTCCACGTTCGGAGAGACGCTGGAGGGCTCACTCGCCGAGGTCATCGTGCGCAATTGGGGCGCGCTAATTGCGCTCGTGGGAGCGATGCTGATCTACGGGGCATACAATCCGCTGGGCCGCCCACTGATACTGACCGTCGCCGGCCTCAGCAAGCTGATCTTCATTGGCCTGGTGCTCTCGCATGGTAGGCAATATCTCGGCCACCAGGCGGGGCCGGCCGTCGTGATTGATCTGGTGATGGTAGCGCTGTTCATCGGCTATCTGGTCGGCGTTCGACGCAGCCAAGGCGCTGCCTAACAAGCGGGTGAGCCGGACCGTCTCGCGTGTCACGCGGGTTGCGAACGGGGGCAACCAGCACGCCATCCGGCCCGCAGGTTACGCGCGGCGTTAGGCCGAAACCGGCGGTGCCCGGGCCATCGTATGTCCTAAGAACGTTCCTCGTTATGCGCGTGCTCAATACTCTCTTCGCGCTGTCCATTTGCGCCGCCGCTGCCGCGGGCGAGGATCGGTTGAGTGGTACTTGGCAGGGCTACTGGTCGCGCGCGGGCGACACCCTGGCTGTGACCATGAGCGTCCGCGTTGACTCCACGGCTGGTCGATACGCTGCCACATTCACCTCCGATCGCCTGCGAGTGAGCGGCATCCCGTTCGCCGAGGTCCAAGTCCGAGGCTGCTGCGAAGTGACCCTGGTGCTTCGGGGTGACCAGACCACCACTCAATTCGTCGGCACGCTGCGAAGCGACTCGCTGGTTGGCGTGCTACGGGAGGAGGAAAGCGAGGGTCGTTTTGCTTACTCCCGCGCCCGGGCAGCGCGCCCGTCCTTCCAGGAACAGGAGATCACTTTTTCCAACGGTGATGTGACGCTCGCCGGGTCACTGCTCCTGCCGGCGACCGGGGACTCCCTCCCGGCCGTCGTGTTCCTGCACGGTTCCGGCTCCGAAGGCCGCTGGGCGTCTCGCTACCTCGGCACGCAGCTCGCTACGTATGGGATCGCCGCTCTGATCTTCGACAAGCGTGGTGCCGGAGGTTCCACCGGGGACTGGCGCCGAGCTACGCCCGACGATCTGGTAGGCGATGGGGTCGCGGCCGTCGCCCGGCTGCTCGAGGAGCCCCGCATCGGGCGCGGGCGCATCGGCATTCACGGACACAGTCAGGGGGGCACGCTGGCACCCCTCGTCGCGGCCCGCTCTCCCTCCGTCGCCTTCGTGATCGCGTCGGCGGCTGCGGGGGTCCCCGTTGACTCGGTGGAGCTCTTCAGCGTCCTGAACGCTATGCTCCCCGCGACCCGTACGGTCGAAGACTCCGCCGGCGCCAGAGCCTACGTGAGTGAGCTGGTGGCGGTGGCGTATCACGGACGGTCACGGTGGCGCCTCGATTCCCTCGTTACCCTGCTGCGCGATCGCCCCTGGTTCTTCGAGCCGCCACCCCCCGGGGACGCCTATTGGTCGTTCTCGAAGACCTTCGCGCAGTACCAGCCCCTGGACTGGTGGGCAGAGGTACGGGTCCCCGTCCTCCTCATCTATGGCGCTGAAGACAAGCGCGTGCCGGCGGCGGAGAGCGCCGGCCGCATCGCCGCCGTGTTGCGCCGTGCGGGAAATACCGACGTCGAGGTCCAGATCTTTCCCGGCGCTGATCACTCCTTCCGCCTGGCACCGGGCCCGAGTGGATGGCCTATCACGGCACCAGGCTACGTTCCCAGCTTGCGCGAGTGGCTGGCGAAGCGCTGATGAGCCGGAGGGGCCAGTTCCGCCATCCCGGCTTCGCCCTCGCGGTCGATCAGTCCAAGGCCGTCGGTCAATGACGCGTGTCCAGTCGAGAGGAGGTCAACGGGGAATGAATGATTGTGGCGATGGCGACGGGCCGACCGGCCCCTATGTACTTGGCCACTCCGATCGCGAGCTCGAACGGCTGAGCACACAGGCGCGCGTCATCGATCCGATCACGCGGCGGTTCTTTCGCGAGGCGGGCATCGGACCGGGTATGCGCGTCCTCGACGTCGGCAGCGGCGCCGGCGACGTCGCGTTCTTGGCGGCCGAGTTGGTGGGGGAGACGGGGGAAGTCCTTGGCGTAGACCGAGCCCCTGCCGCCCTCGCCGCAGCGCGGACGCGAGCGGCCGGCCGGTCGCTCCTCAACGTGTCGTTCCGTGAGGGCGATCCCGCGGCGATGACGTTCGAGCGGCCCTTCGATGCCGTTATCGGGCGCTACGTCCTGCAGTTTCAGCATGACCCGGTCGAGATGCTCCGAAGGCTCGCCGTTCACCTGCGACCCGGTGGCGTGATCGCATTTCATGAACTGGACTGGGACGGCGTCCGGTCGTTCCCGCCATCGCCGACATACGACCGCTGCTGCCGATGGATCGCAGAGACAATGCGGTCGTCCGGCGCCGAGACGCGGATGGGCGTTCGACTGCCATCGACGTTCGTCGCCGCGGGGCTGCCGATGCCGTCGATGCGTTTGGAGGCAATCGCTGGTGGAGGAGCGAACAGTTTCGATGCGCTGAGCCTGGTTGCAGACGTGGTCGGCACCCTGCTTCCCGAGATGGAGCGATTAGGTGTAGCGAGAGCTACCGAGGTCGGAATCGAGACTTTGGCCGAGCGGATGATCGGGGAAGCCATCGCCAGCGCAAGCGCCATCGTGGCGCGCTCGGAGATCGGCGCGTGGTCGCGCGTGTAGAGACGCGGTTGCCTAACTGCAGGAGGGACGTGGACGTAGAGACTTATCTCCAGAGGATCGGCTACGATGGGCCGCGGGATCCAACAGCGGATACACTGAGACTCCTCCAGCGTGCCCATATGTTCTCCGTCCCGTTCGAGAACCTGGATATCCATCTCGGTAACTACATCGATCTCCTCCTTCCCTCGTTCTATGACAAGATCGTCAGACGCCGCCGCGGCGGCTTCTGCTACGAGCTCAACGGATTGTTTGCCTGGCTTCTGGAGCGGCTCGGGTTTGGGGTCACCTTGCATTCAGGGAGGGTTTTCACCGCCGGCCAACCTGGGCCCGAGTTCGACCATCTCGTCCTCCGGGTGGACTTGGAGGAGCGTTGGGTCGCCGATGTCGGGTTCGGCGATTCATTCCTCGAGCCACTGCGGCTCGATCCTGAGGCGGTCGTGGAGCAACAGGGGAGCCGGTACTCAATCACGGAAGCAGGTGACGAGAGGACGCTCCAGCGCCGGCGCGGGGATGCTGCTTGGGAGCCGCAGTACGTGTTTACTCTGATCCCTCGAAAGCTCCCAGAGTTCAGCGCCATGTGTCACCAGCAGCAGACGTCACCAGAATCGGTGTTCACCCGAAAGAGCGTGTGCTCCCTGGCCACGCCGCGGGGCCGCGTCACCCTTTCGGGGTCACGGCTCATCGTGACAACAGAAGGGTTGCGGGAGGAGCGCCCGGTGGCGAGCGAAGCGGAGTATCGTCAAATTCTCCGCACACGGTTCGGCGTAGAGCTTGGGCGCGGATCCAGCCTGCAGCGGGTGATGGCCGCGCCGTCCAACTAGCGCTTGGGCGGGCGGTGTCGTATGTTCCAGCCGATGCAATTCACAATTCCCCGAGGCCGACATGGGCTGCCACCCGGCCGACCCCGGGGAGGGCGCGTCGTCGGGCACTCATGACATCTCCTTCTACTGCGACGACATCACGGCCACGGTCGCCGAGCATGAGGAGTCAGCATGGCACTGAGTAAGCGCTTTGCCGCCGAGTTCATTGGAACCTTTTGGCTGGTTCTGGGCGGCTGTGGCAGCGCGGTTCTGGCGGCAGCGTTTCCCAATGTCGGAATTGGTCTGCTGGGGGTATCGTTCGCCTTTGGACTCACGGTGCTTACGATGGCTTACGCGGTGGGTCACATTTCTGGGTGTCACCTGAACCCAGCGGTTTCGGTTGGCCTCGCTGTCGGCGGTCGCTTCAGAACATCGGACCTGTTTCCCTACGTCGTCGCTCAGGTGCTCGGCGCAATCGTCGCTGCCGGCGTGCTGTGCTTCATCGCCAGCGGAAAGGCCGGATTTGATGTCAGCAGCGGTCTTGCGGCCAATGGGTACGGGGAACATTCTCCTGGAGGCTATTCCCTGGCCGCCGGACTCGTCAGCGAAGTGGTGATGACGTTCATGTTCCTCATCATCATCCTTGGCGCAACCGATGAGCGAGCACCTAAAGGATTGGCGCCGATCGCCATCGGGCTAGGTCTTACGCTGATTCACCTCATCAGCATCCCAGTCACGAATACGTCGGTAAACCCGGCGCGCAGCACCGGGCCTGCGGTGATCGTCGGGGGCTGGGCAATCGCCCAGCTGTGGCTGTTCTGGGTTGCACCGATCTTCGGAGCTGTCCTTGCGGGTGTGGTGTATCGCTGGCTCGCCTCCGCCAGGAACTCGGTGTAACTGCTGATTCATCACCTAGCGTCATTCCGCCCGATCGCATCGAACTGCGCCGAATCCCGAAATGATGCTGCAATGGGTGACGGGGGCATGGTGCACGCACGTGGCGATGGGTCAATCGGCGTCAACAACGCATCGAGTCCCATTCAACTGCGCGTTCCCTAACCGCTGGAAAACACGAGCGGTGACCGCTTCCCTCGCTGCGGGGGGGATTGCACCCAGTTGCCGCGCATCGGCGTAGTCCTTGCTCTGTAAGCAGCCTGTCTGCGGGTCCTTTGAATCACATCGTTGTTCTGATTGGGCGACAATCCGCCGGGTCGGGATTCCCACCCTGCCGATGAATCTCAGCGTTGCCCTGGGAAACAGCCATGAAAATCTACCGAAGTTACTTCATGCTTCTCGTCGCAGTCATCCTGGTCACGAGTGTGACTGGGACTACGGCGCGCGCCGCCACATATCAGTGGGTCAATCCGAATGGCGGGAGCTGGGTGACGAATGGCAACTGGAATCCATCGGGATATCCGAGATTCGCCTTTGACTTCGCGATATTCAACCTCCAGGCCACGTATGACGTGGACGCGACCAATTCTGCCTTGATACAGGGCTTGGGTGGCATCCAGGTCAACAACGGCAATGTTTCGTTGAGTACGCACGACTCGTTTCGAGCGATCCTGGGGATAGGGACTCCGACCAGCGGCCCGGCGGTCCTGGCTCTCAGCAGCGGTGCGGTCACTGCGACGGGAACCCATACCATCCGCCCGAACGGGACTCTGGTCATGGAACCCGGGTCGAGGCTTGAGAGTCTTTCGACCGGAAACATCGGCTTTGCCATCGAGGCGGGCGGCACCCTGCGCGGCGACGGCGGCGCGCTCGAACATCATGTTCTTCGGAGCTTTGGCACCGTCAGTCCGGGAATGGCGCCGGGAATGCCCGGAATGATCCTGATCGGCAGCGTTTCTCCAGGCGGATATATCCAGAGGGAAACGGGAGTCTTGGACATCGAAATCGGTGGTCTATCTCCAGGTACAGGGCATGATCAGCTCCGCATGGTGAATACCGTTGCCGATGTAGCGTTGGATGGCACGCTCATGGTATCGCTCATCGGCAACTTTTTGCCCAGCTCCGACGCCCGCTTTGATGTTCTCACCGCTCCTTCAATCATCGGGACCTTTGCTACCGAGATCTTGCCCTCCGTTCCCGGTTTCGAATTCAGCGTCGCCTACGAGCCCACCAAGGTGACTGTGGTCGCCACCCGATTGGCACCGGCACCGACCTACGCCCTCGACATCAAGCCGGCGAGTTGCCCGAATCGCGTGAACATAGGCAAGAACGGGACCATTCCCGCCGCTCTGTTGGGCGCACAGGATCTGGACGTTCACGCCATCGACCCGTCGACTTTGAGATTGGAGGGCATCTCTCCCGAGCGGTGGAGCTTCGAGGATGTGAGCGCTCCCTTCGACGGTGACCTGTGCGGATGTTCGGCAGAGGGTCCAGATGGATTCGAAGATATGACCCTCAAGTTCAAAGCCCGCGACCTTCTGAACGCCGTGGGCCCCGCGCTGCACGCCTGGGAGGAAAGGATTTTGACCCTGACCGGAAACCTCTTGACTGGAGAACCGTTCGAAGCCAGCGACTGCATCACCGTCCGTAACGGCCCTGCCGAAGGACCGTTTAAAGTCTCCTTGCAGACTTCGGCTTGGGAACCTGTCCAGAGGGTGAGCTACGAGCTCCCTGATGCGGGCGAGGTCAGACTCGGCGTCTACAGCCCCGCGGGGCGAAAAGTGGCCGAGATCGTCCGCACGGTTCAACCGGCGGGAGGACACACGGTGGAATGGAACGCCGGCCGGTTTCCGAGTGGAATCTACTTCTACCGCTTGGAGTCAGGTGTGTTGGCCGAGTCCACACGGTTGATGTTAATCCGGTAGTTGGACAACTTGATCCAATCGGGGGTGATCCAACCGTGGGTCATCCCCCGGCCCGGGGCTGAGATTCCCCCGGATCGGGCGGAACCTGGGAATAGCCATTAGTGTTACCCTTGCGCCCGCTCCAGATTTGAAACTGCGAGGCGGTGTTCCTTCCCATCGGAGGATGGTTGAATGATACGCGGTGCATTCGTTCTGGCGCTGGCCGCAGCCTTCTCACCTGCTCCTTCCTTCGGGCAAGGCGGCGATTTGGAGTCGAGTTCCGAGGAACTACCGGGGTACCTGCGCGATCGTGGCGCCGGGATTCCGACTTCGATGTTCGGCACGTACATCGAACGGGGAGAATTCCTCTTCTACCCCTTTTTCGAATACTACCGCGACGACGATGCGGAGTACGCCCCGATTGAGCTTGGATACGGGCTCGATGAGGATTTCCGCGGACGTTACCGCGCCAGTGAAGGTCTGATCTTCCTTGGCTACGGTGTGAGCGACCGGCTGGCTGTCGAGTTCGAGGCGGCCTACATCCAGGCCGAGTTGGAGACGTCACCTGACGATCCTACAAACGTCCCTTCCGAGATCGAGGAATCCGGTTTGGGTGATGTCGAGGGACAGTTCCGCTATCGGTGGTCGATGGAGAACGAACGACGACCGGAGATCTTCAATTACTTCGAGTATGTTCTCCCTTTGCAGAAGGACAAGGTGCTGATCGGAACGCAGGGTTGGGAGCTCAAGCTGGGGACCGGGATCATCAAGGGATTCGGCTGGGGGACGATGACCTGGCGTTTTGCGGCCGAGTACTCCGCGGAGGAGTCAAAGCTGGACCTGGGTGAATACGCGGTCGAGTACTTGAGAAGGCTGTCTCCGACGTGGAGGATCCTCGGTGCCATGGAAGGAGCACAAGACGAGCTCGAGTTGATCACCGAGGCCCAGATGCACCTGAGCAGGGGCATGTTCCTCAAGGTGAACAATGCCTTCGGGCTGACGTCCAAGGCTACCGACTGGGCGCCCGAAGTGGGGTTGATGTTCAGCCGCTAGCCGGGTTGGATCAGTCCTGGATCTCCTTCAGTTCGATTCGATCGCCCCCCGCCCCAGCAGTCTCCTCCAGCACTTGGCCTACCTCGGGCGCGTAGTATTTGTATTCACGCGCACCCGGTTCGAGCGGCGTCCACTCCAACGTCTGGAGACAGTTTTCGAACATACCGTAAGGCACCTCAACCGTCGCGGAAAGGCTGCGAACCCTGGCCATGTCTTCCGCCACGTCCTCGGCGAACTCCTGCTGATACCGATCCCCTACCTCCGGGTCGGCGAGCATGATGATGCCGGGGAGCGCCCCGTTGACGCCGGCCTCCCAGGAACCCTCGGTGCCTATGACCTCGCCGTGCTCGCCGATCTCCTTGGTGTCCTCACCGAAGTACCAGACAATGCCGTCGCTGTCCTGGGCGTACCAGTCGAATGTGTCTTCGATGAGCGCGCCATTGAGAAAGGCTTGATCGTGCACGACCGTCGTCCTGACTCCAAGGATGGTCTTGTTGCGACGAGTCACCTCGACCACGATCCTTTCGAAGCCCTCCTCCGTCTCGCCTTCATAGATGAACACCTTCCCGCGCTCGAACGCGAGGTAGGGGTTGTCGATCTCGTCGACGAACTCCTCCGGAGGCGGGAGATCGGGCAAATCCCTCCCGGCTTTCGCGATTTCGGGTGCCAGAGGAGCGCGGTCGGTGAGGGGGTTCGATCCGTCGGTTTCGCAACCGGCTAGGAATGCGCTCGCCAGGGCCGCCAGAATGATGATGCGCACATTGCAGTCCATTGCCTACCTCCTTCTGGTTGGGCGTTGCGGGTTCAAACCGCGAGCTCGGGGATGGTTCCAAAGATTGGATGGAAATCGAGGGATTGGGAAACCCTCCCACCCAGGACTGACGATTGGCAGCCATCATACGAGTAGGTTATGAAATGAATGTAAATTTGCAAATCAAAAGTCAAGGGCGCCCCAAGGTTTCCCCGGGGGCGCCCGGAGGTTGCGCTTGCGCTGGAGAGCTGCCTATTGGAAGTTTGCCTTCACCGCGCCCCAGGTTGCTGGCTCGACGGCCGTCGTCCGGAGCCCCAGCATGTTGATGAGGACCGTCTTCAGCCAATCGAAGTCGGTCTGGTTGAAGTAGTACCCTTCGTACGGGCTGTTGATGCAGATGTCGAATCTTCCCGATCCGATCGACTTCCACATGAGCGCATCATAGCCGTCGCCATTCACCGCCGCGACGTTGGTTGCGCCATCGGTGCTCCGAGTCTGGTAGAAGCTTGCCGCGTCGTCGAGGAAGTTGTAGGTGCCGGGAAGGCCGGCGGCCAGGTAGTTGCCGGCATCGGTGATCGTGACATCGGGGGATCCACTGACGATGGTCCAGCAGAAGTCGACGATATTGTTCTGGAGGAGGTGAGTGTTCAGGGCCGCGGCGTATGGGTCCCAGCACGATCCCCCATAGAAGTGCAGGAAGCCGCCCGCGGCGACATAGTTCCTGGCGTTGAGGATGCTCGAATTCTCGATGAGACCTCCGTCCATTCCGACGATCACGTGCAGATAGGGGGCAAGATTCAGCGCGCTGAAGTCATCGCCGACGAAGAAGTCGTAAGGAACGCCCAGCTGGGTGAGCGCCAGGCCGATCGAGCCGCTGACGGGGGACTGGGTCTCAATGAGCAGCACCGAGGCTCCGCCTCGGGTACCCCAGCCAGGGTCGTTGACCGCGGGGAGATTCTTCTTTGACGCGGTGTCTGCTTGCGCGGAGATGCTCGTGGTGCTGAGGGCGAGGACAAGCAATAGCCCGATAACTCTCTTCATTCTGCACTTCCTTTCCGATGGGGTATCAAGGGTTGGCAAGAGCCTGGTTTCCACCGGGCCGAGCGTTGCCTAATGGACCTACTCCTTCCGGGCGGAGACACTCATTTGCCGGCAATTCGCCGAATCACCGGCACTCGGTCGATCCATCCGGATCATATCATTTTTCACCTTGAATAGCGACCGTTACTTTCCGGTACGGCAGTAGCACGAAGAGCGAATGTCAATGTCGGATCGGGCCCAGGCGGTCCGATATGCGGCCTTGACCTCCTCGGCCTCGCGATCGCGGTGACTGCGACGCAAGCACTCGGCGATGCCTTGCAGGGCCCAGCCGTTTCCGGGGTGCAGGCGGAGGTCTTCGCGGTAGACGGTTTCGGCCTCCTCGATCCGTCCCTGCTCGAGCAGCAGGGCGCCGAGCGCGTGGCGCACCGGCTGCATCCAGCCCCAGGGCTCGTCATAGCGCAGGGCATCGTCCCGCCGCACCGCCTCGCGCAGAAGGTCGAACGCGCGGTCGTAGTGGCCGCGGCGATATTCGAGCTCCCCTTCAGCCATCGGACGGGCGACTTCGAGCACCACCCGGGCCGTATTGTTCCCGATGAGCCGGCTCTCAGGAACAGCGGCGTAAGCGCGCTCAAAGGCCTCGTGCTCGCGGGTGGCTTGATCAAGACGGCCGAGAGCGGAGAGCGCGATCGTGCGCCCGTAGTGCCAGAAGGCGACGGTGACCAGGAGATCCTCCGGAGGCTTGGGTTCCTTCAAGATCTCCTTCCATTGGCCGAAGCGCACCATCACATGGATGGGAACGCCGAGAAAGCCGTCGAGAAAGTCGGGAAGCTGCCGCACGAGCTCCAACGGGATCTCCGCGACCATGTCCCTTGCGGCCTTCATCGCCAGCTTCCGCCGGCCCTCGAACATCGCGGCATAGGCCAGGAAGTGATAGTTGTGCGCGCGATAGATGGTGTAGAAGCCACCCCTGCCGGTCCGGGCGACGTAATTCAGGTCGGCCTTGATGGCCCGCTGATTGGCCATGACCGCCTCGTTGTAATGGCCGATCCGGATATCAATATGCGCAGGCATATGCACGAGGTGCCCGGCGCCGGGAACGAGGTCGCGAAGGCGATCGGCAGCAGGCAGGGCGAGCTCAGGATGGTGAGAAGCCTCCATGGTGTGAACGTAGAAATGATTGGTGCCGACGTGCCTTTGATCCAGAGCGAGAACCTGATCCAAGGTTTCGATGATCTCGTGGGTACCCGGATGCGGTTGTCCATCGGAGGCCCAGAGGTCCCACGGGCGCAGGTCCATCATCGATTCGGCAAAGAGAGCTCCCACGTCCGGATCCTTGCGATGGGCGTGCCACACCTCCCGCATGGCGTCAGCATAGGCAATGTCCAGTTCCCGGCGGTCCTCGGGCGCGGGCCAGGTGTAGCGGCGGGAGAGCGCTCCGATCAAATCCTGCTCTATCGGGGACACCTTTTCGGCGAAAGTGATCGCGCGTTGCAGGGTCTCGTATGCGAACTTGGATCCAGCCTCATCCATGACCGGATTGTTAATGTTGGGTCCTGCGGCGAGCGAGATGCCCCAGTAGGCCATCGCGCAGGTTGAATCGAGCGCGGCGGCGTGCTCGAAGGAGCGAATCGCCTCCTCGTGGTTGAAGCCGTAACAGAAGGTCATCCCCTGGTCGAAGTATCGCTGGGCTTCGCTCGAGCGGGTGGTGACCGTGCGGTGGAAGTTTCCGAGATCCTCGAACAAACCGCTGGCAGCTTCACCAGCACATCCGGTGCCGGCGGCGGCGGCCAAGAGGCAGACCACCGCGACCAGCGCCACGGGCGGGGGGAACGCCGGGCGGGGGCGCGCTTGCCGGGTGCGCGCTTGCCGGGTGCGCGCTTGCCGGGTGCGCGCTTGCCAGGTGCGCGCTTGCCGGGTGCACGCTTGTCGCGGGGACGCTTGTCGGGGGCATGCTTGCCGGGGGCATGCTTGCGGGGTGCGCGTGAGCCAGCGGCGCGCCGGCCGGGAGGACGGAACAAGATGTTTCTCGTGCATGGAGTCTAGTCCTCCGCAATGCCGGCGAACTGGCGCTCGCCGCGGGTCAGAGCGAAAACCTCCTTGATCATGGCTCGATAGGCAGCGGTAAGAGTGACACCGCGGCGGCGCATGACCTCATCCATGGTGGTGAGCGCACGCACCGGGTCGTGAACGACCAATTTGGGCGGCGCGCCCCAAGCGAAAGAGGGGATCCACTTGGTGGCGAGCACGGCGCTTCCTCCGTAAACATTGGCCGCGATCCCCACTACGGCACCGGTGTCCAGGAGCGAGCCGATGCCGGTTTTTGCGTGATCCCCGATCAGCGCTCCCACCTTTTGCTCCCGCGTGTCAACGAGCTTCCCCTCGCTCCAGACCTTGACGGTGCCGTAAGTGTTCTTGAGGTCGGAGTTCGTGGTCATCGCTCCGAGGTTAACCCATTCGCCCACGTATGAATGGCCGATGAACCCATCGTGATACTTGTTCGCCCGGCCATGAAAGATCGAAGCCTCGACCTCGCCGGCGATCCGGCAGCCGGGGCCGATGGTGGTGCCGGCTCGAATACGACCGCCAACGATCAGGCTCCTCGCGCCGACTGCCGCCGGCCCCTCGAGCCGGGTGAGCCCGGCGATGTGGGCTCCGTGGCCGACGACGATCGGACCGGCGCGGGTATCCAGCACCGCGCCAGGCTCGACTTCGGCTCCCGGTGCGAGGATGAGCGGTGCGCGGCCAACTCGGTGCACGCCGGGTGGGAGGGGCAAGCTCTGGGCGCGCAGCCCGAACGCCGACACGTCGGCCGAGATCCGTTCGCCGTTCTGGAGCGCGAGCTCCCAGGGTTGCTCGATGATCGGCACTGGCGCCAGGTGGCGAGGCCGCCTGGACAGCATCCCGAGTTCGAGAATCTGATCGTTGGCCCGGAGGTTGGCCATGAGATCGCGCACCTCGGAAGCGAGGAGCCGGGCGGCGATCAGTTCGATGCCGTTCCACCACATCGCCGGTCCCACCGACTGCTCGAGCAGCGGGACCAGGGAGAAAGGGTCGAGGATGCGGCCATTCAGCAGCAAGACCGTGCCCCTCGATTCGCTGCTCGTGCCAACGCTGGCTGCGCGGCTCGCGCCGCGGCTGGCTGCGCGGCTCGCGCCACGGCTGGCTGCGCGGCTCGCTCCGCGCCTCGCCCCAACAGGCAACTCGTTGACCCGCCGGCCGGTGGTTTCTTTGAGATGCTGAGCGAGGTGGGTGCGGCAGATCAGAATCGCCTTCTGGCCGTGCGCACGCTCGCACCGCTCGCGCAGACTCATGAGGCCGCACACAAGCTCGTAGACCGGGCGCGTATGGGTGAGAGGCGCAAATCGCCGGTAGGCGGCATCCTCGAACAGCATGAGGATTGAGCGCATCAGCCACCGATAACACGCCTCATGGAGACGGTCAACCGGGGATGGAGTGAGGGCCGATGACATGAGGGGTCGGTTTGACACCTCACCGGCTCTTTCCCTATGCTTCTCGGGTCTCCGCCTTTGAGCCCGGTCGGGCCCCTCTCGGCGCCCATATAAAAGGAGTTGGTTTTACCACCATGATCGCCGCCTACTTCCGCCTCTTGATCGGCCCTTCCGTGATTGCCGTCCTGCTCGCGGCCAGCCTCGTCCTTCCCGGCCAGGATGCTCGCGGCCAAGCAAACCCCGCAGCCTCCGACTCGGTGGCCAAGGCGGACCCGGCCGCCCACGACCACGCCCACGAATCGGCCTCGGACTCCTTGGAGTCTCCGGAGGAAAAGGCCAAGAAACAACAGGAGGCGGACCAGAGGAGCGTCGGGTTCGAGACGCGGCAGCGCGAGCACACCGAAGTCGATGCGCGCGAGAAGGTGATCAACGGGCTCCTCGCCCAGGTTGAGAAGTCGCCCGAGAACTTCGATCTGCGCTTCAAGCTGGCCAATGCCTATCACGAGGGCAGTTACCCTCATTCGGCGTTCGCCCAGTACAACGAGGCCGTGCGCATTGACTCGACCCATTCGAAGGCGTGGGTGAACCGGGGCGTCGTGCTCAAGGATCTCGGCCGGATTGAAGAGGCGGAGGCGTCCTTCCGGCGGGCGCTCGCAATCAATGGGGATGATGCGCTCGCACACATCAACCTTGGCGACATGCTTCTCACCCAGAAGAAATATCCGGAAGCGGTTGATGCCTACCGCCGGGCGATGAAGCTCGACCCCACCTCCCCCAATGCCTATTACTCGCTTGCCATCTCGTTCGCCGAAGCCGGCATGTACCGCGATGCCGCGCGCTCCTGGCGAAAGAGCGCCGAGCTCTCCAAGGCTCGGGGCTCGGCTCTGGACAAAGGCAACGCCGAACGGGCGCTCGAGAACGCCAAGCTCATGGAAGACATCGTGGCCGATGCGGCGGAAGAGCTCAAAGCTCGGGAGGAGAAGAAGCGCGAGATCGAGCAAGGGGGTGTCAAGGAGGACGGGAAGAAAGAGGCCGAGAAGAAGCAGCCCGAGAACAAGGGATCGGGGAGCAAGGAACCGGAAGGAAAGAACAAGAGCGGGGGTGGCGGTTAGTTTGGAGATCGGGAAGTCGCAGGAAGTAGATCCCCGACGCAATTTTTGACCGGTTGAATACGCGCAATCTCCGGAATCTCCACATGGGCTCGCGAGACACCGTTTCCAGACCCGACCTCATTTACGACTGGAACGCGCACGGCGGCGACCTGAGTCCTGACCGGGGTGCGATCGAGTTCGACGACGAATCGCTGCGCGACGGCCTTCAGTCGCCCTCGGTCGTGGATCCCCCGATCGCGACCAAGATCGAGATCTTGCGACTCATGGACCGCCTCGGCATTCAGACTGCCGATATTGGATTGCCGGGCGCCGGTCCACGCGCAGTCCGCGACGTCGAGGCCCTAGCCCGCGAGATCGTCGAGTCGAAGCTCAAGATCCGCCCCAATTGCGCCGCCCGCACCATGATCCGGGACATCGAGCCGATCGTCGAGATCTCCGAGCGGGTGGGCATTCCAATCGAAGCCTGCACCTTCATCGGCTCGAGCCCGATTCGCCAGTATGTCGAGGACTGGCCGGTCGAGAAGCTGCTCCGCTTGACCGAGGAGGCGGTGAGCTATGCGACCAAGCACGGGATCCCGGTCATGTACGTGACCGAGGATACGACTCGAGCTCACCCCGACACTCTCGCCCAGCTGTTCAAGACCGCGATCCGCGCCGGCGCCCAGCGCCTCTGCCTGTGCGACACGGTCGGACACGCCACACCGTCGGGGGTTGAGGCCCTGGTCCGTTTCACGCGCGAGGTGGTCGCGGCCGAGGGCGCGGAAGTGAAGCTCGATTGGCACGGGCACAACGATCGTGGGCTTGGGGTGATCAACTCGATCGCCGCGGTGCAGGCCGGAGTCGATCGCGTGCACGGGACGGCGCTCGGCATCGGGGAGCGGGTGGGAAACTCGCCGCTCGATCAAGTGTTGGTGAACTTTCGCCTCCTCGGCTGGATCGAGAACGACCTCTCGGCTCTCGGTGAGTACTGCCGCCTGGTCTCCGAGGCGAGCGGAGTGCCGATCCCCGTCAACTACCCGGTGGTGGGTTCCGACGCCTTCCGCACCGGCACCGGCGTGCATGCCGCCGCAGTGATCAAGGCCCTGCGCAAGGGGGACGTTTGGCTCGCCGACCTGGTTTACTCCGGGGTGCCCGCCCACCTCTTCGGTGGCCAGCAACGGATCGAGATCGGACCGATGTCCGGCGAGTCCAACGTGGTCTTCTGGCTCGAACAGCACGGCATCGAACCGGAGGCGGACCTGGTCAAACGAATTTTCGCCCGTGCCAAGGAGTCCGATCGGGTGCTCGGCGACAACGAGCTCAAGGCGATGGTGGCGTCGGCTCAGGGAAGGGCAGGGTAATGATCGCGATCGTCTGTATCAAACAGGTGGCCGAGACCCCGACCCAGGTGGCGTGGGATCCGGCGACCCAGGTGCTCACCATCGACAAGGCCACCAAGATCCTGAACCCCTTCGACCAGTTCGCGGTCGAAGAGGCCATTCGCATGCGCGAGCAGGATGGGGGCAAGGTGATCGTGTTGGCGATGGGACCCGAGCGGACCAAGGAGGCGATCCGCGAGTGCCTGGCCATGGGGGCGGACGAGGCGGTGCTCCTCGATCATGCTGCTTTTGAGGGCGCCGACGGGCGCGCGACCTCCCGGGCCCTGGCGGCGGCCATCCGCAAGCTCGGCGATTTCGATCTCATCCTCTGCGGCAAGCGGGCGATCGACGGAGAGACGCATCAGATAGGTCCGCGTCTGGCGGCGATCTTCGGCCTTCCGGTCCTCTCCTTGGTGACCAAGGTGGTGAGTGTTGACTGGAAGGCGAGGTTGCTGCGGGCGGAGCGGATGCTCGAAAAGGGGCGCGAGGTGGTCGAAGCAAAGTTACCCCTCGTCCTCACCGCCGAAAAGGACATGAACCAGCCACGCTATCCGTCCCTGATCAATATCCGCAAGGCGTCGAAGAAGGAGATCACGACCTGGACGCCGGCTGACCTCGGGCTCGAGGAGACTCAGGTCGGACGGCGAGGCGCGGCGGTGCGAATGGGCGAGGTCAAGCTGCCGCCGCCGCGTCCGACCGGTGAGATCTTCCAGGGGGAGGTCGATGGCGCCATCGAGCAGCTGATCGACAAGCTCGTCGGCGCCAAGGTGCTCGGATGAGGCGCCGCC